>Ga0099797_100034_pt1 | contig 69447 bp, 45 predicted proteins | sample Uncmet_Sort48C_1_FD_89871 | JGI IMG/M metagenome (GOLD analysis project Ga0099797, IMG submission 89871) | Marine eukaryotic communities from CALCOFI LINE 67, Pacific Ocean - C012_Sort48C_1 | ecosystem: Environmental > Aquatic > Marine > Oceanic | place: Pacific Ocean: Monterey Bay | collected...
ACTGCGCGCCGTTCGCCAACGGGATGTTTTTCTTTGTCAATCCAGTGGTGCAGGCGGCCATGCTGGTGTGGGGACACCTTCTGCTTCACGCGGAGAAGGCGATGAAGACGGAAAGAACGGCTGGAAATACCACTACCAGTGCCAACACGACGATGACAATGTCGCGATTCCAATGCCTCCAAACGTCTGAAGAAGGACCAGGGTCTGACGTCGCGCACTCATTTTCAATTATCGTTGTGGTCACATTGGTCTACGGCTGGTTGTGGTGGCTCATGCAGAATCTAGGATGCTGTCTTCCACTGATGATACGTGACGTGCGTACAGGGTGGAACGAGTTTCAGAGATCAAGAGAGCGGCGAAACATTGCCGAGAGGGAGCACGTACGCCTGGAGCAAATACGCCTGCGGGTTCTCGAGGAGGGGCAACAAAATGCGAGAAGGAGGGCGACACTACTAAATGAGGCTAGAAGAAGGGCGGAGGTAGAGGAGTCGATGGCGATGTACGTGGCCAAGGGCGTGAGCAACGGGGTGCTATATGCTGGCCGCGGCCTGCTCAAGATTGTTTCGTGGGGTTTGTCCCAAGTGGTTGCGGTCGAAGAGGAGGAGGAGGCCCACGGCAACGACCGTATGGCGGGTGCTACTCGTAAGTGGGAAATATGACTTAATACTGTACTTAAATTCTCCTCCTGTGTCCTTCCTTCACGACGAACAGAATACAGAATACGCGTAGAATAGCTCCACGTAGCAGGCAGTCGTCGTTCGAACAGACCATCGATAGATCCGTGATTTTGATTATATAACATACCATGCTATGATGATGATGATATGATGATTGATTGATTGATTGATTTTGATCGATTGATGATTGATTGATTGCACTTTCTGAATCAACACAAACAGTAATGGGGATGTACTTCATCAGTGCATAGATGTTGTACCCCATGGAGGTGACACGGACGATGTGGCGGTTGTGTTTCGCGACGGTGTGCACACAAGCCCGCGTGCGGTCATAGTACTGGCCGACAAGGACGTTTTCATCTTGAGGATTCTTTCAAATTATAGTGCAACCAAAATAGGATGGCAGAAGTGACAGCAGGTGTGAACTCAATTTCGTTGAAGCCCAAGGCCAAGGTGCCGTATAAGATTGAACAGCTAGGAGATGACCGCGTCAAAGCAATCTTTGAAGTTCCAGAGGCAGCAGTTGCACAAATATCGTCCAAAGGTGCCGTTATGTATATTCGGGGTGGGTCGTTTCAAATGCTAAAATCGCCTGATGGAGAAAGCTCGGTATGGACTATTTTTGAAAGCTGCATGCCTGAGTTGACAGCGGACGCAATAGCTGAAAGGATCCAGTTCCGTTTGGACAACCCAAATTCACCTGGAATGGAAATGCTGTGCACTGTGCAGTAGAATGAGGAGAGAAGGGCAAAGAATCTTGAACTTCATTTTTTTTCAAAGGACGACCTGACGCATGAAAAAGCGCCGGAAGACGGGCACGTAAATAAAGAAGATTTGAACAAGCAGGGGTCGGTATCAAGTTCCTTTTGCTACAAGAAGTATGACCACCAATGCAATGCAGTCGGAATAAACACTTGCGGGATAAACATGATGGGAAAGGCGCGAAACCAGACTTACTATTTCGGTGCCCACGTGGAACACTTGCCTTTCGCACAAAAGAAGAACGCGAGGAACATGTGCAGGAACATGTGCAGGAACAAGCGTGCGAAACCCGAAACCAACAACCAATGGTACGAGTGTAATAGTGTAATAGTATCTGTGGTTTCTATGCATGATGCTCCCCATGATAAATACCGTACCGTACCTTTATCCCCTATATACTCCCTTCCTAAATACAGTACGAGTAATAAATCTCTTTTTTGTTCGTTTCAACCAATCAGGACGTGGACAATCGAGAGATATATACACACAGCATCACACTCTGAATCCAGGTTGTAGTGACGACGTACGACGATAAAATGATAAAATGCGATTTGCGATGCGTCGTTTCCGCGTGCACATCGAGGCATCTGGATGTGGGATGTGTCTGTTTGTGTCCAAGAGGCGAAGATGGGGTCGTGTAGAGATGTGGATGGTGGACGTATTCGGCAAGCCTTAGTGGACGGATAGTGCCAAGGAATTCATCTCGGGGATAGCTATGAGTCATAGTCGACCTCCTCCGCCAGCAGGACGGCCTCCTCCGAGCGTGATACAAAGAGCACGGAGGCTCGTGAATTTAAGTGGCGCCAACAATAGTTTAGAGACGGTTACAACGGCGGATGGGCAGACTACACAGTTGGCTCGGGATAGTGATGAGCAACGGGTCCAGCCACGTAACCTTCGGCGCACTGGAAGTTTTGGGGAGCGGCGGCATCATCCACCATCGCCATCAGCACTCCGAAATATGCCAGGGTTTGGGCAACAGAGTGTAGCTCAGCCACCTGCTAGACCGCCTTTTCATGCCACTCACAATGAATCGACTGATTTAATGTTAGAAAGTGTTCAGAGCCATGAAGCCACCCCATCTCCTAGATTATTGTCTGCAGTTAGAGCGGGCCGAAAACCCTTGCCTCCAGTGGAGCGGCGACCACAAACACTACCTATTAGTAAACTCACCAGTGACAACAGTACAGTCGCGAACAAGTATGTCGTGCCACTATCAAGTGTTCCTGGCGCAGGGTCAAGCAGCATAATTCCAAACAAGGAAGCCCCAGAAAGTGCAAAAGAAAGTGAAACCACTAAGAAGGTACGGACATTGTTTCTTGAACATGCAGAGGAATTGATGAGCAAACATCGAGACATGTCAACGGTATTTCGAGCTTACGAGGAAAATCTGGCCCGGATGGAGCAGAGCGAGCGCGTCTTCATATCGAGCAAAACCTCCCAAATAGACGTTCAAATAAGTCAAGTCAAAAACGAAATCGCTATGAATAGTGTCGATCATGTGAAATGGGAAGCGAATGCTCAAGTGAAGGTAGAAACGAAAGTTCAAAATATTTCCCAAGAATACAGAACCAAAATTGCTGTTTTAGAAGCAAATTTTCGTGCTGAACAAAGTAAATTAGATGTAGATCTCCAAGACGCTTTGAGTGCTGCACAGGCCCGAACCCAAGGCGGTGATTGGCAAGAGCTTTTAGACCCGTCTACGAAAAGTGTGTATTACTTAAACACTACCACAGGGCACAGTCAGTGGGAACGGCCAGCTGAAATTGATGCAACGGCAGAAGAAATAGCGTCCGTAACTTGTGCCATCTGCTTAGATATTTTAAAGGGGCGTGCTGTACAGTGTCGGAACGGTCATTTGTTTTGCTTTCATTGCCTCAAACTTCACTTGACAGCAAACCCGAACAAAACTTGTCCTACCTGCCGGTGTTTCGTCGATGGAGAAGGGATGCGGAATACACTGGCAGAAAACCTGGCCAAGAAATTGCAAGGGTTAAACGATGTTGACCTCGAAGAAAAAATAAAAGCAACACCCGAGGCGATTCTAGGAGAGCACAAAAACGTCCTCCAAACGACGCGACAAAGTTTAGAAATTGAAAGAAAATCTATGTGGTCTAATCTAGAGACAGAAACGAAACGAGTACGTCAAGAATACGAAGATAGTCTCACCTTAAAAAGAAATGCGCTGGCCAGGAAACAAAACATGCTGGAAGAGAAATTAGAGACGCTATATACAGAGAGAGAAAAACTCGTTGCTGAGGCTCGCGAAATTTTTCTGAAAAAGCGCACTATTTTGGACGACACTATGAGACAACGGGTGCGTGCACTTGAAGACGAGCTGGTTGCAACAAATTTAATTTCTCACGAAGGTTTTTCTGCAAATGGTGATCCAAAAGATTTGAAAACACAGTTTCAAAAAGGAGACAAACCGGATATACTGGAGAGGAAAACTTTCAATACAACTGTTCTCGTTAGTGTTGCAGTATTATGTTTAGCTGTGATGGTGATTATAGGCATTCTTGCTGGGTCACCATGGGGAGACAAAGTTTCGCAAACAGAGACATGGAAAAATGACGTGCTTTTGCCGTTCAACGCATCCTTGCCGTTGAAAATTTCAAGCTCCGATATTATAGCAGCACTCTCTTCTAATGGTTCCGATGTCGTTTTCGCAAAATTTGCCAAGAGTTTCGTGAGTAAAAACTATTCGTCTGTAGCCGAAAGTGGGGTAATCTTCCAGGAGACTGAACTGAGTAACACGGTCAAAATTTCTGTTGATGAAAATGTATTTCAACGCCGTCTTTCAAATGGATGCCCTACAGGATATTACATGAACCACATATTCGAAAACGGTTCAGCAAGCTGCGAGAATGTGTTCTCTACTACTAAAACATTGCAACAGAAAATTGTCGGCTCGTGTTATCTTGGATATTTTATCACCGCCGTTTACCAAAATGGGAGTATTGTGTGCTCGCCTGAAAAAAAAGAAATGTCTTCCCCTAATCTGGACACACTAGGGGCAGGTTTAGTACGAAATATTGACAGTGTCACAAATTTATCAACTCTACAAATTGATGCATCCTTGGTGCAAATGACCGCTTCTACTAGTGGAACATCATGCTCCGATGGTTCATACATGAGACACCTTTATCCAAATGGGAGTGTGGCGTGCTCAAATTTACCATTGCCGTTGACACTAAAGTCTGGATATGGTGTCATTATAAACCAGCAATCCCCAATGGTAACTTACATATCCATCAATAAAACCACGGTTCAGATGGCAGTTCACAAACAGTGCAAAAGTGGTTCTGTACTGACCAATATTTATCAGAACGGCTCCATTAATTGCATACAATTGGACCAATTACTGAATGATACCAAATATCAGACACGCATATCAGCATTCTGTTCGCAAGGATTTTCGATTCGTGTGATCAATGTTGACGGCTCGGTGACATGCGAAGCTGACGATGACAGCGGAGGAGATATTACATCCGTTGCTGTTGGCGATGGTTTAGTTGGCGGAAGCATGTATGGAGATGTGGTTGTGTCTGCAAATATGTCTGTCTTGCAACGACGTGTTTCTGCCGGTTGCACTACTGGGTCATCGATCCAGAGCATTGGCGAAGATGGAACCGTGGTGTGCCATGTGGATGCCGACAGTGGGGGAGATATCACAGGTGTTGATGCTGGTAACGGGCTTGTCGGTGGTGGTTCAGCAGGGACAATATCGTTGGCGATTAACTCATCAGCATTCCAGCGTCGGGTAGTGATGACTTGTCCAGAGGGGTCGTCTATTCGTGCGATTGATATTGATGGAAGCGTACAATGTGAAACAGACGACGATACGGACAACACCTACATCACTGAAATTATTGTTGCTGATGGTCTAGTTGGTGGTGGGAATACGCCGAACGTACATCTCGGTGTTAACACGTCGATCATTCAGTCACGAGTGATAGACGCATGCAACGAAGGAGAAGCTATACAGGCGATTGCGGCAGATGGCTCTGTGACATGTGAGTCAATGCCAGTATACAACCTCAACACCACGGCATTGCGAATGCAGCACACGTTAAAAAGTACATGCCCGTCAGGGTCATCGATACAGTCCATAAGTCCGGTGGGTGACGTCGTTTGTCACGTAGACGTGTACACAGCAAACCCGGTAACTGCTGTCATGCCTGGGTTGGGCCTGACTGGTGGTGGCTCGTCCGGGTCAGTGAATATCGGCTGGAACACCTCTATTGTCCAAGCTCGGGTTGTCTCTACATGTAGTGTAGGTTCGTCTATTCGTGGCATTAATGTTGATGGAAGTGTCGTATGCCAGTCTGATGCCGACAGTGGGGGAGATATTACGTCCGTATCAGGGTCCGACGGTATACTTGGGGGTGGTTCTTCTGGCGATGTTTTCATATCCTTGAACACGTCTTACATACAGCGACGTGTCGCGGCGAGGTGTATAGCAGGATCGTCTGTGCGAGCGATAAATGCGGATGGTTCTGTCGAATGCGAGACAGACGACGACAGTGGTGGTGATGTTACTGCGGTGAACGCGGGAAATGGCCTGGCAGGTGGTGGGGTACATGGCGATTTGACACTTGCCATCGATACCACAGTTACACAAGCTCGCGTAGCATCTTCATGTGGTTCTGGATCCTCGATTCGTGTGATCAATGTTGACGGCTCGGTGACATGTGAAGCTGACGATGACAGCGGAGGAGATATTACATCCGTTGCTGTTGGTGATGGTTTAGTTGGCGGAAGCATGTATGGAGATGTGATTGTGTCTGCAAATATGTCTGTCTTGCAACGACGTGTTTCTGCCGGTTGCACTACTGGGTCATCGATCCAGAGCATTGGCGAAGATGGAACCGTGGTGTGCCATGTGGATGCCGACAGTGGGGGAGATATCACAGGTGTTGATGCTGGTAACGGGCTTGTCGGTGGTGGTTCAGCAGGGACAATATCGTTGGCGATTAACTCATCAGCATTCCAGCGTCGGGTAGTGATGACTTGTCCAGAGGGGTCGTCTATTCGTGCGATTGATATTGATGGAAGTGTTCAGTGTGAAGCGGATAATAGTGAAACTATTATTAGTTTGCAAACTGAAATAGCGTCTATGAAAGAATCTCTTGCAGCAATTCAGTCCTTATTAGTACCGTTGGTTGATCGGGCAACAAAACAAGTCGAAAGTTCTCTTCCTGTAGCTGCTAGCCCTCTTTTCGTCTACGAAGGTACCTTTCCCTCACTCACGATTTCCGGTGCAGCTGAGGGAGATTTTGTTAGTTTGATCTCTATAATGTCAACTGGCTGTGTAGGAGCGAATAGTAGTTTTATGGTCGTTGATTCATCAGGGAAAGTCAAAGTTACTTCACATCTGACTGCTGGCATTTACAAAATATGTCATGCGCTCAAAGTTGCTGGTGGTGGTATAGTGTCAAATTTTTGGGAGCAAAGTGCATCTATTGATGTCAGGAAGAGTGCATTTAATGAATTTGTTGCTATCAATTCTGTATCGAGGACATTTCGGGAAAATACACTTGTCACGTTCAACGCGAGTGGAAGCGCTTTAAATGGTGGCTACGTTGGTTTCGTTGCTGTTGATATGAGCGGGTGTTCTGGTGCTCAAATATCACCTTCGGTTATTAACAATGATATGCTGCAGCATACATTTGGTAACTCTGGTATTTTTAAGGCATGCTTCGCGCCGGTCAGCTCAGGGGGTGGAGTTGTGTCCGATTACTTTGAGATCGCAGGATCGTTTACCGTTCAACCAGAAATTTCTTACACTATTCTTAACGCGGACAATTCTTACATTGTTGAAAATGCTTCCGTAACTTTGCATCTCAATTCTACCCAACTTGAAACTTCTACAGTGACATTTCATTCCGATAGTGCCATTGGATGTTTTGGTTATGAAGACAGTACAACAGCAGTTAGTGTTATCAATGGATCGCTAACAACCCCGCAGCTTAGAGTTGGTTCTTACAAAATATGTTATGGTGGCATTGATACGTCATTGACATTGGCCGTGCGTACTGCGAATGTCTCTAGCTTGGTTGCAAAATCTTCCAGAACAAGTGCGGAAGGCAGCAAGTTCCAGTTAGTTCGAGGCGCATCATTGTATGGCTCTATGTCTGGGGATATTAGCATAAATGGGAGTGTTGCTGTGTTATCCTCGACTACAAATAATTGTGAAGGTGCTTCGTTAAACGCAGTATTGATATCACATGGCGGTACTTTGTCAATTCCCATTACCAAGTTGCCACATGACACTGGCGCAGCAAAACTGTGCTATGCTTCTGCCAGGAGTCAGGACCCTCCTTCTGATGATGTATTTGTCGATCAAGGGTACTCGTTCACAATTACTGACCCTGAACTATCTGTTGTTACTTCCGAGCTAACAGCAAGCTCAGTCGTCCTGACTATCACGGGCCATCCAGACGGCTCGAAACTTTCATTCTTGACATCGACAAACTTAGGGTGTACGGGTGCTTCTGCGGCGGCAAGCACTCTTCCGTGGAATTTCGATACTACGAGCACCGTTCTTACGTCATGGACGTATGCTGGGACGTACAAAATCTGCTATGCATCCCCGCTTTCTGACGGTAGCAGTGATTTACATTATATGGACCAGGGTTATATCTTCAGCAATGAACAGCCCCAAATTACGGTCGATGAGGATTTCAGTACAGGATCAATCACAATGCCTGCAGGTATTGCCCGAAATCAACTGAATGGTAACCTGTTCGTAACTTCTATGACGAACAATAAAATATACAAAATATCCTCTTCTGGGACTCAAACCGAGTTTAAAGCAGGTTTAAACGGACCGTGGGGGGTAGATGTTGACTCGTTGACAGGAGATGTATATGTGGCAGAGGTAAACGGTGGGATAGTAACGAAGGTTTCTAGTAGTGGTCATTCTGTGATTCACGCTTCGGGAATAGCAAATGTTGCTGGCCTGACGCGAGATGTTTCAACCGGAGATATTTTTGTGACGACATACAGTGAGACAGGATTAATTAAGAAAATTGATTCACACGGACAGGTTACGGATGTTGTGGGCACCACATTTAATAGGCCTCGTGGTATTTCACTACGGCAAGGAACAAACGATTTATTCTTCGTTGTAGGAGATCCTGCTATAAGCGAAGGCGCATCATCAATTAAGAAGATAAACTTAGCAACGGGGGTTATTGTCGAGTATGCTACGGGCTTCAACTCGTTGTATGATATACATGCACCATCTTCGGGACCGTACATTTACGCGACAGATATTGGCAAACAATTTATCATGAAAATTAATCAACACGGCATTGTCTATAAATTTGCGAACCACAGGAAAACATACACTACTCCTTCGAACACGCAAGCTTCAATGGAGAGTATGGCCCCATACTCGTTAACACGGGATGATGATTCTGGCGTTATTTATGTCACGAACCATTGGTCTGGGTTTGGCAGCGATTCCTCTTCCAATTATTATAATCAAGTCGAAGATAATGTGGTCAAGGTTATGGATAATCGATTTTCAACTGGCTATCAACGCCGCCGCCTCACAAATGGGAAAACTCCACAGCAGGAAAAATACATTAGACTTAAATTCTGATTTTTTATTATAAAATGTACAACCGTACGTACTAAAATGTTTTTCAGCAGTTATTATATATTGATTGGTATTTTAAAAAAAATAATGATATGTCATCTTGCAAAAAAGTACGAATACGAGCAAATAATATTACAGATTCACAGACTTTTTCTTGTGTAATTTTCTGGGATTGAGCAAATCCTGGCATTTACTGTGCTCATAGTAGTGCGCAATATCGCGAGCCGTTTGGCCTTGGTTATTCTTCTTCGCGGTGTCAACTTCTTTCTCAATAAGATATTCTACCGTTTTGTGGTGGTTAAATTTGCAACAATACATCAGGGCAGTCTCACCTTCATTGTCATGCCAGTTCAAGTCTACTGATGCTTTCTCATGAATTAGCTTCACAATATCCGCACTGTCACTCATATTATTGTAACATTCTTCTATTGCCAGCATAATGGCATTCATTCCTTCGACATTTGATTTGTTTCCATCCACCCCAAACTCTAGTAAATAGTTCGTTATTTCAGTTCGATCGCAAACGATAGACCACATCAAAGGAGTTTGACCGTTGTCATCCGTTCGATTCGGATCATCCTTGTATTTTTCTAACAATAGCTTCACTACGTCAAGGTGTCCGCCTTGGATGCCTTCAATTAAAGGTGTTTTTCCCATGCCCGAATAAATCGCAGGTTCGTCTTTATCCTCTCCGATTTCAAGTAGTGCAACCAGTTTATTGATATCACCGTTTGCTGCTGCTTGATGCATCGGTGTCAACTCGGTGTCCATCTGAAACGTAGCGCGTTTCCCACCACACAGTTTCCACCAGCTTCGCAGGTTCTCATCACGGTCGTCTCCACACAGAGGCAAGTTCCCCATGGCTTCTGTTGTGCCTTTGTCGTGTTTGCGTAATACAGTCGCAGATAAGTATAGCGACCTTCGAAGCCTTCTGTCCTTACTACTGCACAAGCCTTCCCTCACGTGCAGCAAGATGTACACGGCGTTTGAATTTCCTTCCGCCGGAGTCCTGTCGTGCATCTTGTGTGAGCGACGCCACATATTTTCGTCCATCTTTTTTGTCTAGCACTGCTACGAAGGGAACACAACGCCACCCCCGCCGCGCAGCAGTTTATTTATTATCGGCGTTGTATTTAGGGCTGTCACGCTGTCACTCTCACGATACAAACACTCCATGTATACTACAGTGTTATTCTGATAGGTGTTATATTCATCACTACAGACAGGACAGATAATATCCGTGAACATCCTTCATACGTAGTAATTACGAATAATCTACTTGTATATGGTTTAGAATATTACGAGCCTGTGGATGACTTTTCGTTTCTTCAGTTTGAGTTGGTCGGGAATCGGGAAGGAAAGATTCTGGGGTTGGGCCCGATCACACAGCTGTGGGATCGTCGGTGGGTTGGGGTTACTTTGACGATATGCTCGACTGTCTTCCACTTGTGCTGACGAAGAAGGGGTGAAACATGCTGGCGATGAACGGTGACAACGACGACCAACGTGGGCTAGAAAGTGTGGGTAGGGACGGCGATGCCGACACAGAAGTCAGTCAACTCAACTATGAAAACTTGAAGACTCTTGAATCGTCTTTTGAGGTTCGCCCGGAAGAAGGAACCTCGGAGACCGGCTTTGATGTGAGGTTGAAGGATAGCAAGCAAACCATGAGGAGCCTACGTATCTTTATCATCTTCACAAGTTTGGTGCGGTACGTTATGATTGGCTGGACCGTGTATTATTTTACACCGTACTTCGCCTTTCTGTTGCCTTTCTCCTTCGGATTAACCTTAAATTTGCTGACTGGTTGGTTCGATGACGGAACGGCAACCGGTGATTGCCGCCTTTTGCAGGCGTCGATCACGATTGCCACCTTGTATGACCTAAGCATTTTATGTTTTATGTTCAGCCTGGGGCTGCGTGCCATATACTCTCTTTTGTCGGAGCCGTCGGGAGGCTTAAACTCCTACTTGGGCTGGGTGTACTGGGTGGCTTTATCCTTCACTCTTATAACAACTCTTTCCCTTTGTGTTCAAGCTTTCGTGTTGCAACGTTTGTGTCTTAGCTCGAAAAGGTGTTGCACCGTGTCTCCCCCTCCTCTTCACTCTGCTGCCTTGAACAGCACAGCAGAGAATTCAGTGGACAATGGTGGGAATTATTTTGGGCTGGTGGGAGAAGAAGAATTTGCAGAAGGCTTCACCCCACCCGTGCAACGGCGAAGAGCAAGGGCCTTGCTACCAATCATTTGCCTTGGGATTCTCATGGCATTTGTTGCTATTATTTTCGTATGGGGCATTCAAGACGTGATTTCTATCTCTGTTATGGAACCTGCACCTCCCATCCAGAACCAACCGAGCGAAGGGTGTGATCCGCTCGTCAATGAAGCATGCATCCTTCCATATCCATCCGACCTCTACATGGTGGATGACCCAACCACTTTCACGGGGCACCGGATACAGTATTCGAAGGAAGCGTTTCCTACGACACGTCTCGGGAAAGTTGACCCATACCGATTCAATATGATGGACGGGTATAGCACGTCTGCGCCAGCCTTGTTTTCGTTCAATGAAAACGTTTCCATTTCAAACTTGATACCATGGAATAATATCGGAGCGTATCTACTCGATAATGCGACGACAGTCCTTTTAAACAGTGAAACAGGAGAAAAAGTCGCACATTTTGTTGACAGGGATGCGTTTGATTTGAACTTTGGGCATCCTAGACTGGAGCCAGATTTGCTCATTCTGCAACCGGGGCACATCTTAGAGTTCAACACCACGTACATCATCGGCGTACGGAATTTAATCTCGGAGGGCTCGGGGGACTTCGTGCAGCCATCACCCGCATTTAAAGCACTACGGGATCATCAGTCGTTTGGGTCAGTTTTAGAAGACCTTGGGCTGCCGGAACAACGTGTGCGCAAGTATAATGAATTTGTATTTCCAAAATTAAAATTAGCTGGCTTTCAACGAGAAGAGCTTCAGCTGGCTTTTTATTTTACTACGACTTCCCGGGAGGAGAGCCTCGGTCGCTTCGAATACATGCGGGATAAAACTATGGAAGAAATGGACCCTTTGGGCCCTTCTAAGTTTGAAATTATACGAGTTGACTCTAATTCGTGCCCAAGCGATGAACCTATAAGCAACCACACTAGTAGTCACATTGCGAAGGTCATTCATGGCTACTTTATGACGACGAACTGGCTGCTACACCCAGGTCCAGGACCCAAATCATTCATGACGATGACAGTCGGTGACACTTCGCCCTCTGTTGGAATCAAAGGCATGCCGTTCAAGAATGGCCTTGCAAAGGTTAATTTTATGATTCAAATTCCATGTTCCTTGTATAAATCACAGAAACCTGCGAGTATGATTCTGCAGTATGGTCATGGGCTCTTTGGCTCGCGAAGAGAAAGTGAAGACCACTACCTTCAAGCGTTAGCCGATCGCTACGGTTGGATTATTGTCGCGACTGATTGGACAGGCATGGCTAAATACGACGTTTTATCTGCACTTCGCATGTTTATGGGGAGAATCGACGAATTTGCAGCCATGCCAGAACGAACACAGCAAGGGTTTTTGAACAAAGCGCTCATGATTCGTCTTATTCGAGGGCACCTAGCAGCGCACGTTGATTTTCAAATACCAGGCAAGAGCCAGAGTTTTGTGAGTAACACAACGAAAATCAGCTATTATGGGAACTCACAAGGTAGTGTTGTCGGCGGCGGATATTTTGGGAGCTCGAAAGAGCTGTCTCGAGCCACCCTTGGTGTTCCTGGATGCCCATTTGCGCTCGTGTTGACGCGCTCGAAAGATTTTGCTCCTTATCACATGTTTCTGAAATTCCAACTGTTCAATCAACGTGATGCTCGCATTTACATCAGCATTATTCAACAACTATGGGACCCTGGAGAAAGCGCCGGTTGGATGCATAGTACGCGCGATAACAATTGGAATGGGTACCCAAAGAAACATGTGCTTTTGCAAGCAGCCATCGGCGATGCGCAAGTCAGTGTTGTCTCGGGTGAGTTTATGGCTCGCTCGTTTAAATGTAACACCATCCACCCTCAGTATGCCCCAGTGTATGGAATTCCAGAACGTGTGGCACCATTTAGTGGCAATGGTTTCGTTGAATGGAAATATGATGATGTCCCGCCGACTCCTTTTATGGACACTCCACCGTTGCGTGGTGATACGCACGAATGTCCGCGGAGAGAACGACGAGGACAAGATCAAATGCACGATTTTTTTATGCAAGAAGAAGTAACCCAGCACTGCGCGGGTGTGTGCGAAAGCAAGACCTGCCCGCGTGGCAATAGTGATAATTGACGGGGGACAGAAATTGCAAAACGTTTGGATGGAAGTGAACGTCTTCCAACTAAATTATCCCCTTTGTCTTATGATATTTGCTCAACTCAGGGCCATGTTTTTATCATACGAACCACTATCATACTACTCACCATGTGTTAATTATCATGATATCTAGCATAATTACTAACAGCCTTTATTTTTGCATTGTTTTTTTATACGTACGATAAAATACTGTATGTGATGTTACATAATATATATCATCATCAGTTTTTATTTAATAGATTATGATGTGATAAAATATGTTTTAAAATAACATAATGGCACTTTGATATGACACTTTAACGTGCCACTATTCCGATAGCCCCTCATTTCCTTCGAACAAGACGCCCAACGAACTTCAGCTTAATGCGCAGGTATCTTCTTCAAATATGTGCGTATTGCCTGCCATGCAGTAGTCTCAATATTCGTATATGCGCGGGCGAAAGAATAAAAATGCGTTGTGACCCGCCGCGATCTCTGCCTCAACGACGACCTTTCCTGCGGGCGGCTTTTCCTGGTCTCTGCTTCTTCGTTCCTTTGCTCCCCTTTCCGCGACTGGGGCCTGCGCCACGACTGCCTGTGCTGCGTGATGCGTTTGATTGAGGTGTTTTGTACTCTGAGTACTGGTCAGCGCCTCGATTACCACCATTTCCTTTTTTCACGTTGCCGCCAACACCACGGTACGTCGACGACGTACGGGTGGCCCGATCTACCTCCAAATCGATGTCAAATTCGGAGTTGTTCTTTCGGCGTTTACGAATTTGGGTAATCGCGTCTACCGCGGCCCGTTTCTCTGCTGCTTTGTTTTTAATCTTTTCAGCATTCAACTGCTTGCCGAATTTCTTGTGGGCCTCGTTCTTCTTTCGACGCTCAAATGCATCCATCTTTCTTTCTTCGAACAGGAGTGAGTCTCTGATGCGCTGCATGTGGGCGTCATCCTTGACCATTTCCGCGTAATAATCATCAGGGCGTAAATATGGAAACCCTAAGTCGTCCAATTTTTTTCTTCCTATAACTACAGCAGCCATGGCTTGGTCGTAAAAGGCTGATTCGCGCGCTAAATCATCGTCTGGATTTTTCAATGAACTCGAGATGGGAGCTTCAGACACAACAGCCAGCGTTTGGGGAAAATCTAATTTGAGCGCTATTTCCTCTGCCTTGGCTAAAAGTGCTTTCTTGTTGTAGATATGGACACTCTCTTGCGATTTGTACTTCGAAGGATTTTCCCAAGCATGCTTAGCATCGGTCCCCCCTTCGGTCACAACAGCACGTGACTCGCTCAAGGCTCGCATTTCCGCCACAAACTCCGGGTCCATGTCTGCCGTCGCCGCGCGCTCCGCTTCCTCTTCCTCTCGGCGGCGCTTCTTCGCTCCAGTGGGATCTTTTTTTCCCATGGCTTTTCTTGATTCGGATGTATATCTCGATCGCGATGAAGTGATCAAGTTACAAATTATCTAAGAAAGCCAGGTCTTAATCAGTCATGCAGTGTCCGAGGAACCCATTCACACGCACACGAGAGGCAAGGCATCTGACGGTGGACACGAGCGTCCCTTCCTCCCACACACATCCATAACACTCCGACCACACACACACACACACACGCCGGTGGTGCGCCCGTACTTCCCACGTATAGTCCAGGCAGGTCACGGACCTATCGATCGACCACAGCAGGCAGACGAGGATTCACTTCGCACTTTGCATCGTCTTGCTGTGTGCCTGCTGCACATGCCCCGCCACCACAAAATAAACCCTCATCTTAACACTATATACCGCACCTCCTTCGCACAATTTGGTGGACGATGCTGTGCACCTACTACCTCTCGCGCCACCACAAACTGTGATGTCAATTTCTGGTTTGTCTGGTAGGTCGTACTTGTATGGTCACACGGTATATTGTAAAGAGGAGTTGAGCCGATCCGGTTGGTGGTGTGCGGGGTGCGAGGAGACGTTCTAGTAGACTATGGATAATGTATACTTATGTTGGTGTGGTGTAGCTAATCTTCTTCGCGAAACACGTCATCCACCACGTCTTTCTCGTGCTCGTATCCGGCGACGCGGGCGACGTGGTCGACTTTTTGCTGCACACGACTCGCGTATAGAGTTCCTTTTTTACGCGCTTCCGCAGCCCGGGCTACGTTTGGGGACACGTACTCACGGTTTTGGAACAGTGTCTGCCCTGTAAAACTACCACTAAATATGCGCACAGGTTGGAGCACGAAGCGAGGGCCAATCTCGACCAATTTGTTGGCCGCTTCTTTCCCGCTCGCTACGATTTTCGCGAGCTTCTTCTCATTTAAAGTGTCGTCTACGATTTGAAAATTGCGGAACCAAATACGTCCATCCAACACACTGAAGTTGATGACATGGTCTATGAATGGCTTGCTCTTTGGGTGGCCCAGGGGCGTTCCAAATATCCTAGTAAACAATTCCTTCAAAATCTTCAAGTGCGGCTCCGCTTCAAATGCGGCATCGAACGATAAAATTGGCCGAGAACCCTTCAAATGGTTTCCGGTTAACCGGAGTTCTTCCATGGTGTGTACGTTTTGGACCAAAAATTTACACGAGGGTCCAAATGGGGTGGCCGATGCCCACAAATACAAATCCTTGCGCTTGCGAAACTCGAAGAACAACGCGGAATTGCAACTTTTCATTTCCGAGATTTCGTTGATCGCAGTCAACTCCCGCTTCGTGTCCAACTTAACATCGAGCTTATTGTGGGGCAGTAAGCTGCGCACATCCCCCATTAAGTGCCGGTAAGAAGCCACTGCACCCCGAGAACACAACATCAAGCATCGCTGCTTGTTTACGTACTTCATTGGATACCCCCTTTTTGTTTTTCTCTCACTGACAGGCACCGGCGCAGAGGGCGTCGCGACTTCCTCCGCGACACTTCCACCTTTCTTTTTTTTCGACTTCCCCATGGTCAGCTAAACTTCGCAAGCTTTGTGGTGAGTTACTTTCGTTTCACAGGCAGGACGCTCATTGCCTTCTTGTCATTGTCGTACGAGCTAGAGCAGAGCCCTCGTTGTGATGAGACGAATGAGTGGAAGGACAGTCGGTCATAGATAGAACAGAGGAAGTCGTCAAAGCGAATCGATACAATGGTGTGTCCGTCCTCCATAGTGTGTCGGGCGACGTGTGAGCGGGGACCATCGAATGAAATGTGGTGGTGTGTTGATATTGTACTCACATATGTCAAATCAACGGACAGTATGTCTATTAATAGTCTAAAGAATTATCAAGGATTATAAATACGTCTACAGTCTAATCAATGTTCCCATGAAAATCTTTGGATCCAATTAATTTCGATCATCGACGCGACTTTGGTAATTTTGGTAGGTTCCGTTGCGTGCAGGGACGATCCGCCCGGATGTAGCGCTCGTCTGGCGCATATCTTGCATTTGTGGCCGGTTAACGTAGCGAAGGGATGGTGGCGTGAGTGTCCCATGGTTACTATTTAGGATGAGACGACCGCAGGCGCGGCCCAGGTTGGCGTTGCTGGCGCGGATGTTGGACCTTGACCAAGCCGGGACATTCTCCCTCCTGGAAAAAATCATGCTGCTGACCACGAACGTTTTCATTGCTACGGCGGTTATTTTAGGGAATAAGGCGGTTTTTCGGACCTTGGAGTTCAATTTTCCAATTACACTTACCGCAATCCACTACACGTGTGTGTGGAGCTGTACCGAGCTCTGTCGTGTCTTCGGGCTGTACCATCAAAAGCCGTGGTCCGAGTTACCCGTCGGCAAAGAGTTTGTTGCCATCGCCGTCCTCACTGCAATTGCTGTTCCACTAAATAATATGAGCCTACGAGCAAACGCGCTTGGAACATACCAATTATTAAAGCTCTTGGTCACGCCCGCTATTGTACTCTGTTCGTACGTGTTTACCGGTGAATGGATTTCGTTAAAGCGGAGCCTTGTCTTGTTCTTTGTATGCTGCTCAATTGGTTGGAGCACTGCTCATGACGTGGAGCTACGCTGGTACGGGCTCATTTTGGGGCTCCTATTCGTGCCTGTTGCCGCAGCCTACAAAGTGTACAACAAGGAAGTTATGTTGCAGTATAAATGTGACACCTTATCTTTTTTGAACCGGGTGTACCCTCTGACGATTCCAATGACAGTCGCCTTGGCCATCGTCTTGGATCCCCCCGGGATTAGTTCCTTCGTGTTTGATGAGAAGAGTATTGCCTTGCTCCTTATGTCTGGCCTTGGTGCATTTCTTGTCACAGTGAGCAGCACGTCTGTAGTTGTTCTGTTTTCACCATTGACGCACCAAGTGTTAGGGTTGTTGAAAATTTCTCTGTCCATCCTCTTCGGAATGTTCATGTTCGGCGAGGCTGTTTCTCTTTCGCAATTTTTCGGTGCCTTGGCCGCTACGTCAGGCATTGGGTACTACACTTTGATTACGCAGAAGGAACGGCGTGACTTAAAGGCAAAGAAACAGCGTGCGGAGGACAGTAAGCTGAACTATGTTTGACCATTTCATTTAAAAGGAATCGAAGGCGTCATCCAAGAAATGCAAATACCTTTTGAAGAATACATTGTAGGGAGTCAAAATAGCAATCGACTTGTTTGCGCACGTGCGTATACGAAGTTAGTACTTACGTACTAATTCGTAGTATACGTTATAGACGCACAGTTACAAAAACTAACACGTGCAGCTTGCAATGTAAACGTAAAACAACAGGTACAATATACAATGTAAACGTAAAAATATGAGGCGTGAAAGCCCCGACCAGGAGGGAGGAAATCAGGCAAATACTAGTAAAACACAGCCTCGCTCGCAGTGTCTAACTCATTCTCCTACACGGCAGTCCACAGGAAACAGGTAGTCAAACGTCTGCACTTTCTTCTAAAATAACTGTAGCAACCGCGCGTCCTTCTTCGTGTGACATGGAGACGTGTGACTTGCAAATACCTTTCCTAAAAAATTCTAGCTCCACGGATCCCTCGACCGTCAATATCGGCCTTCCTTTTGCTGGGTAGTTCTCAGATATAATCTTGATTTCAGGAAAAAGAAGTCTCGGTCTGGATAATGCCTTTTGAGTGGCTTCTTTTGCTGCCCACCGACAAGCAAGGAAATCAAAGCATTGAGTCCCACGAAATATCTCCGCTTCATCGGGGTGAAATGCTTTTTGTAAAAATTTATCTCCGTATTTTCCGTACACATGTTTGATCCGAGAAGTGGACACAATGTCAACACCCACCCCGTATATTTGCCGCGCCATAGGGATGCGACCAAGTGTCGCCGGTTGAGCGCGCACGCGTGGTTGTAACGGAAATGCTATACTTCGTCCGGGCGCTTCGGCCGCGTCAGGGCATAAAGAAAGAGTGAAACGCACACTCTTGCGATCGGTTGTGTGGGCCATCTGCCGCCGATGCAAAGCAAAGCGCAGCAAAGCGCAGCAATTCAATCCGAATCCGATGCGAGAAATGCGAGTCCAACCATTCTTCCTGGATACTAGGAAAAAACACTATTAGTTATCTGACGAGTATGAAATCAACAGCTTGTTTATAGTACATTTCCGTAGGCTACATATAGTATCGAATGATCCCATATATATCCATACTAGACTACGTAAATATGTGCTTGTACCGAGTCTCGCTCCTTGAAATAAAGTGTTGTCATGTTGTTTGTCATCGTCATCAAAATCACACGTCATCACGTCATACACGTCACCCAGCCCGTGGGTTGCATGCATGACGTATGTATTATTGGTACATGTACTTGGATGAGACTACGACTGTCTGCATGAAGTCCACTGAAACGACCATGGTTGAATGTATTGTACAATGTGCATACAAGTATACAAATACCTATCTGTGTATTTTTATTATGTCTCGTTGCGTCATTCTGTCATCCGTCAATGGATGGATGGGGTGCCCACACCACACGCCAGTCTCGCCGACGGTGAGACTTGGATCTGAGCCTTGCTTGTCGTCCGTATAGTGCCGGACTCGCCTCTAGCTGACCACAAAGTTCTTTTTGGGATACACTTCGCCCGCGCCATCGCTTACCCCGTGTAGTTCTTTGCGGTTCACTGCATAGGAAAGTTTGCTTGCCTGCCTGCCCCGTGTGTATCATGTTTAGCATCCGTCGGTCCGTGTCCCAGCTTCGCAGCTTGAGTGCTGCTGTCGCCACCGTGCGCGGTCCGTCAATCGCGCGGGCAGCTCCAGCCTTTCGGTCGTTCACGGCCGATTCGTCAGGCGATGCGTCATCTCCTCCGGGCGAGAAAGGTTCGTCCAAGTCGGAACTTCTCCATTCCTTTGCAGACTTGAGCGACGAGGAAGTGGTCAACCTGGTGCGAACGGGAAAAGTGTCGCAGTACAAATTGGAAAAAGAGTTGAAGCGTTCGCTCGACCAAGGGGGGGACCCAGACTGCACACGCGCGGTTCGAATTCGCCGAACGTGGCTAGATGAAAACATTGCCAACGACTTTAAATCCAGTGGCGTGGATTACCCGAGCACGAATACACCGTTAGACACAGACGAGGGAAGGAGCTCCGGGGGGCTGCCATACTCCTCTTTTGACTTTAACAAGTTCTATCAAGAGGTATTGGGGAAAAACTGTGAAAATGTAATTGGGTACGTCCCTATTCCTGTGGGATTTGTGGGCCCGTTGAAGATGAATGGGCGAGACTTCAATATTCCCCTGGCCACCACGGAAGGTGCGTTGCTTGCTTCGACCAACCGTGGCTGTCGCGCCATTACGCTTTCTGGGGGCGCCACGAGCAGCCTGTTTAACGATGGAATGACGCGTGCGCCCGTTCTGTTGATGCCATCCGCGAAACGCGCCGTGGAAATGAAATTGTGGTTGGACGAAGAAGAGAATTTTCAAATTATCAAGGAGGCTTTTGAATCGACAACCCGTTTTGGCAAATTAAAAAACATCAAAGCGTCCATTGCCGGAAGGAATATTTTTTTGCGGTTCAATTGCACCACCGGCGACGCGATGGGAATGAACATGATCAGCAAAGGCTGCATGGAAGCTTTGGCCGCTCTCAGCACGCCGTTTCCTGATTACGAGTTGTTGGCTGTCAGTGGTAACGTGTGTACTGACAAAAAACCATCTGCAGTGAACTGGATTGAAGGCCGTGGCAAAAGTGTTGTTGCTGAAGTCACCTTGAGTGGCAAGGTTATCGTGGACGTGTTGAAATGCACTGTTCAAAGTCTGGTCCAGTTAAACACGGCAAAGAACTTGGTCGGTAGCTCCGTGGCCGGATCCTTGGGTGGAAATAATGCCCACGCGTCGAACGTTGTCACCGCCATTTTTCTTGCCACCGGGCAAGATCCAGCGCAAAATGTTGAAAGTAGCAACTGCATGACCCTGATGGAGCCAGTGAATGATGGGAACGACCTTCACGTAAGCGTCACCATGCCCGTTGTCGAAGTAGGTACCGTCGGTGGTGGCACAGGACTAGGCGCTCAACGGGCGTGCCTAGAAATGATGGGGCTTGCCGGCGCGAACCATGAAAACCCAGGGGCCAATGCAAAAGATTTGGCCCGGGTCATTGCGGGTGCTGTTCTTGCTGGTGAGATTAGTTTAATGTCCGCCCTTGCTAGTAACCACTTGGTCAGCGCCCACATGAAATTGAATCGTTGAGAGTGCGTGAGCGACTTCACCTAGTGTAGATCATGTACAGGCTCGGTACAGTAGTACAGGTACAGTATTACCAGTAGTCTCCACCTCACATCTCACTCCTCACTGTTACGGTACATAAAAGAAGTTCGCAAAAAAATATCTGTAAAATCATGATGATGATAGCCTGTCAGAAAAACATTATTAATACCAAATATCAACACAGTAAGGGGTGAACATTTCATTATTATTACTTAACTGAAGTCTCGCTGGCCAAGAGACGACTTCTGTAGAGTACGGTGCGTAGTGCGTACCAGTATTACATAGCTGTTCTATCTCCTCACCGTTCCACTTCCTTCATTTCCCTCAGAGGTGAAACTGTATTTATGTATTTTTTTTATCCATATTCGACCTCGCGGCTGCGTGTGCGAAGGTCGTTCCATGGCACCGAATGGATGATTAGCGGGCCATATAAGTTGAAAACAGTGCCTGAAACGGCTTTGTTGGAAACGAAAAAGATGTCAGCAAGAAAAAGGGGTTCTTTAAAGCCGACCCCTCTGAAACCAAAGCACTCGGTGGGTTCGTCGTCGTATGTTGAAATCTTAAAGAGCATGAGAGATAACGATCGACGGGGAAAGCGCCATACGAGGAGCAGGCTGGTTCGTACGCCTAGTCAAGTCCGTGCTTCATCGATGCACCCAGAGAAGTTTGACCACGCTTTACAACCTAGAGCCATCGACAACAGTTCCATGGTCACCAGTAGTCCCTTGCAACTACCTCCCCCACATTCACCAAACAGTGACAAGGAAACGAAAACGTTTGAAACGACAAAAGACTCGTTCCTATTTGCAATGGAGCATTTTAAAGGAGTTCTTCGCAGCCAACGAAGTCTCTTTGGTCAGGGCATTCACTCGCCTGCAGAGCTATTCGACGCCATTGTCGATAAAGGCGCAACTTGCCTCGATTTACCAGGTTTTCAGCGTTGTATAGACCGCTTGGACTTTGGATTCTCATTCGAGCAGACAGAAATCATTTTTAACTTTTTAGACCCACAGAAAACAGGATTTGTTGATCGGCATGATTTCATTTTTGCAATAAAAAACCCGCATGGCTTTATCTTAAAAAGCCACTCGCCGAAAATTCAAGAAGTGCCGAAAACACGGATCAAGATGAAAAAGAAAAATCCTGCTTCACCGAAGGGCCCTTCAAACAAAACGCTGGCTTCTGAAAACCAACAACTTCGGGACAAAATGAACGAAATGAGTGAAAATTATGAATGTGAGATTCGAGAGTTATTGTCAACAATCGATATCAACAAAACAAAAATGTGGCGACATGATCGTATCGTAGAAGAGTTGGAAGAGCAGCTCATGGAGGAAAGACAGTTTCGACGTGCAGGGGAAGAGAATATGTCTATCGTTGTGGAACTTCGAGCGGAAGTAGCAACACTTACCAGCATTAAGCACAAATACCATGAGTTGCAGGGCCGCTTTGAAGACTGTCATTTGCAATTAGAGAAGTCGCAAAACGAGTTGAGGAGCCGAATGGTGCGTATATTGGTGGGAAATCGAGAAAATGCTATAGTCATTAATGTGCTCCACAAGTGGCGCCAACATGTTGTGAAAGATAGGACCGAGAGAGAACGACAGGCATTTAAAATAAATTTTGAGGAATCCATAAAGAAGATGAAAGCTGACCACGAACAGATGACGACGTCCATCCATAAAGCATTGGAAGAAGTACATGGCAATTCATGAATCCCATGAAACGAAGCAAGAGAAACTGATTGACCGCATCTGCTACCTCTGCCAAGATAAAAAAACAAGTCTGTATTTCCATGCTTGGAGAACAAACGTGGTAGCTGGTAAGCATAAGCGCCGGCTGCTTGAGATGGAAGAAGAGTTCGGTATTTTGATCATTCGAGCAGAGGAGAGAGGATGGGAAGAGTCCAGAGCGTCGGTTCTGCACTATTTTGGCGAGGATGTATATCTGGAGGACAAAGTGGAAATTGCAATGTCTGAGTCTCCATTTTCACTGTCGACATTGCCGACTTCAATGGCTCCATCGGCTCCTCTGGCTCTACAAAATGGTCATCATGACATAAGTCAAGCATCGCCTCGACCTCCATTTGTCTCTCCGTTAAAGGCACGGCGAGAATGAGTACGTACCATATATAAGTCGTTCCGTAGTTGTTTTTGTATACTCGTAAGCTCATCATTCGTTTCTGTATCTGAAGGTGGCCCGTACTCAATCATTCAGAACACGAAAAGAAAAGAGGGGGGCACATTTCTTCTTGATAGGACGTACACATTCTTAAATACACATATTTTGAGACATATACAAAAACAGGTGGTATCAACGAGACTGCTGGTGCGCTGGTGCTATTTTATAACCTGATGTGTTCAAAACTCAAAAAATGCATAACGTACTTTTCAGCTTCTTCCATGTGTTTTTGATAGGTGTATGATGTATGACGTGACGACGTGACGCTACGGGTGATGAGAGCGAGTGATGATGAGTGACAAGTTGACGAATGACAAACGACGGGCATCGTATGCATCGATGGTGAAACGAGGCAAACGCGATGGCGAGGGATAGAGTAGACACTCAACTACCGACTATGCGTCCATCGGGGCGACGGAAACACGCGGCTATATCTCTCTGTTTGAACTGCGCGCGCATTAACGCGTGTGGTGAGGCGTGCCGCGCTCGTCTGGTTTGCTCTTACGGTGATTCCGTGAACGGTGTGTACTGACACGTGTGGCTATGGTGAAAGCTGCTGAGCCAAAGAATTCGGCAATACGTGCTGCCACGAAGCCAAAAATGGTGAAAATGTCCGCCGCAAATAAATTAAAGAAAGCTCCTCGGATAAAACAGTTCCTTGCGAAGGAGGAGAAATTGGCAGCAGATCTAAGAGCTCACGTTCCTGTCGGGGAGAAGAAAAGCAACTTTGTCGTGAATGGGCGGCTGAAGTGTCTTTACGAAGGCTGCGACCGGACGTTCAACTATTCGGTGTCGCGCAGACTGCACATTCGCCGTGTTCATACGAAGGAAAAACCATTCAAATGCGATCGCTGCAATCGCCGATTCACCGGAACTGGAGACTTGAAACTCCATATGGAAACCATTCACCTTGGCATCAAGTACAAGTGTCCCTTATGTCCAGCGACGCTTGCGACAAAGAAATCACTTCGACGGCACACGAAAACGCTGCATGATGAATCGTCCAAAACATGGGTGTGCCAGCTATGTGGCGAAAAGTTTGCTACTGCGGCCCTTCTGGAGACGCACATTAAGAAGCATAAGCGAGATCACGCTTTGAAAGCTGTCCAATTGGAAAAGGCATTGCAAGATGTGGACGATTTGCGCACCAATGCCGAAGAGATTATCAAGACACGCGAAGTGGAACTCAAGTTGGCGACGAAAAAACTGAATTTGGAAAAGAAAAAAATGTCCCACCTATTGACATGGCTTCAGTCCGGACCCATCTTGCACGCCATGCATCTGAAGAAGATGGATAAAATTCTCACCAAGGCGAGTTCTGCGTCAGAGATATCACTCCAAGCATTATCTGTGCAATTGAATGCCCAACTTGAAAAGCAAGCAGCGTTAAAAAAGGAGAAAAAAGCAAAAAAAGATGCGGCCAAGAAAGAGAAAGCCGAAAATGCCTCGTCGGGTAAAAAGGCCGAGAAAGTGCTTGCCGCCGCAACTGTCTAGATATTTAGGAGAGGAAAATAATCCATTAACTATATTTTATGTTTCTTGAGCACAACTCGGCTGGTGCTGATCTTTCCTGCTTCGTCTTTTTTCGTAAATTCCACGGTACGAATATCATAACATAATTCCTATGATATGATGTACCCGAAAAAAACATGCGCAAGAACAACTACAATATTCAATATTCTATCGTCATCGGCGGTGTTGGTCATCTTCACACACAGTTTCAACTTGATGTGGCAACATTTGAAACTTCACGTACACATTCACCTGCCACCGGGGTAACATTTATCAATGATCCCAGGAACGGGCTTTATTGTTGAGCTTGGGACCCAGAGCCTTCCGACAGAGTGCTAAAACGGATGGACATCCCATTCTTAAGCCTTTTTGGCGCCGCGACGGCTGCTCTTTTGGCGCGTCAACTCCGGAGATCCAGTTTGGCGTCCAAACAGAACGGGCGTGTGTCCCTTTTTATCGTTCGGCACGGAGAACGGCATGATCACAGCGATCCAGAATGGGCTCATTGTGCGACACGAAGTCATGATTCGCCTCTATCGACAGTGGGAATTGGCGAGGCGAGGGAGTGCGGCCAGTACCTTTTAGAAAAAACCGTTTGCTCTCAGCAAACAGTCGTATACTCTTCCCCACTAGTGCGTTGCGTCCAAACTGCCAAGTACATTCTTATGAACAACTTTCCTGCAGACATAAAAATACAACTCGAGACTGGCCTCAGCGAAGACGAAGAATATCTTCGACCTCGTATGCTTGGTATACAGCGGCGTTCAGCGTACCGGTTGGATCCCTACGGCGAGAAACGGCGAACATGTCACCCTGTCCTCTTGGCGTCGAGGGACCTTCAGGCGCACGCAAGCCCAGTCGAGCTTATGCACGGGAACGCAAGTATTTGTCCGATTATGTACGACACTGATGGTTATGAATTCTCTGCAGAAAGCAAAGAGCGATGGACATGTAGAGAAAGAATTGAGCATTTTTCTATGGGTTTCCTGGCCACCATCAATGACGCTTACCGAAAAGGTTTTTCCGAAGGTAATGACGTGAATATTATCATGGTTACACATGGGTCTTGCTGGAAATACCTCGTGGGTTTTTTGTGTGGAAAGAGCGAAAAGTTTGCACGACATCGCCCGACATATACTGAAACCATCCAATTAGAACCCCACCAAGACAATGTTGCACTTATTGCAAAAGATGGATGGACAATTGCGAGTCATTGGATATTGCCACGTCTGCAGGGTGCAGATTATGTGCCACTGGCGTAGACGGTCAACTTTGCACTCTTCTACAGTCTGAGCAAAACGAAAGTAGGCTAAGATGAAAATATAGAGAAAAGTATGGGGAAAAAACGATACATATACACATTATATCTACTTCATTACTGCCTCTCTATATCTAAAGCTAACAAAGTGTGAATTTAACGACCTTTCTCCCTTTCCAGTAGTCGTTAGTGTTCCTTGATGGCCGAGTGCAAGTGGTGATAAATACTAACCATACCATCGCCTGTTTTGGCATTCACTTCGACCACCGAGACACGTGTGTCAAGTTCTAGTCGGTCACGCACTTCATCCACAGACATCGAGTTTATCTGATCACGGCTATCCATGTTGACTATGATCAATTTTGTACACTCTAGCAATTTTGATTCATTGGCCAATCTATGGTATTCGGCTTTTACTTCTCGCATTCTACTGCGATGCGAGGCGTGGACGACGAAAAGGAGTACATGAAAAGGAACATTTTCGTAAAAGTATGGCCACAACTCACGCAAATCGGAACGACCACTGAGGTCCCATGTCGAAATACGAAAGCTTAAATTTCTAAATGCTTGTGAAATGATTTCATAATTGCAAGCTTTTGTTGGCTCGAATTGTGGCGATGCTTTTTTCAGCCTCATTTTATACATGAGCGTCGTTTTACCGGCTCCGTCCAACCCGATCATTAACATGTTCAATTTCGCAACTTGCTTCGAGGTGCCGCCAATGCAATTCCCCATGCTGGGAACGTATGGCGTCGAAGAAACCACAATGCTGTAATAGAAGACCCGCCGCACCTCTGAGATGCACCGTGCACGCAGGTGCATCCCGCACCAAGCATCCCGCATCAAGCACCACGCATTGGACAATCGCATCTTCCTGACTCCTGACCAATTGCGTTCCTCATCCGATCCCTCGTTCTTAGTCAGAGTTCCTCCACAATAAGTGAACGACACACCATCGACCCAACGGTCATCCGATCCAATACGTTCTAGACTATAAGACATATACGAAATATCATCACACCATGCAATAATGGCATGTGGCGTGTGGCCCCTCTCGTTTTACACTTCTTCTCCTCGTTGCCCTTTCGATTCACCTATTTATTTTTAGAAGATAGATGGCGGAACGAATTATTTATTCACGAAACATAACAATATAGTTATAAGTTATAAGAAGAAATATATAAAGAAATGCGATCAATCGTTACCGTGTTCTCGTTGGCGTGGGCACCTATGCTCACGTGCGACTGCAGTTCTGGTTTACCTGGTGCAGTGCGTGCGTGGAAAGGTGCAACAGTTTGCGCGTGCGTTGTCTTTTGTCGGAGAGTGCGTATTCATGCCTGGTTGTGGGTGGTACATTATCTTGCGCTATGTTTCGGAAGAAATCTGATTCGAACAAAGCTGTTGATGTACCGCCACCTCTCCCGCCGCCGCCGTCGACAGAGGAACATGCAGCAACGGTCGTGCAAGCAAATATACGCGGGCATTTAGCTAGAAAAAACAATGACGAGGTGCAAGCTTTGCTTCGGAAAGCAAAATACAGGCGTGAAATGGGCTGGGACAAACCTCCAACGCCCATAACGGCACCAAAACAAACCCTCAATGTCCCAACACACGTGGAAAGCACACCAATCGAAACTTCGCGCATGAAGCAGCTCGTTGAAGACATTAGAAAGTTAACGGTTGAAAACAAAAGCTTGAAGGCAAAGCATGAAAAACTTTCCAAAGCCATGATCCGTGAAAAACGCCAACGCACCAAGGCGGAGGCCGAAGTAATTCGATGCGAGAGAAAATTAAATGATAGCGTTTCAACCATTGATAAATTGAAGAAGGAAATCGAAACATTAGGAAAAATAAAACGGGAAGCAGAATTAAAATACCATGAAGCGAAGAAGCATACAGACAAATCCATTGACGAAAAGGCAGAGTTGATCCTAGAGTTAGACCGGGCCGAAAAGAAACGCATCAGCGCGGTAAAGGCGGCCAAGGTCGCGGAAAGAGAAGTGGAGCGACTATCCTCTGCTATTAACCCCGACAGAAACGCTGGGAACTCAACAAAACAACGAGATGCCCATGACAAAGATAGCAGTTACGCGCAGTTGCACCTGTCCAAAGACTCGGAACATAATAGAATAGAAGACATGATGACAGCTATCAAACGCCTGCGGCAAGCCCTCGAACATTCCAAACGCAACCAGTTAAGAGCAGAAAAAGCTTTCCGTGAAGCGATGAAGCTGATTGGTCACAAAAACACTGATGTGTCTCGGTTTGTCGAAATGGTGGGGGCGATCACGAAAGATGTTTCTTTGGATGATCGCGCCGTTCTGCCAGAACTTTCAGCACCTACGTGCGACGTGCTACCCATGTATCAGACTCCTATAAAACAGGAACGCTCGATACATGAGATGGGCTCCTCTCCTATACAGAAGACAGTGCAATCGCACCCGTCTCAATCTGGTCGAAAGTCCAACAAAGTTGATGATAATAAAGAACGAAGAAACAATCGCCAAAGAATAGAGCGCGAAAACATGGAAACAATCCGACGCAAGCAACAAAATTCATTGCAAAGCAGGACAAATAAGCGGGAACAGTTTCGACCAAGGGGCTTGAAAGGGCATGCGAAATCTCCAACGAAAGTCTAATTTTTTAACAAGGACACAGGTATCATACTTTTAAAATATGTGTGTGTGTGTGTGTGTGTGTTTATTTCCTAAAACTAAATATATAACGAACGGTTGTTGTGTATTTAATATTTACGCGTAATTAAAAACAATGTTTGCCGCGAAAATCATATTGGCAACGCTACACCAAACATCATCATCACTATCAAACAGTTCCATAAAGGCTGTTCGACGACAGGTGGCTTGCCAACAATGCTTTCTTCGATTCCGTCCGAGTTAGTCCACCGCTTGAACGAACATCCAAATAAGCTGGCCATAGTTTCAACAGCTGCGCTTCATCCACCAAATCACTAGCTAATTCCCCGTTTACGGGTACATACTCCGTGTTCGTAAATTCGCTCCCTTCAGAATTTATATCAGACCATATAGACACAGTCTTCTCGTACACATTATTTTCTTGGCGTTCTTTCTCGGAATTGTACAGAAAAGTGCCGTACCTACAGCTATATACATGGAAATACAAAACGCCTAAGAGTTTCGCATGAAATTCGAATGCGGTAGGAAATTGTGTCAAGATTTGCCAGACGGCATCTAAGAACTGTACAAATATGGGGGAACGATCTTTGTCCAGATAGTTTTCGTCCGAATTTTGACCCATGCGCGATGCGAACATATGTCCAAACGAGCACCATTCTTTTTCTACCAGAACTTCAAATCCTTTCAGTGTCCGGTAGTATGGGTCCAGGAGCAGTTGTGACAACGCCGATAGCTGCGACGTTCGATCCCAGCCATCACTGCAATGGATCAGAGCAGACTGGCCATGAAGTACACTGTCTACAATAGCACGGGCACCAGCTAGAACGGACGCGATGTGCAGCAACCATTCTGAGCGCAGCCCGTTTCGAATTTTTCCCTCAGCATAGCTTTGCGTTACTTCGTAAGACATATTTCTGGTTTGGGCAGTGCTAAAAATACCGTTCAAACGAACCCAGCTCTCACGGACGGCATGTATGTTTTGAATGTCTAGATAGCGAACGTGGCATTTTTTATAAATTCGCTCCTGTTCGACCCCTCCACCAAGTGCTACATTCGCCATAGAGTTGGCCCAGGGACGTGCATCGAAAATATTGCACATTCGCCCGTCACGTTCATTTTTTATACAGCTCGTCCACGCTAAACATTCCGTAATCTTCACGTCTGCACTGTCACGACCACCAGATGTGTTGCTTTTCATCTGCTTCGGCTGTGCGCTGCGCATGATGGTGACTTCATCTGCTTGATCGCCTAACTGGTCGAACACGCAACCTGCCGCGCCTTGTATGTATGCTTTTCGCACTGCCCCTAATCGCCACACACATGCTGGAAGACGCCCTTTTTTTCGGTAGGCTGCTGCTTCAACCATAGCCTCGTCCTTCATTTCGCGAGGAAAAACCAAGAGAGATGGGTATGTGGGACATAGCTTGTAAGTCCTGTTTAAATTTGATATCCGCCACGCAGAAGATCGATCGAATCCAAGTCGGCTGTATTCAATCGATGGGATATACATGCTCCATCCAACATCTAAAGCTTTTGGCAAGCGATAATCAGTTGCAAATATATGCCCTCCAAACGTCATCGTTTTTATTTTATGGACCACTTCATCCATAGTCCCTATTTGTTTACAATGCTGAAGACTGAGGACATATGCTTCAAGGCGCTCTGTCCACAAACCCAAAGATCCATGTTCCTCGTCGAGGATTTCAACCCGAGACAAACCACCGTATGGCACTTGAAACAGACTGGAACCCTGTACATCATCTAAGATGGAAGCCCGGTTGTGCTGACCGCTGGTTACTGTCTTTTGAATATCCTGCGATTCGCGCAAACGCTCCTTTAAAACAGGATAGGGTATATCGCTGTCAAGACTGATAAGCGAAGAAAACCGTGTAGTGGAACTGCCCCTGGCACTCTCCCATACGGGAAAAACGTCTGAAACTCTGCTATCACAGCTTTTAGTTCTGTCAAGTTCCTCACTTTGTTCATCCGTCACACCCTGAGCTTTGCGTTCTTCTTGGGACAAGTAAGGCAAAAAGATGAGTCTGTACGAGGTGACGACAAAAGACCCTGGTATCTGGGAGGCATTGTCGTGTATTTCATCCCCAGTTACCGGAAGGTATAAAGCATCATCCAGTCGCACCAGCACCCCTTCCCCCGGAAGCATTTGCGGTGCCGGTGGGCGCATGAGACCTCGGCAACGTTCTTGAAAGGTTTTGTACGTAGAATTTTTGCCGGTCAAAGCCCCCATTCGCGAGTGTGCTTCTTCTTTTCTTGAAATAGCCTCTCTCTGATCGTCCAAGCGAATCATTACCGACGAAAGCCCCTGTTCAAACGCTTGAATATGTTCTGACACATCTTTTGCGCGATCTAATGCTGCGTGTGATTGAATGGCCCTTTCTTCGATTGCCGTGGTCATCGAAGTCACCAGCGTCTTGCACACCGAAATATGCGCAGAGTCGATGTGTAGTCGTGTAAGGCTTTCAAACCGTTTGCACTCCCGTGCATGCTTTTGATGTTCTTGCTGCGCCACCATCAATTTTTTCGTAGCCCGGTCGCGGTGTTTGTTGTTACTGAAACTCTCAACGACAGCTGCTTTCGCGTCTCGGTGGGTCATCAAGTTGCGTAGATCGCGCAACATTGTTTCCCCTTGCTTCAAGTGCTGCAGCTGCTCTTTCAATACTGTGTGCGATTGAATAATCCTCTCGGTGTGTTTCCTAACCTCGTCGATGCGGTCGTGGTGTGCACTGGCGATGATCTCCAAACTTTCTTCAGGAAATATATTGGTGGCACCAGCGCGTCGCGCGACTTGAGAGGTTAGTGTCTGTATTTTCTCCATCGCGTTCACGAATGCCGCAGACGCTTCCCGCAAGATTTCGATTTCTTTCAAGATGGCCTCTGTGCCATGGATATTGTCTTTTAAAGCTTGTTTTTTTGTAATCAGAGACTTGCTGAACACCGCATCGCTCACGCCTTTAAGTGCTCCTCCTACTTTTTTCTTAAACAGCCGAAACTTTGAAGTGTCGTCAGTTTTCCTTGTATACGCGGCCATGACCTTGGGCCTCACGAACTGTCACGTGTTTTTCAACACGCGAATTTATGAGGGGGGTAGGGTACACAGAGAGACGTTAGGCGATCAATCCTGGTGATCAGACGCACCATGCAGAGCGCGACGGGAGCGTCTTGAACCCGTTGTTGTGTGTCAAGTGTCAAGTGTCAAGCAACCGATCAGATCTGATGATTGCGATATTGCGATACATGATTATTCGATGATGGCAGTCTAAAGATCGAAGATGGATGACAACCAAGTATGCGTATACTGTGATAGAAGATGTCATCTTACTAGTATAGTTAGATAATAAGTTTTATAGTAAGAAACAGGCGCCGACACCTTTCGTGTTGAAGGAGAAGCAAGTTAGGCCATTCTCCAGGATATAAAAGCTATGACCAGCCAGACAATTGTGGGCTTCATGAGCGCAAATTCTGCTGGTTTCAAGTCGTCTTCGGCTTGTTTCTTAGTTGTCATCCTGGACCTATGAGTTCTCAGATCTCTTGCAACCTTCGATTCAGCCTTATTCTTCTGGTTGTTTTTTTCGGCTTCATCATTTTGAGCCAACCTGAGTCTCAGTCGCGCATTTTCCTCGCTCGCTTGCAATGAGCGGAAATTCGCAACTTTTTCTTCCAGTGGACGAGCTTCTTCTTGAGCAGCTTTCAAGTCATTTTTCTTCAAGTCAATTTTCAGCTCAAAGTCATCTTGTCTGTCTGCCCGACGCGCTGCCGCCTCCAGCTGACTGAGAGTGTCTCGGTGAGCGCGGATGTCATTCTGTAGCAACTCGAGGCGGAGCAGAATGTCACTCATTTTGGCCTTCTCGGCACTTACTTCGCTCCGCAGACGGAGCACAGTGGCATTACACTCTCTGGTCACCCCTCGCGCTGTGGCACACTCATCTTTCACACGGGATAGCTCGGCATTTGAAATCTCATAAGCTTGACCAGCAAGCTGTACCTGTTCGCTCGCGATTTTACTTTGTTTTCTCGCCTTTTGATACTTTTCGTACGCAGGTAACAAATAATATTTTCCGAGGCCAAGCCACGCGAGAAACACTCCAACTTTAGACAGCGATGTCAAGATCGTCACACTCGAAGTTAGGATCGTCGCACCCGAATCTTTGGCCCATTCAAGTCCATCCAAAAGAAGGCCCCACGCGTACCGGAGAATAAGTATGGATATAATACCAAGCAACCCTTTCGCCCACGAAGGAAATCCATTCACTGCGCGTGCTGCGCGTGCTGCACGATCATTTCGCGCTAATTCCGCCCTAAGGTCGCGTTCTGCTTGACGGTCATTTCGCGCTAATTCCGCGTCAAGGTCGTTGCGGTTTAGTTCGTTCAAGAGTTCGTCGTCGCGCATTGTAATTTGGTTTGGGGCGTTTGGAAAGTTGTAGAAGTGATTTCAGTGTATGAAGGAAGGGAGGAAGGCTGCCCAGTGAATATCGTCCAGTGTCCATGCCGATAGGATCTTCCTGCAGAGGGGGGAGGGAGGGTTCACCCTTGGACACTGGACGTCAGCTGTCAACTACATAACTACATTGTAGTGTTAGTTGGCCGACGCGATCAGCATCAATCAGCACATCAGCACCATACACCATACACACCTGGTGTGACTCTACATCTACACATCTACACAGCAGCTCCTCGTTCGTCTGTGTACGTGTCTGTATGTACATGTCATCGGACGAATCATTAGAAGCATATGATGTTTGACCACACATCCACACTAATAATAATAAAATAAATCAAGTTCGATTCATTCATTCAACAGTTCAACAATCGAAACAAGACAACATGCATCGCACGTGTTTCACATGCTTGCATCAATGCATCTACGGCTGCTTGCAGAACCGAACATTACAACGTTCTCCACGCATTGATGGTTAGTCTGTTGCTGGGGTTAGAGACGAAATGCTTGATCTGATTGTGTCGGCATCACCAGGAGCTAGCCAAGAAGAGACAGCACGGCAGTAGAAGAGTGGCCCACGCGCCGATGGGCTCGGAAACGTCTACCGCTGCTGTATCCGGGCACGTTTTACCCATCAATACCTATGTAGACACCCCATCGCGGGTAATGAAAGCAGAAATACTCAGGGATATTGGCAAGACGTTCAGACAGAACAATGTACTGTCTCTCCTTTTCGTTCACGGTACGTTCGTTGGAACCGACCATACTTCGCTGTTTCCCGAAGTCACCACTACAGGTTTTACACAACAACTGAATCAATTTTTGAACACCCAGGTGTGGAAAGACCACCAGAATACTGCTGCAGACGCTGTCATGAACGATGTGTGTAACTTTTCGGTTGATTATGTGCGCGAGCTAGAAGTTGGCCTCGGTATCAAATGCACACAGTTCTTATGGTCTGGTTTGAACTGTCACCGAGGAAGGTTGGACGGAACGGTTGAGCTGGCAAAAACACTATACACGAGAATCCTTGAATTTGGCGCCGAGGAAAAGAAAAATCCGACCTTTTTGTTGGTCGGCCACAGTCATGGAGGGCAATTGTTTGCCTTGTTAACACATTTTTTGGACAATAGTGTTCTGGGGCAGACATTGTTACATCATTTAAGCGAATATCCTCACCCCCACATAACAGTAGAACAAGTGTCCACATATGTCGAATTAATTCGAACTGTTCAGCTCGACATTGTAACTTTTGGAACGCCGATCAGATACCGCTGGAGCACATACAAAAAATATCGCTTGCTGCCTATCATCAACCATCGGTGTAGCCCCGATGTTAGCCCTGGGCAGCAAGAGGCAGTTAGCGTGACTGGTTTCATGACGGCCCGAGATGGCGATTACATCCAACAATATGGAAGCGCAGGCACAGATATGGTACGCCACGTGTTTCATTTTGTCGAGGATACGCGTTTATCAAATATTTTAAACGACCAAGGAACGACTTTTGTTGGGCTCTTTTCAGCCGTTGCGTTTGATAGTGGGGTCCGACGGCACCCACTTTACGACCACTCTACGGGAGACAGTGTAAGTCGTGTGCGCGATAACTTCTACGTCGATTACAAAGATAATGAAAAAAATACGCTGAAATCATTTTTCGGACATGGCATTTACACGACGAATCTCATGATGGCTTACAACATGGAGATGATTGCCCAAGAGTTTTATTCCTATCCCAAATAAGAGAAATTATGTACGTCTAGAATAATTATGTAAACAAAACGAAAATCATATAATAATAATAAATAAAATATAAAAAAAAACACCTAGAGTCGTATGTTGGACATGATTGCACTCTTCATGGGACCGATCCATGGCCCCACTTTATGCCCAATAGCTGCAATTTTAAATGCTGCAGGGGACATCAGGAGGGCAGGGAGGGCGCCAATGTCATCGTCCTCGTCTCTCTCCAGCCTGCCACCCCATGCGCGGGACATTACTTGTTTGACGAAGTTGCTCCTGTCGTGGGCAATCCCTTCATTAAACACCCTGTCGTCTGTGCCCCCAAGGTCATCGTCGTCTCTATCTTGGTTGACCTGCTTTCCCATCATCATGTTCAATTTCTTTACGTCAGCGCCGATGGCCGCAAGATTGGCTTCTGGGAAAAGCAAGCGCACAACTTCGGCCTCTGTTGGAGCTCTTCCAAGTTTCTGCACCAACCTAATCGTTTTGACAGCCATCGGTACAAGCGCAGCAGAACAGTCGGGATTTTCGAAAACAGAGAGGATAAAATCCACCAGTTCCTTTTTGTTTTGCGCCATCTTCGCGAAGTGTTGTGCGGTAGATTGATCGATACACTTTCTGTCTCCTCCGCAAGCAGAGCAGTGTTGATCGAAAAACGACTTATAAATTCTCGTACTACACGTCAGCAAATCATTGGAGTAATGAACGTTATATTTACTCTTGGCAAGAGCAACCTCCTTTAAAACCAGTTCATCATAGGCTTTTGCAGAGCATTTTCCTCCAGCTGTTCTCAGCGCACGTCTACGCATCACAGGTTCGCCCCCCATCGCAGGGTCGCTATCCACCGGGGGCATGCCGCCCATCGGAGGCATAGCACCCATCGGAGGGCGATCGTAAAGGCCATTTTCTTGCGCCCAAACAATGTAGGGGACTGGGCCGGCTTCCGCCACTGTGGTCAATCCGAGGGCAGCAGCACAAGCCACGAGAAGAGTGGTAAAACGTGTCATGTTATGAATCGGTGTGGATGAGGGTGTTCGTGTTCTTTGTTTGTTCTGTTTGGCGGGGGGGGGTAAATGTATAAATGGCGCTACGGTGGTTGGTAGGTTGTATGGACCAAGGTAGGTGATGGTGATGTAGACGGGGGGGCTTGGGTGAGTGTGTGAGTGTCGCTTGTGAGCAGGGCAGGCATGTTGTTGTCATAGATGGTGCGTCTATATAACAAATAGTAATGGTCGCGCGAAAGGATAGTATACCCTGTGTGCCTTCGAAATCCGCAACAGCAAACGAAACAAATGCTGTGTCCCTATGAGTCAAATAAATTTGTGAAAAATGTTGAAGTCGCTGACTACACGAAAGTGGCAAAGTGGGCTTTGCCTTCTGAATTTATACGAATACATTTACAAGAATAAGCACATGTCTCTCTACAAAACGTTTAAATGTGGGTGATCATTTTCTCTGCTTGGAGGATTGAGTGAAAAGCAGGCATGTCAATTTCTTGCACTGAAGTTTTATTTTTGATGGCAACGTAGGCTGCCGTTCCTGCCGCATGGCCAAGTATCATAAATTGCGGCTCCATGCGGAGGGTCGACATTCCAATGTGAGAGGTAGATGGGGTTGCAATTACTAGCAAGTTTGTTATGGTCTCTTTTTTTGGGGTCATCACCCAGTACGGAATTTCATACAGACCTGGATTGATTTCTACATCTCCTTCGTCCCATGCAAACGAGTTCGTGCCCACGTCCGGAGGACCACTTCCGTAGCACGACGACCTATTCTTGCACGCCAATCGTTGGCCATTATGAGAATCGAAGTTGTAACCCCCGACACCAATGCTTAGATAACCAAGGTCCTTCAGTTCCTTGGGACTGTTCTGTGTAAAAATGTGTGGGCCCCGTAGTCGGCGAGCACCCCGGACGTACAAGGTTGGTGGCCAGTGTGGGGCCAGTCTATTACTTCCAAATTCATCTGCGCAAAGTCCCCACTCTTGCATCGTGTCTCGTACAGTCTCCGGGACCGAAGGGTCATTGCTCATAAAATAGAGCAAACCTTGTGTATATCGTAAGTGAGCGTACCATATTCTCTTTCTATCCTCATAATTTGCCTCCGGGTAATCCAAAGATCCCCCGATGTAGTCCGAAGAAAATCCACCACAATTATTCATATCCACTTTATTGTTTGGTATTTTACCCAAGTTGCACGACGGAAATCCAATGGCACAACCAATTTTTGCCTCTTTACCCACGCCTCGCTCCCCACCCGAGCCCATGCAGGCTAGAATATAACGCTTCAGCAGCTCCCACTTTGCAGGACTGTACCCAATCGGTTTTGTAAATGGGATCTGGTTGCTTCGGTTCTTTGTGAGGCATAGACGGAAATTATACGCCTGTACTTGGGCATCGCCGCTCCCTACTTTTCTCCCAACTTCCGGAACCCGTGCCAGTGGAAGGGGGAGGCCAGTAGCTTCATCGAATGGGTCAACAGCCACATTAAACTGATTCTTTTTTGACCCAGCGCTCATCCCAGCCAGAGACTCATTGAACTGAGAAGCTGCTTCTCGCCCGACAACGTATTGAATCCCTGCGGCTGCCATTAAGTCTCCTTCATACGATGCATCAATGAATACTTTCCCTTCAATTGTAGCAGCGTCTGCAGTCACTATCGAGTGTATGCGCTCTGCACCTCCCCTTGGGGAGGAAAATTTGTTGACTTCCACAACTTGACTGTTGTACCGGATAGACACCCCCGCGTCTTCCAGCATGTCCTCAAAAATGCTAGCGGCAACATGGGGCTCTACATTGTACGTTATATTGCATTTGCCAGAAGGTAGCCTGCATGAATCCGAATTGATCGAATGCGCATACAGGTGGCTGGTTGTGTTGTAATGCTTCCAGTTTCGATGGTAGAACTCACGTGCTAAGCCTCCGATGTATGGACCGGTATCCCCAATGTCCGTCTGGCCTAATCCCCCACTGGTCATACCGCCTAGCCGACGCCCACCTTCGTCAAAACAAGACGGCCAAGATGCACATAAAAGTAGTGTATTCAATCCTTTTCGCGACGCAGATACAGCCGCCATCACTCCACCCGATGTTGCATCGTAAACCACTACGTCGTAAGCTAAGACGCCCCTTGGAGAAAGCGAGTCCGCTGCAACCACCCCCCCAAGCAGAACGGCCGCCGTCAACAGAATGTTCATTGTGGGTCTCCCTTAATGAGATAGTGGGAAAGGCATCTAGTTATGAGGCAGGGGGGGTAAGTTGCAACCTTTGTGGCGTCCATGTGCTTCCTGGATGCTGCCATATATAGCAGGCAGTCGCGGCGTCAACTGTTGGTCGGGACCGGACAAGGAATCCTCCGTGGGTTTTAATTTTCAGAATAGCGGTTTTATAGCGGTTTTTCTTATCTTAGACTACTTCGATTCTATATTCTATTATTTACTATAAAAATATAAAATGATACTGTAATAAAGCCTCTATATAATATTGCGTCGCGTCTATCTATTATATCTTGACGCTGTAGTGCGTGTCGGGGAGTAAAATCGTTTCAACAACGGATTTTCCTCTTCGTTGAACTCCTTCGGTCGCAAATGATTTCTGCGCCCAAAAATAAGCGTTGGCGTGCTTTCCCAGTCGCGGTAAGCTTCCGCATAGAGTTTCTGGTACTCGGAATAATTATGGGTGTGTTCCTGCATCAATCGCTGGCCTGTGTTGATCATGTGGATTTTTCTATTCTTTTGTTGCCATTTTTTTTCTCTTTCTAGATCCCGCATATCTTGTCGAAGCCTTTTATTCATTTGCTTCTTTATACGATGCTGTGAATCTATGGCGGCTTGCTCTTCTGACCAAAATTGTTCTTGTTTTCGACGGGCTTCTATCTTCATTTGCCGACTTTGGTCTTCATGTTGCATTGCTCGATTCAAATCGTTTTGGCGCTTTTCATACTTTGCTTTCACACGTTCTCGTATGGCGCGAGCGTGATTTCGTCTGTTTTTCTTTATTTCAAAGTTTTGTAACATTTCACTAACGGAATCTTTGATGCTGCCGCTCTCAAGTGTTTTTGAAGCTTCTTTCCGAAAGGTCCTAGTGAAGTTTAACTCACTGGGTGTTTTTCTCATCGACGATTGTTGGCGAGATTTTCTAGCATGGTTATGGGAAACTTTTGTGGCAATTGGCGTATGATCGAGTGCGGTCTCTGACATGTATGTTTTGAACGTTTCTTCGTAGAGGTCCTGATGAGACTTGCTGGCAACGACTGCGGGTGTTTGCCGCTCCGAGATCAGGACGGGCGTTTCGTTCCTAGTCTCTACATCAGTAATCGGGCGCTTTATTGGCGACACAAATGCACTTGCAAAATCGTCGTCAAAACTATCATCCACATATTTCGTCGATGTGGTTTGTAATATTGTATCTACCGGGGTTTGCTTGCGACGTTTGACACGCAATAATTTAGATGTCGTCTTCATAACCTTATGCGGTCGTTCTGCCTCCGCTAACGACGCTTTCATTTCGGCCAGTCGAGACAACTTGTCTTGGAAATTGTATTCGTCCATTTTGCCCCAGTTTAGCTTTACATCCGCATTTCCTTTGCTCACAACGTTGCTCGCAGTCTCACCAGTTGCAATCTGTCGAGGTGTGCAGTCACGAAAATGTCAAGCTTGGGTTTCGCTGGTTATAGAGCGCACCAAACATATATCCTGCTTGTCCCACACACTCTACACTGTACCCACATACAAGGCCAGGGTATACGTGTCCAGGTAAATTTATTTGAACAGAATCATGATCATTTGTAACATACCATCCTTACCTCCTTACCCGTTATCAGATTTACATACGTAACGATAAAATAAATACGTACAGGTATGATCTGTTGAATAACAGTCAATCAAACAACAACAAAACCAGTGGTTGTATGTAGCTCGTGCTCCTATTATCAACACTACGAGTACTGTACTCTTACTCCCCCTTCCCGTTTCAGACGAATGGCATGGGTCAGATTGATCCTGTTTTCAAATATTCCTTCACAACACGACTTTTTGTACATTCGCGATTTTCAAATGGCTAAGTCTATGTAGTCATCACTCGATGTTCGTTCATTTGTATCCTCTGTCCCACGCAGTGGACCTCGCAGGTGACCGTTCCTTGGGTAGTTCCCATGGCCGCCGGGAAAAATTTAGATCAGACGTCGTCGTTGTACGTGTCGATAGTGATCGTTGGGTTTGTGCTAATTTCTAAATTGATCGAACATTTTTTTGACCATGCCATCCATTATCTTCACCGCATAAAACACCCCGCTTTGGTTGCTGTCGTAGAGCACGTGAAAGATGAAATCATGCTCGTCGGTACATTATCAATGTTTCTTATTTTTGTTGAAAACTCTTTGGCGACTTGGTGCGTCGATCGAAACGATGTGTATGTCCCTGCCTTGAACCACGAAGCGTGTGTAGAGTATTATTCCGGTCGTCGGTCTTCGTTGGGAAACACAACCAATACCTCTCGCCGCCTTTCTCTGGGTTCAACCCGAGCTTTACTTGGAAGTTCTTCGAGTGGAACCAAGCAGGTATGCCCAGACGGCCAAACGTTTTTCGTAGAGGTGAAAGCGTTGCACCAGGCCCACTTCTTGATTTTTTATTTGAGTCTCACGCACATTGTTTACAGCCTCGTCTCGTTGTATATTGCTCGGTGGTGGTCAAATCAATACGCACGCTGGGAAGCTTCTGTGCTTAGTAACTACGGGGGTATTGTTACGAGCGTCCAATACAAATTGCGCAGACGCCCTAAAAATATATGGCTTGAGTACTTGAATGCATTCAAAGAGCAATTCTATTTCCAAATAGACCATACCACCGCTGCCGTTCTGCGGCAATATTACATCGTCGTGTTGGGTTTACCAGAAGATTACAGATACTTTGGAAAATTCAGGCGGGACATGGAAGTGGGTTTTGCTGAAATTTGTGGGCTGGATACCACTCTGTGGGTATACACGGCAGCTACGATGTGGACCGAAGGAATGCCCAATTCAAGCAAAGGTGGAGACCTTCCTGTTGGGACCATTTTTGGCTGTGTTTTAGCATTTGGTTTCGCGACTAAAATGCTTATCTGGATCCAGCGATTGGTTGAAGCCGTTTTTCTCGCGATGGAGGACCATAACTTCAGGAAACACGTGATTGATGTCAATCATTTACCGAAATCCGACTATACGCAGATAAACATGGATGCAATGACTGATCCGGTTGATGGCGAGGAGGAGGAAGAAGTTGGGCTAACGAAGCCTGCGAATACTATTTTTGATGGTATTCAAATAAATTTTGGTAGCTGGCCGTTCAAGCAACATGGATCAACTATTATGTTATGGGGAATCAAATTGGTTTTGTTTCAATTCTCGCAAAAAATTTGCTTCACCATCTTTTATTTTCAACAATTTCGAGATGCAAACGGGACGTGGGGAAGTGGCTGCTACATATTATCCCGGACACCGGCGAGTTTAATCGTCTCAAATATTGTCAATGTTGTTATGGTTTTTCACATTGGTATGGTGTTGATTCCTCTGTACTGCTTTACAAAACATGTCGACATGCACAGGGGAAAGGAGGAAGGTTTCATACCGGAAGCGTCTCGTTTTATTGCAAAAAGTATTAAAACTGTGGCCCAACAAGCTAAAAATGTGAGGCAGAAAAAAGTTAAAAAACAGAAGAGCACCCGTACCAGCCATGGGGTAAAGAAAAGTAAGTATAAACTTCCTTTCTCCTTTAAAAAAGAAAAACCGACTTCGTCTGCGCTGGCAGCAACAGCAGATAACGATTACAATCGTCGAGAAAGTATAGACATTTATGGGCCTGATCCAGAATTACCAAAAAACAAAGAGAAATAAATTATTATCTCTCAAACTTACGAACTTATGCATACGAATATCATATAAAAAACTTTCAACGACGTACTGATCAAAAATTTGAAGGAAAAAAATCCAATATGGAGTAGGACCACCCTTGACTGTGAACGTTCAATTACAAGGACACCCTTTATGGAAGAAAATAGCGATGGAGACCGCTTAAATTGATGTTTGAGACAGAAAACGTTTAATTAAATACTGAACTGCCCTTTTCATACTGATGGTTTAGTTTATTTTCTTTAAAATTGTCGTAAATATATGTTTTGTTTGGTATAAGTGTTCGCAACACAAACCACGCCATTCTTTATAAACAACATTTACAGGCACTGGAAAAAGATTTGTTGACGCATGTTCTATATGACATATAAAAAACATTTCGGCCATCGCTCGCGTGGTACCGAAGATGTCTTAAATAGAGATAAAAGATGACGACGATAATTCTTTCCAAGACCACTTTTACAATTCAGATTCATGCCCCTTGATGGACGTTGTGTAACAAGTCAACAACAAATGTGCCAAAGTTAACAAGCCAACAAACTGTTGTCCTTCCTTTTTTAAGTGCATGCCTCGTCATACCTGCAAAAGTCCAAAATCAAGCGAATAAACAGGGGTTCAGGGCAGCTGCGCCCGTTCAAACTCGCTCCGCTACCGATGCGCCGAAGATTCCCCACTCTTCGATGCACTCGCAAATGCCCCCCATTGGAGGTCTTATGAGCACCTATGATGATCCTCTCGCATAAATATGTTCGCTCTTTTTTTCATTTCTTTTTTTTCTTTTTTGTTTTTTTTTAGCAATATCTATGCGGGGGTCCTCACAGACACCCAACGATGAGCACGTGCAATCAATCGTCATGCTGCACTAACACTTCCGGAATTTCGGCCGGCGAAAGTTCGTGTACGGCTGCCTGTTGAGCGGTCGAGTACCACAATAAACGTACGACGCACGGATCAAAGAGAACTGAAAGAGAAACTGGATATGGTTTTTTCCAACATTATTAGTGCTTTTGTTTCGCCCTGGATCTAGATAAAAAAGGTTACTTTGAAGCCTCCAGATTGCAAGGTCGAAGTCGGGTAATGGACTGAAAACAGATTCAAAAGTATACCCTTGGTTATCATATATTTCTACGTTTGCCTCAAAGTCTTGTAGCCAGCCGAGGAAATCAAAACTAGATAAATCCTCCGGCGCCTCTTCGGAGAAACCAGGTACATCGGAAACGCGATTTCGCAAATCGTCCACTAATCTCGACACATAAATCCGCCAATGACCATCATCGACTAACAGTGATTGTCCAGAACCCCATTCTCCGAATTGAAGTTCCATTGCCAGAGAAAAGCTTAAATCTTCAGGTACAGTTTGCTGTTTATCTTCTGTTGCTGTCTGTTCGCTCGAATTAATAATATTGAACTTTCGTCGACATTGCGGGCAAGAGTTTTCTGTTTGTTCCGCCCACATTTTGATGCAGTCGAAGCAAAACTTGTGTGAGCACCCATTCAAGGTCGCTTCGGTTCTTGCGTCTATCTCCTCGCAGCAAATAACACAAGGGTTTTCTGGTGCAGGAGCGTACTGCAATCGTACCCAATAACCGCGCCAATGACGTTGTATCGTAGTGGCCGAAGCAAACGACTGTCTTCGTTGATCATGGATTAACCGCTGTTCGTGGAAAAAAAATCGCAAGTCGTCCGCCTGTTCATCGACGCTGGGCGTCGCGGCGGACGAGGATCACTCTTTAGTCATCGCCATGGTGGATGCACGACACGGCAACAGCGTCGAAAAAAAAACCCTAAGGTTTGACTGCAGCTGAACTGAACTTTCGCCGCGAACACTCACCCCGGTCTCCTTTTCAATATTCCTGCACCTCCATCCAGGTCGGGTAGTCAGTCAGTCTCAAAGGGGCAACCCGGTTGGTTATGCGTACGTGGGCGTGTTGTCCGCAGCATACATACATCACTCCTCATCGCACTGGTTGTTTGCCATAGTAATCCCCTGTCGTGCTGGCGTTTACGAATGAAGCAAATAAATAAATATAGACACAGTACTGGTTTGCCTGTCATTGCCTGCTGGTCCGCTGGTCCCTTCCCTGCTGGTCTTTGAACCTCGTTTTTTAGATTTTAGTATTTGAGATTCTCTACGGAGGGAGGGAGAGATGGATGGGAGAGAGAGAGAGAGACGTTCGTTCGGTAAGGTTTGCGGAACTTCTAGAAGGTTCTGCGGATCCGAAAGGACACACACTTAAAATTGCTGGCCCTTCACCTAAATCCTAAATCTGTCCATTTGTAAGGTGATTTCTGTTGTCACTTCGTACTTTTATTTCTATTAGTAATAGTACTATTATTGCTTACTAATCGTATCAACTAAACGTTGCTGCTAACGAGAGCGCCTCTTCCTCTTTCTTTTCTTGTTTCATGATCGCCCGCATGCGGTCTCGTCGTCGATTTTTTTTGGCAAAATGGCGATCTCGGATTTGCTTTTGCACTTCTTTGTCCCGCTCTGTCGATAGCAACACAAGGGGTTTTTCCCACGTCGTCTGCCCAGTGATGGCATTAAAATAGTAAGGGAGGTTGCCTTTTGATTTTTCCGTACGGTAAACTTGGATATTCTCATCGACCATACGAGTCAATACTATCCGTGCGTATCGACGACGCCAACACGTTTGTATTTTTATTGCCAATGGGGTTTGTACGTCCTTTAGATGCTTAGATTTGCGGATTTCTACAATCCATTGCTGATCCTTGAGTTCTTTCCAAGCTTTCGCGCGAGTCCAAAATCTGTGTATCACTTCAGCCGCCTCAACACGCAACTCTTTGTCCCATGCTTTTTGGCGCAAATCTGCGGCCTTCTCCCGAGCCTTGATCATTTCTGTATCGATGTAGTTGTCGATTGCAATGCGTTCATTTTTTAAACGCGCCTTCTTGTTCATTTGCACTAAATCATCAGGAATTTCTCGGTCACCCGTTTCAGTATTCAAATAATATTTTGAAGCTGTCTTCCGATCATAGCGGATGATCCAACGTACACGCCCGAATCGGCCTGGCACCCCAGGCTTCCTCATCAATTCTTCTCTTTCTTCTTTGTTTTGCACATTGCTTGACACCGCTTCAATAACTTCAAGAACGTCCTGTTTCAAACGCCGAGTTCCCGACTCGCTGTCCATGTATTCCTCTGCTCGAATCTTGGCCTTGGTGGCCATTGCTGCTTCCATGGAGTCCCACTTGCGATCAAACAACATCCGCCGCTCGGCCTCTTTCTGGTCACGCCATGCTTGCCTCGTTTCGGCTTGCATTCTTAAAATCAATTGTTTGTCAGCTGATTTTTCCGCCGATCGCCGTTGTTGCTTGAGCCGATCTTCCTCTGCTATTCGAGCGTCGATTTCTGCATTTTCAAGGTCTAACAAACGCTTTGCTTCTGCTGCAAAGGCTTCCTCTTGTTCTTTCAGAAGTCGTTTCCCTTCTTCTTGCATCTGGAGAAGATACTGCTGTTGCTCCTGCTTCCTTAATTCTTCAATCTTTTGCTCTTTTATAACTTCATTGAAATATCGGATCCACGCTCTTAAATGATATCGCTGCACGTACTGATGATAATATTTTATAGCTTCTTCAAACTCTTCTTTCTCTCCAATGACAAGATTCCAGCGAAACCATGCATGGATAACCCCTCCTTTAGACCTTTGACTTAACAACTTATGCCACGTTTTCACCAGTCCCTTTGCACCATGTACGTACGCTTGCCGTTTTTTCATTCGATTGTACTCGTTCATTTTTCGTGACATTCCTGTCCATAGCCGCCAACGTGCCCACATGTGCTTGAACGTCATTTGAGCATACATTGACATCGTCACCTCGACGTCTTTGCGATATTGTTTTTTTCGTTTAGTAAATGACAGCCATCGCCGCACATACACCGATCCATATTTCTTGTAAAATGCATGGTCTGCATGCTCACAATTGTTGCGGATTTGAATGAGTCGCACTGCATGGCTACGCCATTGTAGAATAGTCCGCTCGTAAGTTGCAATGTGCCAGTAGTAAACTGCTTTTTTTAAACGCATGTTGTCGAGGATATTATTTTTCCGACGTTCGCAAGACACGCATAAATCAACGATAACCCGAGTGCGATGCGAGAGAGCCAAGCACGTCATTTGCTGTTCTCCAAATTCCTCCAAAATTAGCGGGTTTTCGTCCAAGAACACCATAATTTCCTTGACAGTCATATACATGGGCAAATGACTTTCAAAATCAATTTCCAAGCCACTGTCCCCAGCTTTTGGCCTAGGAGTCGCCAATTCATTCCAAAAATCTAACGGGAATTTCTTCTCATTTAATTGTGCTTGTCGCTTGTTGATTGTTGCTCGTACAGACTCGGCCAGCACCCGGTCGCTACTGTTGGTCGCACAGGTCTGAACACACTTCACAAAATCATCGACCGCAACTTTAGATGCCTTGCCTTTTTGTTCGTACACATCTAAAAAGAACCGCATGTTTTCGCGGGCAAATTCTGGGGGGGCATCCTGCAACGCTTTCAGGCCACACACGATCTCCCGATAATCTAATCGTGACGGAACGGGCGATCCCTGATGGTTTCGAGGAGGCGCAACCGCGTATGCATTAAACAAACGATTGATGAGTTTATGACTTCCAAATGACTCCCATGGACCAAGATTGAAATATTTACAAAGAACTGAACGAAAGTGTTCCCTCTGAATCATGTGATACGGAGCTTCCGTGTTAAAAAATTCAGTCGTTTCCGCGTGCCACGGCCGTTTTTGCACACCGATACAGAACGCTTCGCGTAGGGTCATATCGTCCCGCTTGTACACCGGCTGGCTGACAAACTTGTAAAAGTCGTTCAATGCCTTCCGCTTTGCTTCGCATATTTTGTTCTTTTGCAATGTTTCAGCGAGTCCCTCGCGTTTTGCGGCAAGCTCTCTTCGCCATTCCAAGTCCCATCGAAACCACTTATTCGCCCTGTACGGGCGCTTGTGGCGTGCTTCTGTCTCGCGCGCATCCATCCCGCGGCTATTCTTATTACGGCTTCCATCTTTCAGCATTAGCAATAGTTCTGCATATTCTGGACTTTGTTTATTGAAAATAATTTTTCTTGGCTTCCGTATTTCAAACACTTTTTCCTCAAAAACAGCGTCTACCGACTCCTTCGTCTGCGGATTCTTGTCCCGCGCTGGCAGGGTTTGAACCATCTTGCTCCCAGCATCTTTACCTCTCTTTTGTCGCACTTCCCTCCCCAAAGTGGACGCGGAGCTCATCGCCGCTTCTTCAAATAATTAGAACGACACCCGTGCCCTACTGGTCGTTTAAAAGTCGGCCAGGTGTCGCCTATGGGTTTCCTCCTTGCTGCACACTTCATTCCCTCGCGATTTGTAGACCGGCTCTTGAGTATTAACGCAGATGTCCTTGCATTAGAGCAAGCCGGTATGCAGAATCTAGACGAAAGTTTTGAACACTGATTCCGACGACAAATAATAACGATAAAGAAAAAGACTGCAAGTTCAATATATACTAAATTACATACAATCGTATACTAAAACATTTTTGAATAGAAGAGATTCTGTCTTGGAGTCCTCGTGTTGTCTACGTTTCCTCCCCAACATTGCCGTCTAACAAGTTTTCCAGAATTGTTTTTAGTTGCGCTTGGTGCATCGCAATTTCTACTGATTGCTCGCTACTGTGATTTACAACGTTAGTCAAATGATCGAAGGCGGCAGGGTAGTCACCCACGGTGTTATGCACACTATCGCAAGTTGGGCAGTTTTTGCTTTTCTCAACAAACCAATCTTTCGCGCAGGGCTTGCAAATGGCAGTGCCGCAGCAATTGGTGAGAATTAGATGGCCAGACTCCATGCATATAACACATTCTTCTTCCACTTCTTTGTCCAGTAGTTCTTCCCTGGACAATGATAGCCGCATTATCGAAGAGCTTTCTTCTTGCTCCAGGGCATCTATAGAAACACGATAGTTTGTTAAAAGCCCAAAAATTTTGTAAAACTCGTTCACGGAAATAAATCTTTTCCCTATTTTCTCTGGCTCTTGACTCTTCACAAAAACCATTTGAAATTTCACATTGTCATCGAACATCCATATAAACGGCAAAAGATCTTCACTGACTGTATGCTTCATTAATAAACGGACAGAAACGCCTGGTAACGTCGCGGCCAGCCTGTGATTTCTCAACGAGACCGAGAGTCGGTTGAGTGCTTTCACATCCGCTCTCAGCTGGGACCATGGTGGGGGTCTGCGAAGAGTCTGTGTGTTCCCCATTCTCTTCTAAGAGCAGTAGAATGGCCCGTTGGAGGGCAACGGCCTTGTGCGTTATATGACTCCCATCTATGTCCACGTGGACCCCCGGCGCATGCACTCTATTCACTGGGTCTTGTGCGTGATTTCAATTTGTTCTTCAATATCGTGATTATTATTGATATGATCTATATCGTATCGGCGATCACCGTATGCTATTAGTATCCGATCCTTCCATATACAATGCTATTCCAGTATTAATATTACTCTTGCTTGAGCTGGTGGGGGTAGGTTGGTGCCACCAACCTAACCAAGTATTCATGAAAGTCACAACAAATTCAAGAAGTCGCCATCCCCCATGCGAAGTTTCCGTCCACCCATCCGCGTCCCTTCCATGATGCTTACGTTTCGGCATTCATGTGGACAATTCTGCGGCACCCCCCTCGCTATTTGGAAAAGGTTGGAAACATGCTTTTGCTAGCGCGCCTGCCACTTTTTGAAACGTTTGCGTGCATAGTGTGTTTTATGTCCTGTCGACTTGCTGAGTCTGTCAATCAAGGAATACCGCAGCCGCCCATTGAAAACGTCCAGATTCAGGTAGGCATGGTTGTAAAACGCGGCAGGGATTGGCAGTATGGGGATCAAGATGGTATGAAAGCAGACGGTAAACCTGCTTTAGGTGTAGTCGTGGAAGTGAGAAATTGGAAAAAATCGCCGATGGCCGATATTGCTCACGGAAATAAGGTTGACGAAACTGCACCAGAAGATATAGTCCGTGCAGCAAAAGAAGGAAAGTACAAGCCGTTGGCGCCGTTAGAAGTCGAAGGGAGCGTCCGTGTATATTGGAGAGGTGGTTCCGGTAACGTGAACGTCTACCGATACGGAGCAGATGGAAAGTATGACATCGATATATACGATACCTCCATAGTTGATATTGACTGGGACTACGTTTTCCAAAAAACGAAACAAAGGAATGTAGAAATTAGCGTGGAGACCGCAGAAAAATACAAGAAAATAGCCGAGGCAGACTATGCTGCCTTAAAAAAAATTGGGCAATACCTGGGTGTCAACGATCGACCAGGGTGGCGGCATGCCCATGGCTGGCTTGATGGCGGTCAAAATCCGTGTGTCGGCAAGTGGACTGGTATTTCTTGTGATGATAAAGGGAGGGTATATGCTATCGATTTAAGTTCAAATGGACTGATGGGCATTATTCCGAAAGACATTGGTGAGTTGACTGCCCTTCGCACTTTAACTTTGTCAGGGAATAGAATTGGTGGCCACCTACCTTTGCAATTAGGAAATTTGACCAGTCTTGAATGGTTGTCCCTGCATGATAATTTGATTGAAGGACACATCCCTGGTGAACTGGGAAATTGTTTAGAACTGAAGTGGCTGAGTTTTTATAATAATCGTTTTTCTGGACCGGTACCAATAGATTTAGCAAAGCTCGAAAAGCTGGAATATCTTTTGGTCCAGCAAAATCAACTAACAGGGCGAGTGCCAGAAGCACTGTTGAATTTGCCAAAGTTAAAGAAGAGTCAATGGCACAACAATTTATTTGGCAAGAAAGGCAAAAGGATCTGAGGCGAGTCAGCCTGCATATTTCAGGAGTGTGCGCAGCTTATACGAAAGGCCTCTGCCGCCACGTAGAAATAGAGAATTTCATGATGAATGATGGTGGTGGTGGTGTATATAAAAACTAAAATAATAATATATATCGATCGTTAATATATATATTCAATAATATTATGTAGTATGCAAGAAGATTAATAATATATGTATCGTCGATATATTTTACAGAGAGTAGGTCTTAGGTTAAGTAAGAGTTGTATTATTAAATTCAAACGACCTGGAGGCGTTTGTTTGTTTTGCTCCCTGCTTTCTTTTATGACGTGTTTATGATACGATTTTAGGACACTATATATATGATACTACGTACAAAAAAGAAGATCCGGGGACGCGCCCAGCAACAAACTGAGACGCCCACTTCAAGGAGAGTCAAATACAATAATCAATAGTGAATCAGCTATAAAATGCACACTTTGAGCACGGCGGTACACATTTTCCATTGTAGTAATATCTACAAACTGATTCTTTCTTGAGATAAAAAATGCGAGCATGATGTTTCAATATCGTTGTTGCTTCTGCTGTTGTTGCTGGTACTGTTTGAGCAATGGTGTCTGGGGACGAGAGGGAAACTTGATGCCTATCGACCGTGGTGGCAGAGGAGATACAGAGCGCGCGTTCGAAGAATTGTTTGGAAAAGGATTTACCGGGGTTCTTGCCGTAGGATGACGTCCACGCGGAGACTTTGACCTTGAACGATTCGACGAGAACGACTCTGATGAAAACGAACGGAAGCCTGGTGGTGGCATGTGTTGCGGAGATTTTTCATGCTGAAAATAAGGTGATACAAGAGGTTTGTCCTTTCTGTTGTGACCTCTGTTAACACTACCTTCGCGATATACACGGTCGGGAGGCAACATTTGAGTACGCATGTTCATACTCAAGGTTGGTGCTGGAGACTGTGCGATCCCTTGGCGAATGGCATTTTGGCGTTTTGCGGATGTGGGTGTTTGTGGGTGGTACGCTAAAGATGCATGCTCAGGCCGCGCACGCTGCTCACACAAATCTTTATAATTCTTTTGTAACGCATCTCGCTGGCGCCGTAGCTCTGACATGGCCTTTTCCAGCTCCTCCCCACGCGCTTCATGGCGGACTGCTTTCGCTTCCATCTCACGGGCATAGTTTTCGGAATTCATAATACGTCGTTTCATTTCATTCATGTCGTTCTCCTGGTTGCTAGCCCTTCGATCGCTTTCTTCCAAAACAAGCATTTTCTGACTATCGCGAAAAGAAATAACGTCACCAAGAAATTTCATTGCCTCAGTTGGCTTCTCGACCATAAATGACATGATTGTTTTTATATCTGTTTTCGACATATGATCGCCCTGAAAATTTAATTCGGTAACCTCCGACATAGTTTTGGACTTTTGACACACCGGGCAAAGGAAATAGTCTTCATGACCCCGGCTTTCTTGACGATGAAATGCTTCCATCCCATGATCATGACAGAGAATGTGACCACACGCTGTCATGAAAGAGTTCCCAAGCAATTTTTTCCGACATACGTTACACTGTAAACTGTTCGAGTGGTACATCAGGTCAGACACTAGATGATGTAAATTTCGACAGGACCTTTCTTTCTGCAATGAGGTTTAGAACGTTGATGTGGTGCAGTTGGCGAGTGTTTAAAGCCTAACAAAGAAAGCAAACAAGACTTAGGCGGACGCTCACTCTCTTCGTTGCGAACAGGTAGACTTCTGGGTGCACCAGTACCATGTCTCGTAACATGTATGGTAGCGGGCCCATCAGTATCACGTGTAGGACGAGTTGTCTTTTGTTTTCAATAACATAATTATTAATTATTGTATTAGTGTATTAGTACAGTAAATAAATACGTGTGTGCGTGGCATGTGCGAGAAGCGAAGTCCAATTTCCAATTTCAATGTTTTCACAGTTTCACAGTGTTGCGATGTGACAGACTAATTTCACATCAATGCTCTGCGGCATTGACCATGTGCAGCGGTGTAGATAGGATGAGAATATTATTGGAATACAACATGTAGTACTTGTATGGCGGTTGCTTCCATACAAGCTAATTGCTACCAATATTGTCCACCTGTATCCTGTATCCTGGACATGTTTTCAGAATCGTAACGGTGCAATGCGATGATGAGCAATTATTATAAGTGAATCGAATATCGAATAGAAAGAAAGATAAAAGATAGATCGATGGCTTGTTGAATTCTAAATGCAGTGAAATGAAGTTTTAAGCCTCATTTGTCAGGGGCGCATTTTACGTTATGCACACACTCCACATCATATTTTCGACATAAAAGAATGGCCACTTTGTGATTCTGGTTAGTTTTGGCAGTTATTTTGCATGGATGCACAGACACTGAGTGGCCAATGAAGTACAAACGAAACAGCAAAACGCTCAAATGGAAGCAAATCCTGTGTGGGTTGGGGTGCTGCTTGACTGCACTATGGATTTACGGTTTCGTGAAATTTCTTAGCATCTCGTCGCCTATTTCATCGAGTATATCAAGTAAAGAAATTCAAACAAATGCGAACACTCGGAGTATCCCGTCATCTAATCTTAAGAGTGTTCCAAATGAGAAGAAAATTTCAAGAAATCAGATTTCAAAGGAAAGAATTTTGCGGACGAGGTTACGCAAGGGGCCAGTCAAATTCATTGAAAACAGAACAAAATCTAATATAAGGCAGGAACATTCGGCACACCACGCGTTGTCAACGCCAACTATAAAGAAACAAAACAGCATTCTCAGACACTTTGCCAAGCGCAACAAGGTCAAAAATCCCCCACCTCAGCCTACGTCTCAATCTCGACCAAGTCACAAAACATTCAAATATGAACGAGACCTGGCCGCCACGTTTGTCATAGATGCATTTGCTTTTAACGGCGAACTTGATTTATTAGAAATGCGGCTTCATGAATTGAAGCACTCGGTCGAAGCGCATATTATTGTTGAATCGGCATTCGACACGTATGGAAATCCTAAGCCCTTGTATTTTGAAAAACATAAATCACGATTTTTTAAATTCAAACATAAAATTGTGTACGTAAAAGACACCAAAGGACCTGCGGCAAAAGGTTGTGCTCTAGGTTTCCGTCATCTCGATGCCATGCGGTTGATGATTGTAAATCCTGGGTTTGAAATGTTGCCTTTTGAAATCATGGATCATGATATCTTAATTATCACAGATGCTGATGAAATTCCATCTAGATATGCTGTCGACATGGTTCGCAAAGCAAACTGGAATGATCATGACTCGTTTGAACTATTTATGCGGCGTTCTATGTTTGGGTTCTATTGGAAAATGGCAGGGAAGCAAAGTCAGATTGCCAACGCGAGAAAAGTTGGGAATCACTTGGCGTTTATAAAATTGAATGAAAAAATGAAGAAAGAAGCGACAAAAGAAGGCTTTGGAAATAGAGTAAAGCAGCGGGTTGGGCGCATTCTAAGGGGGGGGTGGCACTGCTCTTGGTGCTCAAGCCCGAAAGAAATTTTGAGAAAGCTCAAAAATTCTTTGTGTGGAGATGGTGTGCGTTTTGGTGATTTTGGATACAGCTTGCCATTGATAGAGAGAATGCAGCGGGAAGGCATTCCGTTCGGGGCTGAGGAAAGGCATCCCTTGGGGAAGATGCCCACAAAAGTAACCAGGGGACATGCGCCCTCGTACGCAATTCACCACAGATCCAGGTACCAGTACATTATGGACCCAAGCACCAAAGCCTCAAACGATGAGCAAATACAAATGCCATATTGTTCTTGCTCTTTGAAGATGAAACAAATTGTTTCTACGTATAGTCTACCCATGAAAAACCAAATACAACCTATGGTGAAATTTTGGTGCGAAGAAGAAGTTCAAGTTTGCTTAAATTTGACCGACGCAGAACTCTCGAGATTAGGAAAAGAATGGAAAAAAACCGTATTGAGCAGCATCAGGAACTGATTTATCTGAAGAATTAAATTTAGACATTAATGCATAATATCACTCATTCAAACACACTCTATTCTTACCCCGCCCCAGGGGTTTCTTTCAGAGTCACAACAAAGTCACGTAGCTGATGCTGTCTTCGTGTTTTTCATAGCACCTGAATATGGTCACACAAACACATAATAGAATACGGTGTTTTCACTATGTATGAATCATCAAGGAACTAAAAGACGAAAAACACTCGGCATGCACAACAAAGCGTTTCTTTGGGTCTGGGGGAGATGTCAACACAGCACGCACTGTCTATTTTTACGTTGAAGTGTACTGTAATAGATGCACATGCATGTTGTTGGCGCGAAGAAGTTTTCACGCGAGCACCCAAGGTGGTGCGGTGCGGCTTCTCTTCGCTTCTAGACCCACGGTGGAAGCAACGACCACAAAACAGGTGTGGCGTTCAAGTTTTTGCACACATTAGCACTCAATACGGATGGCGTCGTTGAAAATTCCCTTGGCATACGCTGCTGCGGCAAATTATAAGCGATATGCCGACGTGTCGCGGCAAAGTAATATTATGCAAAGCTATACGTCTTCGGACGTAACACGGCTTCATGCACAACGAGAACAACTATTGAGAGATGCCAGGCAAAATGGTCAATCCATGCAATTACCTGCCGTGGATGGAGAGTTCCGGCCAGGTACACACACGAAAGGAATACATGCCGGAAGGAGTCATCCCATTTATCAAACAAGTGCCATGGCGACATTCCAATTTTTAAGCCCATCGATGGCTGGGCGACCTGAGTGGGATTCTCGTGGACATCAGACAAGTGCATACAATGCTCCAAAGTCTGGAAAGAAAGGGACGTTTACAAGATCATTTAGCTCGGGAATGTTTGAAGACACTTCTATAGGCTCACTTCACTTGAAGAAAATACGGAGGGCCAAAGAGATGGAGGAAAAGGCCAGGAAGGCATTGGAAAAGGAAGAACAATACGAACAAATCGTTCGGGAGCAGGAAGACAGGATCCAGAAGCGTCGTGAAAAACGGTTGCGACGAAAAGCGGAGTACATTTTGCATAAAAAAGCTGCGATTTTGATTCAAAACCACTTTCGCCGTTGCATTGCGACGGAAAGAGTGGCTTTGCTGTTCAAAGACAAATACGATCGCGCAGCCATTCTGATCCAAACAAGAATGAGGTACATATTGACCAAGAGGAGAATAGAACGGCGTGTCAAACACAAGTTAGAGACCGCCGCGGCGAAAAAAATTCAAGACCAGTGGAACAAACACCAAGATCGTGCTGTTGCGAGACGGGAGTTAGAAAGACGTCGTACAGAGAGAGAGAGAGCCAGACGGCGATTAATGAGAGACATAGAGCACGCAAGGCGGCACGCGGCTGCAATGAAAATACAAAACATGGTTAAGTGTCGACAGGCGCGTAAATTTGCCGAATTGATCAAAAAAAAGAAAATTCGCAATATGAAATTAAAAAAACGAAAGAACGCTTCCAGCAGAAACCGGTCAATGGGCCGTTCACGGGGAGTTCTGTCGGGAGCAGGAGCCAAGGCTGGAGTTGTGTGAACGTTTGGGTCTACGTGTACATAGTTATCCGTAGTCTAAGAAAACATTTCCCATTTACCAGACGACACATACATACGAGTACATACTGTGTGCTGCAATACAATCATATATCAATAAAAGTTATTATTTATTACGTACGTACTCAATAATAATAATAAATGCATGGTATCGCATCGTATGCAGTGTCCTTGTCTCGTTCAGCCACAACACACGCAACGTGAGTCAAGCCTCGCGGCCCAGCCCGCAAAGCCAGCCCCGTCTGCCTCACTGCACCTAAGTCGCCCAAGCGAGCAAGAAGGAGGTCTGTTTTCCTTGGCCACCGAGACTGTCATCAAATCATGGCCAGCTTTGCCGCGGCACCGGAATCATCTGGTGGCGGGGGCGTCCCTGGGCAAGTGGTGGTTGAGGTGCAGAGAGGCGAGGACCTATACAATGTCGAGTGGGCGTATCGAACGCAAGATCCATACGTCAAGTTCCAACCAAAGTGGAAAGGAGCACGGGTATCAAGGACTTGTACCATCAAAGACGGTGGGACAAACCCTGTGTTTACTCTTCCCACCTCTAAAAAAGTATTCAAGTACGATCCCGGCACGGCCCTTGCGCACGGTGGGGAATTAGTCATTGTGTTGAAAGTCTTTGACGAGAATGTAGTGACCGACAAAATGATTGGATGGGGTCCTCTGGATGTATCTTCCATTGTCGCAGAGAAAAATACCGAGCCGATTGAAGTCACTGTTCCGTTGTCGAAGGAGGAAGGGGGCGATGCAGGAATTCTCTCTGTCCTGGCTCACTTCGAAGAGCTGGACATCAAAGACGTGTGGTCAAAAGTAGAACACGAGGACGGAGGCTTTTACTACTACAACAAAATCAGCAAAACTTCCTCCTGGACACCGCCAGAAGGATGGCCCGAAGAGGAAAAAGCAACAAGCAGCACCACCGCGACGAGTAGTATCGACGAACCAAAATTGTGGAAAGAATTCATCCACGACGAATCAGGACAAAAATATTGGCACAATAGTGTCACTCAAGAGTCTCAGTGGACAATGCCAGAGTGCCTTCAGGAACTCGAAAGAGAAGCAGCAGCGGCGGCGGCAGAAGAGCAAGATGGCAAGGAGCAAGTGTACGAAGACGGCGAGTTTACAGGTGACACAGTACCTCTTCCGGGAAACGACTTCCACTTCCACATGAATGAATGGTTTGACCGGCAGGAACTGGAAAACGAAGCATTTGAAGAGGGCGATTACATAGCCTTGTACAGATGTGAAGACCTGGATGACGCCATGGTGTCTGGAAACAGGTGGTACCAGCTAACAGGTGCCATGGCCGAAGCCGGTGAATGGGTGTGGGAGGCAAGCAGAGGAGTAAGCGACGACGACGAAGATTGGGAATTCCGTTACTTCCGGTCCGGAGGGAATAAATTAGTAGCACGGAGCGCATGGTTCCAAGTTGGGGAGGGAGACAATAGTGATTCGGAAGAAGCCAATGGTGAATCTCTCCTCGCTGTTGCGGCTGACGTTGTTCATGAAGTGGAAAGCGATGATATCGATACTATGGAAAATTCGTCTTCAAACGACAATGGCACAGAAGACGATGGCGCCATGCATCCCATCGTGCTGAGCATTCCTCTGAAGGTTGCCTTGGATAAAATGATTCGAGCGATTGACTACCGCGAAGACATTTCCATTGAATCCTGCTGGGCGCTTGTGACCGAAGAATGCGACGACGGCGATATACATTCCGTCCTCTCAGAAACCGAAAAGGATTTGTTGACAAGTACGTACCAAGACAACCAAGAGGAATTTCAGAACATGCTTGCCCAATTATCCGAAGAACCCTTCCTTCTCCACGCGTCGGCAGGATTGCAGAGTTGCATAGAGCAGGCGAAGCTTGCCGTGCAAAAGATCGTGGCTCGATTTGAGGACACTGGTGAGAAATTCACAGACAAAGGCTTCGACCCTCAAAGCAACGAAGGCTCGGTGCTGTGGGTGGATAAGGTACAGCCTGGATACGATTGCACCACCTCCAAACCGACCAGGTGGGTTCGCCTTCGTGACACGGTCGGCGAGGAGCTCGTACTGTTCAAGGACGGCGTTGGGTCGGGTGACATTATCCAGGGCTGCAACGGCACGTGCTGGCTGCTGGGAGCCATGGGATCTGTGGCGGGTATGGACGGCAACCGGCTGGCTTCCATATTCGTGGCTCACAGCGTGGAGGCAGGCGTGTATGCGATACGCTTCTGTGTGGACGGCGAATGGCGTTTCCTTCTCATCGATGACTATCTGCCTGTGGACGATTCCGGTGCGCTCCTCTACGCGCAATCGAAAGACCCCGCCGAAGGGTGGTGCCCGCTGCTGGAGAAAGCCGTGGGGAAGCTGCACACGTGCTTCGAGATGATCGACGGGGGGTTCGCCTCCGAGGCCGTGCACAACTTCTTTGGTGGCGTGAGCGGAACCTTTGCGACAACCAAGAAGCACCGCAAAAAACCCGCGTCGTTCTTTCGCACCATCTTCGACGCCTTCTCCAAAGGGTATGTTCTTTCTGCGAGCTTTGCTGTGCAAGAAGGCGATGCGAAAGGCGAAGGGAAAGGAAAATGTGGAGAAGATATGCTACCGTGCGGGCTCGTTGGCGGCCACGCCTATTCCGTGGTGGGGATCGGCAGCGCGATGGGCAATCGACTGATCCGCTTCCGGAATCCGTGGGGGCAGGGCGAGTGGACGGGTAAGTGGTCGGACAATAACACCGAGGGCGAGTGGACGCCGGAGATGAAGGACGCGCTGTCATACCACGACGAGAACGATGGGACGTTCTGGATGTCAGTGGAAGACTTTGTGCGCAACTCACCCGGCATAGAATACGCGAGAATCTTCGGAAAGGGCTGGAAAAAGACCACTCAGTACGGTCAAATCCTGGGCAGCACCGACGTGAAGGGCATTCCCGCAGTGACCATTTCAGAACACAAGCCGAGCAGTGACGTCGAGCTCGATCTGGACATCGGTGACGAAGTGATGGTCACGTATGTGGATCCAGGGTACTGGTGGTATGGGATTGAATGCGACGGTGGTAACGAGGATTTGCAGCTGGCATTTCCGGCACACTGTGTGCAGCTGCCCGAACAACCCGTTGCTGGCTTTGTCATGGAGCCATTAGGTGGTAGTAAAGATAATACGAGTGACAGTGAAGGAATCAATGTCGTTGTATTGCTGACGCAGCAAAACAAGATGCTGCAGCGAAAGTTTTTCTTCATGGACGACGCACAGCTAAATTATAAGGACACTCGGTACCACGAGGTTTCCCTGTACATTGTCGACGAAGACAGCGAAGACGGAACGGTTGTACTGAAGAAAAACGGGGCAAAGCGCTGCATGTGGGGTGAGATACATCTGATCCCCGGACATCGCTACAAAGTGTACGCGATGAGCATGGGGGGAATCAAGTTCTCGCTACGCGCCTACGTGAAAGATGGAAGCGTGTCCATCAAGGAGAACAAAGACGCGACTTTGCAAGACATACTCGACATCAGATCGAGATGTCCATAATGAGTTTCACGGTACTGTATCAGAGGCCTTATTTTTATACAGACATACTATCGATTAATCGGAAGGACAAGTTTTTTACGTACGACCTGGTACCTACAGTACAGTTCTTGACCGCACTCCAAGTGCGTATTCAGTTATAAGCCCCTTTTTCAGAAAGATTGTCTGGAAAAAAAAGGGCTTATAACTGATCTGGGAGAAGGTAAGGTACTCTGTTAACTAAGCTTCCCATAGTTGCCCAACGATAATGCCCAAAAATGCCTAATGGGATGCTGTGTACCTGGTAGAGGCGCAACTATGGGAAGCTTAGTTAACAGTAACTTTAGAGTACGACCCAGTTCCAAATTCGCGCATACTGTTGATAGGGTTAAAGAATACTACAATTATATAGGTTATTTAGCACTTTCAATTTCGCGTGTACTGTTGATAGGTGGTAAATACTACAAAATACATATAGGCTCCGCCGCTCTTTTAAATCCGCCACCCTTCATCGCCACGACCGACGGGTCGATAAATAGGCTTTCATGTACATTAAAATACTGATTTTATGTAGTTACTCACTCCATGCGATGGTGGTATGTTTGTATCCTTCATTGTAGGATGTTTAGGGTATGTACGGTTTTGACGAGGCATATGGTTAAATTTGTCAAAACCAGAATGCCGAAAACTTTGTTAAAATGAGCCATTGATGCTAAAATTATTTCAATTCAATCTACAACGCACCCCGAATTATACAATGATGTTTGGGGTAAAATCACCACGCCAAAAAATACTGCTTGTCCATTCGGAGAAATGCACAAATCGAAACTGTTTTGCTGGTGCGTTGTTGGGGTAAATCATAGCAACGAAAGATTCCAAAAAGACTGTTACGCTTGTTGAGCATTCTTTTTTCTGCTGCGGTAACACAAAAAACATACCCCACCAACACAACACAAAACTAAGCAGACAACAATAGCAATAACGACACCCGGGTTTCCTCCAAGTGTAGCTGTTCGACTGATGACTGCTTGGGCCGTCGCCTCACTGACCGAGAGGATCAACAAGAGCGTGAAACACGCAACGTTCTTTACCGTGGCAAACATATGAGATTGAGTGTGTTAGGTATACGTGAGGTAGTGGATAAGTTGGTGCGTGCATGTGTTGTCATGTCAAAGCACACTGTCTTCTACAGGTGGGTGGGTACGGCTTCACGTCCTCGCCGTGTGTGGGTGGTACTGTGGTCTGCTGCACATTTGCATACGACCTCGCTCTGCACATTTGCATACGAACTCGTACACTATGGAGGTAACACGGGCCACAACAGATATATGTTCTTGAATTCATATATTCTGTGTATGTTAAAGATCAACATGACCGCACAAACTCTGTTACTACTCCCTGTTTTTTATCTGGATTACTTCTACACTTTGGAGCTGAGTGCGCCCGGCCTTGTCTTTTTCTTTTCAAGGTACATTACTACCTCCGGCACTTTTTGGATTACAATATTAATTGGTGTAATAGGGGACTATACCGGCGCACACGTGAATTCAGGGACCCTCTTGACTCCGGCGCCTATTTTTAGACTACACGTAGTGAGATGGTACAGTCAGCCGCCGTTACACCAATCTCTATTGTATTGATCCTATGAATTGAATATCCAAAAAGTGCCGGAGGTAGTAATGAACCTTGAATCGTGCGAGAATACTAGTTACAGTGTTACGGTGTGCTGAACTCCGTGCCGTCGAGACCAGGCCAGGGCCGGGAGAGTCTGGGTTGGCAGAGATAGGCCGATGATGTGGATTTGGAGGTAACCACTGGACGATCCCCCGCACGTCCCGGCCTCGCTTCGATTTGTATCGTAGCCAACGCCGAACTCTCTGCATGATGAACGACGTGCTGAAAGACGAGGGCCGCCTTGACCCGCTGGCGTTCGAAACGGTTTTTGAACATGACTACGTAGTAAACCCGCAACTCAACAAATTGCCTTGCGGCGTATTTGGCAGCGACGATGATACGCTGACTCCACATAGTCTAAGCCCTGGGAATGCTTTTGAGACCTGTGGGGACCCCGGAGAGGGTATGAGGGACAAGATGGACGCGTGTGAGAGCGCCGCGACCGCGGTAGAGTTTGACACACTTGGATTCGACTGGGAAGAGGACTCAGCCCTTATGATCTTTGACGGAAATGACTTTGCGTGGGAGCCAGCAGACGCACTGCCCGGCGATGGTAGAATGAACAAGAAACAAAAAATAGAACCCGTGCATCCACTCTCTCAACGTAGTCTGGGGCCCAAATATACGGCAAATAGGAAAACGGTGCGCTTAGTGCTTGCCGGGGAACAAGATCCGTTAGCCCGGTTAGCAAACTGGCGTGGTGTGTGCGCCGATCTTATTGCTGTAGGCTACCTTCGTCAATCGTACGCGAACGAAGGCCAGCCTTCTACTCGTTTTGATCTGGGGCGAACAGTCCCCTTGGCTTGGATGAACAGCATTTCAAAGAAAGACAAATGGGCCATATATAACCGCCTGTACAAAAAACTGCCTTTTGAATGGTTGGCGAAACTGTCTGTATTTCGATGGGCCGCGAGTGTTATACGAGAATTCTTAGAAGCAACCCTCGGCAGTGAAATGGTCCCCGAGGAGGTTCTGTTGAACGCTAATAACTTCCTTCAAACGGAGTTGGCGTTGTGTCTGTCGGAGGCAGGTGCCAACACGAATATAAAACGTGCTGTCTTTCGCAGCGAGGAATACAAAACGCCGAAGGAGTTGTCAAAAGGGGCGTTTATCGTGAAAAGACGTTTTGTAGTTACTGACTATGGCCGTACAGCAGTGCTGCAACTATCATCTGGGTCGTTTCAGCCCAAAGTTCCTGCGTGTTTGGTGAAATGTATCCGGCGCTCATTGACCACCTATGGGCTATGTATTGCGCGCGGAAAGTCTGCAATAGACCAGAAGTCCATAGTATATGTACATGAGCAAGCATCCCCCAGTGCTGATGCCGAGGTGAGCATAGATGGTGAAGATATCGATCGCCTGGGAAGGCGTTGCGCCCCTGGCATGTTATGCGACTATCAATGTGAAAAAGATACGGACCCCGTGCTGACCCAAACGAGGAAGGCACTGTTGATACACTTAGCTGCTTGGGACGAAGGCGGCGCCGCATTTGCGATGAAACAGTTGTGGGGTAAGGGTGAGGCGTACGATATCTTAAGGAAAAAAATATGCTCCCTAGGTGCCCAATTTTGGAAGCAACAACCAGGCCGCCAGATGTCTCCTAATCTGCTTCCTAAAATGCGCGAAAGAATGGACGCGTTGACGTTTGCACCTATTACCCTCTCTGTGGCCACTAAGATCAGAGTCCAACCCGACGGAATGCCCCAGCCAACGCTTTCAGATGCTGATGTCCGAGAGGCCGAGCCTGCAACGAACGTTCAGAGCGACGGTGACTCGCGAAGTCCCGGTTGTCTCGAGGATAGAGGCATATCCGATCAATTCGAAGAAACGAGGATCACGCCGTTAACTAAATCGATCCGTCTTCCCGCTGCTCAAACCCTCAATCTTGCAAATGTCTCTACTGTCGCGCTCGTCGAGGTCCCCGACCGATTGGAAAATGGGTTGCCGGGTTGTGCGAGACCGGGAAAATTTCGTCTTGATTTCTGTTTTTGTTTGTCCGGTAAAAACCGACTGTCGACTATTTTTATGTCCTTTTTTCCATGCACCTGGCCACGTATGCTTACCAGCATCACTTGGAAGTCTGGTGCCTTTCCTTTTCAAGGATGCTTCTCCACGAAAAGATCAACATTTTGGTTTTACAGCATTCTCGTGTTTTTGCGTGTTTTGATGTTTCTGATAGTGGTAGGGGTCTACAGTGGTTGTGCGCTTCAGATTGCAGAACGTGCAATGTGTCGTGTACTGAGGCAGCTGAACCCTTTTTTTCTGCTCATAGAATTGTTTTATATAATCACCGTGTATCGGCTCCGTGTGCAATTTCAAAGAATTCATAATATTCTCAGCTCGAGTTTGCATGACCTTGTTTTGTCTACATTTTGCACATCATGTGTCGTTTCACAGCTCTACTTTGAAATAGAGACCATGACTCATGGAAGAGACTAGTACGAGATGATAGTGGAGTGGGTCCAAGATCCCAAAGTTGCGCAAATAGTAGGTCAAATGTCTCGTTACAGTATTCGTATGTACTGATGTTCGTGTTCGTTACTACGTAGTATTATACTCTGAGAGTGATACCGACTCGGGACTCCCGGAACTGAACCAGATGACAGTCAGTGTCTACAATAATAATATTTATTTATTCTTGTCAACCAAAGAACCAAAGTTCCAAAGTCATTTTTCAAAACTTTTCTAAAAAACGAAAAATAAGAATACTTTCTGAAAACGGCTTTGGAACTCTGGTTCTCTGGTTGATCCACCACCCTAACTAAATCAAGAAATCCTACATCATTATAACAATAATAGATAATTATTTAATGCCTACACAGTAAGAAGCCAGGCGAAGAAGATAGTAGTATCATTGTCAGAACAGACGAAACACAAACGGAAGCACTCAAGCCTCAACATTCATGTCAACTGGTGGGTAGGAAGACCACCAGGCGGAAGCGGTCACAATTCAGAACTGCGGCTCTGAAGATTTCAACGCTTTCAAATGCTTGCACTCGCGATTGCGGTAAATGTGGTCCGGGCAGGTGCAACTGCCCTTTGCGACGTTTACGTCGTACCACCCTTTATACGAATATTATACGGACCATTTATAGTAGGGATGTATTGCAAACATTATTTCTCAAGAAGACGCCTAGTCGTCACTTGCCAAACAAGTAAAAAGTTTAAGAACTTTCCCACTCTCGGTCATGTCAAAATCAACGATACAATATCCTGATTCCATTATACTATTTCGTATAGTAAAAAACAATTGATGTATACTACGTGCTGCGTGCGTGCGGCGACCACGAATGTGAAAGCGGGAAATCATTTCATAGAACTGCTGCTGTACTTGTAAACTCCACACAAGGACACATAGATTCTTATGCTCTTAGCTCTTAGCCTACATACAGGAAAGATATACGTGAGTGAGAGAAATGACCGTCCACCCTGAAGTTTGTGAATGGGGCTCACCTTGCGACAGACGCTCGTCCTCCGGTCAACAAGGGGGACAGTTGAAAGGCGACAAGATCATCATAGGAGTTTGAATGCATAACAGTTGGAATACAGTTGCACGGGACAGCGGTAGAATTTCGCTTACAGAGTTTTGTTTGTAAATATGGCTCTGCACTACCGGGCAACGTTGACCAACGTTGGCCTGATTCTGATTCTCCTAGTAGCAAGTGCACATGCGATTGATGTGCCCGGGGTCAGCACGCCGCCTCTTCCTGGTGCAGTGTTGGGGAGTGTAGATGCGCTTGTACGCACATACCATGGCGTGTTTACGCCTGAATTATTGGAACAGTTGATCAAGGAGGCCCCTTTGCTAGACAAAGTGGGCTCAGATCGAACCCTTCGAAATAGCAAGCGGCAAACATTTTGGCTCCCAGTCGGGGTTGGAGCTCCGCGCCCACGGTTTGCGATCGAGCATGCCGTAAACCTACTGTTTGAATTGATTCACGAAAGCAATTACGAGGAGTCCAGCGATTCCCAAATGAGGGAGCGCCGCAAACAAATAGTAGGCGGCAAATATTGGGTCCAACATCGCGGGGTGAACGAAGACGTCGGTTTTCACTACGACAAGGACGAGGGTTTGGCATCAGACCATATGATCATGCGTTTCCCCAGGTATGCAACGGTGACATACCTGACGGACAGTGGTGCCCCGACAGTCATTTTTAACCAGACAGTCACTCAAAACGGGAACGTGGAAGTTCCGCGGGTTCCTACCAATACGTTTTTAGTATACCCTGAAACCAACAAGCACATGATAAATCGAGGGGATTTAAATCACGGCGCGATTCAATCGTTAAGCTCACGACAGTTGAAATCTGGAGAATACCGAACTACGTTTGTCGTCTCATGGGAGGTGTCTAAGCCATTGGAACCGAATTGCCACTATTTAACAGATGATGAGCTACCTAACTCTTTGATTCGTAAATCACCATTCCCGTCGACATGGCAGTTGTCTGATTCTAGATACCGGGGGGAAATAAATTCCATTGCCGCGAGTAAATCAGATCGAAAGCAGAGAATCGTAATGGGTCGTCAAAACCATTTTTTGGATGGGCGATTTCCAAAGCCATCTGACTTGGACGATTTAGGGGGCACATATTTGCTCGAATGGGATGAAGACGACGTGAATGTACAATAGCATGTCTGATGGGAAAGCAATCATCGCACTTCATGGGGGCGTATCCCACACTGGTCGGCCTATTTTTTGAGTCGCATCACACACACACCAAATATCTCCGAAGTTACGCAAGCACATATGCGCGAATAACTTTTTTTCCCTTCTTCTCTTTTGCTTTGTTGTTACTAAGTTTAAAACCAAAACCGTACACAATACATACTTACAAAGTAAGACTTATTTAAAAGAAATGTGTGTGTGTACGCTGCTAAATTATTTAATTTTGTAAACACGGGGTACAAAAAGGAAGGATTTAACATACACTTCTTCTCACTGTCTCCTTGGCTGGGTGTTAAAGTTGCACAAAGAATACAAAAGCACGTTCATTTACTTGTCGTAACCACGACTGCGCCAACTGACAGCATCTCGCAGGGCGTTTTCTAGACATTTTGAAACGGCGCGAATTTTATTTGTGTCAAGATGGATAGAGCCGTCAGCTGCATGTTGTGAAAACCGAGCGGTAATGGTAGCAGTGGTCTGCCGTACAGCAGCTAATCCATGCGTCCCAATCATGTGGACCAACGTTTCTCGTATAAACGGGTGAGCGTCGTTGAGCGAACTCACGTCAAACGAGTCATCAAAAGATAAAATAATCTGCACTATTGACAACAAAGCAGCATTTAAATCGTCTTTTAAAAGATGAGGTTGGTGCGTAGCCAACAATGCAATTGCCAGCCATGCATCTAGACTGTATGCCAGCCCCACGCACTTATGCAACAACGAGAATGCTAAGTCGTAATATTTCAAGCGGCACAGTAAATACCCCGTTCTTAGCATTCGGTGTGCTTCTTTCCCCTCTTTCGTTCGAGGCACTTCATCTATGCGGATGCCTCGAGTAAGCGCTGCCTCTTCGTCTTCCTCCCCGTCTTCCGAGTCGGATGCATCGTCACTGCTAGAATTGCCATCATCACTGCTGTTACTACTTTCATTTTCATCCTCACTTCTTTCGCTGCTGTCCTCGTCGTTGCTGCTTTCATCTGCATCGTCGCCACTATCTTCTCCGCTGTGCTGCGCTTCTCCTTCCTCACCTTTGACTCCATCTTGTTCATCCTCGGAACCGTCGGTACCGTTTTCGTCACTCTCATTCACCTTATTGTCGTCTGTAATAGTGGCTCCATCATGGAAATCTTTTTCGCTCTGGTGCGTCACCCACATGGTAAACTGGTTTAAATCTTTATGCAAAGCAGATATCAAAGCATCCAAAGCGGGTTGACACGGGCGAGGGCGACCTGCAAAGCGTGTAAGAGGGGGTGGCCCTGTATATATGGTTCGCAATTTATTGGTCGAGTCCGAATCAGTTTTTACTGTGTCATCTTCAGTTGCCCCCGTCTCTTCCTCTCTTATCAGCCCTGCTCCTTCATCAGACTTTGGGACTGTTTCATCCGTGTTGCTGCTTCCGCCTTCCCTGTTATTACCGCTGACCGCCACAGCTGTAGTACACTCCACGTCGTCGTCGACCGATGCAGCTTGTTCGCCTTCTTTAGGCATGGCAAGCTCCGGGTCCCCGATCTGTGAAGAAGTCTCAACATTTGGTTTGGTGGCATCCGTATGCTGTTCTTCTGCGATATCGGTTTTACCCGCTGCCTCCGCCTCCGACTCTCCCTCTGACTCATCCTCCGACTCTGCTGCCACAAGGAATACACTATTTCGGAGCGCCAAAAAATCAGTCCAGCCCAACTTGCTCTCCATCATTACCAAGAGATCATAGGCAGCCAAATTCAAAGAAACGAAATGGTCAATAGAAAAATGTTCGCGCCACTTTCCCTCCGTACCGCCTTGGGCCCACGCATAGTCAAACACCCAGCCAGACAAGGCAAGTTTGGATGGGTCTTTTTTCAGAATGCCCACGGCATGGTCAGAAAAGCGAAGGGGGGCGGTGTTTAATGCCAGCAGTGCCTGCGGGAAATCGCCCGCACATGCATGCGCACGCGCCAGCAGCACCCAAGCAGAGTAAGAGTACGGGCGCATGGTGACCAATTTTTTTCCTAGATCGATAGTATACGCAGCCCGTTTGTCGGGGCTCAATGCGATCGACTGTTCTGCCCTGTCGTCCAGGAGCAACATCATTTGGGCGGCCAACATGGGGGAGTAGAGCGGGTCAGATATACGCCCTGGTTGAGCAACGCTGGCACACAGTATATTCATGCCCCGTTTGACTTCCCCCATTTCCTGGCACAGCGCAGCAATATACACGACTACAAGAGGGTGGTCTACCGCCAATTTTACAAAAAAATCGACAGCATCTCCGTGTTGTCCGCGGCCAGCCATCAGAAGGAAAATATGCACAGCTAATTTTCCCGCCGCAGGGAGTTCGTCCGGGGACAAAAGATTTGAAACACTACCCAAACGGGCACTGTCGCCAAATAGTGGCAGAACATCTTCTAAAAAACTCAGCATTTTTTCGCGGGTAGCGACGGGGTTGAATGTGCGAAAAGCTGATTCGCGCATTTCAACCGGGGTCGCAGTGACCATGGTTTTTCTTCGAAAAAGTTCCATACTGCGCAAAATGGAAGATACGCGGCACTCTCTCCACATATCTTCTGTCGGGGGGTACGTTTTCCCGTTGTTTACGTCAACAACATACACTTTCGTTTTTCCTGGGACTTGAAATTCCACTCGCAGGTCTACGTGTTGGAATGCATTCCAGATGCTCATCGTACCGCCGGTTACAACCCGGTGCATGCCACCTTCCCACAGCGTTGTTGTTTCTTGACGTTGCACCAAGTCGTAAAAGTACGCGGCAACGGCGGCGACGGAACCCAAGTCCGCACCGCAGACATAATGGAACGTGCCGATAGGGCCCCCACCCGCGACGTCCGACAACCGCCCAAAGATAGAATTCTTCTTGCCCACCTTGACAACGCAACACAAATCATGTGGGCCCAAACTGCCGACAGTGTTTGTCACGCGCTGTACCAACGTGCGCTCTCGGAGTGTTACACCCACTTCCTCCTCTTGCGTCTCACTGACTCCCCTCATGTCGTTTACGCACAGCCGCGGGATATCGAGACTGCCGGTCACAGTCGGGTGCTCGCACACAACTGCTCCTTCTGAATGTTTCTTATTTCCCCTAAAGCACACCGTGCCTCTGCTTCCCGGCCACAGACTGTCAGATCTCCGCCCATATGCGGCTGAAGGTGCAAGGAAGGCATCACATCCCGCTTTGAGTGCACGTGCCGTACCGTAGTGCGTGCGTGTAGTGTATAATATGTGCCGAGAATAATATTTACTATACTCTGTCGTATTGGTACAAGTACATTCATGGTTGTTTACGGAGTTATTCTTGATTCAGAGGTGGTGTTTGTCTGACTCTTGACTCCTGGGTACCTGAGCAAAGTAGAGTTGTTTGTTCCAACTTCGTCACACAAGTGCGAACGAATATTTGTGACTGAGTATGAAATATACGCCGTTTAACGTATCTCCGTCTATCTCTTTTGAGCAGTGCGGCACGTCAGGAGTTAGGAGAGCTGTTTTGTCGGACCGAACATTTGAATTCTTTCTCGTTGTCTTCCTTTTTTTGTGGGAGTAGGAGTAAACCCATTTCCGCTAAGGTCCATGATGCCTGCCGAAATCGCTTTGCGGCCTCGGTGAAATCATCTTTAAACAAAAATTTTCGCAACACTATGATCATGAGCAAGGCGAGGATGCACACATACGAAAACACTTGTTTCATGGATAAACCCTCCATCGCCATCGCGACGGGGCGGCCGTAGTATACCCAAGCGATGCCAATTGCGATAGGCACGGCATAGGAACAAAAATTGGACACTTGGTCGATGATTGCAAGGGTACCCTGTTGTTTCCACTTCAAAAAGCTGATAACCATACCAATTTCTTGAAATTCCCGCTCCCACTTTCTTAGTTCGCCCAAACAAGTTTGAGACAATGGGCGAAGGTCGGCCATCATCATTTCATGCGATTCTGCAATTGCACATTCTGCCTCCACAGCGATCATCCCTAACACGTGCACGCACAGCCTTCGTTTGAACGCCGAATCTGTCCTCCGTGCCCCCACTCGATCGCAGACGAGTTGAATGAAACGGCCCAGGACAGATGGTTGTTTGTTATATACGTACACAAGACCGTTGCCTATGAGCAACAAGAAAGCGCACTTCAGCGCTTCCGTGTCCCCAGCCTCACTGCAGGGGAAAGTGCTAGCTCCAGAAGGGAACAAGAAACGCGTGACCGCGGCAAATGCTGTATTCAGCCATTCAACTTCAGGCGGGCGCCAAGGAATATTTATGGGGCAAATATCCCCAGACGCCCGTTCTTCAAACGACCGCTTGTCTTCCCCACCCTTAATCGACAAGCGTTTAGAAAGTGCAACGCGCAGCCCGAGCAAGGCTTTCCAGTTTCCTTTTTCACAGGCTTGCACCAACGGCCACCCGTTAGGAACAACCATGGGCAACAATGGCAAACGGTGAACCCTGCAACAACCCGATCGGTAAGAGACCGAGAGTGCGGGAAAGTTCGAGAGGCGCGCACTCTGCCCACGCTTCTCCCCCCCCTCCCTCCACGGTCAATTCAT
>Ga0099797_100035_pt1 | contig 69005 bp, 49 predicted proteins | sample Uncmet_Sort48C_1_FD_89871 | JGI IMG/M metagenome (GOLD analysis project Ga0099797, IMG submission 89871) | Marine eukaryotic communities from CALCOFI LINE 67, Pacific Ocean - C012_Sort48C_1 | ecosystem: Environmental > Aquatic > Marine > Oceanic | place: Pacific Ocean: Monterey Bay | collected...
ATCTCGAACAGGTTCGTAATACGAGGCAGGGTGTGAAAACCTAATTTGGTACCTTTGAGCCATTAGTGTCGGATGGAGTGCGTCCACCCCTACATAAAGGAGTCCTCTAGATCCGAAATCAATTCTTACTCTTGATGCTGAAACAATAAAGCATGTATGTTTGTCAGTTATACATCTGTTCTCTTTGCTTTATCCAGAGGAGGACGCTGTGCAGGCGACGTTTTGAATATCAAATCTGAAGCTAAATCACAAGAAGGAGTGATCTGGGAACCGACAGATTATCAAACTCTGGAAGCTTTTCCAGCTAATAATCAAGCCGGCCTGAAATTTATGTTGGGAGTTGGGAGAAATCCTACGTATCAGCTTATTAACTGCCAAGACGAGAGAAGCCATTAATTATAAGATGAGAAATCTGCTCAGGAAAGGTTTTGAACGAAGAGGTATGTCTAGAGGAAGCTACTAAGTTAGAGGCGCAAATACTAAAACAAGTAAACGCCTCACAAAACTATGTCATCCAGCGCTCAAGACTTGATTGGCCTGACACTAGAGATAAATTTTTACGAATCAGCCTAAAAGATCTAGCTACCCTATGTACCTTTGAGCCATTAGTGTCGGATGGAGTGCGTCCACCCCTACATAAAGGAGTCCTCTAGATCCGAAACCAACTCTTACTCTTGATGCTGAAACAATAAAGCATGTATGTTTGTCAGTTAGACATTTGTTCTCTTTGCTTTATCCAGAGGAGGACGCTGTGCAGGCGACGTTGGTCGCTGTGCAGGCACTGCAGGCAGCTCTCCATGCTTGGGTGGAGGCGAAAGGCACTAGTACATAGCTTTATAATTAAGTGGTATGTTAATTACTTATGACTCCAGAGTATCTTTGCGATCAGGAAAACCAAGCCGCAGAGCAGGAGTGAGATAATTAAGAAGCCAATTGCTTAATTTTTCCATTGCTCTTAATCTTCTTCTAACAACACAGATTGATTCAATTGTGAATAACATTAACTCACACCCGGTAAACTGACAGAAAAAAAGAGACCTACAACTCCAGATCGAAATAGAACTAAAACTGGCAAAAGAGCTAAAATGGGGATCAAAGTCTCCATCAAGAAGGAGGAATCGATGATAAAGGTGAAAGACAATGGGGATTGACTGATTCAAGAAGCGCTTACGATATCAGGTCTCGCGTATGAGATCTGTGATCGTAGTCTGGTGGTTTCTCCCCTCCCGAGCAAACTCGAAGAAGCCGCCACCAAACTGATGAAACTCTTTCTATCTATCTTTAGAGCCGACATCAATAGGAACGACATTGAACAACTTTTAGGCCTAATCCAATGATGTACCCAATTCGACAAGACTTTCGCCGGCACCGTCTCTCTGCTGAAAGATTGGACAGTTGAGAGAGTGTTCGATAACAGAAAAGAGAAAAAGGAAAGAGCAGCATTGAGTAGCTCTTCCTCTACCACTACGGTTACCAAGAACAACATCAACCAATACCTGGAGGCCCAGCGAAAACAGAACAACTACCAACCAAGACCCCGCTACGAACAACTGTCTCTGAACCACCTGTTTCAGCAGATCAATTCTCGTATGATTCTACGAAATTTAAAGATCCATCTACATATAACTGCTCAAGAGCCTACTGGCGTGTGTCATCCTGAAGTTTGGAATGGGCCCGAGCTGTTTGCTATGCTGAGATGCTGTGCCAGTTCTTTTGCGACTGCCGAAGAAAAAAACCAGTGTTATGATGACACCAGACTTAACATGATGGTCTTTGACTGACATCAAAGTAATGTTTAACAGCCATCCAAGTCAGATTCTATTCGACAAGATACTCAATTTTGTACACAGCATTCGCATAGGCGTCGCTGTGGTTGATGCTTCAGTCCGAAGAGAGATCCAGAAAGAGCGAAAAGAAAAGCTCAAAAAGGGACAGCAAGACAAGGACAAGAGCCCAGTCCAGAAGTAACTTTCACAATTGTGAATGTAAACTCCCTATCTGAAAAGGACATAATGGAGACTTTAACGGCTAAAAAGGACAAAAACGCGAAGGAATCGCCATGACAGCCAGGTTGGCGGGGACGAAGATGAAAGTCAAAGTGAGTGAACAAAACGGCATTGCTTTGTAGCAATGTGTGCCGGATGGGGCCACGGCAAGAACCCCTGCAACGTTTGACATAGCCACTCAAATCGTGGCCGAACTTGTATACCCTCCAGAACCATCTGAGGGTAAGACGGGTAACTGCTATCAGGATGACCAGGGAGTCAAGAGACGATAGTGAAGAGAAACTTGAAAAGTTCATAGTGCACGACAAAGCAGTCAATTAACACAATATAACTATACCTTGGATTCTTCGTTTTCACAAAGAATTTCATCCCCAATCCCGCAGCCGCTCCAAAATCTCCCATCCGCAAGCAGCTCAAAAAATATTCCTTCGTCATCTCGCTATCAATGGAGCTCCGCCCCGCCGCCGGACCGATCATTTTGCTATGCAACTCCCGCGCATCGGTGCTTACAATCGGTACGCACTTCACATACCCCGTCAAAAAGTATTCCCAGATTTGAATCGCCACGTTGTTCCTAAACGGTGCCAATTTCGACTGTTGACCCATCGGTAATGGTGGATTAGTTCCTTCACTCCCAGCTGCTTCAAAATTTACCCTCTTAATCTCTCTCACCAAGGTTTCTACCTCCTCATATCTGCCTAAATTGTGCAATGCAATACATTTCAAGACCCTTAGTGCCTCCCAATCCGCTTGTTTTACTGTTTTAGCGCTGTCAGAGCCACCACCACCCCCCGATTTACTCCCCGAAGACCCTCCACAGTCACTCTCCATCTTCTCTATGTGTTTTACAGCTTCCTTATACTTCATACTGTCCATAAGTAAATAAACTTGCGCCACTTTAGGATGTTGTCCATCCCCGGAACTGTTCAACCGCTGGTTCACGTGGGCGGCGTTTTGATTGCCCAAAGCCTGTTGACGGAACTTGGACATCAGAGAAGAGTGTTTGGAGCCGGAATGTAACAGAGAATCAGCGGAAAGACGGTAGAGATACTGACGACGAAGAGGAAGAAGATAATGTTTGATAAAAGGATCGAAGAGGAAGTTTAGAGGATTTGTGGTGAAGAACTTGTTATAATTGGTGAGAAAATTATTATTAGTTTTGACGGTAGTTTTATTGTAGGAAAAACACTGACAGAGAGTTCTGTAGAGGTTTACTAAGAATACTGGTAAATCAAATGGGGTGGATAAAACAGAAAATAAGTGCTTGATTGGAGTTGACTTATTTAACCTGTTGAATGTTTTGTTTGAAGTCTTAGTTAATGAACTTGTACCTGAGTTTGATTCAGATTTTAAATTTTCGGTTAATTTATCAGCTGCTGCTTCAAAATTTGTATCCAGACTTGGTCTTTTTATCGAAATTCCAACCCCAAATTCCTCTTCTTCGAAATAGTCACACCGTTTTACAACGTATCTACTTAGCACCCCAAAAAAGAAAGTAACTCCAGCTCCACAATACGGACCAGTTCCAGTTCCTAAGGTTCCGCCTTTACCAGAATAGGTGGTTAATCCAAATACTTTCAGTAGAAAAAGACGCCAAAGAGTCTTGGAGAAGGCTAAAGTCTTGCTTTTTTCAGACTCAGACTCGTCTAATTGGATCTGTACCCAGATCCAAAAATCGCTATTGATAAAATAGTTAACGTAGAGAACGAACTCGTGGAACTGTAGGATAGATACGCAAAAAATTAAACAATAGAAAAAGACAGGTATACTCATACAAGTTCTTATACTCTAACTTGCTAATGTAACAGTTCTACACCACTAGAAATGAGGCGGCCCTGGTTCAAGTAAATTAAGTTAGTTAAGAAAATAATTAATATGGCCCTAGATAGGAATATTTTATTAAAGACAAATGATTTAATAGTAGGTATGTGTTTGAAGAAGTCGTAGTACAGATTTCAAAATGAATGGATGTTGGACTGCGTGATCATGATGCCGACAATTTGTTAAGGAAATTAGTGAATTTGACTAGGCAAGAAATGACTCATGAAATCAAGAAGAGCAGAATGAACAAAATGTGGTTGTTTGCCAGTTTGAACTTAGAGGTAACAATGGTAGGTATCGTAACCGCAAAGTCAAGAAAAAGATAGCATCCTCATCAACTTTGCAGAGGAGATTTTCATAAAATTATTTCGATCAAATACAAGTTCCACGTAATATTATCATTGCAAATATTGATATTACTGTATATTGACTCTTGAGTGATAAGAAAATTGAAATAGAAAATAAAAACCAGTTACTAAGACCACTGTCATTCAGAACAGTTCCACCCTTAAATTCGGTCTTCCAAAGCAGTCTTTATATTTCATCGCCAAATCTACAATACTCCGACAAAATTCCGCATGTACCTCTTCCATCTGTTCTTCTATACTACTATATATTTCCATCGATCCGGGCCATATTGGCTTCCCGAACACCGCCCCCACTCTCACCGGTCTGGCTGGGCCGAAGGGTATCCCCAATACCCCAGTCGGCAGCATCGGCGCAAACCCCATCGCTCTGGCGATTCTGTCTCGCAATTTCTTGGGGAAAAACAACAGTCTAAGTATATCCACACAACCTAACACGTGTTTCTGGAACAGAAAGACGGGGACAACGGGACAGTTCTGTTTTAAGGCTTGTTTGATGAAGCCCTTTCGGGATTTCAGATAGATGTAGACGACGTCCTCCTGCTGTTTTTGTTGGTGTTGGTGGGGATTAGTGTTGCCATTGGAGCTGTTGTTTTCGTTTGATTCTTCATCGATGAAAACCAGGGAAGAGGAGGAAGAATCGCGGGAATCTGAGGTTACAGTAACTGTACCTTCCGTAGCATTATTAACTGTTGCATCGCCCTTAAACCATCCCCCCATTCTCCTTCTCATCCTCTTCACCCACTTAAAAACACCACCAAAACCAAAAAAATCTGGCCACACACACCCATCCCTGCTCAAGTACATAAAATTCTTCGCCACCTCCTGAACTCCTCCCGGAATCACCGCCACCAGCCGTTTTTTCTTCAATTCCTGTTCAAAAGTGGAGGCGCTAGTCGACTTCAAATCGATCAAATGTGCGAGATGTTTTATGATCGGTACCGCCAGAATCGCCGATGTTCCGGTTCCGATAAGACGGATGCGCTCGGGACAGTCAGAAACACGGAAATTATTTTTTCGGTTTTTACAGTTACTCTTAGAAGTAGTACTAGTAGTATTCATGTATTTTTCAAAGGACGGGTCAAAATCTAATGCATCGAGATGTGCACAAATGTCGGTGACATGACGGTCTTGGAGCTCGATTTTATTATTGAAGACCAAATTCGGGTTTTGAAATTGTTGCTGAGAACTTGAATTAGTATTACCTTTTAAATTATTATAACCAATCGTTCTTCCGCCTCCACTAGTATTGTTTCCTCCCGAGCTAGACCCACCCGCCCCCGATGACATAGACGAAGCAATCACCGACTGAATAGAAGAAGAATTATTATTACCACCACTACCACTATTTCTACCCGATTGTCCCTGCATATTGTTCTGTCGTGATCCTTGATTCGATGCTCTCCCACTCTGGTTAGAACCCGCTGGACTAGTGTTCCCGTTCCTCGGACTTCGACCGTTGGAATTATTTGATGCCTTACTAGTAGTACTGTTAATATGACTTGTACTTGTACCTCCACCCGCACTCGTTCCCCCAATTACATTAGCATTATTATTTTTTCCTATTTCCATCACACTGGCTGTCATCATATTCTGCATGTCAGAATATTCTCCTTCGCCATCGCCATCCGAATACAACGGGATCTGACTCGGAAACAATGCTTTGAAACACCCTCCTCTCGCATTCACTCCACAAGTTGCTAAAGGTAAAATATCATGCGGCTCACAACCCACCACCATAGCACCCCCTGGACCAGGATTGTTATTGTTTTTAGTACCGTCTGATAACTGTACTAGTCCTAATGCTTTGCGCATTTCTTCTGGGTCATCGAAGATCGTGATTGCGCCGAAATATTCTGTGGAATGCTTGAGCACCCAATCTCCGTAGCAATTTCCTAGTTTAAACCCCATCACACGTTTGAGAAATTTGGGAGGACAGAAAGGCATTGCGGAGAAGAGAATGGTTAGCCAAGAGGCGGTGTAGGCGTCTTTTGGAAGAGGAAGAAATTTGAGACGGAGGAATTGAGACGGAGTAGTAGAGGTTGAGGAGGAGGAGGAGAGTTTTGAGAGGTTATTAAAGATGGGCTTAAGACAGGATTCAAGTGTTGATTGAATGAATTGAGAAAGAGACTTTTGAGCTTGGTCTGAAGCTGAACTTGATATCGATTGTCTCGATATCACGTCTAACTTCAGACCTGAAAATGACAAATTGAGCTTGACTGCCTTTGTCGTTTTCAACGACGATGCTGATCCCAATATTAATCGAAGCGGTTCATATACCAACGGTCGCAAACAAAACTTAAACAAAGCCTCTGTCCACCACTCAACCAGATCTACAACAGAAGTTAGATTATACAAACTCGATAAATCAAAACCCAGTTTCTTTGAAATTGGTCCACTCAAATTCAAAGTTAATACACCTCCAAACGGATTTACCCTCACATTACCACTATACCACCTCCATGCCCCCCACAATCCCATCGTCCCAAACAGAATCGCGCCGCCGCCATAGAAACTGGTCCACAACATCATCGCCACGGTTTGTTTCAGTCCCACTTTGTGTGGCGTCCATCTCGCCAAGAGGGCGCCGGGATGTCGCTGACGGAGGTAGGCTTGAAACTCCTTGCAGGATTTGAGATGCGTGTAAGGGGAATAAAAACCGGTTGGTGAATCGGGGTAGTAAGAAGCCTGAGATGATCTATTGATAAGACCGTCATTTACATTTGTCACAGTCTTAGTTTTGGCAGTTGAGGAGAGAGATCCCCCAGTCTGATAATTATTTGATGGTGGTTGTCCGGAGCCTGTAACAGTAGTGGCACTGCTACTAACTGCACCAGTGCTGTTAGGGCCGGCTGCACCACTGAACGTGCTGTCCACGGTTTTTGCGCCGAAAAACCAGTAGGGTTTGTTTGAGGATGCATTGTCAGGAGGAGTTGGAGAGCCCGTTGATGGACTTGATATAGTGTTTTCAGACATTTTAGAAGTTGTCTACTTTAAAATTTGTTAATACTTCTAAAGCTTCTTATAGACTGTTAATTACAGAATAATTCTTTCATGAATATAATTATTGTGGTGAATTTGATATTATTGGATTAAAGCCTCTGTTCTCAGACACTCTGACATACTCGCGGTAATCGACTTTCAAGTTTCTTCACAACATTTTTTCTTTGAAAAACTGGAATTTAACTCAGAAATCACAGCTGGCTTTTTTTCAATGGTACTATAAATTTCGATTATTTTGATGTGGCTCAGCTTTTCAAAGTTAAACTGATGTACAGAGTACTCTGACTAAGCTAGGTATATTAATAGATTTCCGTTTTTGGAATTAGTTAATAATGCCTTCAACAAATCTACCTAAATTCATTTGACAATGAATATGTTTGACGTATGAGTACTTGAGGGAAACGTCTGCCTAGTAATTTTAAAACTAGATAATTGTTATTACGAGAGCCTGGGTGAGATAAGAGCGAAGTCGAGGTGTAGATGAAAAGGGTTAGTCAAGGATCATAATTATAAGACTTCTCTGTATCTACAATCTTTTGCATTGCATGAATCTTAATCCTCTCGCTGCTCCGTCACTCTATAGAACTTCTCCAACCCCAAGCTTTCTGCAATCGTACTACTTTCATCCATAGGCAACGGCGTTTTTTTCATCCACATCGCCACCTTACTCAAGTGTGGTTCCCCGCTGATGTGTCCCTGTAGTGCTCCGTGAGTCAGCCCGCTCTTATCCTCACAGCACATGCACTCGTATCGGTGTGTGCGCGTATTCTGCATTCCCATCCATTGGATGTACGGCGGAAGCTCAGCCCAGTCGAAGGAAATTGGGGCTGCTAAACGAGCGAGGCTCGCTAAGTGATCCTTACCTTCTACATGACTTTTGATGGGGTCTCGGGAGTGGTTGCGCGTGGAAATAACGAGGCTTTCGCAGAGTACACACCAGAGACCAGATTCGTAGCCTGTAAGGTTGTGGCGCGTCTCAAACATCGGGGAGAGTTTGGATTGGAACGGGGTTTCGTAACGGGGCGTAGGATTGTAAGAACCGTAAGACACTGGGGCGAGAGACCAATTATTACTATCAGTACTACTTAGACTGTAGTTGTTTGAACCAAAACCACCACTTCGATAAGAATTTCCTTTTCCATTATGGAACTTATCGAATCCTCTATTATTTTTACTGTAGCCACCGAAGCCTCCGGTTGTGGCTTGGTAGCCGTTTTTCCCACCCTTGTAAAGGTCTTTACCACTACCACTACCCCAGCATGATAATGTTGCATTATTATTTGATTCTTCATCATAGGAATAATTTTCATCACATTCACCACCGTTATTATCATCCAAATTGATAGTTTTGGAATTACTTGAAGTCGAATTATTTCCGAAACCTCCTTCCTCATACGTTTTTTGCTCTTCTTCTTCTCTCTTGCGTTTCTCTGCTAGCTCGCGACAAGTCTCAGCTAGCAATCTAATCATATTCTCGTTCATCGTACTTTCCCAGATTTCTTCTATAGAACCGTGGGTAACTTCCGGTTTCTGAGATCTGCTAGACTTGACCTTATGAAGCTCTTCCTGCGCCGTGAGTATTTGGTAGCCTTTCAAAATCGTATAGAAAAATAAAGGATGCAATATTCCTGCTCTTAGTAACCTCTGTTTTGTGATCTGAAACCAATCTTTCTGGGTGGTTCCAGGAAGAAGTATACTTGCCAAAGGACTTTTCCCACCCGCTCCTATCAATAACCTTCTGCAGTGGTCTGAAACTGCACTACAATGCGTCGGAGACCTCACCTCAAATCCCTGAAACCGCTCTGTCTCCATTAATTGTTTAGCGTGCCAAACATTCAAATTCGGTGGTGCTCCGCTCATTGAAATAATCTGGAAAACCGAAGTGCGATTTGGGTCTGTCATCTGCAAAGGCGCGTTTTTATTAAAATTATCGAAAAACATCCGCGTTATTTGCTCTACAGAAATGTCATTGAGATTCTGGATGTTACCGGACGCTAATGCCAGGGCGTTAAACTCGCTAGAATCAGATGCTTCTGCAGTCAAATCATTTTCATTTTCCATTTTGTGCACACCACTGGCGTTGGATATAGTGTCGATGTCAATCATGTCAGCGGAGTTAGCAGCAGAGCTATTTGGGTGATCATGACATTGATCATAAACTTGATTATTCTTTTGGTTATTAGTTGCTTCGCAGTCATCACCCATATTTTCATTTTCTTCGGCGTCACTATCAGGTACTGTTTCGATTAGACTCGCGAAAGATGACGCAGGGACACTGGTACTTGGCACTGTTGAAAGACTTGCATTAAGATTCACCCCAGTACCGTTAAACTTACTTTTACTAGCATTACTAACATTAGAAGTTGGATTATCAGATTCATTTACAGTAGCAGTAGTGCTATTAGAATTCTCATCAATTTCTTCCTTGGACGTTACATAGTCTTCTTCAGAGTCACTATCGAGAATTAAGCCCTCAATATTGTCGAAATTGGAACAATGTGTCACAGGAGTGGTAACGGTTTCAGATTCCTTACTATTAGGCTTTTCAACAGTAATAGGCTTACTTTGTTCATCAACTGTAGACTTAGCAGATGGAGATTCTGACAGTGTCTGTACTGTAACTTCATTCTGTGCAGTACAACTAGTACTCATACCTTGGTATGCCATCATGATTTCCTTCCACGGATAATTCTTGTCGTCAAACATTTTACTCAATTCAGCTCTTTCCTTGACAACCTGTTCTAAATCCGAAAACGCTTTCTCGAATTGGCCAAACAACTCGGCACAACGCTGGACTCGGTTCTCTTGCACGTTCTTCAATCCAATATCTAGCTCACTGAACGTGGTTTCTCCGGTTAGAACACGGTTTGTTGTGGCTGTTACTGTATTTTTATTTCTCCTGGCGGAATTGGAGAACAAATCTGGGTGGAAACAACAAACTTTCGTGTAGACAAATCCATCGCTGAAAGTGAGAGTCTCGTTTTTTTCAGATTCAGATTTAATAGCTTGTTCAGATAATTTTTCGGACTTGTCTGCTAAATAGAGTAGTGATTTCAAAAGAGCGTCGTCTAACTGTGAATTTGTTTCGCGGATTAATTTCTCCATTTGTAGTCTAGAATTTTCGACATTTTTCTTTGTTATGTCAATATTCATCTCCTTCTTATATTTTGCGGCATACTGCTGTTTCGGAAACTTTTCTAATACAAAATCTATCCGATTCAAAATTCCAGTCTGACTCTGAGTCCCACCAGGGCCAACTGTAACAGTAAACCATACTTGATCTCTGGGTAAATTTAATCCTGGATTTCCCACAGATTTTTTCAGATCCGCCGTCTTTTCCACCACTATTTTCGCCGAGAGCAAATCAGCGACGAAATATTTGGTGCCATCACTACCTCTTGAGTCAAAATGCACATCGCAAATGGTGTGAAAATCTCCGTCCTGGTCTCGCCAGATTGTGTGGGCGAAGTCTTTTTCGTTGAAACTTTGAGAAGAAGAACCTGACATGAGTGATACTATTAGATGGAATCAACTGAGAATTAAAAGCTATATGAAGCACTTCGGACTCGGTTTATAAAGAAAAATGATACTGAGTTTACGACTAAATAGTAGATTGACTCTTGATGATGATATCAATGATTTTTCTAAGTAATAAGAGTAACAAGTGACTAGAGCGCGGTTGGTACTAAATTTAACTTTGTCAAAAGACTTCTACCACGATTGAGCGCTTGGTTAATAGCCCTAATAGTGACTGTGTACCTGTAGGTTGTTAAGAGGGTTGAAAATAAAAAAGGAAAAGCGAACGAATAGTTTTGAGAATCTCAAACGATTTACGTCACCGTAGCTTCATTTCTGACTTGAAAATTTCGAGAAAAAACAACACAGATTCGAAAGGTGATTTTTGTCCTGTAATTTATTATATGACAATGCTCATAATTTTCCTTAATAAAATTAAACAAGTATCCAATGGGAATCATATCATACACATTTCTATATTGACATTAAGCCGGTTTTTTCATCCTATAAGTTCGGGTAAATGTTACCCCTGTCATAGCAATTTATGTAAACTAAAAACTAATAATCATGTTATACAAGCACAAAATTTGCTTCTTAGATTCAACTGCAACTTGAGTAATTTCAACGTAAATAACTTGGTCACTATAATCATATAATTAATAAATATAACTTTTCACCCTTTCAATCCCCTCAGTTTATTCATCAGTCCCATTCCAGCCGGGCTCCCAGTGTCCACCTTCCCCACGCTAAGAGTAGAACTCGATGATTTCCCCGACTCTTTATTCGCCTTCTCCACTGCCAATTGCACGTTGCGAGCGTCTTTCTCGATTTCCACCACCCACAGCATGAATTTCCCGAAGTCCACCATGCCCTTTCTCTTCGAATCCATCATATTCCAAGCTTCCTGAATCTGATGTTTGAGTCTGGTCTGTTGAGCTACGGACATTGCTACATTTAAACGACCTCCGGCGGTGGATTCGGCCATAGCAGCGTCCTCGAATTGTTTTTTGGAAAGCAGATGGAGAGTGCCGAAACCGATGTAATTATTCAAGGCCGCAGCTTTATTCTCCTGGTCTTTTTGCTCTTTGGCGTCGAGATGTGCGGAAGCCACTTTCATAATACTAAATGCTGAGGATCCTCGACGTTCTGCTCCACCTCCCGCGCCGGAGGCTCGACGGAGCTTATCACCGAGACCTCCTTGTGGTCCCGGACCCCCCAATGCACTAGTAGTACTGAATCCAAAATTCGGCAGCGAGTGTCCAACCGGTTTCAAGAAGTTCTTAAACGGACTACTCCCTGAGCCATGTATACCCATGCCAATCGGACTATAAGAATTCACCGGGTCTTTTGGGTTGTTGTTGGCGTCTACTGACGTGAATTGAGCAGAATTTCCGTGGGCGGCAGAGTCAAAACGACGTTTCCAAATGCGGACTAATTCGAAGGAAAGCCCAAGAGACTCGGCGAGATCTTGGAGATTTAGGGTTGAACGTGCTTGCTGTTGGAAGTGACGAGGCTCGATGGAAGGACGGACACACTCTTGGTCGATTTTGACGGCGGTGAAACCCTGTTTTATATTATAATTAGAAAAATGTAACATATTGTCAAACTGAATACTAACAAAATCAGAAATCTATATTAGTCTAAATTTAAATTTTATACCTCTTTCAGCCCGCTAACTTTCACCCGCCCGCTCACGTCTTCACACATTAATTGAACATCTAATATCGCCATCTCCACACTCTCGTCCCATCGAGCTGGTAATTCTACTCTCCAAAACCGAGCCGCTTCCTCGCATCTCCAACTCAACTGCGCAAATTCAACATCCTGTTGGACGCCCATTCTTTTCGAGGGTAACCATAGAGAACCAGAATAAGAACCCGAATATTCGTCCTGGATAGCAGTAGCCTGTGAAACTTTGGGCAGGTCATTATCGGGACAGAAGGATATAGCTATAGATTTAGGGTTACAGAAACAATCACGATCAGTATATTGTTCTGTTAAACCAGGTAAGACGAAATTCACCTCGGTAAGAGAAACTTTTTTACGAAAGTCATAGACGATGCAATGCCAGTTAATCAGATCGGATGGCTGTCCAGATCGCCACACACACCCACCAATGACCAGATTCTGGAGTAGAACAGATGACTTTTTCTTGGGCGGACTGTCTTTACTAGCACGGTCACCACCACCCTTCGTATTTTTTTCACCATCTGATTTATGATCTGGACCATTTTCTTCTCCATCTTCGTCTTTCTTGGAACCTATTAGACTATCATAATTTCCCCCTCCACCATGAACTTTTCCCGCCCCCACCACGCCCGTAGTATGAGATTTCACTATCCGAGCTTCGTGCGTTAAATCCAAATGTTTTCCGAACGTGCTCCTACTGGATAAAGTATTTGTAGTTAATTTTTGGATAGGCGCTTTCGCTGGATTTACCAACTCCTCCTCCTCTTCTGATTCAGAGTAATTAGAAGGAGTTAAATTGCCAGGACGATTCGGATTCTTACCAGGATCACTCTTGGCACCCTTGACATTATTGCCTTGACCTCCTCCACGTTCTGAATTACTTCCCAATGGTGGCGTGCTGTGAGCTTTCGGAATATTAATATTGGGATTATCCCAGTTTTCCACCACCACTTCAAATTTCTTCTCCTGGGATTTACGGTGAAAAAAGAGAGAAGCGGACTGTACCACGTCCACATCCGGGTCTATATAGACTTCTGGAGAGGGGGGAGGTTTTGTTACGTCCTCGCCGGTGCGAAAATTGTCCCTGGAACGGGAGAAATTAAGCCGCTTGGAAGAAGTTTCAGAGCCGGGACTCGATTTTTCTTTATCAGTTGTATGAATCTCGTCGGCGAAAGAGGCACGCCGCTGTGTAGTATTGTTATTTGTATTACTATTTGAAATATCGTCCTTCAGAATGTCATCCTGTAACAATTTCTTTGATCCTCTGTCCTCATTAGCAGCAGCTTCTTCCGCTAAAATCCGATCTAAATCCATCATTTTCGAATTATCTGAGTCATTTAAACCCCCGTTATCGGATGAATTTCTCGAATTTCTACCATCATCATCCTCATCTTCCTCTCCTGGTGCAATCGTTCGACTGGTGCGGGACTGTTTAATCTCTTTTGACTGTTTAATCTCTTTTAAATTTTTCACATTTAATTTGTTTTTAGTGGGTAAGATTTCTACACCTGCTATCATCGCAGCCGTTATTGGAATTCCTTGGTCACGATAATGTTGGAGATCGGGAAGAGTCACACCACCACCACTGCCAGAAGATGTCACGGGTCCATTTTTACCATTGCCTTTCGAACTTCTAGTACTAGTTCTACCTGACCCTGGTCCACCTTGGGTACTACTAGCGACTTTAGTACCCCAAGTTGTTCCCCCACCCACTAATTGGGGAACACCAGGAACACTCAAAGTGCCCCGGTAATAATGCACATCGGTGCCGTCATCGATTTGTCCATTCAATAAATTTGGATCTATATTTCCAAGACCTGGTCCTTCAGGCAAAGATCTCCGTAACGGTTACACCCCTTCTTTCAATAGTAAAGCTTGATTCGTTCCTGCAGTTGCCTTGGTCTTTTTAGTGTGCAAGCCCGGAATCATGGGGTAGCCGTCAAAAGGCGAAATTTTGTCACTAGGACTGGGCCCAGCACTGGGGCTACCAGGATTACTACTATTTAATCCACTGGCACCACTGGGACTGCTCGGTCTACTACTTCCATTACCTGGCACATTTATTCCTACGCTTTTTCTACCTGCGTTCACCAGAGATTTTCTTCCGGATTCGTTTGCATTCAGGCTAGTTACCGTGGGAATCGAGTTTCGCCCAACGATCTGGATGCCAGAGTCGCCGCGCCGGGGGGCCATGGGTCGCTTCCAAGCGGATTTGCTCCACCCCTCCTCGAGGGCAGGGGCGTCTCGAGCGGGACGCATTGAATACTTAATAGGATCTAGGCTAGTATTAAATTAATTTAAGGTAGACTTACTTTGAACAATTATAATTAGATGTGTCGTTCACATAATTTTCATATAATGTAACCTCTAATCATATTAATTCAAGTTCAACTGAACTGTTCAAAACAGTATAATTCATAATCATTATCCAGCCAATCCTATGGCCCATCAATAATATGGTCTAGGGTGGGGTAGGGGATGCAAGAAAGGGTCCAGTTAGAAATTGATAAATTCGAGACTTCGAATCATTCTTTAATTTCAATTCAAGGTTTAAAGTTTTAAATTTCGGAGTGACTCATTCGTCTATAATTGCTCCTTCGACTTGAAGTCGATCAGATGAAGTTATGAAATTTATTATTATAGAACAGTCTTAGGTAGATTTAACTACTAGTCAAATTTGGGTCTCCACACCAACTTAAAGGCCAACATCTTTTTTCTCTTTGTCTTCACATTAAAGCATGAAAAGATATCATCTGGTTGAGTCTGAAATTTGAATCACATTGAAATGTAAAATTATTATTTTAAAGCGAAGTCTACCTAGTAAGACAAAGTAGTAAGTGAAGTGGGAAAGTGGGGCTATAGTAACTGTAACAGATTTGTTGTTGTTGTGGCACATCATGATCCTCGTCAAGCCAATGGACTCCGACCCAGTGTGTTGTTGATTGTAACTAATAACTAGTATTATTCTGAATCTTTTAAAAAATATAAACTGTATTTAATTTGGCGGCTTAAATTTAGGCTTAATAGTGTAGTAGTAGTAGTAGTAGTAGTCTAGTGGTTGTTGTACAGTTAACATCATCATTGGTCATGACATCAATTATGACAGCACTTTGGCATGATTGTCGAGTCTTCTTCACTGTAAATACTAATAGTCTAAGTAGAGAAGTTTTGTGACTATAATAGAATTCTTCCCATGGAAAAAGGTGCTAAACTAAATTAAATACCGAAATTAGATGTCATATTTCGGAAATATAATTAATTCGATATCTAAAATACTATCGGAGGAGATGCTTATTCGTAACGCGTAAGTTCTTCGGTGTTGTCCGATTCCGAAAGACACCCCTGGTGACTCTGAAAGTAGAGACCTTAGCAGGACGAAGGCATGACAAACTAGTCATTATCAAAGGTCTATCTGGACTCTGGACAATTAGTATTACAGACAAAATAATGATCATTTGAATTTGGTGTACTGAAGTCTGAATCTCAATGTTGTTAAAATTTAGACTTCGTGTGACATTGGCACTGTGACAGTTGTGACTGTGGTATGTAATTGTACTAAATTTTATACTTACTCACCTCTAAGTACAAGTTAGTACTAAGTAGTAGTGTCTCTTATTAAGTCTGTTATCATTAAGGGCATAGAATATCATCTACCGACGAAAAACAACTTTTTACCGTGGAAATAATGCGAATAGTCTTAGATAAGTCTAATTCTAAGACTAAGATTGTAGTAGTACTAGTAGTTGTGTTAATAGTAATACTGTGTATTGAATAATTTTTGGTAAAGGTCGCTTCAATCCAGGTCTTTTTTCCAAAATAATAATTCTCATTAGTATCATTAATCATTATTCACTGTGTGACTTGACATTTTGAAATTCAAATTAAATAATTTAGTGTAATAATTTAACTGTTCAGTGTAAGTATCTCGCTGCTAGCTGTGACATTTATTCGAAAATTGATTGTAAAATAATTTAATTGGGATCGTTGACCAAAATAGTCACGATTTTTTACCATTAATGGTTGCTTAGCTGGTCACTGGCTTGGAAAAAAATAGGTTTTGTTGTAACTAATAAAAATAGCAAATATTATTTAGTATCAAACTATGGCTTTTAATTTTTAACGTATAATCATTCTAAAAGCACGCCGTTGGCCAGTAATAGCCAGTAACTTATAAAAAGCTATTACTAACTTATAAAAATCTACTGTAACTTCCATAATCACGCACCGACGCCAGGCGGCGGAGCAGCATAGGAATTATTTGTTTGGTCTTGCTGCTGTGGACTGGAGCCTGGATCTCCATGATGCTGTTGTTGTTGCCGGTCATGACCGTGATGTTGTTGCAACTGTCCACCTTGAGAAGTACTACTACTGCCACCATGACTGAGACTTCCGTGACGATGATTGTTGTTGACATTATGATTGTTATGGCTTTGTTGCGGACCTCCATGATTATTACGCTGCGGCTCATAATGATTACTACTAGTACCAGGTCCATGATGATGACGATCATTACTATTATAACGGTCATTATGATTGACATGATGAGATGATCGGTCTGATCTGTCATTATAATGATTACTACTAGATTGGTGGTGGTGATGATGATGTCCGTGACTAGCATGACCACCTCCGCCGTGACTATGATTACTATGGTGTGGATTGTTGTGTGGTCCTGGGTTGTAGTGATCAGAATTACTAGTATTACCTGAGCGTGGATTCAGATGTTGTTGATGATGTGGACCAGGTCCTGGACCACCATGTGGACCTCCACCATGATAGTTATTATTACTGCTATGACGATCATGACGATCACTGTATTGATGATGATGTGGACCACCACCGTGACGAGGACCAGGTCCACCATGATGGTCATGATGATGATAACTACTACTTGGACCACCGTGACGAGGACCAGGACCTCCATGATGTTGATCATAATTACTACGCATATTACCACTGTGACTACCTGGACCTGGACCTCCTGGACCATGATGGTGTTGTGGACCTGGTGGACCATTGAAATGATGGTCCCTTGGATGACCACGGTCTCCTCCGTGATGATGAAAATGATCCCCTCTACCACCGCGATGATGATGATCTGGTCCTGGTGGTCCACCTCCACGGTCCCCGTGATGATGAAAATCTCCTCTATGACCACCCCCACGGTCCCCACGATAATGATGGTCTTGATGATGCCCACCGTGACCACCACCATGATGATGAGGATGATGTCCATGATGATGATGTCCTCCCGGAGGTCCACCTGGTCCATTCTGTAACTGTTGTTGGTGCTGTTGTCTTTTTCTCCAATTTTCCCGTTCAACCCAAAATGGGACTTGATCCCGATCCCAAAAACCCGGTGGTTGTTTTAAAAACGGGTGTGTTTTCTGTTTGCGTCGGAATCTATCCACAGCTCTACCTCTTGTTGCCGAGCAGAAATGACAATAACGACAGGATTGACCGCGAGTACACCCTAACTCCGTGGGCTTGCACACAGAAAAACAGGGAGTACATAAACCGAGAGTGTGTCGTAACTTGGATTCTGCATCAACGTCTCTTGGGTCAGGAAGCAAGAGATTGCCCGGTAAACGACCTTTTTCCTGCAATATTCGGGATGCATCAGTTGGGGACATTCCCTGCTGTAATGGACACAATGAACCAGAACCAGAACCAGGTCCAGGACCACCACTAGGTTGCGTTGGCCCTCTTAAACTCATTGGTACACGACGGTCGTCACGGTCTCCACGATCACTCACACTCTGAATATTACTCGTCGTACTGCCACGATTAATATGATTATCTGAATGGCTCCGAGGATCATGATCTATACTGCTACTAATATTGTTATTACTATTAATTCTTCCACTTCCTTCTGGCGGTGGCGGTCCTGAAGGCGGACTCGACACCGGTGGGGGTGCGATGTATCCACGTGCTCCCGGTCGATAAGGCCGATCTGTGGCGGGAGCAGGGAGAGTGCCCGGTACGGAAGGACCTTGCTGTTGTTGTTGATTCACTTGTTGTTGCTGACTGGACCGGTCTTGATTGTTACTGCCGCCACTGCGTGGTGACACCGCTAAATCATGTCGTTGAAAATTACTGCGCTGGATTTGATGCGGTGGTCCTGTACCAGCTGGAGGTCCAGCACCACTAGGTACTGTATTAGTAGTTCCATTTGTAACATTTTCTGGCATTATTCTTTCCCTAGTACCATTCCCTGATTGTGATGTATTATTACTCCCACTTCTACCTGGCGGTACTACCCCCAAGTTACTGTTCTGAATCTCCCCCCTCTGACTGATTGAGAGATTCTCATCGTCGACCCCATCATTAATTAAATTCAAGTCGTCTTCTTCATCATGTTCGAAACGCTCATGATCATCAAAATCGTCATCGTGTAACTGATCACGATGATCGTTGTTTGCATTTCTATCCATGTTCTAAGACTTATTGAATTCCAGTAACATATTCTGGGCCTCAAGCAGACTGGAACCACGGTACAAATTTTGAGGTCCACTTGGTCCTCCGTGACCACCACGATGATGATGATGTTGGGCTAAATCCATTCTCTCTCTGTTGGTCAAATACCGCGGAGGCGGCATATTATCGTGACTGTTAATATTATGATCCCTCCCACTGGAATTAATATTGCCACCACCTGGTCCACGTTCCCGTGGTGGTCCACTTCCGCTCCCAGGAACCTGTCCGTACCGATCGTGATGCGGATGTGGAACATGACGATCATAATGTTGGACCATTCCACGACCCCCGTGAGGTCCAGAGTTACCATTATTACCCCTATGATTATTCTCCCCAAAAGCAGAACGACTTACAGTTGTTCCCTTCAAATCTCGCTCCAACAGTTGTCGATCGATTCTCTGACGCTCTTTTTCTAATGCGATTTCTTGTCCCCGTTGTTCCGCAATTTTCTCAACCAGTTCGTAAACATCGCGCTCGTTAATCGGACCGCCTCTATTAGATAAAGATAAACTATCATTAGCACTTCCGATTCTCTCCCTATTACCATTTGGGGATGATCCCACCCTATCTAATGCGCCGAGAAGGGCCGCCACGACCTCAGTGCGGTTCGAAACCCGAGTCGGAGGCGGTGGTCCTGGACCTGGTCCACCTTCTCGACTCGTAGTTACTTCGAGAACTTCTTCAGAACTTGAAGACCTATTAATATTATTGACATGATTCTCTGAACTTACATCACCACGATCGCCAGAGGAAGTTCCAGTCTGACCTGTAACAGTTAGCTCCTTACTATGATTCTCCCCGACAACTGTATCATTCAAACTTCCAATGTTAATATTATAATCTGTTATACTAACTGCGGTACTGCTCGAGAAACTGTGTTGTTTCTTGATCAATTCTGAAGAAGATTCTATTGAATTAATATTATTTTCTGTACTACTACTACTGATACCGTTAGTTACAGTACCGTGGCCCGCGCCCGCTTTAGAAATTTCAATTTGGTCGCCATGATTAGAAGAAATTTGGCCGACATGATCAGATGCAGCACCGCTGCTACGGGGTGAACCTGTCGAAAGAACGGGGTTAGACATGAAGTTTGCTTCAGAACTTAATATAATTAGTCTTGACTCAAGTTGATTCTTGAAGTAACTATTGTAGTACTAGATTCTTGAAGTTGTATTACTTGTAGGATATTATGATCTTAAATAATTAGTGTTAAACTGACAGTGAATTTAGTCTAGGATTAAACTAAAATGTTGTACTAATTGAAGTGTCAAATCTGCAAGACTTGCTATTAGTACTGAATTCAAGTAACTTAAGATGCTCTAACGTTATTATAATTAGTCTGAAATGCTCTGGATCAAGTTGGAGTGTACCCTGACTATTATTTCGTTATAAAAGTTCCCTGAATACCTGGACCAGTTTGACGGTTTCTGCTTCACCTGAAAAGTTTAACAACCCAGCAATTTTAAATTAACAGTGTCAGTGACAGCCAACTATTGTATTACCAGAAACACGAGCAACTGCACTTGGTGACAGTCGCTGTGTGTCAACAGTCTAGACTTTGTCCTGTTATTTATCTAGAAGTAATTACTTTAAATTTAGTAGTTTTCTATGGTACTGATAGGTATGATTATCGTAAAAATTAATTTATTAGAGTAGTAATAGTATATTTCTGCTGTAACTGTTACAGTGACCTTGAGATATAATTAAGTCAATAACTTTCTTAGATCTCCAAGTAAGCAGCTACCGTGAACTACTCAATTTAAATTTATCAGTAGACTTCTGTCATACATGTATCTATTGCACCGTGATAGTAGATACTAGAAGACTGCAACAAAAGCGAGAGAGATAGAATGGGAATTAATATTTAAGATGGAAGTCGTTCAAGTTCGAAGGATAATTTTCATTCAGAATTCTCTTTCTCAATCATGCTCAAGTTATGAATCTGTCAATTATACTATTAGCACTACACAATAATAGTATATTAGTCGTATCGTATCGTAGGTGGGGCATTCTCTGTTATAGAAGAAGTTCATGAATCATCATCAGATCTGATCAATTTCAACATAGTCATGATGTCAGTTTTTTAAAATTAGAGTTCACAATCATGTTCAATAATATTCTTTAAATTTCGCAGCAAAATTTAAAATTTGCATATTATTAACGAGAACACTAGAAATCAGACTAGAATTAGGCATGAATTTAATTCGAAAAAGTTCAACAGTACAGTCAACACAAAGTCGTCTGAGGAAGTAAGTTTAATAACAATAATTATATTTGCAAAGAATTTAGACAAAAATTCTATCATCAGCTTCAATGTGTGACTCCGCCATTTGCCGGTGATAATATTGTGACGATCGTTGATGTCTTCGATGTCGACGTCGCGTGCCACGATGATAATTATTGACATAATTATGATGACGATTAGAACATTCTTCTTCCTTCCAGTTCTCAGCAGGATTAAAACAATAGTGACACGTTTTAACTATGGGAGACAATCCTTTTCCTCCTGCACCCGTCGCACCCGACGATGATGTTAATGAGGTTGTCATTGATCTCGGCCTTCTAAAATAATACGAAAAGAACCGACTAAAAATCGATTCCGAATTATTCAAGAAAGACTTACTACTAGGGACACCTTCAGATTCTGATAAACTTAATAAAGACTTACTAGATTCTTCTCTGCATCTGTCTTTATTTTGATCAAATAGCTCCACTGCTTTCCCAAAATATTTTCCCTCATCTCCTAATTCATCCGGAAAACTTTGCGCTGCACACGTTCCGTGCTTTTCCCATTCATGTTTCCAAAAACGCAGATTATTCTGTCTACTATTACGACTTCCAAAACAGCTGAACCAATGCTCCGTCATTCTATCCTCTAACCCATCAACAGTTGCTATTTTGGCTTCATCAAATGGAGGACCGTCACAATCGTCAGAACCGTCCCATTCACCCCACAAACCATGGATGGAAGGTTGTTGATCATTGTCTGAGGAGTCGCAAATCTGCAACTGCAAACGGAAGACCTTATCATCTGAAGCTGCAGCTGTAAGTTCCGCTGTAACAGTTACAACTGTGAGTTTGTCAAAGTCTTCGTTAAAAGAATTGAAAGAGAGCCAGATTATCATGACAAATTTAATATTGGCAATGAATTTCATCATGATTGCGATAATACTGTTAGTAGTACCTAAGGCTAAGATAAAGACAAGTTTAACAAAAATTACGGAAATCCGGAAAAAACTTTCTAACAAAACTGATTGCGTTCAATGCGGCGCGATAGTTACACACGGTGTCAGTGTTCTGTTTCCAAATTTTACTATTCTAATAGTAATAGCCTCTTACAACTCCACTAGACTCTTCAAGTCATGATGTCTATTCTAAAAGTACCAGGTCAATAATATGCGCTCCAAAATCGGTTTTGACATGGAGAGTCCTGTAAGTTCCAAAAACTCAAAATGATTGACAGTAACTGTAACTGTTATCTGAGCGGACTCACTTCTTAGACTTGTGGCTCAGACAAGTTGAAGTTAAATTCTATTCACACGAGTGACGAGACTATTTATAATATCGTTGTGTAACCAGTAGTACAAACGAATAATCTTTATATTTTCATTCTGCGAATCTAGAGTCTAGAGTCTAGTATCTACACAAAACGGTCCAACTTTAAAAACTTATAACAGTATTCTCAACAATAGAGCCTCTCTGATAAAATTGCTAATATCAAGATTCGACTGAATCCAATTTACGAAATTACCCAGCCACCAACCCCCTCCCATCCCCGTAACTAATTTAAACAAATTCGCTTTCACCAATATTATTTCACAGTATACTGCAGCTATCACAGTATCTCTTATCCCCTTTCGCTAAAAAACCGTCCATATCCTTCTCAATTTTGGCCACGCTGCTACCCGGCCCAGTCACCACAGCCATTCCGAAACTACTAAATTCGAACTCTTCCGTAATGGAGTGGTTGATCTTAATATGTTTGTCACTAGTACTACTACTATTAGCTTTGTAAATTTTTTGTTCTTTTGTTACATCATCTGGTATGTCAGTTTCAGGTTCTTCTTGGGGTTCTCTCTCCTCGTCTAACGTTGGACCGTAACTCCCTTTATCGTAACAGCGGACTGCGTACCAAGAATCGGCTTCAGATTCTGAAGATTTCTGAGAACTCTGAGACTTAGATGATGATGAGGCTGCTGCTGTTGACACTGTTGTGATCGGAGTATATTCCACTACTTCTAGTGTGAAGGTGGTTCTGATCGCCTGTTCAGTCAAAGAATCTTCGGCTTCCAAGTGGATCTGAACCTTCCTCATGGTGGAACTGTACTTTTGTTTTCTCACCTGTACTATATCATGATTTTTAAATTTCGACGACCCATCTTTAGAGACCCCGTCTTCCACCTCCACGCTGTGCGCCAATATTTTCCAATCCCCACTATAATCCTCCGAAAAACTCTGTTTCGTAATTCTAGTCGTAGAATCCCCGCTTCGCCCCGTTGTTGCAGACTCAACAAGTGCTTCAATCATCCCCGCCTGCCCCAGTTGGTGAGTTTGACTACTACCTATCAGTTTTGTCCAACGTTCCAAAGACTCCTGGATTCGTTGAATGTTGGTTGAACTTGTACCACTACTAGTACTGGTAGTACCGCTACTACTACCTTGTCCCTGAGATTCAAATTTACTATTACTATTAGATTCAGAATTAGTATTACTCTGATGAAGGTCAATTATAGAATCCACTGTCATACTCTCATCACTCTGAGTCTTTAAATCAAATTTCATCTGATCCAAATGCTCTTGGAACAGTCTGTAATTATCCCTAACGTTTGCCTTCGGTGTTGGTGGAGAGGACAACTTGGTGCCAACGTAGGTTTCGATGTCCCCCCGAAGTTTCATCAGGTAATTTTCAACCAAGTCAGTGACGAGAGAAGGGATTTCCATCGTGTCAGTGTGACTGTCCCCAGATTTGACAGTAGCTGTTGCAGCTCCGACGGCGACTCGGTTTAATCCTGTCACTACTGTAACTGACATTGTTGACATTGTTGTCAGTACTAGTAGAGCAGCAGACTTTGTAACTCTTGTTACAGTCATAGACTTTATAGCAGGAAGATAGTAAGTTGACATGATTGTTGATGAGATGTCAAGATTAGGCTATAGTAACTTGGTATGATGAAACTTTTTATCAGATACGATTTACACAAAGATGAACTAAGGAGAATGAGCAAGACTCTCTTCTAGAATTTGAATTTCCGAAATTCTGAAACAACAAATCAGAATTATAATCCTGATTCAAGGTGAAGAACATACAAGAAAAATCCCTAAAAATTCACTTAAATTTTAAAGCCACAAAAGAATCTGAAACGCTAGATTGAAGTTCACCGTTGACAACTACATTCTTCTCTACAAAAACACCATAATACGAGTTTACCAATTATGGTGTTTGAGAATGTCGGCAATGTCATTGTTACATCATCTACAACGCCTATGCCAGTGCTAAGTTATATTGTGAGATTCAGAACAGTAAATTTGCAAAAGATAAGATTTAGTTGAATAGGTTAAAGGCAAACTCACTGCGAAAACCCTGTCACATGAACATATGAAAATAGATTACACAGCAGGTTGAAGTGTAACACGCTTAGTGCGTTAGAAGTCTAATAGAATAACACTGTGTTCAATTTAAAATTAAATTTAATAGAAATTATACTACTATTCAGTTATTTAGTTTTGCCAATCCTATGGCCCTATTCGTGGAAAAATTTTGAATTCCGATAACAGATTCAATAATTTTGACTCGAGCTCCCCAGTTACATTAGTCCAGTACAGTACACAATGTTATAAATTTAATCGGAAATTTCAAATTTAGCAAATTCAAAAATTCAAGGAAATGTTATGAGCTAGTGAATCTGAATGATGAATCTGATGAAAACACACTTTGAATACAATTGTAGATCTAAGATTGAGAGGCCTACTACATATTGTTGATAGATCATTGATTCTTTATAAGAACGATTGATATTTCGGCGACGGAAAGTTGCGATGGTACTAGCATCAATGACATCGACCGAAAAATTTACAAAAACTACTTTAACTTAAAGTTACAGTGGACTCAACTTCAGAAAATTACTAGTATCATTCAAATGTAATAAATTTATTTATAAGTTCAACTTTGAAGCGGTACTTGAATCTGCGTGAAGTACTCCACCACCTCTTGCAAGCATTGGTGAATAGATTTCGTCGATTCATCGGATGAGCCATTGGTACAGTTACTAGACTCGGAGCTACTGGAGACAATCTGATACAGTAGGTTGATGGGCGACATTCCGCGCAGGGTTCGACAGAACTTGATGAGTAAGCGGGGGGAGAGAGTAGTAGAAGTAGTAGTACTAGTAGTAGTAGAGTTATCATTGATATTGTTCTGAGCCTGTTGCTGTTGCTGAAAATTCACGGTGTAGTTACTCGTGAATCTGGTTATCACACGGTAAAGCTTGAACTTACGAATCGTTTTCAATGTTGATTTCGATGTTGTTGTTGTTTTTGTTACATCTGCTTCTATTGTTGCCGATTCAGAATCATAACGGTATCCTGTAAACCAGGAGTACAATTCCATTCCAAGTTTGCGCTTCATCTCTAAATTGCCCCGAGAATTATTTAAAGTAACGTCGTCAAAAACCAAGAAATAATTATCAGATTCAGATTCTTGCGAAGATGAATCAGCCCTTTCTTCCAATGGCAACTCCGAACTGTCCGTAGATGTTACTATATTATTATGATCTGGCAATAGTAACTCTCCTGTCGTTTTCATACGCATCAACTCGACAGCCGCAGCGGTGGCCGTTAACAGAGGCATTAGTCTATTCGACGACGTGTTTTGAGATTCCGATTCAATTTCTGATAAATTTTCTGATGGACCAGCCTGAGCCTGAGCTGAGAGTGAATCTATCAACAAATTTTCTGCCTGAAATAGCTGGAGATACTGTAAAAGAAAATTGTGATTGTAAAATTTGTAATTATGCGTCGAAGACTTAGAGTTATAATTCAGAAACTTTTCAGGAGGTTGATTGAAACCGTTAAACCCTGTCAGTGGTACGACTATGGACCTTGTTGGCTTCGAATCATTATGATTTTCAAGATCTGTGGCACTTCTCACGCTAATATGCGCTTCCTTCATAGTATTACGAAAATTTGTCGGAGGAGTCCCATCACCACCTGAATTATCGCTTTGAGTAAATTCCCCTTCTTTTATCTCCACACTAAACTCCAAAATCTCCATCCATTATGAAGAAGATGATGAAGAAGAATTTACCAGTCCCCATTCTTCATATGTGTTTCTTAAACAGTTTGTTCCATATTATGTGTTTCTTAAACTTTAACTTGTTCCTATATTAATATTTGAATCAGAATCGACCCTCATTAATTTCCCATTCTCCACTCCAAGTCGCCAAAAACAATCCGCCAAAAGGCGTCTGCCCTGTCTCGATATCATCGAAGTTAACATGCCGGGGCCGTAAATAAAGGATCTCAGAGTAAAAGTAGAAAGAAAAAGAAGATAGAGCCCTGCATCCGGGAAGGATCTAACGATCAACCGGTTGTATTTGTCGAGCCGGTTGAAACGACGACGAGGCTGTTGGTTTTGGTTAGACTGACTTGATTATATGATGCACTGGTTGAGCTTAATACTGTTAGTGGTGGTGGAACTTTGATTCTGATTAGTAGTACTAGTTACAGTATTAACTTCTGTATTACTATTATTAACTTGTGTCGAACTGTTTAAACTCGTCGACGATGGATTAGTACTACTACTACTAGCAGCTGTGGTTGACTGTAAATTACTATTAGGTATTCCGTTGGAACAGGGCGCCAAGGAATGCAGATAATAGCTACGCCACGCATTTTGAGCCGCTTGGGTAGGAAATGAAACAGGTGGGCCAAACGAATGACACTGACCTTCAAATTTTAAATTATCAGAATTTACAGAACTTGAAGGAGGTCTAGTATCATTGAGTGACGTTACGCTTGTTTCAGTATTAACTGGCGCTAAAAATCCTCCATATTTTCGTGGAATAATACATAATTCAGGGCCGAAGGAATTCACAGTTACTGTAGAATTAGTAACTGTAACGTTTTTCGTTCCCACCAGCTTTTTCAGAATTAAACTACAAATGTGGAGAATCTTATTGGGCCTAAATATTAAGTTCATTGAGTCTTACTCTTAGTACTCGTCAAATTTTGAATTTCCGCTGGTCACGGTAGGTCCAGAACTAGTAGTACTAGCGCTGTTGCTAAAACATTTTTCACATGCATTTCCGCAGAGAATTGGATGACCCAGAGAAGCACAGCTACGACAAAAGGTTAAAGAGTCTAAATTAGGCCCCGAGCCTGTACTAACCGTGCCATTATTATTATAAATGTGATTTATCGCAAGCAATGCGTAATGAAGTGCGGCTTCGAACACTTCTGAACTATATTATTACTAAGGCCCATCAGATTCAGATGAATCAACCCCAACAACAACTTGATTAAACTAGTCTAATTTGTTCTCAAGTAGTTCAAAATCAAGTTTGCGTCGCATCTCGCCCAACCGCCTTACCACAGTGTAATGAACCTGGCTGCTGAGGAACTGGTCTGTTGAAAAAAAATTTGAAAATGTTGTTAAATTGTTTGATGACAGCACAATTTCTGCATCTTTCTTGTTGGCGAAAAAAACAGAGGGCTTGAAATTGGACTCATTGTCATGAGATTTTGTCGGATGTTATTATGACCTGAGGTTAGTAGTTAGAATAGAATTTCAAATTATAGATTGATAATATTTAGCTGATAAATTTATTGACACAAATAATATTCTTCTAAAATAGTATACCTTTTCTCCTCCATACCACAGGATTCTGAGTCTGTTGTTTCAGAAAATTTATTGGCCTTATTGCTGGATTCAGTATTATTATACAGAATAAATGCTTTCAGCAAATGGATTGTTAATATTTTTTGACTTTTTTCATGAGTCTGACGTTAACCCTGCTTAGACCGATGAGATGAGTGAGATTCGTGACTATGATGGGACTTAGTCTTTCTCGTCGATGTCAAACTCGGGCGTCCTTGACCTGGTGGTTTTGATTATGATTATAGTAATTTTAAATTTACATTATTACAGTACTACTAAGAACTTCGATTCTGATTCATGCTGTTGTTCAAGTTTGACAAGTTGTCATTGTACTGACTATTAGTACTAAATTTTGAACTTGTACCGAATGGACCACCATGACACAGTTGCATATTATTATGATCATTAAAATTCTAAGACTGAGACCGAAATTTCCGTAACGGACCACCATTATAATGATAACCTAAGTCTGATGAATTACTATCGTCGAAATAATCGGCGCGCCAATGCTCCGGAGTCGAGACGTAGGATGGCGGAGCACAACGAGCTGGTCCAGAACCATGATGAGGTCCCCCACGAGTTTCACTAGCCTCAGAGTTCATACTGGTTCTTGAATTATCTTTATGACTATTACTTTAAATTGACAGTGGTTGATATCTTGGGCGCATTGAATTTAAATGACCACCAGATCCTGATCCAGTGTGATGATGGCTGGTTCCAATGCCATTGATAGCACTACTAGCACTATGATGACCAAATGGACACTGCCCTGAGCTAGCAGCATCTGATGAACCCCCTCCATGATGACCATTAATATGATTACCGTCGCCGGAAATTGAATGATAAGTACTACTATACTATTTAATAAATTTATCGATTTCGTCAGCGGAATGGCTATGATTCCGACCGTCAGAGTCACTATAACATTGGCCTTTATATTATTGACATTGTCATGAATACGCCAAGGAGTGAACACTAGCTCTCTCGGGTGATCCCAGAACGTCACGGTCTCTCATCACTGATTGTCTACTCAAACCCGGAGGTGACCGTCTCCGATTCGTTAAATTTACTGTAGTCTAGTTACTTAGTAGTTTTGAGCAGTTCGACGCCGTAGCTCCAACGGGGAGGATGAGAGAACTCCCACCAGAAGATAACATGCCAGATTCATCTTGACTCAAACAGTTTAAAGTCGGTCTGTCATCGAACTTAATATATTTGTGATAATAATAGCCAGGGGGATCCGAGTCACACCGGTGAATCAGTTGAGCCGCTGCCTGATGCTCATGAGGTCCAGGTCCATTGATGCCATTAAATTTACTACTACTGATATGATGATGATTTGACATAATATTGCTGTGATATTGAGACGTGGACGATGTTATTGGGTAATAACCAGCCGGATCTGATTCGGTTTGACGTACGTGAGATTCGAAATCGTCATTGAAATCACTTAAATGTCGAGACGTATCACTATTGGTGTCAGTATATTGGTTTTGATTCTGAATATTATTACCGTTACGGTCAATGTTAGTAGTACCATAATTTATATTATTATGACTCAATTGATTATTCGCACCCTTATGAACTCTTGAGTTATTAGTAGTACTCCCTGATTTCCCTTTCGATTTTTCATTCGATGTTTGAACGTAATTACTGTAATGATCGCAGTTCACCATGTTATTGCACCTCAAACTTGTCATTCCCTCGGCAGACGATACATAATCATGCACGAGAATCACAATTCTGCTGCTATCATTGTCGGACTAAGTAGTCCCCGGGGACTCTGGCCGATTGTTATGACAACTCATAATATGTGGATTTTGTATCGCAGCTTTTACCGTACGCAAAAGACCGGACCATGGATCTCGAAAAAAAACTTCCTTGAATTGAAGTTATTCACTAGGCTTACTAGTACGGTCGTTCGCGCCGGAAGTCTTACTAGATGCCTGTAAAATATGATTTTGCACGAACCGATTCTCCTCATTATACAGAATATTGGCCGTGTGGGCATCGTCCGATAAAATCAAACGATTTATCATTACCCCGATCTCCTGCACAGTCTGATAACTGCGACCGCCGTAACAGGTTTTCATCTAAGGTATTACCTATTACTAAGGTTATAAATTTTATGAATTTGAGCTATTTAAATATTATTATTATCCACCTCCATATTAGGCTCCATCACAATCAAATAACAACATCTGTATATTTTGTCCCATATAGTTGTTTGCGCCAGGATTACGCATGAAAGTGGTGTTGGCTTGGACGAGACGCCCCGAGAAATCGACTCCAAAGATGTAACCCATGACGACACTGTTACGTGGGGTACGGGAAATTTGACTGAACGTGTTACTCACATTACTGTGTTTGTTACTGTTGCTGCTAGAGCTTAGAGAATTTATTGAATCGGGCCTACTCTAAGACTAAGTAGTACCGTTAATAATATTGTTGGTACGTACCTGGCTCTGAGTGCAGTTACTATTTTGATTTTTCAATTGTAGATTTTGATGATGTTGATGTTGATTTGATATACTACTACTACTGACAACATCGGGTCCGACGTGCCCATTTTCAGAAGAGTTACTTCCGTGGCTACTACTAATTTTTCTCTGAGCCTTAGACTGTAGAAAGTCTGAGTAACCTGGGTAGGCCCTGGCCCAGGGCGGATATTCTTACTATTGTTGTTGAACTTGCTTTTGTTGAGTCCCGTAAGTATGTTCCGAGCCACTTGAATTCTCAACTAATCTATTTTGAGAATATTAAGTCTTGGTTCGGAGGGGAGGAGCCTGTAACGTGTTTAGAGATGAAAGAGTTTGACCTTGCTGTTGCCCGTGTTGTTAAGAAGTAATACTATTATTCTCAGAATCAATGTGATTTGTTGAACTGTTAACATTATTCGCTTCCTTTTTTTTGCCTGAATTGTGCATCATTTTTTTTAATTTTTCTTTAACTTGTTGCAAACTTCCTGCACCAAAAAATTGCGATAGTTCAGAGATCATCTCGACACATTCTGCTTCTAGATTATGAACGCTTTTATCAATATCGTCGACGTCGTTATTATCATTCTTCTTAATATCAACCGACCATTCTTCAGACTCCCTTAATAGACTACTTCTCGCTGAAATTTCTCCATTATGATTACCAGGTCCATTAGCCTTAGGTACTTGTCCAATTGGACCTGGACCTTTATCCCAAAAAATTCTTTGTATTTCACTCTTATCGTAATTATCATAGTTTAAACTTTCTCTACAGTCATCACTCACACTGAGTCCGCCACGATCGCTCATCGATGCTGGGCCCTCCAAACCACCGACTGAATTCGGGGTACAGCCGCCACTAAGTGCCACACCAATCCGCGGACTCGGCAACATTCCGTGCTGTGACATTTTCATTAACGCTGATTTGAATGCGTAACCACCGTGTTTGATGCGAGCTGGGGTAGCAGACAAGTTACTGGAAATGGAATGCGTACTTTCTTCAGCTGCTGTTAGTACACTACTCTGAGTCTATTAAGTAGGGTCTACCGGTAAACTTGACTGTTTCCGAGCCTACTATGTAACAACAGGTGCTGATGGACCTGGTCCTGGACCATGACAATTATGTGATCTTGACAGACCTGCAGCAGATCCACTACCACCACTACCAGCGTTTTCAGTAGTACTAACAGGTTCAAAATCGCTGCTAGTGAAAGAATCCACGACTGCTTGTTGTCTGTGAGTGTTGTTAATATTAGTACTATTATGACCATTGTGACCTTTTAAATGACTCGTATGATGAGATCTGTGATGATGACCGCGTTTTCTTGAACAATGACTATGTTTTGTCGAGTTGTTTCCACGATGATTCAGATCAACTGTTACTGTATGTCCATTTTACTAACTTTTAATATTATGACTAGGTCCAGCATTAATATCAAATTTATGACAAATTTGGTTGACTGTCACACTATAATTACCGTTAGACTCCGGCCCGGGCTACACAAAACCACTTCCTTGTTTTGATTGCATATTATTCATCTGCATAGGACATTGCAAATTTTATGATTGCTATTGAAAGTCTGACATTGTTGAAATATTTGGAATATTAGGGCATTGACTTTGACTACAGTTAGTCTGCAAAATTTGATCCCCCGATCCAGCTGGACCTCCTTCATTCGAATTAATACCGCTAGAATTCTCTTCTTTATTCTCATCTTTTTTTTCCACTCGTGGATGACTATACGTAATAATACAAAAAAACTCGATTTTACTTCCTGTACTGTATCCACTCCCAGATTTCAGTTCCTACAATCCTAATAAATCATAGCTTCCATCCGGTTTTCGAATCGGAAATAATACGTTGTTTTTATCTCTGCAATGACTTACCAGTAAGTTTATGTAAAACTCTCTATTCCCACTGATAGTTCTTGCGAGAATATTCGGCCGGCGGCGACCCACCAACGCGCTTATCCCAGTGTGCAAATAACTTGCGATAAAGAAATCGTGATGCTCCCGAAACAACGGGTCTCCCACGAACATCCTCACGTTCAAATTATGGATATAATCCCATTTATGGACTCCAAACAGATCCAAAAAACTCTCATTCGCCATCTAAATGCGTCCGGATGCATCGGTAGCAATAATCGCCACGCAGGGGTCGTTTTTGTACTGCATCCAGATGCTACGGGGATCTATTACAGTGTTGCCATAGAAGTCGCCTTCGGAGTCACCATTTTTTTCCCTGTTATTAAAGATGGGACAGCCGCCATGACCAGACATGAACTGCTGGAACTTTATATCCGACTGAGAACGATCATGATGGACCTGGTCGTAATTAGGAGTACTAGTTTTATTATAGGGACACTGTTACGGTTGTTGTTGGTGTGCAGTATGACCATGACACTGGGGCCCTTGGAAGTTCTGTTGCTGACTCTGTTAAACTTAATACAACTGCTGATTTTACTAATTTACAGTATTCATATGTTCTTTCTAATTTGGTCTCTTATAGCTAGATTTTCCGTTGCGTGGATTATAGTCACTCAATTGTTGTTGACATTCTTCTCCATAGTAACTGTTTAGGCGTTTAATGTGAGTATGTTACAGACTTGACTTTTCAGCCGTTCCAGGACCACTGGTTGAATCACTATTGCTGAAGAAATGATCATTATAATCATTACTCTCAGTACTATCATTATGACATTGATTGTTTATTGACAAACTATTTGAATTAATATTATTATGATATTAATGATTTCTACCGTTACTAGTACTATTACGCGACTGTGCCTGATTCAGAGTTCGATTGCCAGGTAAACTTTAACCTGGTGACGGTCCTTTTTTAGTAGTACTACTAGTATTAGACCCTGTGGGATTGGTGTTTGAACAGCTTGATGTATCGTCAGATTCGATATTGTGATTTGATAACGATGACAAACTATTAATATTGGTTGCAAGTTCAACTTACTAGGTCATACTATTACCTGGTCCATCTTTCGGTCCTCCTGCGTCACTTGACTTTACGACTAAACCATCCTCTGGAATATTCGTCATGGAGTTCATCCGCCGGTTCTGTAGAAAGTTTCGGAGCCTAAACCGGTAGTCTTTATGCAGAGTGGCGCGTGGTCGGGCGAACTTCGTGGTATTACTAGTAGCATTTGAACCATACGGAACTTGGCCGACCGTGTCACAAAGATCCTCCACATCAGCCTGATAACCTGGCATGGTCTTCGGTTATTAAGTATGGGTAATGAATCTATTTAATTAATATTACCTATGACGAGTCACAAGACGACTCCATGGGTTGAAGGTTCAATGTAATTCATAATTTGTTGAACCTATAGTACTAATATAATTTCGCTGTAGATTTTAAGATTTTGAACAAATAAGAATTATTTGAAGGTTGAGAACAATGATTCTTGTCAAATCAGGACCTGTCACTTCTATTTTTTCAGCAAACGTCAAAATCAAAATTGAACTTAATTATTCAAGAATTTCAGTCTGAAAACATTATTCGTCGACGTTGCCTCAGACATTATAGATTGGAAAGAGCAGTTACAGTGTACACAAATACGATTACAGTTTTAAAGCAAAGTCTCCCAAGTTATATAATAATATCAGTCTCATCATGACATTGAATTTCAATCTTGTCACAACGACGTCGCTACAAAAATTACTCCCCATGATCCGTCTCAAATTCTCCGTTCGCTTACAAATCCTCTGCTCTTTTACCCCCAATCATCAACGGTGGCAACACTCCATCCGCCCGCAATTGGTTCCGTTCCTTCTGAATATCCCTCAGTCGCTGTAATTCCTCATATTCCTCCGGAATCTCGCTGTCACTGTGGAAAAAGAAGTAGGATAAAGTAATATCGTTCACGTGCGCCGTCCTATTGTCGGTGGCGAACTCAGGATCGACGTAGAAGAGAATGGGGAGATCCACTTCCTCATCCGGGTTGATTAATTGCTCGTCAAAACAAAAACATTGGATCTTGTTGAAGTAAATCCCGGCGTCTGCTGGGAGTACTGAATACACCGAATTCCCTATTATGGGTTCTTTAGACAAATTCTTAGCCCTATAAAATGCCAAAGCTGTTTCACCCGGTGCCACCCATAAATGTTTCTGTTGTGGCCGAAATTCCCAATGTAATGTCTCATGCACAGTTCCCTGAAACATTATCTTTATTATTCTCTCGTCCACTTTCTTCTTTATCTTCAAGTATCTAGCCTGTTCCTCCTCACTCAACGATGCTAATTCCTCCGCACTAATATCTCCTCCGTGCATAATAGCGTCGTAATCCTTGTGGCCAGTGCTGTCCGCCGCACCCTGGCCCACCGACTGACAATACATTCTATATAACGGCACACAACACCACGTGAAACCGTAAGTGAACAACATGGTGCCCACTAAGAATAAGAGCATGGAACGGCCGTCGCCGTCACCGGAAAAACGGGCGGGATTACCGCGAATGCGGTTGACGCCAAAGGAGAAACAACGATGATTGTGACTGTAGAGGAGGGTTATTTGTGGCTGTCGAAACTTGTTAGTAGTTCTGTAATTGAAACTTCGCATTGATGCTCGATGCAAACTCCGTATTGATTGACAATGAAAATTCCGCATTGAATTATTATAATTTGACGTACTTAGCAAATTGAATTTCTGATTCACCGACGTCGGCGGTAAATTAAACAGAACTTTAATATTCTGTGATGCCGCTGACACAGTAGACTTAGATCCAGCTGCTGCTGTCAAATGGTTACGCGAGGAAGTTGCGCGATGAAAAGAGTTGCCAATGCGAATCATGGTCAAATCTCTTGTCTGTGTAAGAACTAATAGAATTATTAAAATTATATGATTAAAGTTTAAGTTAAATTCGTAAAACAAATCGATGTAATAGTAACTGTATATCCGACGAAGCTACTAGTAACGGTAACCCTAAGTTTCAGATATTATTGTTCGACATAATATTCTCACTCTGAAGAGTTAGTCTACTCTCCGATTCGTAAATTAACATTCGCTCATTGAATCAGATTCCCATGATTCAGATCATTGCCAACACACAAGTACTACACCCTGAAAGCCTAACTTGGCTAGAAATACCCAAAATTCAAATATTAAACCGTTTAAGTGGTCAGATGACAAGTAAAAATCAATGAGTTACAGTATATTTAAAATAGCATAGAAAGTAATTAAGGATTCGGATATTAACTAGTACAGTCTTACGTATTAACTATGAGAAGATTTGAAATTCAAACGGAAGCCTCAAGCTAGATCATCATTTAGACTCTAAAAGACTTCTTTGTCAAGTTTCAAGTCCTGAATCATCCACGGCTTTTCAATTCCTTTTCTCATCGAGTACTAGACAAATTTGTCATAATCTAGTAAGCATGATGTAATAATCATCATGTAACTTTATAATTAATATAATTAAATTTAAAATGTTTTAACAAAAATTTTTAGTGCAATGTCAAACATATGTACACACAGTTACAGTAGTACGGCCACATGTCTAGAATAGAATCTTATCAAATACTACTATATCATATTCTGAACTTTTCCGGACTCCAAATAACGGCTTTATACAAGCTGGATACATCATATTCTGAACTTTTCCGGACTCCAAATAACGGCTTTATACAAGCTGGATACATCCAAATTTTCTGTCGGAACCTCTTTTAAGTCATGAATCCCAGATTTAGCGTAGAAACCCTCTTTATTTGACACCAAGTAATACCAAGAATCAGCTGCGAAATTTTTGTCAGAAGAAGACTTAGAATGCTGATGAACTTGAGTCCTATTTCTATTATTGAAGGCACTATTACATTGAAGAAATGTCAAAACATCTCGACTAACGGGATTCCTTCCTGGATTCTCCAGTTGGAAAGCAAGATCTAACATATTGGCCTCCAAAAAGACATCTGATCCAGATTGATCCTTTTCCACGCCTTCTTCGGTCAGTGACGTTGACAACAAGTTGTGCAAGACATTTGTGTCCACGACAAATTCATTTAACCCGTCAATACAGTTCTCGAGAAAGAAATCGTACTTTTGTCCAAAAGGATTCCTGGACCTATTTGAGTGCTGCGTATCAATATCCTTAGTCTTAGAATTTATATCTCCGAAATACTTCTGAATCTGGTTCTGTCCCTGTGGAAGCGTAATCGTAAAGTATTTGTTCTTTAAGACATTTGGATTGCTTAGACAGTTTCCAGCAGCTGGTGTTACTTCCATACTGCTACTGCTTGCCTGTGGACCCTGAAGTCTCTGATTCATTTCATTGTTTTCAAATCTCTTTTTTAGTTCGTTTCTGTCCACTGTTGTTCCAACAAAAAGTCCGGTTTTACTTCGCAACCCAGCTTTCACAAGTCCAGTGAAGCTCCTTGCCGCCTTTTCAGTTCCAAAAGCGTAGTGTAGAGCCAATTGCGATGACACGATATCGAATTTGTCCTTAATAATTGAAACACTGGGTGTAACATTGGTAACACCACCCTTAAAGTTACGATTAGCAGACTGATCCTGATTAAGTTTCTTCACATGTACTTCTATTTGTTTCAGCGTATTATCAAACTGCGTAAAATCCCCCTTAAAATATTCAACGTGGAATTCTGCGTTGTATTCTTGCCTTAATTCTTTGTTCAAAGTGTCGCCGTAAGTTTTCCAAATGGCTTTTGCGCGTCTCACACTCTCGTCTGACACGTCGAAACCGATGTACCGATAAACAATCTTCGTGTTCAAATTCCAATTTAACCATGACGAGTTGTCAGAGTCAACTGTGGATGATTTAGTCGATCTATTTGATCTGGTACTTCTGTCCGATCCTCCAGACTTATTAGAATTAGAAGAAAGGTTGTAATTCTTCTCGCTATTTCTCATATTCCATAAAACGGTTTTCAGACCCTCACCCCATTTATAGAGATCCTGTCCCCTCCCGCTTCCCATATCCAAGATCCAACGCTCCTCAACGCGCGAAGTGTTCGCGAAATCAATGAAATCTTTTTCTTTTTTGTAACTTCTAAAGTTGCTGGATCTCGGCTTGTACCAATATTTCTTCTCTTTTGTATACTCGTGACCACCAGATTTAGACTTCCCAGACCATTTACTGTCGTAATATTCCTCTGGCCACAGATCATCTCCCACGTAGTTCTGCAAAATAAAGTCTCTATATTCCCGCATCCAAGCATCAGAATCCATATTCTGTTCCCTCCTTCTTCTCTGTTCTGTCGCCGTCAAGCTCGCCACGATCAGACTAGATTTAACTGCATTATTAATATGCACGTGACGTTTGTCCCCATCAGCTAGACTTTTGTTACTAGATTTATTGACTTTGTCGTGTTTGTGGACGGCCTGATTGTAGTGCTCGGCGTTCAAAGCGGAATTTAGGAGACCGGCTTTTGTGGGAGAGACGGTGGGGGAGGCTGCAGATAATGATGCAGCTGCAGCAGTTGGAGTAACTTGGGTCTCAGCGACTGTTACTGAGTCAGTGACCTGGAGAGATTCGGTTGGGAGTCTCGGCCTACTACTAGACTGCTGGTGCTGTGCCAGCAGAGCAGCCTGCGCATTGAGAAAATCCTTCGCAAGAAAATTGCCATGGTCTGCCGCAGCCGTGAGTGCAGTCTGGGGCACGGGCACGGGCACATATACGATTGGAATATTGAAGTCTGTTGGCGGAACAAATATAGGAGCAGTTTTATTCAACTTAGATCTCTGAACCACTGTAGACTGAGGCACTGTCTGACTCCTTGGTTCATCTAGATGTAAAGCCTTGGCAGGTGAAGAATCTGTCAATAAATTGAGAGACTTTTGGGAACCAGATCCACCCTGAAGATAGTGCTTCGAACCTGCATCAGATGCCAGGCTTTGCTGAAAGACAGGGTCAGTCGAGGACAATTTGTCCGAATCAGACCGGAACCGCTTGTAGTTTTCTTCAAACTTGAAATTGGAGGTGGAGAACCCTGCTTTTTCGAAAAAACGGGATGCGATATCTTCACCCAATGGAGTTAGAAATTTCTCTTCTCTTGTGTTATAGTCATCACTTGACAAGGCGAAATTTGTTCTTTCTGGTATTACAACCTTCTTCATGTAACTCCTATTTTTGAGAATCATAGGTTTAGGTTTTTGAACATTAATAAGTCTACTCTGAGACAGCTGTGCCTGCTCAACAACATTCTTGACTTCTGATTCAATATCCTGCTTCACAAGCTCATTGTCAACAGTTACATCCATCTTCACAGATTCCTGGGGCTTAATATTCACTTTATTAACGCCATACAAGCCCAATTCGTTGATTTTTTGCAGTACACTCTCATGTAGTCCTTCTATTCTTCCAGATGACAATAATTCGTCTCTTATTCTGCTACTAGATAGATCTTTTATCGGATCTCTATATCCTTCTGCTATAACCACTTGCGAGTTATCTTTATAATCTGCTGTCAATTTACTAGATCCATCCGGTCCTCTTCTACCGTTACGTTCGCTGCCTTCAGTCCGCGGATAAACCAGCACCTTTCTATCCTTCAGAAAATACAACTTATTACCCTTATTGTTCCTTAGTTGTGCACGGTCCTTACTTGCACTCTTCACAGACTTCAAAAATGAATCTTCTCCGACAATTTGAAAACTTTCGGTGAATGGATTCCGATCATTTCCATTATTTTGCATCAATTTCTTCACAACCCCAGCTCTTACTCCCCAAATATCTTTTTCATTCACCCAAGCCCTTGAGTTCCAGTTGTTACTGCGCACACTGTTTGCCATCCTTACCATTTCTTTCCAACTAAAGTCGCGTACACTCACGACGTTCTTGTTATTGAAATCTTTGTTCAAAGCCTCAACCCGCGCTCTCACCATCACGGCTCTTTGTTCTCGTTTCTCCATTTCCGGTTTGTACGGATTGTCGTCGTTCACGATCAAAACGAGATGGTCAATATCTCGATTGGTTATCGCGTCCAGGATTAATGCGACATGATTTTCGTGTATTGGGTCGAAACTACCGAAATACACGCCGAGAGTCCGACGGGCTGAGACAGTTGACATTGTCACGCCGAACTTTGATAAGAGGGTGTGGATGAGGAGAAATTTCAGAAAATTTAATGACATTGACATTGTTATTTAATAGTAATTAGGATTAGCTTAAAAATTTGTACTAAATAATTTATGAATTGATAATGGATATCGATCGAAAGATAAAGATTTGTTGAAATACAGTCACCTGTTACAAAACGAGTTGGGAATGAATTATCGTTTATTAATATGATTCATGATTCAGATTTGACCAGATTCCAGAATATTCTTCAATTAAAAATTTTACGACATTGTATTTGAATTTTGAAATTTGAATGACTGTGACATGTGAAAAATATTAAATAAGATGAGATTTCAATTATTTCATACTAGACTTTATGATCCGCTTTTTTTAAGTCCTTTCTGAAGTTTTTCCCACATTCCTCCCAGTCTACTACTAGCTTGTGCCGGTCCACACACTGCATACCTTTCCAAAATCCATCTCGGCACCAATCTGCCCCACATTCTTATCGCGATCCGCGCAAAAAACTGGTGTCTACCTCCCAAAGTCCCCACTGTTAATAATATCAAAGTGTACACTGGACTCACCAAAATAATGGATAATACGCGGTAGGAATTGGGGCCGTCTTTGAGAGAACCCTCTAGACCGAGGTATTTCTTCAATAACGGACGCACTAGAGCGACGGAAGATGAGCCTGTAATAGCGAAAAGAAGACATTTGTAGACCCATTCGCGGATGGCGGGGAGGGAACGGGGGGGGAGATCCTCAGAGGGGTCGGGACGGGAACAGAAAGCGTGGAAACGGGAAGAGAGAGTGGCGAAAGTTGTTGAATCATTATTGGTTTCAGATTCTTTGGAATTATTGTTGGCTTTACCATCTTCAGATTCATTTGAGGTAGAAAAGAAACGGCAGTGATGCAGATTGAATTTTTGACTAGTAATTACACTAGACTTGTTACTGGAATTAAAAGAAGCATTTGATGCTAATATTATCCTTGATGACGTCCTGGAGAGGCTTCTTAGCTTGAACAGATCGAGTGTGTCGGCGTGTTTTAATGTAACTATGTTTCGATAACTCGTAGAAAATGATCGCCCAATTGTACTCGACGTGGCTCGACTTGTAGAAGAAAACATTTTCCTTGTCGTTATTTACTGTTCAATTGCTCTCAATCTAATTTAAAGATTTGTCAATAAAATTTTGAAAGCAGAAGTACTAGTGTGACAGATATCATATTGACAGGAAGAACATCCAAAACAAAAAATTCACACCTTTGAACATGGTAATACAAGGGCTAACTGAAAATTTCACAGAAATGTTACACCCCCAAGTAATGGGATCCAAATATTTCTAGAAAATTCAAAATGACATAATTGTCAACATTAAATTTAATAAGACTAACACTACTAGATATCAATTATTTAGACTCTACTAGAGTCAAACTCATTCTTCGGATTTCTCTGAATCCGAACTTTCTTCTTCCTCCCCTTCCTCCACAAAATTTTGAATATTATTACCACCAGGAGCCGTTATGCCCGATTCTATCACCTGTTCCTTAACCCTATCCACGACTTCATTTACGTTTGCGATCATATTATTGATGTCGAAGCCTCCTTCTGTGTTATTGTTTTCATCTTCGTCTGAAGATTCGGGTTCGGATTCTTCCTTTGGTAGATGACTTGGGCGCGGATCCACCTGGGGCTCGGTGTTGGACAGAAGACTGTAGGATGTTTGATTGGTTTTGTTAGTATTGGTTAGGTCGAGTGGAGTTTTAACATTAGTATTACTCTTACTAGTAGTACTACTCTGTCCGCCTGCAGACTTTGAAAGTGCAGTTGCGTTCGAATTTATTTCTGAAGGAGGTATTGCAGCAAAAACGGCACCATCGGACTCCTAATTATTGTTGTTGTTGAAGTTATCATTGACATCTGTTTGGTCCTGTACTAAGTTTCTGTTCGACAGTCGATGTTGCGACAGACTTTTGCCCGACCGCTGGAAGACTAGTGCATCAGCTAGTAGATTCTATTAAGAAGTCTATTAAGGTTCTGAATCTTCGCCTATGCTAAACATCATGCCGTCTTTCTCTGTTCGACTTGACATTCCGGCTAGAATACCAAAAGGAGTCTGAGTTTGACTGCTTCTTGACGCTGATAGACTGCCAACATTATTGGTTGAAGATGCAGCAGATGCAGCAGATGTAGCTGAGCCTGTTGCAGGTAAATTTAGTATTCGCACACTCGTCCCGTCAGGGCCAGTTAACGTCGTAGAACTTGACAATGCACCACCTTCTGTGTACTAACCACTGCTACCAGAACTCCGATTCAACTATTATTATTAACTACTTCTCTATTTCTCCACCTATTGTCTCTCATATTCCACTTTCCTTCTTCGATATTCTGCCTGTTCCTCGCAATACTTCGTCTCCAAAAATTCCTTAGCCTGTTCCTCCTTATATTTTGCTAGTCATTTCTCTTAATCATTGATCATCTTCTGGTTCTAATCTATTCTCTTCAACCGCTCATGGCCGCCCTTGATTATAGTCAACACCCTTCCCTACAACCTGGAACCGATTACCTCGGAAATTTAGTGCAGGAATTCGTCATTTTACTCTAGAATCAGATTATTAATGGGGTTGGGACAATTACCCTTCGAGTTGCGACGCATGGAATGAGTGCAGGGATCTAACACTTTTTTTTCGAAACGGTCGATGAGGCCATGAGCGTTTTTCAGGATGAGTTTGAGACGCTTGGTTTCGTCGGCGAGGAGTTGGGAGGCTGAGGAAGGCGGTTTTTTGTCACAGTCTTTGTCCTTGTTGGTTTTCATTTTTTGCTTCCCACCGCCGAAACTTGGTCGACTCTTTGAATCTTACACCTACTACTATTCAGTCTATCTCTATTCCAAATCCTACTCCTATTTCCGTTCTTTTTCCAATCGTCTACTTCTTCTTTCCCCCCTTGCTACCAATCTGTCATAATACCATAACAACGGCGCAGTTAACTCCGTCAACGCCACACTTTCCCCCAAAACACGCATCTCTTTTTCCTTCAGAGGAATAGGATCTGACGGGTTCCTTCTGTAATTAACATTGTACTGTTTTTAGGAGGAGGAACCATTTTTGTCAGTTACATTTGCACCATCACCATTAGCATCAGTCTAAATTTTATCTTCGGATTTCTGCATCGAACTTGCGTTGATATTATCGGATTCTGGACCTATACGGGAGTGAGCAACAAGGGTTTTGATGGCACTGTCGACTTCTTTTCTACAGCCTTTGGATAACAGAATGTTCATAACTTCGTCGTCTTGTTCTGAAGCGCCTGATGGTGAATCCTCATCGTCGTCGGAAGGCTAAGGAGCAGTGGACTATTCACTTTCAGATGCGGCGCCGGAGCCAGTTAAACTTACTAATACAGGTCCAAATTTACGGTTTTGTTGAGTACCTTAATATTAAACTTGAGTAGAGGGCAATTCACGGTAGAAAAGTTTGTTCAATTTTTACAGTGCTTCAGGTATTGATTTTATGTCTGGATTATAGGTGTAATGTTTAAAGCCACTCTGTTATTGAGTTTTTAAGATGGAATTTCCGTAAGAGGGATCGGGATTAGTAGTAGTAGTTCCTTAATAATATTAACTTGGGTCTCCATAGTACTAGAATAATGGACCAAAACTTAATTTTTTAGACATTGAAGACTTGGTAGGAATAGTGCTACTATTTACATTTCGAGTCTACTTAATAGTCTTTACCTGAGGTTCAGAAGTAATTGACGATTTAATCGAATTTTCTTCGCTTCTTTTCACCTTGACAACATCAGAACTTCCAGATTCGGTGACAGAACTCGGGGAATCGAATTGCTCATCTGTTACGCTAGATTCGTCTGGACCTGGTCCTTCTGGATAAAACCAGAAATCTTGTTTTATAGGTCCACTTTGATCACATTGATAAATAGTTCCCGCACTAGATTTCTCTCCGTGTCCATTGACCGGAAATTGATACTGTTTCGATTCTGGACCTTTTGGACCGGATGAGATTGGAAAAACCACTGCACCAGCAGCATAGTTACTTTCAAATGGTTCGCGCGCACGCGGCACAACTCTTTCGGAACAGAAACTACTCTGAACAGTTTCATTCGACTTTTTGCTGCGAATAGTGTTAGGCTTAGGATTCGGAGAAACTTTAACCTACGACTAGTTTTGACTTGCCACATTGTCATCCCAGCCTACATCAGGTTTTGATTTTTTATGAAATTTAAAATTATAAGCTTGTGCCATCTGTGTTAGGCAGTACTTGGATTTTGGACCTTAATATTAATAACGATTATTCGATGCTGTAACAGGAGTCGGTACAACGGGGCTTTAAACGGGGGAGTTATAGAAATGCTGCGCCATCATTTGATTATGTTAATGTAATGACTGTGGAGAGAGGGGGACTTTATTAGGGCTCCGTTACAGATTTGTTGATTGACCATCATTATAAACATGATCTTTTTGCGCCCGTGGAAGAGGAGCAAAGTCTTTTTTAGTTTTCGGCCTGGTAACAGCAGCAGCGCCTTTCGAAACATGATTGTTTTGTTTTTCAGAAGCCTGTCGCGCTCTTTATAATAACAGTTCTTTAAGTTTCATAGTCGGAAAGTTCTAAGACTTATTGTTCATCATTGCACTGGCCAACTTATCGTTATAGTACAATTTAGACCCATTTATACCGCTATCTGGAACCTCTTCCTCGTCGTCCATCGGTCCTGGGCCATAAAGCAGGTCATAGAAGCCGTCGATAACGCCAAATTCAGCATCATCTTCCTCTTCTCCATCGCCAGGTCCTCTTTAGTCTTGATTGTTTTCTTGTCAAGATTTTTACGCCCTACTCGGCTGGGACTAAAGCTGCTTCCCATTGGCCTTGGTATTCCGATTATTAACTTATTATTAACTTGCTTTTGCTTCTGAATATGGAATTTGAGACTCAGATTGAATTTTAGATTGAGAGGTTTTTTCAGCTCTAGATTTATTAGTTGAGACTGCTTGGCGCTCAGAGCCTGGTGCCATTTTTGTTTGCGGCCGGTTAGCAGCAGACGTAGTAGCTGTTTGGCGATCAGCAGTCTGTCTTAAACTTACTGGATTAGCTGCACTGTTCACTTTTTGACGCTCGGCTGCTACACTGGATTTTGTTTACCGATTATTTGAAGACTTCAGTGCTGTTTAGCGATTACTACTGGACCTAGTCTTTTCCTTAGTCTTTTTAGAGTCTGGTACTGCTAAGTTGGACCTCTGAGTCTTACTATTCTTCGGTTTTTCCGAACCTATAGTTACAGGTGAACTTGTTTTTCGTTCACCGGCATCAAACGTAACACCATCAATAACACCTTGAACCTGAGACGAGACCCTCTCAACACCGCTATTATAACTGCTGCTACTGCTACCGCTATAACTCTAACTGTTGCTGTTGCTACCACTACTACTGTATTAACTGTAACTTCCACTACCGCTTATGCTAGCTGAATCTCCATCTTCAGCAGTCTTTGAACTTTCACGTACAGTGGGGATATGGGGCCCGGGCGGCCCCGGCCCCGCCGGGACGTTTCTTTACTACTAAATTTAAGACTTTTATTAAGTCTTCTGATTATAGTTCTGAGCCAGAGATTTCGGAGGAATATTACTATTCAAATTTTTACCGCTCTCCCCCGCCCTAGAAAATCCAGGACTTCGGGCCTTCGCTGGGGGGTTTAATTTGGTACAGTTATTTGAATTATTTTTTTTACCATTAGAAACTGTATTTCATGTAAGCATTGGAGAATACCGGGTCGGAGAATCCTGAATCTTTTCCTTAGATTGAGTGAGCCCAGTAGCCTTTTTCGCCTCACTGAGAATAGCCTGTTCCTTTTAGGCCAACGTTAACTTAGCATTATTGCCACCACTTTGCTTTTCATCTGATCTGTTTTTTTTCCGGCCGCTAGCCGGTTCAGTTAATTTATCACTTTACCGACTCACATTCAGTAACATCTATTCCACTAATTCTGGTCTTGTCTCACTGAGCGCCTTGCATTGTAATAAAGCCATGACCTCTTCTTAACTCAAATTACCTCCCTTAATTTCACCGTTGTCATGTAATAAACTGCTTATCAACCCTGCATATTCTTGTGTGAGACCTTCAAGACTCCATTAATTCTTCACCTATTAACGATCCATCAGAGAATTACCCAATTCCTCACCCAATACAGTTAGGAAGTCCGCTGTTTCCGCTATTGCTGCTTAGGATTCTATTTTTTATTTCGTACTATCCTCGTCATCCCCATCAGAAAAAAAACAGTTTGGACTTCGACTGTTATTTCTACTGGACGACTATGATTACCTTGTTGCCGCTTTCAATCCAGCTGTCGCAGCTTTCATCATCGCGGATTTCAATTGGTCTGGGCTAGTACCAGTTTTATCCGGTTGTGTGTTTAGACTAGCAATAAACTACGGATATAACGGCGTATTCCTACCAGGAGACCTAGATTTCTTTCTACTACTTGAGACTGAGACTGAGCTTGATCGAAATTAATATTTTCTTCTTGAACTTCTAAATGGACTTCGACCGCTAAAATCCAACTCGTCTTCGCTAGGACCTCCAGAACCGGCGAAGGCTTTATAACTAAACACCTCTTTAGCTCTATCAAACGCCATCTACGTCGCTTCTGCACGTTTTATTGACTTCTCCAAAGCATCAACTGGATCACTCGCATTAAAAGGCAAAATATTATTATTGTTCTGACGATTACGTTTCAATAACTAAGACTTATACTTAGTAGTAGACTACTAATTCATGATCCCATATTAAATCTGATCTCTCTGACTTTTAGAGCCATAATTAGACGTTGTTGTTATTTTATCTCATTTCCTCTCAACTTCAAATCCCGGTATTAATCTCCCTTCTTCATCTAATACTCCGCTATTAGGATCTCTTTCATTATCTATTCTATTGAAAATAGCATCTTCTTTCGCATTTATTCCTTTCTAAATAGCTTCTTTTTTCCTCTTATTTTCCTCCTTTTTACGGGCTTCCAACACCATTTTCTCCTCCTCAGCCTGGGTTTTAGCCTTCAAAATCATGGCCATTTCCATCTCAGAAGTAGCTGGATACCATTTCGGCTTAGGCTTTTTGCTGAGAGGAAAACCATCCGAATTTTCCGCGAATATTATGCGCGGATAGAGATAGGAGTTAGCGGAATTGAGACTCTGGGATCTGAAATTCTAGCCCTAGCCTTGAGGAACTTTGAGTCGCTACCCGAATCTATCCGCTAAATCCAATAGCTCTTCGACTCGTTCGAGGGAATTACTGTGGGCAGTCTAGGGCGAAACAGGACCACCTCGGCCTGTTCCGAACCTGGTCCCACTTAAATTAGGTCCAAACTTCCGTGTAGACTACTATTAAAATCTCTCCAAACATTCTTTGTGAAATATCTTCCTGTCCTTCAAATACCTATCCCCATCGCCATAAGCCTCCTTGTAACTAGTGCTAAATTATTACGGCTTAATATCACAATTGACATGATGAGACTACTGTTCTATCAGTTATTTCACCGCCGTCCCGGAATCCCCGACCGAAGAAAATAGTCTTTTAGAGGGTAATTCCAACGCTGGGGCGAGGGAAGCTTGATGGGAGGGAAAACCATCGGGGAAATATTACTATTATTACTCAGAACTTGTATCATAATTGCTCTTTCTAGACTTGGACCTTGAAACTTGTCTCCATTCGAATTAGTCCAGTTATGGGGATTCTTCCTGACTTTATACATTGGACATAGATTGTTTGCTTCTTACGGGGTTACTCATGCGGTCGTAAGTCTGCTCAGACTCGGCATTGAATTTAGATCGAGGTTTCAGAGTACCATCCTGGCTCTACTACTAAGTCTGTTACAGTAATTCCTTCCCCGGATTTCTGCTTCCCCTTAGATTCATGCCTGGAAACACGATTTTCATATACTTATTATCCGAATGATCCCGGCCGTCGTCCGGACTCAGCCCATATTTCCGGGAGCCGGGGGAACGCATAGGTCGCATTGCCGAGACACAGTTCGGTGGTGGATAATCTTGGGATCCGGTAGCAACGGTGCCGTAGGATTTGCGGAGGAACATGCTGTATGATATATCTAATAGTGAGTGTTCTAGGAACGATCTTATTTGAAAAAAAAAGCTAATAGAATGATATCGGTACAAGATTCTGAATACAATTTCAAATCATAATGAGTACTATGCTAATGATTAAATCATACAAGTTGTAGTAAATATTTCTCAATTTAAATCAGTATCTCAATTTGTAACTACTGCGACTGTACAGGCTTAATGTCATGCGTTTATCAAAAATGTAACTCCTGCACAAGCAAAATGAATTAATATAATCCCAGCGTTGCACTACCAAAGTCTACTATATGGTTACTTTTGCCAATTCCACTTTAAGTCGTTGGGTTGTTGCACCGACAACATTGTTTTTACCACACACATTTTGCTCAACTTCTGGTTCACTTGCACCGAATTTTTTGTACATCCCTAGCAAAGCTTGAGCTGTAGATGAATCCAATTACACATGTCCAACTAAAATGTTATACTTGTTGTCTAGAAGGTACCGTAAGACTCCTTCCTTGAGAATTTTCTTTGCATAACCCCTTCCTCTAAACGACGGGTGGACGCAAAGATTAAACAGAGTCGCTTAAGGGCCTTGTTTTTCCATTCCGTCAGTGGGCTGGAGAGACAGGAAGGCAGCACCTATCAAGAAATCAGATTAACCTGAATCATTCAATTTTTTCAAATTGCCGAGTTCCGTTTTGGTACCGGTTTCACCCTAACAGGGTCACGGTGAACAGTTTAGGAAGCTCTTTAAACCTTGTAAGAACCAAGCAGTCATGTTAGTTTCCTGGATCTGATGACGTCGGTATACTATAAGCACACATTGGTCGGGATTGCTAAAGCCCAGGAGATCTTCGAAAGATATTCCAATTGTTTCCGCTGTGTCAGATTGGCATCCCTCATTTTCTTACGGAAAACATACCTTGATTAGATCACACACTTCTTTTTTCAGCCTAAGGGCCTTCAAGTTACCAGACTCAGTGGTATTTTCTGTTTCGGAAATTTTCGCATGTAAAATGTCAGAAACTGAGTAAATATAGAGCCCTCTATCATCTGAGCGAGTTGGTAATGTAACTATAGCCATAGGTTGAAATTCAAAGCCTATTTAGAGATTTTCGATCAAATTCGGATCAAAAGAAACTGACAACATCTATAGTCGGTAAAATCGAAAATAGATGCTTAGTGCGTTTAGAGCTACGTGAGAATAAAAATCAGAATACTAGCTGCTAGCACATTCAGACTCATTCCCTTGTAGAACACTGAAAAACGCTCTGGGCTATCTCACGACATGTTAATAAGCGAACGGAACATTTTTAGATTATAATACACAGTTCATATACTATACAAAATCATTGCTTGGTCGAGAAAAATATTTGGTCGAGTTTTCCTTTCTTTTTGGTCGAATAACAATTTACTTCGAGTTGAAGTTAAGGTAACTTCTGTTCACTCTAAGTTTTTGAATTCAGAGCTTCTGACATTAATAAGATATTGTACTCATAATCTAGCTGCTTGGTCGAATAAATAAGTTTAGAAAGTTGTCGAAGTTCTGCTAATAATCGTCATTGTTAATACTTAGCTTGGTCGAATTTTGGTCAATAATAGTCTACAAAAAGTTTGAAAAAGTTACGTACAAACTTCAGCACAGTTCAATTTCTCCCAATATTAACGCGCATCAAAATTCTCTTTTAAAGAGCATATTAAAAACTGATCGATTTAATTACTGAGGAGAAAAAATTGACATAACTGTGCAATATTATAATACGTAACACCAAATGATAATATAATTAATATGACAAATAATTTGAAACCACGGTCCCAACAATCACACCAACAGATTCCCACCTCATCCCGGACTCCCACCTCATCCCGGACTCCCTCCCTCTCCCATCCCCAGAATCGGAAATTCTCTTATTCTATCATAAATTTTTTTCATCACACTCGCTTGCACTCCACAATCTACAATACCCACGTGCGCGAACTTGTCGCGGGTCCAGATTCGGTTCTTCATGGCTGCCGGGTTGTGGACCTCGGTGGAGAGCATCATTGTCATGGTGGTCACCAGCAGTAGACGGTCGGTGATGGAGAGTTGCACATTATTGTTGGAGGAAGAGCTTGAGCCTGTGTTTTGGCCTGAGGTGTTTTGGTTATTATTATTGTTTGTGTTTGTGTTTTGATTGTTGTTTTGGTTATTATTGTCCTGGTTGTTAGTGTTGTTGGGATTTCCAGAGTTGTTGTTTGCACCGGTTCCAGCATTGTTGTTACCCGAACGGTCTTGGTTGTTATTGTTATTAGAATTATTCGGTCCACCAGCATTCGTGTTTGAGCCACCACCAGAATTATTTTGGCCAGCAACTGTGCCTGGACCAGCATTATCACCTGATGATCCCGCATTATTGTTAGTCTGTGACGGTCCACCTGGTCCTTCCGGTGTTAATATCAAACATGTACTCAATCTATTTACAATAGCTTTTTCCTCAACCACTGCCTCACAAAACGCCTCAAGAATCCTTTCTGTCGGCGCTCCTTCCAGTCCAGACAGAAATAAAGCCTGAGAGAACGCGGCTTTCATCAAATCCAACAACATTCTCCCCACTTTTCTGCCATATGCTCTGGGCGGCGGAGGGAAAGAACCACCGGTCTTGGGGGAGACATTGTGATTGTCGTCCATCACTTTTTTTTTTATGAAATTATCAAAGAACCCGGCTTGGGGAGAATATTCAGGGAAAGCTCTAGCCGTTGCGAAATACCAAGCCACCCATTGTGCAGCCCATAATCTGTAATAGGTTTTTAAAACTAGACTATTCGATTCTTTCCCGAGGATTTCCGCTAATTTCATCCCATGCAACAACTCCCGATACATCCCATCATTCAATGCCCGAGCTTGTTCCACCGGGGACCCGGGATGCACGTAAAAACTGCTCCAATTCAAGAGTTGGTGACCTCTAGAAAAGAACCAGTCTATCCCCTTCGCGTTCAGAAACGAACCCAATTTATCCCTAAGTTTCGTCTCACTGGGCGGACTGCTGGTCTTGTTCAATAGACCCCCACTGAATCTCTGGGATAGAGATGAGAGTTCTGCCACAGAGGCTGTTGACAATACTTCGGATTTCTTCCCGTCCACATCGAAGATATCCACTCGGACAGACTCCTTTGAGGCGGCGGCAGCTTCCTTCTTGGGAGTAGTACTGTTATCTTGCTGATTTAATATACCAAGTTTAGACTCTGGCTCAGCCTCTGGAACCCCCATGTCCAATAACTTCGCGTAAATAAAGCGACGGAGAGCGTCGCCCTCAGTTACGACTTTTATCACTTTTATGGTGCTGTGTGCGACGGCACTCGTGGCACTAGTACTAGAATTAGCGGTTAGAGCAGTCGCAGAAGAGATGTTTTTATTAGTAGTAGTAGTAGTAGCGCTAGGAGCACTGTGTCCGGTCTGAGTTATATTTACTGTACTCAAAGACTTGGGAACGGAAAAATTCGTAGTTTTGAAAGGGAGCTGCTGCTGTTGAGCCTGTTGTTGGAGTTGTGTCAGGTTTGGAGGCTGGGAAAACGGCTGTAAAACCTGTTGTTGCGGTTGCTGCTGCGGAACTTGCTGTTGTTGGGTGGTTGTGACTGCTGACGCTGTCGTTGGTACAGTTTGTAACTGTGGTTTGGTGGTGGTGGTACCACTACTGGGCTGCCCACCGCCACTAGCACTGGTACTACGAGGGTCTTTATTAATGGCGGCAGCCGTAGTGCCAGACTGACCCTGGGAATTATTGTTTACTACAGGAACTTGTTGCTGATTCACTTGCGACGCTGATCCAGGTCCTAATGGTTGACCTAATACAGTTGCCATTGCTTTTAAAGGTCCCGGCTGAGGTGGACCTTGTTGAATACTTTGTTTAGGTGACATTGAATTTGAATCTAAAGACGATGGAACTATCTGAACAGTCTGAGGTGGCGCGCTAGCAAGACTCTGTCGTTGAACCACCATTTCGGTCGGTATCACCACCTGTTGTTGAAAATTTTGCTGGATGGCACCGTGCGGCTGCTGAACTGTTACAACGTTTGACAACTGCTGGGGCTGATGCACCTGGTTTACAATTGTAGTGTAGCCACCAGTGATACTGGGATCGACAGGAACTTGGACCTGATGCTGCTGCTGCACTTGTTGAATCTGCCCCGTCGGTCCACTCCCTGATGCAGTTGCAGCAGAATGATGTTGTTGATGTTGGTGAGCAGGACCTTTTCCAACAGTACCACTGGGACCTCCGGGTGTTTTCACCGGAATTACCGATACTCCGGAGGGTAAGCCTTCTAATTGCTGTTTTTGTTGTTTTCCCTTCTGTGTAGCTGATGCAGGTTGTAAGGGTACAGAGGACGATTGCGCTGCAGTACTAGTGCCAGTTACAGGCTGAGTCACAGTGGCAGCATTATTAGTAACTGGAAATCCAGGTCCTATATTAGCTTGCTGTGCTTGCTTTTGTGAATGAATGGATGTCTTACTCGAGGTTGTTGTTACAGGTTGACCAATAACACAATTATGCAGCTGTATCTCTTGCTTCTGCATTTGCATCTGCAAACTAGCTATTTCATTCATATCTGCTGGTCCCGGCTCTCGTACATCATGAAACGTATTAGAAATCGCGTCCACCATTGGGGGCGACTCAGTAAGTTTCAGTGGGAGTTGAACTACAGGTGAAACCGGTGATCTCTGCGGTGAACTTGACTTCTTAGATTGTGGTTGGTTTATCTGAGTGTGGTGAGACGTAGTAGTAGTAGTATTAACTGGATTCACAACTGTAACTGGCACATGAATCTGTCCTGGACCGGTACTAACGTGTGTTAGACCTTGTGGACCTTGTCGTATTCCGGCCATTGCATGTAACTGATGCTAATGTTGTTGTACAGGGACCTGATGATGTGTTTGCAAGTTTTCTATAGTTCCACCGCCTGGTGGACTTGAAGCTACTAGACCATAAACCTGAGCTGGACTTCTAAAATTTTGTTGGAAATTAACATTGTTTACCAAGTTGTTAAAAGATTGTTACTGCACTCCAAGTGGAGCTATTTGGGATTCAGCTGTTATTGCCAGCATACTGTTCGAATTTTTTGAACTTCCTTGCGGAGGAGAGTAGTTATTATTATTCGAACTTGAGCCTGCATTCATATTCATATTATTGTTCTTCTCTAATTGAGTTCTAGTTGCAACCAAAACTTTCCTTAATTTTTCAGTCTGACTATCACTAAATCCGTACATTTTTTGATGTGCCGCCGCAATAGAACTCAAGTCATCTCCTTCCCTCACGCGAATCTTAACTTTACGTTTACTGTAACTGGAATTTCCAGATTGTCCAACTTGTGTATACTTCTTCCTCGGTAGCACTAAATTACACAAAAATTCTGTTCTCCGGTATTTCACAGGCTAATAATCCTTTTTCGATCCGTCTCCGAAAGAAAAAGGTCGTCATTTCCTCAGGACATCATCTCTTAAGTGCACGATAGGAGGGTGGGGGTACTCGTATGCACGTCGTTAAAGCGCCCAATACAGCAGTCGATCTACCATTTGGGCATAACCGTTAGGGAACTTGACCGTGTTTAAGTTACTGTTGGAACAATTTATGGAATAGTTATTATTCGTGATACTGTAACTGTTGCTGACATTATTGTAGTTGTAGGTATTGAATGCCAGCGCCGCTATTGTGGAACAGCGACTCGGGTTGCGGGCTGACGCAACCAAATTAGGACGGATAGGAACTCTGTTGTTTTCGGACTGTAGAACTGCTAAATCTGTGATATTGTTCGTATCTTCCTCTTCATCGTGTACCAAGCCCTCTTCTTTGTCATTGCCATCAGGGTCATTAGGACTTGAATTTTTCTGATTTGAATTATTTCCATCATGATCTTGATCAGATTCACCGTCGCCTTTCTTCTTTCTTATCCTTTTTTTCTTCCTATTCGAGTTATTATTACCTGAGTTAGTACAAGTATTATTACATGAGTTATTACTTGTAGTATTATTTGTACTACCATTATTAGTTACAGGCTTCCCATTAACTGTAACTGTTGACATCACATGATGGGAATTTGTAGTCGGCATACCAAATCCTTCAACAGCCATCTAGCCCCCTTTCATAGATTTCAACTTGTCGGAAGCTATCATCAAATCCAAATTCAGCTGCGTCTCGGCTTCCAATTGCCTCTGCCGCCGCCGCTTAGCCTTGCGGTCTGCGTGTTATTGAGCTTGTTCATACAGCAACAGACATCTCCGCATCGACCGAAAGGGATCGGGCGGCGGCGCTTCGGGGTGATGCCATCGTGGAATCTGTTTTCGCGTACTACTCGTTGATAAATTGGCTGAATTATTATTGTTGAAGTTTATCATGTTATTCTGGAAATTGTTGAAACTCTGATAAAGAGCGATGTTGTTGTTGTTCGTAGTTTAGATACAATTAAAATTCGTTCCCACAGTGGTGTTTTACAAAAACGATGAATCTCCCTAGACAGTCCGGTTACCGTTCTACAGCATCTGATATTACTAATTGCTACCAGAGCCCTGTCTTCCGCTATTTGGACCAACGCCGTTCAAACCGAAAAGTTCTAGTTACTCCTGTTGATGGTGTATACTTTGTTATACATTCTATTGTTGTTATTATTGTTGTAATTACGCAGCTTGCTATCTCCTAAAAAAAGAGGCGAAATTACTGCCACTACTGGGTGACCCGCCGGTTTGAGCGCTCGTGCTGTTGTTCTCTCTTTCAAAATCCTGTAGCGTGCTTGTGGCCGGTGGCGGTGGCCTCCAGTTGGGATCTAGAGGGGCCGGAGGAGGAGGTTGCATGATATCTAGTAGTAGAAAACGGTCAAAAAAAAAATGTCATAGTACTACTACTGAAATTCTATTACCTCCTCGACTCTATTAGGTGTTTGTTTGATAATAAAATTCTGGCCAACAAATTTAGCATTCGTAAATTTGCTGCACTGCCACTTCTAAAATACTACGGTTAGACTAGATAGACTCAGGGGCAAATTAATGGGTACTAAAATAACAATGCAGAAAAGTCACGAAAACTCCAGACCATCCAGTACGACTCAAATTGAACACGGTCACCCCGTTGCACTTACTAGTCTTGCAGGTAAAACTGCTCCCTTCTGTCCTGAATTCTCGAAAAGAATATAATTGGCGTATGAATTTGATTCAATTATTTTAGACAACATCTCTTCAAAATTTGATTCATTAGATTTAGAATGCACTTAAACTATCCGATTGAAATTCCATTCAGACGTCACATTGTCATACAACATTGACGTATTATTTCACACATAAGCCTGTTGCTTCACAAATTCGCTCCCAACCCATCCCCAACTCTTTTCACGTTGTATTTAGCGTGTCCCTGATTCGTTGCGTAGCACAATATATCTGCTATCTGCACGTGTCTCGGTCTAGTGAGTGTATAAACAACTTGATCCGCGATATCGAGGGGGTCAAGAGCCTTAATGTCCTTGTAAACGGATTCTGCTTTGGCTTTGTCGCCGTTGAAACGGACCTCAGAAAATGCGGTTTCACAGATGCCGGGCGATATGGTGGTCACTCTGACGGGTGTGTGTGCGACGTCGCAACGGTAGGCGAGGGCGTAACTGGGGGTATTGTGAGAATATTAATCCAATTGAGAAGCGAAGCATGCGAAAGGCTCTATGTCTCGCGTTCCGGGACCTAAAATGGCTGGATTTTGAACCGATTTGTAGCCGTGATTAGGAAACAAAAATTGACTCTGGTACTGAAATGGTAGAATAGAATTTCACTCCCGTGATCAACTTTGCGCCTAGATTCCGTTGATTTTAGAGCAATTTTAAGGGTCCTGTTTTTGACCAAGTTTCGTACCCCATACAGGAGCTTATTTGCTCTAAAGTACAAAAATGTGGAAAAAAAGTGTTCGTACACTTGCTAAATATCAACTCCTTTTTTATTTATAGAGAACAAGTCCGCGTATAGTTTTGTTTACGGACTGATTCTGATCCACCTTTAAAATAAAATTTAAATGTTCTACATTCATACTAATTTTTAAATTTTTCGGTCAAATTTGCGTAGGATTTTAGTCATGAAATTTCAAAATAATTTGAGCTTTATAACGGTTTAGAAGGGCAATGGAAATCTTTGAAAGAGGACTCTTGAGCTTCTCGACGAAAATCAGAGTGAACGGAGCTAGTTGAGGAAATAACAGACCAAAGCACGGACCCGGAAACGACACAGAGACAGACAGATCGACAGCACTGCAGACCCCCGAATTGCGCAGGAATCGCGACCAAGAATGCCCTCTGAAGAAGGCTCAACTACAAGAGTCCAGACATACCACCTCTTGAAGCCATTTGCACCATCAAAAACGCCCAAAAAAAGCAACCCAGAGCACGGAACCGGAAACGACACAGAGACAGACAGATCGACAGCACTGCAGACCCACGAATTGCGCAGGAGTCGCGACCATGAATGCCCTCTGAAGAAGGCTCAACTACAAGACTCTAAATACACCTCGCCTTGAAGCCATTTTCCCCATCAAAAACATCCAAAAAAAGCAACCCAGAGCACGGACCCGGAAACGACACAGAGACAGACAGATCGACAGCACTGCAGACCCCCGAATTGCGCAGGAATCGCGACCAAGACTGCCCTCTTAAGAAGGCTCAACTACAAGAGTCCAGACATACCGCCATTTTCAGCATCAAAAACGCCCAAAAAAAGCAACCCAGAGTACGGATCCGGAAACGACACAGAGACAGACAGATCGACAGCACTGCAGACCCACGAATTGCGCAGGAATCGCGACCAAGAATGCCCTCTTAAGAAGGCTCAACTACAAGAGTCTAAATACACCACGCCTTGAAGCCATTTTCACCATCAAAAACATCCAAAAAAAGCAACCCAGAGCACGGACCCGAAAACGACACAGAGACAGACAGATCGACAGCACTGCAGACCCCCGAATTGTGCAGGAATCGCGACCAAGACTGCCCTCTGAAGAAGGCTCAACTACAAGAGTCCAGACATACCGCCTTTTGAAGCCATTTTCAGCATCAAAAACGCCCAAAAAAAGCAACCCAAAGCAAGGACCTGGGTTTCTCCCCAAAAAGTATTTTCAGATCTGTGCTATTGTTCGACTTAGAATCTTAGAAGAGGGCGTCAAAAAAAATAAAATTGAAGAGTGAAAAAAGAATTTAAAAGAGAGGTCGGGGAAATCGCGAGACATGCCACTTCAGAACTTCTGCTTCTCAATTGTACAGTCGCGCCAGCGGACTCCTTAATAATATGACTTTACTACTAGAGTCTAGTAGAGTTTAAACTCAATGATATTAATATTCTGAAAATTAAGAATGATTTCAATGCAATAAACTTAGATAAACTTCATTCAATTTAATATTTATTCATTTCTAAATCCTCAGACACCTTACCCATTCATTGCATATTTCGTCGCACAGTACACGCTTCCCCCCTCATAAAAGTCTTTACCAGCCACAGAACTGATAAACACTACATGTCCCCCTGCATTTTTCGCGTCACTAACACTTCTTTCCTTCATACTTTTCCCAAAAAAGCTCGTTAAGTGTGCTGCCGCCAGCATATTTGTCGCGAACATTTGGTGCAAATCCTCATATGTAGTTTCGTCCGCGGACGCTACCCCAAGAGCCAACCCAGCGTTGTTAATCAGGATATCAGTATTGTCCTGGAAGGGTTTGAGCGCCGACTCCACAACAGACTTTTCTGCAGTAATATCCAATGGAATGAGATCGATTTGAGGATCAGTTGCTGAAGAACTGTTACCGTTAGCACTACTACCACCATTTAGACTAGACTTGTATAACTCCACTATTTCCTTCTTCAAGTTTTCTAACCTGTCGTGGCGACGACCTATGAGCACGAGATTTACGCCCAATTCGCCGAGCCGTCTCGCGATTTCCAGGCCGATGCCGGAGGTTGCTCCCGTGACAACTGCGCGTTGGCCTCGGATGTCGAGATAGCGATAGAGACGGGAGGGGGGCATGGTATTGTTAAGATCGGTTGACATCAGGTTTGGAGATTCAAATTGATTGTTGGTCTAACCTTTAATTGAATTATAAAATTTACTACTTGGTAGTTTAAATTTAATAGACTGTCGCTAAATTGGTTTAGTAGTCAGTCAGCTGGCAAAAGTGGTCTTAATAAGTATAATTATAAGCTGAGTTGTAGGCTGTAGCACGTTGTCCCAAATTATACAAATCGCAAAGGCTGTGTTTTTCAAATTCATAGAGAAATTTGCGTAGAGAAACTGAAATAGGAATTCAAAACATTTTCACGAATCGACAGGCACGAGTTCATTGCAATAGAACAATTCGGATTTAGATTTGCTGATATTAACATTCTGTAACTCAGCGGACGAGTCCTGGACCTATATCAATATTACCGTAAATGTAAGTCTGCTACCGAATTATCATGCTCCAAATAATTTCAACCCAATGTCAACTCAGTTCCCTTCATCTCCACTACTTTCTTCCTCTTCTCGACGACGAATACTCAATTCAAAAATTCTCAATAATCCATATCTTGGTTGAAACGCATATGCCAGCGCCAATACCACTCCTGTCCCACCAATCACTTCTTTCAGCAGTATATCCAGCCAAAAAGACCTCCAGTCTATCAGACTCAGCCGCATAAACACTAGGAAGGAGGGGAGTCCGATGAATACAAGGAAGATCCAACGGAAAGTCTGGTAGGTTTTCAGTTTGGAATAGAGTCTAGCAGACTCTACGCTAGCGGAAGTATCAACTATTTGGTGGGCGAGAGATTGGAGATTGAAATTCATGGCCACGATGATGACTAGGAACGCGAGAGCTTGGAGTAAATCGCGGCAGAGTTTGTAGCCAGAACAGGAGCCTGGGGTGGTACAGGTGCATTCAACTACTCCTAAATAGAGGGAAATTCCAGTTAAACCGAGGAGAAAACGGATTTCGGTAAGATTTAAGTTCGCTCTCACGACTTTATACCCGACTGCAAGCAATAAAAACAACAATAATTCTAATGTGGATGTGATTTTTTCCAGAAACAAGGGGATAAATTCCCCGATAGCGGAGGCCTTCCCGTATTTTTGGATTGTGTGCAGATGATAAATCTTGATACAGGCAACAAGCCCCCGAAAGAAGAAGATAAAACAGAACATACCGTGGAGCACGCGAAACCCACCGCGAAGACGACGCCAAATCGTGAAAAAACACGAGAAAATGAGCGTGAAACAGAAGAGATTCACGATGGTCACGAAACGGTAGGCAGTTGCGGAGTGTTTCTGCTGTATCGGAAGTTGATCATACACCAAAGGCGGATCCTCATCCCAGGAGGATGATCCACTTAGATCCCTGTTTAACAAAGAGATTTTGGACTGCAGATGGAGCAAGGTTTTTCCGGGATTTAGAATCCCGATGTAATAACGGTTTGGGGGCAACAAGGTGGGAGAATGACGAGCAGAGCGCAGTGGGAGATTGAATTTTACGTGGAAAATCTCCGTTGTTTGGAGGGCCGAAGAAGAGATCATTGCAGTAGTGTTATTTCCTTTTTCCTCGGACCGGGATTCAGCTAAGCTTCGCCGAAGGTTTTTGGGAGCGTTCAACTTCTGAATCTTTACACTGGTACTACTACGACTCGTGGTATCATTCTACGAGTCCATTAATATTCCTGTATCTAATATCATGGAATTCTGTGCAGCAGCAATGACATTTGAATGATCTGAATCTTTATCATCTTAAACTATTTCGAAATCCACTTCGCCATCAGATTCTCTGTCAAATCCAATAGACTATATTCCCTCTCTAATTTCTTTACGTAGCTTCCTCCCCAGCTGACTGTTGTCCCGAGAATAGGGGTGTTTAGCCGTGCTACCGCTGTAATACGAGCTCGAGCCCAGATACCACGACGAATCATATGACTAGGACATTGCAGAGAGAATGCGACGGAGAGTTCGTTTGGCAGCAGCCGTCGACGCAGCTGGACCTTGCGCAGATTTGTCGGACTCATTGGATCTACTAGAAGTGGTACTTTGAATCAGCTGAATCACCTGCAGAACGACTTTTTCTGAGAAGTTTGAGATCTCTTTTTGGGATGGAAATTTTTTGTAAAGAGAGGTCAAATAGTGTCCGAATTTAGAGAGTCCAAGTAAATCGTAGTAGTAGTCAGTATTACACGAGTCGGTATCTGACTCAGAAGCAGTTAATTTCCTAGAACTAGACTTAGAAATGTCACTGTCTGTTTCTTCCTCTCCGCCGAATAACATCGCCCAAGGATCCAAAACAAAATCAATGACCGTATGAAGAATAACCGAAATTTTTGACGACTCACTGTAAGTTTAACTGTCATTTGATTCTGAATCTGATTCTGTCGATTCCATCATCGATCTCGAGATCCTTCTCTTCTCAGAATTAGTCTATTAATCAGATTACCATCTTATTGGACTACTCAGTCTCTGAAAACTGGATGATCCGAAGCCCAATCCTCCTCGTCAACTACTCGCCAAATAGCTGTTCAACTCGCCTTTAGGCAAACTAAACGGCTCCGACTCGTTCCAACTCTCCCACTGCGCGTGCGTGATCAGCATCACCCAGTGAGAAAAAGTCTCGACTAAAGACTATTAAGACTGGGTTTAAACTGTATTTGGTTACACTGTATCAATCTTTATTTCGACGGAACTGCCGGGATTCAGACCAATGTCGTTCGCAAGGAAAATCCAGTAGTCATCTACGCCCTCAGAGGGAAAGTCGAGGTCTGTGATAAGGGAAAGAGAGGGGTTGGGAAGGAAACAGAGATTTAAAACAAGTAGGAAGTTCTGTATAATTCTATTAAGTGTTGGAATTGAGAAGTTGTTACGAATCAATGAGAAGTTGTTACGTCGAGACATTTTGTTGGTGTGGAATCTGGATTTAAAATTTTGTTACTTAGAAATTATCTTGTATTAGGTCAGACTCACGATTATTCCGACGAGGTTTACGTTAGTCTAAGTCAATTTATTAGAGAGTTACAAAAACTGGAGTTCGATACACGACAACTGTCATAAAAATCGTTGATAGAAAAGACAAAGACTATCATACAATTTTGAGATAGAGGTCGCGAATTTTCCGTTTAAAAGATCTAAATAATCGATTGCAAAAATTATTAATTAATGCTAATAATCAACTAGTGGTACTATTCAGTTACAGACCTAAGTGACTCACTATACTCTTCAAAAACAAATACAAACCGAACACCCAATAATATAATCAACCTTATCAAAGCTACTCAACATACTCTTCACAAATATCACTAGTTTCTCACCGCCCACATGTCATTCACAGTCGCTTTCCGTCTACACAATGGACAGTAACGCCCGTTGGCCAGCCACTGCGCGATGCACGTCCAACAAAACGCGTGGCCGCAGGGCAGCGACGCCGGTTTCTCCATTGGAGCCGAAGAGCAAATCTGACATTCATCGTCGGTAATCTTAGTAGTAGTACAACTTGGTAAATAATTGTTAAACTTTGTTACACTTATGATCTTGTTCGGGTTCACCCGTGAACGAATCTGAAACAGGAAAGAGCCAGGGCCTGAGTCTGACTCGTTAGCATCGGAGTCAGAATCATCTCCGAAAATTTTAAGCACTTCTGGATTATCATTACTAAGTCTAGTAGGTCCTACTGGATTATTACTGCCAGACACTTCTGAATTATCGGGGTCACTGTTACCCAAATTTAAATTAATAGTAGTACTGTAAGTGTTTACCCCTTTCAAAACCTGGGCTGCCGCGTGAAAACACATGAGGATACCCAAATATCAGAGAGGTCTCTCAGATGTCCATTGACTTGGTGAAGACTTTTTGTCTGAATCCGAAGACTAACTTTAAGACTAAGTAGAGTTAGACTACTACTGCTACCGAATCGAGATCTATCCAATTCCACACAGTCTATGGGCCAGAGTAGGGTAAAGCAGTCTATTATTCAATGTAGTGGGCTAAGCCTACATTGATTAGTTACTGTATATCAAATTTTCACCAGATCCTGATGATACACTGTCACCGGATGTACTAGTCTAAGTACTCGTATTAAGCATGGCCTCATGAATTTTCATGTCTTCTGGGGACATCATCTTTTTCTCGTAGGCTTCCTGACGAGTGGAGATGGTGTTTAGACCAAAAATTAAATTTACTGCGTTGTTTGGTCCTGGCCCAGGTGGCCCTTCATTCGTTTTATTAAGTTCTTAAACCTTTGATTCCGATGAAATCTTTTGCAGGTAAAACATAGCCAAGTTTATTGAAGAAAGAAATTTCCCAAGAAAACCAGTGTATGCCTCAAAATCAGAGTTACTTGATACCATTGTCATTGAGAATTAGGACTTTAATAGGAGAAGTTGGAATTTCGCAAATCATCACCTTTAAAATCTAGAAGAGCAAATCACGTTTCTCAAAAGTACGAAAGTCAGTCGCATGATAAATGACGGTGGTCCATTTCGACTACTTTATTAAGAGCTTAAATTACATGTACTACTAATAGCAGGCTGAGATGTCATCATAACATCCGAAAATTCCTCACCCAAAGTACGCGGCATAGTACTGACACCAGTTACATAAATTCCAAAAATATATCTCAGAGTCTTTTAAGCTATTTAAATTCCAGGTACCTTGTAACCCAAGTTTTCCCATTGAATCAGCATCATGCTGTCAAGCAGCAACGGCGTTCACACGTCAAGCAACCACGCTCGTATATCATGATTATACAACCACCTTGAACTTGGGAATAATTATAGTTCAGTCTGTAGACGTTCAAAGAGATCGATAATGATGTTGGAAAAAAATTTCACAGAGACATCGTCTTTCTGCTGCGCGCGCAGAACGTCAATGTGAGAGGCAGGGCGGGTTGGAAGCATTCTGATCAATATATAGTTCAGGGTTGTAGGAAAATACTCATAAGATAATAGGTAGTATGGTAATATGTTGTGAGTTTTACAATCGGATTGTAGTGAAGATTCTGAACTTAGTTTTGCTCAAAGAAATTGAATTTTCTGTCGTTTATTTGAACAAAAATATCAACTTGTTCTAACTGTCTAAACTAAATTTTGTCCCTAATTTTAGTTCCTTAATTATTGGTGTCCCTAATTTTAGCATATCGACATATGTTATATTCTAAAGTTCTTGTAAGTGAAATCAATGTGATTTCATGATAATATCAACAAATACTTTACTTGTATAATGCTTAAGCCATATATTTTTCAATTTTCCAAATTTCGTTTCTATTCCTTGTAACATAGAAGTTTACCTCATTTTAATATTTCAAATTGTGATCAATGTGACCCTTTATACTACCAGTACGTAGATCCTAATTACTATCTCTTTGACGCATAGTACCAAAATAATTAAATAACTAATGAACAACATTCGCTTAGACTCGCTCGTAAATAAAAATATCAAATGAATCAATGGATTCTTTCCTATAAAAACCTGTACTTTAAAATTGTATACTTCAAGACGAATCAATTAAATTTCTACTTAGTCTTACCTTAAAATCAAAATTAAAATTCAAAATCATTGTACTAAATAATCCTAACTTTCTGAATACTTAAATCAATTATCAAAATTCCAATACTAGTGCTAAATAAGTCTAATATAAAATCCCCCACCTTGTATCTCTATCAATTTCTGCCCTCCCCACTTCCAAATTCCCCCCCCCCCCCCATCTCCGCCCACGAAATCCCCGTATCAAAAATCGTAATCCGTTTTCCTCCTCCATTCCCGCCCACCAATTCCCCGTAATAAATTATATCAATATAACCCATTTCCCCCGTATAATCACTGCAATCCCCTTTAAATTCCCCCATACCCACCCACCCATTCCCCGTAATACCATTATAACCCATTCCCCCCCCAATTTCCCCCGTATCCCACTCATAGTCTGTCCTGCATCAGCCGCAGCCGCTCCGCCGCCTCTTCCTCCTCCCGCTCCTCGGCGGTCTTCTCGTTCGATGTAAGTCTACCGTTACGGAATGATCTTAACATTGATTTCAATTTCTTACACGCTACTGTTGCTAGTAGTACCATCCCTATAATTATGATGACTAATAAAATAATAGTAGTACCCGGAATAGTACCAAGTCCGCTCACGATGGTTGATGCGAGGGTGGCGCCAGAGTCTAAGTTCTCGGTGCCAGATTCTGCTCTATTGGTAACCAGTGGAATTGTGGGGATTTCGGCGTAGTGTATCAACTGCTCGGGTGTAACAGTAGTCGAGTCTGTTGTTGAGGAGGGAGGGAAGTTCTCGAAATCTATGTCGTGGAAAGATGAGATTGACGGGGAAGAAATGTGTGAAGTGGATTTATTGCCATTGATGACACGGTCTGTTGAACCTGAGACATCTATATTAGACATATCAGTAACAGTCTGAGTACCACTGCCAGTGCCACTTCTAGCTGTAGCACTAGGAGTATCACGAGTCAGTCTCGCAGTTTCACTTGGTGATGATAAACTGAGGAAACTTTCGCCGGAGAGCTCAGGGTCGAAAAATTTCTTCACTTCCTCGAGTTTGTGCACTGGATCATGGGATTGCTTTAGTTGTCTGTAGAAATAATGGATGGCGGTTGGCACCTGAGGAATAGCACAATCTCCTTGAAGTGTCGCTAACTCAGCTGATGAAACAATATTTGCGTCAGGGTGTCCAAAATCACCGGTTACGATATTATCAATCAATGCTATGAAAATCGCATGCTGATGAATATCCGGGTTCGAGTTGAATGTAGTGATCTTTTGCGTAATAGCAGAATAAATTTGTGCATATCCTGATTGTTCTTGTGATTTTTTTCTAGCAAGTAACCATTCGACAGTCTCCATGCGACCAAATTTGTCGTTTCGCTTTGGATCGTTACTTAAATTAGCCAACAAAAGTTCAACGGCTCTCGCGGACAAAGTAAAAACCTCGTCGTTGAGATCAGATTTGGTCCCATTACCACCTCTTCTTGCTACCAATCTATCTCTAAGCTGTCCCGTAGCCCGATTTAAATGTCCACAAAAAATCTTTTCAAACATGGTGTCGAGACGAAGTTTTAATGACGGATCTAACCCCTGTTTGAACTTCCCACCCAAAGCGTTAGTATCGATGATTATGGCGGATGTTCCCTCGTCGGCGGTATCCATAGCCTGGTGTAGATCTGGTTGAAATGTCTTCCAATACGACTTATATAAATACACAAGTTGGTAGAGTACGTCGTCTTTTATTTTTTCGATTCTATCATGATCATCCATATCCGATTCCGGATCCATACCGGCAAAATATTTTAGAGTCTTAGCATGATTAAGTGTCATTTTTACAAAAGGCTCTGATCCTTCCCAACTTACTAAAGGACTCCTCATCAACCTCTTTATTTCCTTCAGAGCATCAAACCGGCAATTGATGTTGACTAGGATTTGATCACGGTAAAAACTCCACTTCTGTCGTTGAGTCATCTTATTTTTAATACCTGCCTCCGGGTCAACCGGTACCCCAAAAAAATCCTCCTCTTCTCGCCCCTTCATACTAACCAACTCCCACTCTATCTCCATGAATCGAGATAAAACGCCCGTAACCGCCTCCAGCTCGCTCTCACCGATTTGTCCCCTTCCGAGTCCTATCGCTATTCGTGGTATTATCTCGCATAACTCCCCCGAAGCCGGTGCAATTCTCTGCAAATTCCATGTCTTATCACCCTTCGTAATATCCGGTTCCGCATCCCTGTCAATCAATCGTCGCTCGTCATCAATCCCTTTCACAGTCCCCCCAAACCGTACAAGATCCCCCGCTAATCTACTCCGAGTCTCCCTTCTGCCTTCTTCCCCTCCCGATTCCGCCGGAGTCGCCAGAGCCGCCTCCCCTGATTGTAATGATTGGACCTCCTTATTGAACGCATCCCAATGCCTCGATGGTGTGGGCGGAGGAGCCCGAACAGGTGGTATGGGCACAGCCAGAACTGCTTGTGGCTTTGCAGCGGATGCCGAACGGGGTGACAAAGTTGGTGCACTCGGCGACAAAAACCGTTCTGTAGCACGTATTAGGTCGCGACTCTTTGAGCGTGCCGCTGCCAAGTTCCCTTTAAGCTCTCGTTCTTTACATGCGGTATCGAGTTTCTTCAAATAGGAAATGAGAATCTCCGTTCCAAAACTATGATCATTAGATTTGAGGAGTGCGGAGAATATAGGCATTCCCTTTGGTTCTGAAGCATATAGAAGAAACATATTGTGGAGTTTATAACTGTCAATTTGAATTAAAGGATTCTCTAAGTCCCTCAATTGCAAATCATAAATTGTAGATAGGTTTTGGACACCAAACACTGCTTTAAGAGCTGCATTTGAACTTTCAACTCTTTTAGTTATTTGTGACTCGGGACCTGATTCATTATAAATCTCAATTTCTTTGTTGATGAGATCGAATAGCTCTCCTACAAAACACTCATCTTGAGCTACCATCATCCGAATTCTAAGAAGCCACATTGTTATATTCATAACCTTTTTCTTGACCTCAGTTTCATCCGGGCGTCCGGAGCTAGTATCGAAGGTTGTGTCCAGTTCTAATATATCATTCATGTTTTGACGGAATTTCTCGACTTCTTTATATATAACTTCTGGAGTAATTTCTGAAAGGTGATAGGGTTTCTCCCCCGAATCTAAAACCTTTTTCTCAATTTTAAATAAATTGACGCAGCCACTTAGTATTTTCAATGTAGTGGCTTGACGTGAGTTGTTGAGATACGTAAAGTACCTTTTCACGATACGTTGGATAACAACGTTCAACGCACGTATGTCTTCTGCCACTTTTGTATCAATCTCTTCACTGACACTTAGTTTAAAATTACTTAATTGTTTGATGGGCGTGTGCAAGAATTTATCAAAACTTAATAGAAATTTATGAACGTGCTGTGTTGTGTTTTCTAGATGTTGTAAGTCCTCCATAATCGCTTTAGCATTATACTCTCCTAATCGGTCAGCAAAAAGAATATTGGAACGACACAGGTTTTCTTCAAAGTTATCTACTTTTACTAATAAACCGGACTCATGTAGCTGCATACTTATACCAAAGAAAGATGCTACTTCTCCATTCACAAATTCTGTGAGGTTTGTATCTTGTAATTGGAGAAGTCCATCAAGCGCTTGTTTGACAGTCTTTTTGTCAAAGGTCCGAGTGTAAGATGCGTCATCATTAGTGGATGGAAGTTTAAATCCCACGTCGTGATAAACCTTTGACATACTTAAAAGCAGTCACGAGAGAGTTTGCTTACCGTTTCAAGGTCGGCAAACTCGCTAGTCTATCTTAGTTCAGACTCTATACAAATTCCTTAATATTCAATATTTATTAATGTATTCAATCTAAAAGATCCACTTACTAAAGATTTATCATAAAAATTCACTTATACGGGTGTGTAGACCTGTGAGTTTGAGGGAGAAATCATGGGAAAAAATGAGGTTTTCATATGAAAAGTTGCCAAAATTTTGCTCTTTCAAAGATTTTTATGAGCAAGCCTGATGTTATAATACCTTCATAATACACCGTTTAAAATGGCTAATATATAAACCGGTCCAACCAGGGACCATCAGTTAGAGGACCATTTTAATCCATTTTTAGACCCATGTAATACTTTTAGAGTCCCCAAAGCAACTAGTCCAGTAAGGGACCCTGTGGGAACAAACTAAATCACCCTGAAATATGAAAGAATACTTTCGGAACAAAGTGCTAGTCTGTAACTCGCACTGATCAATCCTGCAATATGTTTCAATGTTAACATCAGTAATGTCATATCATCTTGGTATCGTGAAAGTAGTCTACGCCGCTAAGCCTCATTCACTGGATTCAACACAGTAATTTCAGATCAATAGGCACACTTGACACAAGGATTAGGAAAGTCATTTGATGAAATCATATTTCTCGACAGACCTGAAAGCATTGTTTTGTAACCACCCCTAGAATCTCTAAAATGACTGCATATAAGTCCTCAAACCAACTACGGGGCAGAAATCCAGCCGCCGGTCCCCCAAGTGACTACAAGACCCGTCAAAAGGGGTACCATCTGATTTTACGACTATTATAGACGGAAATCAGTCAGAATCCGTACACTGCCCATGTAGTGTGCTCTGCCATAAAAAAAAGCCTAGAATACCCCCCCCATCTATTTTCTCTCTCCACCGTCCATTTGTCACCAGCCTTTTTTAAATTTGTTCCCATTTGCCCCTCCCCCTCCCCTGTGGATATGAGTACGGTAATGACTTCGTCGCCGATTATCATTATCCACTATGTTCACGTTTGGGGTTGGATGCTTGCCGTTTTTAAATTTTTCCAGGTGCGCAGGTAACGTTGCGCGCTGAGGCTTATACTCGTTTGGTTGGCGCCCGCTGTCTATCTCTTCGTTTAGTCTGTGTTAGGATGCTTTGGTGCTGTTGCGATCCGGATGTGATGCGGATACCTTCTTCTGTGCAGGTCGCTTTTGAAGTAGTGTCCGGCTTAGAAAAGCGAAATCGACGAAGCGATACCATAAATACAAGCGAACCAACAACCAAGTACGAAAACAAAAGAACGCTCCCCGCCCTGCAAAACTGATTCATACTACACGATGCACAAAGCACCAAATAATCACCAATCGTAAACTCTATACATAAAACTTGTCTCCTTTTGAACCATGAAAACTGCCTGTTTTCATCTTTATGCCCAGCCTTATATCACTCCCTTTGAAAACCTAATCAAAATGATTATTTTCAAACATTAAAAACCACCATAGTATTACATGAGATCTTTAATATGATCCAAACTCCACAAACCAACTGAGGTCCTCAAACCGACTGGTTCATATATGGGAAGGCACGCGGTGCGTGCGTTCCAGAAAGCTCTTACATATTATTACTTCCAACAAACGTGACCTTCGATGACTAAAGATGAGTTTCAATGACATTCATTTCATGATAACTTTTTAAAAAGCTTCAAGTTAGATGTTTCACAATGAGATTATCCTGAAAGCCCTACAGGTCTTTAATACATACTCAAACCCAGAAATGAGGTCCAGGCAAGCGCAATAAGTGAATCAAATTTCTATATACAGATACACTAAAACCGAATGTTTGCACCGGTTAATTATCGTAACCAGCAAACCGACCATTCAAGTCTAGTTACGCCAAAAAATACAAGCCTACATCTCGAAGGTCGATTTGGAAATTATATTGAGCGCGATTGAATATCGCGCTCCCGCAAGTATGTTATCGTAAAGGTATTAGGTAATATAGTGTTAGTAAATTCGTCAGAGTCGTAGCTAATTCAATCATAATATTTTCGATGATTGCTCAATTCGCTCGAACGATGAATGTTGATGCTGAAATAGCCTTAGTAGAGATGAACGACGAACGACACGATTACTGTCAGATTCATTATCCAGCTGACAATAAAAATTGAATTTCTCTTGAACGATTCATCATTCAACGTACTGCTATTTAATATTGACACTGTGCATCGCTCTATATCACTTTTGTTGTTTAACTTTTAGCTAACAACAAATTCAACGTCGAACAACAGTAACTGTCTTAATATTACTACTTCAACATCATGGAACAGATGATCAAATTCATTTTAAGACATTCAGTCTTTGTCTTTGTCATTTGACCAAGTTCTAGACTAAGTCTCTCTTCGATTCTACACTCAGA
>Ga0099797_100036_pt1 | contig 68784 bp, 45 predicted proteins | sample Uncmet_Sort48C_1_FD_89871 | JGI IMG/M metagenome (GOLD analysis project Ga0099797, IMG submission 89871) | Marine eukaryotic communities from CALCOFI LINE 67, Pacific Ocean - C012_Sort48C_1 | ecosystem: Environmental > Aquatic > Marine > Oceanic | place: Pacific Ocean: Monterey Bay | collected...
GGAAGACACACAGGAGTAAACGGAGACACAAAAAAGGAAGAAAGTGATGGAGGCTTGTCTACTGGTGTGGTGGTTATTTTGATTCTTGTCCCTATTATTCTCCTAACTCTTCTGGTTCTTGTTTTGTTATGGATCCGGCGCAAGAGAAGTTCTTCTCAAACTTCTGATTCTTCCAAGTCCAAGAAATTCTTCTTCTAATTCTCAATCAGTTCTCAATGCAGACTGTTCCTCTATACGATGAGCACTAGTACGACAGGACACCAGAACACAGTCCGGTTTTATCCCTGGTGGATCATTGCTACAGGACAACAGAACATGTTCCCGGCGTGACAAGACAACTGAGCCAGCGAATAACTCTCCAATGACCAACAGAAAGGCCAAAATGAGCGTGACAACCATAACGCCTCCCGAGTCACAGGGACGATTTTTCGCCACTCTGGGAGAATTCGGAGAAAAGAAAAAAACAAAGACATCGACTGGAGAGAAGATGGAAAAAAAGACACGAACTGGAGGGAAGAAGGAAGACTGGAAAAAGAAAGAGACTTGTCAGTGACAGTCGTCTCCTGTCCTAAAAAAAAAGAGACTTGTCAGGGACAGTCGTCTCCCTTTTGTTCAAAGTATTTAGATTCTAAAGAAAGACTACCGGACAATAGATTGGATAGAGCACCAGAAGACTACACAATACTTAATGGAATTTGGGAATACTAACAGCATTGCAGATTGAAGTAAGGCATTCAGATGGAGCTATGTCTGCGTTTTTTTTTTTTTTGTCATTGAGAGCACGTCTTTTTTTTTACGAGCACATCAGAGCAAATTTATTACATTTTTAACAGATTACATTTTAACAGACTATTAGTTTATAACGTGATAGGAATCAGGCCTTACACTCTCTACAAATTTCAAGACTAGTAACACAGACACTTTCAGACAAATTTGCAAAGCCCGTAGTCACAAAGTTTGTTATTGTCATGGAAATCTGATCAGCTATTGGCCCTGTGCCCGAAGCGTAGGAAATCTGATCAGCTATTGGCCCTGTGCCAATGCGCTTGTCATATGTAGTTACAAAGTTCTGCTTCAGTTATAAAGTTCTGCTTAGGCTCTTTGCTGCTTTCGTAGTAACTACAGTTTCTTCGTTTCTAGTAGATTGTAACGTTTAACTTTTTAAGCTTTTTCTTTGAAGAAGTTTCTATTCTAATTTCTGAGTTGGTTTCTCACAACGCTGTAGCCTGTCAGTCATTGCTTCTCAAAATGTTTCTTTTTGATTAAGACTAGTGTTGTAACATTCACGGAGTGAGTCATTCAGGCTGAAAATTTACGGCTTAGAAGGCCCTGTTTTTGCCTCCAGGACCAGGACTCGTTTAGGAGGCCCTGTATTTGCCTTTGACAGGACTGAGGACTCAGGTCCAGCAAACTGCCCGATGTGTCATGAGGAGGTGACGTCGGGGTATAATTGCCCGATGTGTCATGAGGAGGTGACATCGGGGCTAACTTCGAGAGAAATTTTGCCGTTATAGTGAGTGACTCATAGTGTTTCATTGTTCGTCCCAATGCCGTGCGAGAGGAAGGAAGTGTTCTCTTGGATTAAATCTGCTTGGATTCAGCCTGCCGGTCGTTCTGGCCGTGATTCAGTGCCATTATGATTCACTTGAGAAGGGTATCGCGATTTGTGATTGGGTGGCACTCAGTGCCATTGAGAATGGTATTCCGATTTGGATTCAGCCTGGGTGGCGACCCTATATAATCTTTGAGGCAAGTTGGGTGAGGTTTTGCGATTATTTCGCGATGTTTTTGTGGTCTGTATCTGAATTTGCTGGAGCCGTGAGCTTTTAGGTCACAGTGTGTCTATTTTGCGGGAATGCGAGCATTTTTTTTTGCGATTTTCTTTACGATTTTTTTGATTTGCGAGGAGTTGTGATTTCATCATGAATCGACAGCGAGTGTCAATTTAGCATTGATGAGTGCGAGTTTCAAAAAATTTAATGATCATATGGCCTTGGCCCTTCTATTCTGGCCGTTTAGATTTCTTCTCATTGCCAAGATTCAAATTGCGCAGATTTGCTTTTGTTTTTTCATTGCCAAGAATCGATGGCGCAAGATTCGAATCATAATCAATGAGCAAGATAAATTAATTTCGGAGCTTTCTTTTGCGAAATTGCGCCTTCAATTCTCAAGATTTGCATGCCAAGAATTTCAATGCATAACATCTTAACACCTTTTCCCCAATTCTGATTCTGTAATTGAAGTTTGACGATCTCCAGAAAAGCAGGCTAAGTTTGGTGGGTGCGTTTTCTTTGTATTTCTTCTTTCATACTGAGTTCCTCACATTGAGCATTGCTAAGAATAAGAATAAGTATTGAGTATTGCCGTTTTTCTTTCTTTTTCTCTTTTCTTCTCTCGTTCTCTTTTCTTCTCTCTGCCATAACTACTTAAGCTCTCTCTGCACTCTACAAAAGCATTCTCTTTACCTCAGTTCTCTCTGCGATTTCATTCTCTCTACCTCAGATTTCTGTTGAATTGTCTCTGCAAAATTTAAAACTAAAAAAAAAACCATCCTTCTGCACATTCTCTCTCTGCAGAAAACATCTGTCAGAAGACGAAGTCTCTCTCTGCAAAAAAACATTAGCAAAGCTATTCTTGACGCTCCATTTTCTCTAAGTGTCTGCTACTCTCACCGAATACAACCAGTGCAATTCTTTCCAACCGAAGCGCACCTTCTCACGAGTCATCGTCGACGGCTAATACTTCCCAAGCAGCTTCTCCTCTACACGTTTTCTTGTCCTACAGCGCAACAATGGAACGAAGAACAAAGACGGGGAAAAAAAGAAGTAACACGGGGGGCAAAAGAAGTATGACGGGGGGAAAAAGAAGTAAGACGGTTGGTTTGATGACGTGGAGAAACACGAGTACTATTCTGTTATCGTTTTCAGTGAGCTCGTTTTCAGTGAGTGCAAAACTAAGCGCAGAAGAAGAAGACTTCAGTAAAAAAAGCTTTGCGTTCTGCAAAGCATGGGACGAAGTGAAGAAGACAGCGAATTGGAAGTCATCATGGGCAACAAGCGAGGCCTACGACGCAGAGGGCAGTCTGTCAATTCAACGTGTTGTGATCAAGTCCCACTACGACTGGGATCCTCACAACCAGCATACGGATGCAGGTGTGAAAAATGCATTGGGTTTGGGAGTAGGTGACTTTGGTTGGTTAGGGAAGGAGTTCGCGCATGCTGTCGCAGGAGGCTCGGGCGGTACGAAAGAATCTGACTGTCCTACATGGGCATATTTGACACAAGCCATCCATCTCATGTCGACACAGTCTGACAATGACATGGCGGCGAGTCCTGGAAAGAATTTGACTCCAGCGCAATTGTCAAAATTTCATGATGACATTTTTCTGCAGAAGAACAACCCTGGTGGTACTGGAGGAAATAGTGGTACGGGAGGAAAATTTGTTTTTGAAGCGGTAGCGGACGGAAATGTTTTCAAGAAAGGAAAATCAAAAGAAACATCAAAAGACAAATTTGCGGAGCATTTCTGTCAATCACTGAACGCGAAAAGAAACGGCGCTAACAGCGAGATATCTGAGTCGTTATCCCCTGCTCTCAAAGAAATGGCGCATAATTTCTTGACAGCAAACGAGGCATCTACACGGAATTTTCACGACATTTGGCTCAGTTACCTCACACAGACGGGACAGCTTGACAAGAAGTGGCTACTACAGAAGGAACCAAAGTTCAACAACGAAACGCCTACAGGACCATACAATTTGGAATATTTGAAGAAATGGCGACTGCATTGGTTCTACGAAATGACTGACGGAGGTGAGAAAAACCTGAAGAAAAGACTCAATGCGTGTTTCCACGAGCGTGAATCTGAAAAAAAAATGTTCACAGAAGTCAGGTATCATGGAGCGCTCGGAGATCATGGAGCGCTCGCATGGGCAGAATTCACAGATAGGTTCTTAGACCTCAGACAGTTGAAAGAAACACTTCATCCCCAACCACACACAAATTTGAACATGAACAACAACAAGGCGAGGTCTAACAACAAAGGCCTTCAAAACGGAATGAGCAAAAAACTTGCAGTGGGCGGAAGTATCACCGCCGCTGTGATTGCCGCGGCTGCATTTGTGATTCCATCGGTCAAGGCGATGATGTCGAAGAAAAATAGTTCCAATGATGATGGCAACAGCAATAGCTCCAGACACCCGAGTCAAAACTTGGATCCTTCTAAACCTTCAAAACAGAGCTTCCTTGTTGATGGGGGCAATTCTTCTGACAACACAAACACAGAAAGAAGAAACCATCACGACAGAAGAAACCATCACGAAAGAAGACGAAGACGAGAAGGAAGCGGAAAAGAAGACGGCGGCGGCGAGGGGTCTGAAGAAGTTGGCGACCATGACAGCAAGGCGAGAAGATGGAAACACAAAACACGAGAAGGGAAATCAACAACAAAATCCGCTGACAGCGCATCGAAAAGCACCGAAAACTCAGAAGAGAGCACAGAAAACAAAATAGACGAAAAGAAATCTAAATCTGAAAAGAAACAAGACAGTACAGAATTCTTAACTATCGTCCTGGCAGGGGGTGGATTCGCTGTTCTCCTCATCATACTTCTCATCCTTTGCTGCTGCTGTTGTCGGAAGAAAGACAAAGACTCGCAAATACTCAATATTGTTGATAATGAACCCCTCTCCTTCTCACCGTTTACCTCTCCGCTTGCTGCGCCAGAAATATCGCCATTCTTCAACACTAGCCCGGCGAATGTGCCTCTAGGCCTCGGAGCAAGTTCAAGAGAGAAAGATAGAATCTCGTCCCCTTTGGGAGGAGTGTCTGCTCTAGGAAAAACGCAACAGTCGCCTCTAGGAAAAACACAACAGTCTCCTTTAGGGATAACACAACAGTCGCCTCTAGGAAAAGCACAACCCTTCCTCGTTGCTGCCGACAAATATGTTCTTGAAACAGATGACTCTGTCATTTGCGATAATTTCCAGTTTCAGCAAGACTTGCAGTTTCAGCAAGACTTACAGACGCAGAAGGACAGATTCCGGCCTGGAAGAGTATCTGCAAGAGTATCACAGACTGCTGGGAGAGTATCTGCAAGATTGTCGCAGACTGCTGGGAGAGCATCTGCAAGAGTATCGCAGACTGCTGGAAGAGCATCTGCAAGAGTGTCGCAGACTGCTGGGAGAGTATCTGCAAGATTGTCGCAGACTGCTGGAAGAGTATCGCAGGCTGCATCGTCTGGCTCCGCGAGCCCTGCCTTTGGAAATAAAGGGGCGCAAGGTGGTTTCCACGCAGAAAGTACCATCGACGTCGACTTGTTGATGCCAGCACGCAAACAACGTCTGTCGCGTTTCGCACACAGGGGCTGAGAAATCAAGATCTGTCGTGTTGCGTGTACAGGGACTGCTGAGAAAACAACGTCTGTCGCGTTTCGCACACAGGGACTGCAGAGACTGAGCGCTGTACAGTTCGGGGATGAATGAACATAACAAAAGGGGGCATCAAGAAAAAAATGGTGAGAAAAAAGAAATCAGCCCCCATGTGAAAAAAATGGCGAGGCTGAAGGGAAGGAGGTTTGGTTGATATTGTGCGCCCGAAACTTGAAGGAGGTTTGGTCGATATTGGATTTCGCATACGAAAGAGTAGTGATTTTTTTCCGTTTTCAGTGATCTTTTTCCGTTTTGTAGTCAACGAGTTGTCAGAGAGAATACGATCGCGATCGTATTCAAATTCTCAAACTCATTCAAATAGTTTCTTCTGGAATTCAAACTTATTCTCTTCAAATTTCTGAAATAGATAATGACTCGCTGCAGCAATGATTCCCTGCAACAATGACTACCTCTTGGACACACGCCAGGCTCTTGGACACACACCTCTTGGACACACACACACAGTGACACAGGCTAGAATATGAGTATGAGGCTAGAAAAGGACTGGTCCTTTTCCAACATGCCTGTAAGACTTGACACAACCAGACTGTACACAGGCTAAACTTGAACTGGCCCTGTGCCAACATGCCTGTAAGACTTGACACAGCCAGACTGTACACTGGCTAGACTAGGACTGGTCCTTTTCCAACATGCCTGCAAGACTTGACACAACCAGACACAGGCTAAACTTGAACTGGTCCTGTACCAGTGTACTAACAGTGGGCCAGTGTACTAACAGACTGTACCAGTGAGTCGCATGTGCTGGTCGATGTGTGTACCGTTTTCAGAGTCTTCTGATGTGATGATGATGAGAGTCTTCTGATACACAGTGGTAAGCAGCTTAGCACTCAATTAGGAGCAGCGTTGCAAGATTCAGAATTATTAGACCCAGTTGGGCCATTGTGGAGCCGCGTTGTCAGAATTATTAGACCCAGTTGGGCCATTGATTTGATTACGATTTTATTCCGCGGTTACTAGTTGCAGTTTCACTAATAATTTCCACGGTAAATATATTGTTTTCAGCTGTCAACAGCTATACTATTTACAGTTCAAGGGTACCGTTGAAGAACTTAAGAATTTAAGAAGAAGCTCAAGGGCTGAAGTGACAGCACAAAATGAGACTGGTCCTGGAATCACGATTTGACATTCAGTGCTCACGGAAAAACTAATACAAATTTGAACTAACAGCACAAGACTGGTAGCTCGGCGATATACGAAAGTTGGAAGTTATGCCAACTAAAGTGTTGGAAGCTCGTTGTTGGCTGTCGAGGTCAGTTTCACATGCCAGGACTATGTATTCAAGATGTGTACAGTACTCAAAAAAGATTTTTTGTCGGAGATTTTCAAGCTTATGGTATGCCATGGTAGTCAATGCAGATTTAGTATTACAGAGATTTTCAAGCGTAAAGACAATTACTCAATGCAGATTTAGTATTACAGAGATTTTCAAGACAAGTATTCAGTGCAGATTTAGTATTACAGAGATTTTCAAGACAAGTATTCAGTGCAGATTTACAGAGATGAACGCATCATACAACTAGAAGGGGGCTCAATAGATTTGAAGAAATGGATTCGCTTTTGTCGGAGATGCCGACTTGCCGCGATTTTGACAATGAAAAGCATTAGCGTTGAGACTGTTGAGACTGTCAGTGGAGCGTGTTCTTCAAGCCTGGATGTGCTGTCCGATAGAATTTGCGTTGTGCAATTGAGTTGCTAGACCTCATGGTCCTTATTGAGTCCAGCCTTAAGTTTGAAACGTTTCCAAGTTTGAGTTTCGCGATCGGATCGCAGTCGTTGTAATATCGGGTGAGAGATTCACTGTGTCGTAGTCGTGGTAAGACGCCGTGACCTTGCAATGATGTTAAGACGTCGTGATTCTGAAAGATAAAGAAAAACAATCAGAGCGCTCCTACCCTCGGAGAGGATACCAGTACCATTCCAGCAGTTCTATTCGCGTTTTCAAACTGATTCGCTTGCTTTTTGTGAAGATATTCGATAGTTTGCGGCGTCAGCGGGAAGCATTCGAATAAAAGCAAAAGTCGACAAAAAGCGCAATCTATGAAAATGCTGCGAAAATTGCGCAGAAGCTCCTGGATCGAAGTTATGACGACTCAAAGAATCGCGAGCGCAGTCATGTCGGCCGACATCGTGTCACAATCGTGGCGAGGTGTCGCGATTCTGACACTGATTCTATAGCAACTGAACCAGAGCGAGCCTACCACTGCTATTGAGTCAGCAACGATCTCCAAGAAAAAACTGCCGACTCATGTCGCTTTCGCTTTCGGATTTTTTGGATTATATTTTGTCTAGTGTTGTTTGTTTTCCATTGTATGCGTGGCGTATTTTGTCGTTTTTGTCAGATTCAGTTGCGTTGCAATTTGGAGGAGCGATCTGTTTTCATAATTAAGCTAATACTTCTGATTGTTTTGGGAGTCATTGCGATCTGTCGACATGTTCTCCATTGTGGCGGTAAGACGTATCGGATTCAGCAATATCGGAATATGCAAATTTCTTTTCATTGGCGCAGTGTAAGGGAGCCGTCAGTCTCAACGAGATTTTTTTGTCCTATACGCAACGCAGGAGAGTCGGCAGTCCCAACAGGACTACCAAGGTTTTTTTTTTGGGCCGCAAGTCGTATGTAACATGTTCTTGGTTCAATCATATGGCGTGCATGTTCGAGATTTTTTAGCCTATTGCATCATCGTCATGTCATAACACAGAGCGGAAAGGCAAGCGGTTTTGCGACAAAATTTAAAGGATTCGACAAATTTACCTGCGACAAAAATGGGCCGTCTCATCCTATTTGCTCGAGTATAATCGTTAAGTCTAGCATTTTGGTATGGCCAGGCAAGAACTGCGCAGATTTCTCTCACGAATTGCGAACATGCATACTGTCATGCGGTCTTCTATTTTTTGTCCTCGAGTCTCATAAATTCTGTCAATTGTATCACTTCAATTTGTTCGATCCAAATCCGATTCGATTTCCAAGCTTTTCCATCATTCGTATTCGAGTCGATTATTCCGATCGTCGATCTTCTGCAAAAAAACCCAGTGAAATACCTTTGAATTTTAACCGATTCCAATCTGGAAGCCTTTCTCAAGTCATTTTTTTTCCCAACGATCACAAATTGAAACTATTTGGGGCAAGTTCAACAACGAGCGCAATTTAAATTTTTCCGGGGGCCGAAAACGCACATACAATCTCGAAGTACGTCTCTAGTAGGTACGGTCATAATCTCAGTGCCGGTCTTCACAGTCGGAACGATTCAAGGCTTTGGAACGATCGCAGACAGCGTCTTCCGTTTTATTGCCATATCATCGCGACGATTGTAAACGAGTGCAGCGGGACACGGGTTCACTACTTTTTTTCAATTTTTTTTCAACGTCCAGAAAATGATGTCCATCCGATCATTCGTCAGGATCTTCCTGTTTGGAGGCCTCCGGTACCACGCTGTGGCTGAAGGCTTCAAGATCACGAGAGTGGGTAAATATAAAGAGTCTAATAAAGGTCCATGTCCTGACGGTGGTTTCTTCCCCTGTTGGTAAGGACTCGATAGAGTGACGTGACAAACCGCAACTATGATGTAATCGGCTAGCTCTGGACTAAAAATACAATCGAGAGGGATGGAAATACATTTAGCGTAAAACCATGAGCATGATGATGATGATGATGACAACGATGGATTTTCTCCGGCCACGTTTTGCATGGTATTTTGAATCGTCGTCCATGGCTTGAAGGTGCAGAATAGTACGCGGTATGTGACAACAGACGCAACAGATCACACGTCGTGTGTATTCGTGTTTTTATCATAATGCAGGCCTTCGCCTGTTTCTAAAAAAGAAAAAGGCCAGTCATGATAGACCTGCTACTGCTCTTGTGACAGTACGAAAGAAAAGAAGAATCCGGGCAATTCCAATGGGTGGGGGGTGTTCTGTGGAAGAAAAGAATATCAGTGCAGGAGGATCCTTGGCAGTGAAGACGCCAAACAAGCAACAGAAGTAGAACGACAAGACACAACAAAAAAAAGGAAAAATCGCGTAAACGAACGAGAACAACAACCAAATAGGATAGAATGAGCAAACGAACGAGATCCATGCGGTGCACACAAGTCCGAAAACTTGTGACGATTCGGCTCTAGGAAGAATGATCTGGCAAAGGTGAAGGAAGTTCAAGTGAGTCAGAAAGAGGCAGAGGATTACGCCGGAGCATAATCGACTGACGGTTTCCCGTGAGTCATTGATAGAGCGCTCTTCTGTTCCAACTTCCATTCTGATTGTGATTTGTGATCTTTTAGAAAAAGACTCCCATATATGACTAAAATTCGAACTGTTATCGAATACGGACTAACGTGACTGATTTTCTTTGCAATTACAAGCGCAATAGTTTTCGGATTGATTAACGTGCCACCTCTATGAGCGTAGTAGTAGCGCCGTTTTAAAGTTTCGGATTGATGGTAGTGACATATATCCTCGCCAGTCATTTATTTCGCAGCAGTCGCCGATCTGAATCAGTCATATATTATGGGGAGTTTCTCCATGCGAAGTTGGCCCTGTGACAGTGTAGGTTTTATACGTAACTATCATTACAACCGAGCGGAGTCTGCTCAAGTTCTAACTACTTTGCGTTTTTGTCGTAATAATTCAGTCGCAGTTTGTTCTGTAGGACAGAGCATTCGTTTGAAGGTTCGCCGCAGAAGACGGCCAGCCTTATGATTTGGATGTATTAGCGGCGCCGTCACATCAGTGACGTCGTCGTCGGTCGATGGTATGTCAGTGACATGCCACGACGATGAGAAGTTAACTTCAGTGAAGTAACTCATCATGATCACGCCAGCGGTCCATTGCGGCGCATTGTTACAGTTGTGCGATCGAAGTGCGGTATTATTCCTAGACTTCGACAGTGTTAAAATTGGCCTTGAGCCAAACCCAAACTTAACTCTAGAGTCTAGACTTAGTATAGCTATAATAGTCGACGTGACGTAGTTCGTGACGTGTGGACTTTTGTCCAGTTTCATGGGCGGAGTCCAGATCGTGGATTCGAGTCCGTGTGGATTTTTGTCCAGTTTCATGGGCGGAGTCCAGATCGTGGATTCGAGTCCGTGTGGATTTTTGTCCAGTTTCATGGGCGGAGTCCAGATTGTAGATTCGACGTGACGTAGTTCGTGACGTGTGGATTTTTGTCCAGTTTCATGGGCGGAATCCAGATTGTAGATTCGACGTGACGTTGTTCGTGACGTGTGGATTTTTGTCCAGTTTCATGGGCGGAATCCAGTGCCCGAGTCCGGTCCTGATCTAGCTCGTATGGAGGAAAGCTGGCAACTGTCACAACAAGAAGACCCGTCGCAACGAGGAGACTCGCCAATGCCATTGTGACTGTCACAACGAGGAGAACCGTCGCAACAAGGAGACGCCTCAAAACGAGAAGACTCGATGATGCTAATGTGACTGTCACAACAAAAAAGCTGAGCCCGGCCCTCGTAACGAGGAGAGCCAACGTGACAACGAGGAGAGCTAAATGGCCGTAATGAGGAAAGCCAACGCGACATGGTCGAATGAAGAGAGCGAAACCATCACAACGAGGAGTCTAGGGCTAGTGTCAGAAAGAGGAGAGCCAACGTCACGGCCACAACGAGGAGTCTAGGGCTAGTGTCAGAAACAGGAGAGCCAACGCCACGGCCACAACGAGGAGTCCAGGGCTAGCGTCACAACAAGCAGGGCTAACGTCACGGTCACAACGAGGAGTCCAGAGCAAGCGTCAGAACGAGGAAAGCCAACGTCACGGCCACAACGAGGAGTCTAGGGCTAGTGTCATAACGAGCAGGGCTAACGTCACGGTCACAACGAGGAGTCTAGGGCTAGTGCCACAACGAGCAGGGCTAACGTCATGGTCACAACGAGGAGTCCAGAGCAAGCGTCACAACGAGGAGAGCTGGCGTCACATGTGGAGGATGCACGTCACAAACGAAAGGAGGCGTGGAAGTGACTTGCCACAAACGAAAGGAGGCGTTTGACCTTCATCATGTGCCCACTTAGTGGGAAAAAAAAACTGTAGTTATAATTTCTCTCCTCAGGTTTTCCCTGTGAAAGTCTCGAAAAACGTGTAAAGAATTTAATTTCTCTTCTCAGGCTTTCCCTGTGAAAGTCTCGAAAAACGTGTGAAGAGTTTAAACGTCTGTTGGTCAACAGTCTTGAAAAAACTTTAAAAAAAAACTGTATGGGTTTGTTGTCTGTCGAAGAGTGTTCGTTCTTCTTCTGGATCCCGTTTTAATTTTGGTACAGATGTGTAATTTTGCCGATTCAATTTTGCCGACTTGTGGCCACGTTAACTTTTGAGTGTCAATGTCAATGTCAAAGTGGAGTATCCTCGTGGCCGGTGTGAAAGTTATCATGTTGGATTGACATCTGTTCCCGTTGTGAAGCAGATTCTTTGGAACGTTGTTCGTCTCACATTGTTTCCCTTGTGTTGAAGGAGTGGCATATGTTGGCGTTTTTCATCCGACTGAATCGCCGGGGTGACATTGATCTGCCTCTAGTTACAGTAATATGAATTCAGAATCTCCTGTTGCAAAAAATTAATTTGAATCGGCATTGCTGGAGCCCATTCCAGCCTTTCAAACGTTTCCAATTGTGATAATGTAACATGTTTCCAATCATGACGATGGCAGCCGAAATCGTTGCGCAGTTTGAGTCATGGTAAGTCGTCATGATTCTGACAGACAAAAAACCAATCAGAGCGGTCCTACCCTCGAAAAGGATTGCCATATCATATGACTCCAGCGCTGCTAAGATTTTTCGCATTTTCAAACAAATGTGTTTGAAGTATGTGCGTCCTTTGTCGAGATTTTTGATAGTTTGCGGCGTCAGCGGGAAGCATTCGAATAAAAGCAAAAACTGACGAAAAACGCGATCTACGAAAATGCTGCGAAAATTGCGCAGAGATTGAAACTCACGGAGCACAGTGACGCTGACCCCAGGCATGATATCGCGATCTTAGAATCAGGGCAGCCGACATCGTTTCGCGATCATGGTAAGTGACAGTCGCCGTGACCGTGAAAGGCTTCACAGAAACGGCACCGAATTTCAATCGAAGCGCTCCTACCGTCGGAAAGGATTGCCATTCCAGTGGTTCCATTCGTGTACGATCTTCAAACTTATTTGCTTGGAATACGCGTGCCTTTTGCGAGGATTTGCAGTTAATTGCGGTGCCAGCGGGAAGCCTCCGAATAAAAGCAAAAAGTCATGATAAGCTCGCTCTATGAAAATGCCGCGAAAATTGCGTAGATAATCATGAATCACCGTTACGCCCCCTAAGGGACTGTCTGTCTCGATTTCTTTCTCGATGGGAGTCATGAACTCTCTCGAGATGTTATCCAGCGAAACGCCAATGATTATGGTAAGACGTATCTGCTTCAGCAAGCTGCTTTAAGTTCGATCCTTTTCCTTAAGTTACTATTATGCAGCGAAGGGAGTCGTCAGTCTCAGCAATATTTTGTTTTCCTTAACGCAGCGAAGGGAGTCATCAGTCTCAGCAATATTTTTTTTTTCCATAATCGTACGCAGCGAATTTAGGAGTCATCAGTCTCAATATGAATCTGATCACGTTTTTTTTTTTGGCAAGTCGTATGTTCTTGCTCAATCATATGGCTCGGAAATGCGAGATTTTTTTTTTTTTTGCATACAGTATTATTGTTGCATCGTCAATGTCATCATGTCATAAAAACTCATATCGGAAACCCAAACTCGGCAAACGGTTTGCGTCGAAAGTGATCCACTCAATTCCAAATACAATTGTGAAATTTTTGCCATATCATTGCCCGATCGTCATCGTATTCGATGAGTTATGAATTATAATTCAAATTGCGAAACTTTTCCAGAAGATTCGAGAAGTTTTTTGATTCAAGGACCTCGCTAGCATTTTTGTTTGCAAGTCAGAGTCTTAGCTTTGAGCTCCAATCTCCATTGCGTCGCGAAATACTATACCATAGTCCGTGCGTGATATCATTTTCGATCTTTTTCCCATTTGATATACCCGTGCCGTTCTGATCCAAAACATGCCTGTCATGATGTCCACGAAGAACCTGAAGAAAACGATTATCCTGTCGGCTCCAGCAGTTGGCGCAAACGTAGTCACCATGTCCGTGTTGCCAACTGGATATACTGACACCGTGGATGAGCAGAAAGCTGCAGTAGAAACCGAAAACCCCGCAGCTGTTGCGGCAGCAGAAAACCCTGCAGCAGAGAACACGAAGCATGAAGCCACTGCTCGCGCAGCATCCGCAGCAGCAGCATCCGTTCGGAATCCGCTCTTCATGAGTGTTCCGGCTATGAAAAACCAGGATGGAACGACTATGAAGAATGCGGATGGAACAGACTTCAGACCACTGGTGGATGCTAACGGAAATCCGATTTCCGGCAACGTGCCAGATTGGGCCGGCCCGTCGGTTGCCGGCAGAGGCGCCATGGCCATCTGATGTGGTAGAGGCAGCGGTGGCTGGTAAGTCGCAGGACGATTTCCTCAGTCAGGTCTTAAATGACTTAATCCTGAGAATTTTGTATCTGTGGCTTTGAAAAAAGAAACGCTTAAAGATATTCTATCTGTCAATATGGCTTTGAGAAGAGAAGCTCGGCTTCGAATATCTTTAGAAGAAACTCACGTCTGACGTGTTACGTTTTAAAAGTCATTGACTCACTCATTTTAAGTCCTTCATTATTTATTCATATTCATCATAATTTTTTTAAAAAAGATTGTGCGCCAATTTTGTTTCAAAGCAAGTGGGGCCTCCTCGCAGTTTTGACGAATAAAAATTTGGCATTGATTGCATTATGATGATATCATTCTGCTAGTCTCCAAAAATGATGATGATGATATCGCTCTGTTATAAATGATGACTCTGCAAAAAACATGAAGTTACACACCGCTGTCGCAGACATATTTTGAACTATCATCCTTGAACTGGAATCCTTGAGCTGGGTAGTGGATTGTTGGTAGCTAGACTATCGGCGCCCTTCTTCTATCAGAAAATCATAATCATTTTCCATCTATCAGAAAATCATAATCATTTTCCATGAAGGAGTCCCAGATAATTTTCCCTGAGCGAATGTCTGTTAAATTTATTCAAAAAAAATAAATCTATTCAAAAAAAAATAAATCTATTCAAAAAGAGATAAATCAAAAAGTAAGTCAAAAAGTGACTTAATCTATGGGTGAGGACGAGTGACAGGACGAACAAGGCAGATGTAGATTTCCAGGCTTGTCACAAACGGGAGCGTCTGTGGAAGTGGCTTGCCACAAACGAAAGGAGGTGTGAAAGTGGCTTGCCACAAACGAAAGGAGGTGTGAAAGTGGCTTGCCACAAACGAAAGCGGCTTGCCACAAACGAAAGAAGGCTTGCCACAAACGAAAGACGGCTTGCCACAAACGAAAGCGGCTTGCCACAAACGAAAGAAGGCGCACACTGAGACCTTCAACACGTGGTGGCTATTGTGTACACCAAATTTACAAAAACTGTAGCTCTAATGTCTGTCTGCTGAGGTTTTCGCCGTGAAAGTCTCGCCAAAAAACGTGAAGAAAAATGATATCTGCGTTATAGACTATAAAAAGTAAAAAAAAGTATATGAAGTTTACTCAGCGAGCTTTGCTGTCTGTCGGAGTATTCTGTCGTTTTGTTCTTGAGTTGTCACGTAGTTCTTTCATTTTGCTTTTCATTTCTTTTGCTTTTCATTTTGCTTTTGCTTTCCATTTTGCTTTTCATTTTGCTCCTAATTGCGCTGATTTCCATGATGATGATGATGGCGATGAGTCCAAATTGTGCCGGTTGGGCGCAATGATGTGGGCTATTCTTGTGTGAGGTGGGAACGTTAGCCCCCTGTTCTGTATTTCTCCAATTGCGGGAATTTAGGCAGTCAGTGACTTCTCTCATCAATTGTGATTGCGGGAATTTAGGGCTTTAGCAATGGAGCAATGATATGAGTTCAAAGCTATCTCTTTTATCTGATTGTTTGCGATTCTGAGTTCAAATTCCAAAACGAGATCGAGGAGTTTGTCGATTCGTATCTGTTTAGGTGGGGAAACAACCTTGCGTTTTCGGCATTTTTTTTGCCTTGAATTATAATTATTTTTCTTTCATTGCAGGAGTGACTCATGGCGATTTATTTTTTGTTGCAATGGGATTGCGGACGTAGAAAGAAGGGACTTACCGACGTCATTTTTTTTTTTGTTTCGATTGTCATTGAATTTCGAGTGCAGGAGCGATCCATTCTATTTTTTTTGGTTTAGGTTAGATTTGATTCTTTTGCAAAGTGGGGTATGTATGATGTTTTCTCTCATGATTCGGAGACATTCTTGCGAATGCACAGCAGGACATTGATCCAAGATTCTTTTTTTGTATCTCTCTCTAGACTGTATCGGCATTTTTTTGAATTTGATTTTGAGTTGAGTGAGTTGAGTGACGCAAAATCTATTCAGCAAGATACTAGCAAGATGTACGCAAGGGAGACTACCAGTGTCTTCAGTCTCAGCAAGATTCCTTTTTTTGAAAATCACTGACGTCAGTCAGCTTCACAATCAGTCAGTTTCTCAATTAAAAACCTCCATTCTGAATTTCATTCCACATTCTGAATTTCATTCCACATTCTGAATTTCATTCCACATTCTGAATTTCATTCCACATTCTGAATTTCATTCCACATTCTGAATTTCATTCCACAATGATTCTGAACAATTAGACTCCAAAAACATGTTCCAAACAACATTCACCCTCATATTTCCAAACGACATTCGTCCTCATATTTCCAAACAACATTCATCCTCATTTTTACCATTCTCATACTTCCAAACAGCATCCATATTGACTCCCAATATGATTCTCATTTCCTCAAAAACAAACCTCCAGGTCGTTTTCAAAAAAAGAAGAATCTGTGCAAAATCTCTGAAAGTCTCTGAGTATACTGGTTACAAACAACTTTGCTCTGTCATTTAACAAGTTCTGTTTTCTTTTCTGTTATAACTTAATTGCCGTAATTCCATTTCCAAAAAAAATTCTGAAAGAAATTCTGATTTGTCTGTGTTTCTGAAAAACTATTTTAGTAGTAAAGAAAGAAAGAAAGTAGAACTCCGTTTCAAAAAAATTCTGCCTTTATTCGGTTTCAAGATCATTTATAATTATTTACAAAATTCCGTTTTTTAGTCAAAAAGGATGAAAATCACGAGAAGGCTGGAGAAGAGAAGAAGGCTGGAGAAGAGAAGGCTGGAGAAGAGAAGGCTGGAGAAGAGAAGGCTGGAGAGGAGAAGGCTAGAGCTAGAGAAAACAGACAAGCATAACGACGAAGAATATCTCAAGCATTCCTTCCTACATAGCATAGACTATTGGCTCCACAAGCCATTAATCGGGACTGGGAACGGCAAGGAACACTTAGAAGACATTTCATTTTTCGAGACAAATCTCGGGGTCTTGATTATAGGCGTCTCCATCATCCTGATATTTATTCTGGTCCTGATTACCTGTCGGAAAAACAGAAAACTCGCTGCCGCGGCTGCTGCTGCAGAAGAGAAGGGAGACGCAGAAGATCCTAGCTGTGAAGAGAAGAAGACTATAGCTCATTATCCTGGACCACCGATGCCCATCAATTTCGAAATGAGCGGGGGACCTCATCAAGGATTATTGAGTGGGAGTTGTAATGGACACTTATTGAGTGGACATTCGCACTTATTGAACGGCGGGCAGCATCCTAGACTCATCACAGCAGGAAGGAGCGCTGCAAGTGCAGTGAAACCTATGAAACTACATTCCCCAGCTTCGACCATGGCCCCTTCTTCTTCTGATCTGCCGATGATGCCAGCAAACAAATTGCTGAATTCTCACTCTTCGTCACAGTATTCTTCGGGTAGTTCGAATTTGGGAAGTCACGATGATAGGCACGATAGAAGGGGGCACGATAGGAATCAGCATGATAATAGATCCAGACACGATGAACGGGGCAGGAGTCACGACAACAGGAGTCACCACGATAGGTCCAGGCACGATAACCGGGGAAGGAGTCGGGATCGGCGGGACAAACAGGAAGTGGACGTCGAACTGCTGCCAGCGCGTCGGTCGATGGCATTTACCGCGGGAGCACGCAGATCAATGGTCGGAGGAGGTGGAGAAGGACGAAGATCGATGGTAGGAGGCGGCAGAAGATCAATGATTGGAGGAGGAGAAGGCCGAAGATCCATGGTAGGAGGCGGACGAAGATCCATGATTGGAGGAGGAGGAGAAGGCCGAAGATCGATGGTTGCTGCAGCACGTACTTCGATGCGCGCTCAAAAGAATCAGGATTTAGACTCACGTGTCATGGGTTTTGGAGCTGTGCCAGAATCTGGACATGGGCCTGTCATGGGGCCTAATATGATGGGTTCTAACATGATGGGTTCTAATATGATGGGATCTAATATGATGTCTGCAAGTCATCAGAACATCCAAAAAAAAATATCGGGCACCTTCATGGATTTATTAGAGGGAAGAGCAAGTCAAATAGTACCACAGGGAAAAGCAATTCAACGGGGAGATCCTAGCATGAATAGTTCAGCTAGTGTATGCATCGATCTCCTTCCTGAAAGGGCCAGCGTGAAATTTCCAGATAGATCCAGCGTCGCGACCAGCACCATTACGTTGCAAGAAAGAAATACTCTCGGCGGAAGACCTAGTGGGAAATTTGTGAACACCCACTCCTCTTCAGGAGGAATGGGAGGAGGAAGAAAATCATCGCGGAAAATCCCTTTCACAGAACAAGAGAGTGAAACCTTCATATTCGGCGAAGCTAGTCAGAAAAGGATGAGTAGGAGATGATGAGTCATGACATATTCGGCGAAGCTAGTCAGAAAAGGATGAGTAGGAGGTGATTGAGGTGATTGATTGATGAGTAGGTCTTCTCTTCACAGTCGATGAAACTTCAGTGGGAGAGGGATGAGTGGGAGATGAAATTTGACGTCTTCATATTCGGTGATCCTCTGACAGGAACACGAATGGAAAAGAGAGATGAAATTCGTGACGATGGGAAAATGGAAATGAAAAGGACGAGTAGGATATGGAAGTCGTGACGATGGGAAAATGGAAATGAAAAGGACGAGTAGGATATGGAAGTCGTGAGGATGGGAAAAGGATGCTTCTGAGAAGGTGTTCGGAGTCTGTGTGAGAAGCACTTGGGTGAGAAAAGACAAGACGAAGACGAGAAAAGAAAAGACGAAGACGAGAAATGAAACGACAAGGACGAGAAAAGAAAAGGACGAGAAAGAGAGAAACTGTGAAAAAAAGGCATGGAACTGATCCCAAAAGTTGAGAGCTCTGAAAGAAAACTAGGGGCCCAAAAGATGAGAGCTCTGAAAGAAAAGTAAAGGATCGCGATCCTGAAGACGAAAGAAAGGAAGAAAGAAAGAAAGAACTTTTCTCGATGCTATTGTGCCACGAGTAAAAAAACAGAACGACAGTCCGAAAGTTCACACTCGGAATCAACGAGGGAAACGAGGACAGGATACACTGATGGGAACAAGGAGTGTGAGAATGGCGATGGAAATGATGACCTCACGTTCGAAGTGCAATCTGAAGCTAAGAAGAACGACACACAATCATCCATCAGAGGGTGATCAGAGAGTTGATCAGAGGGATAATGAGGACAAACTCAGCGCATTGACAAACTAAATGCGTTTCTCTTATCCTCACTCCTATCCTGCGTCCTCCATACGTTTCTTGCTCAGTACAAAAAAGTATCTCCGTTTCTCTGTCATTTCTCATATTCTGTCTACGTTTCTCTTCCAAACTGTCATTTCTCATATTCTTTCCATGTTTCAAACTGTTTCTCTTCCAAACTGTTTCTCTTCCAGACTGCTTATTCTTTAAGACTGTTTCTCTTCCAAAGTGTCAAAACTGTCAAGATGCGTTTCTTTTACAAACTATTGATTGATATTGCCGATACATTTGCTGTGATGTTTCTAAATGATGTTTCTAAATGGTTGAGTATGTTGGTGAATGGTAAAGCATGTTGGTGAATGGTTTATGTCTCTAAGCAGTAAATGGCTTCTGTCTTTACAAAATAGCTTATGTCTCTACAAAATGGCTCCTATTTCCGAGTGGTTTTCTAAATTCTATAACGTGTTTGTGTTTAGGTATTTTTACTCTTGATTTCAATTTGTTCCAAAAAACGTCTAGTGGCAGTGCTTCTAAAAATTTTTTCAAACTAAATTTTCCATCTAGTGGGATGATGTTGTTCTATTGAATAGAATTGATGATGATGAATAGTATTCGATTATTTCGGATGAGTCATTCAATCATTGCAACACTCAGCACAGTGTTACTGTAAGTGTATTGTACATGCAGTGCGAGTGTCTTAAGCACATTCAGCATGTCACAAGGGGTGTCTCTCTTTCTAGATAATTTTCGTGCATTCAGTATGTTTGTCTCTCTTTCTATTCGTGCAAACAGTATGTTTGTCTCTCTTTCTATTCGCGCATTCAGTATGAGTGCCATTGGTATCCAGTAGGAGCTTAGGTAACGTCCAGTTGGGTGAGTGTCTTCTTTTCATGCTGAGTGTGAGTAACGTTCAGGTATTGAAATAGAAAGGAGAGGTCTATAATCCCATTCGTGGACAAGAAAAAGAAAGGAATTAAAGGGAGTAACAGCATGATAGTATTCGTGCGTGAGAGAAAAAATACTAATTCAGAAGCTTTCTCCATGGGACGTATCCTATGGAGATTGAATGAGGTTATAAGGATCCGATACTGGTAAATAAACTGACTGAGGAGATTGGATGTTGAGGAGAGGAAAAAAAAAGGATTGGCTAAGGACAGAGAGGAAAGTGCAGCGATCGAATAAATCGTTGCGTTTATTATACCTGTGTGGTGAATCTATTCAGGAAGGAAGGTGGTGGATTTATGTCGGGCGGTGGATTTATTTCGGGAAGAGTCTTCCTGAAGAGTCTGTAAAAATATTCGGGCAGAAAAAATTATTTCTGTTCAGTGACGCAAGTCGTTGTGAATTCTCTTGACACAGAGCCGATTGTGCGCCGTTATATTATTTCGTCAAGAGTCAATGACAAGAGTTAAACTAAGCTTAAATTTAAGCGAAGCTTTTAAGCGTTATTATACTTTCAAGCGTTGCTTTCAAGAATCATCAAGTAAGTCGTCATTGACAAGAATCGATAAGAGGAGACAAGAATCGATACTAAGGGCGTGATGCTCCACTCAATTACTGAGCCCTGTAGCTCAATTATAGCTCAAGCAATGATCACGAGCTGGAGACTCACGGGTCCAGAGCAGATTCACGACCGGGAGGATAACTGTCATGTGACATGATGATGTAGGCCGTCCCAACGCAGACCGGAACTCCTGTGACAAGTCTGAGGCCGCTCTAGAATTGAGCCCTGTAGCTCAAAGTCAACTATTACGAGTATTGTTACATTGTAATAGACAAGTAGGGCGTCCCAACGAGTCACGACCGGGACAACAGATACGGCCATGTCGATGATGATGATCAGATAATATTGAAAGTGGCGGAAAATTGCATTCACGATTTGATATGATGCTGCCTCGAGTCATGTGTTTCCATTTTTCTTATTTTATTCAGCCAAGATCATTGTTGACGCGAGGCGAAGTTTCTTTCTCCCAAGATTATTGTTGATGCGAGTCGTTGGCGTGAGATGAAATAATTTCAGTAAGTCTGAAGAAGCTTTGCGAATCGCGATCAGTACTTTGGATTTTCTAATTTTTGCGTGATTTTCTTCCCAAGATTCTTCTCCCCAAGATTCTCTCTGAATGCGATTTCCTTATGGCGAAATATCAAGATTTTGGTAGGCGATGCAAAATTCATACTCTCAAGAATCACAAAGCTCTACGCTCTCGCAAGACACATTGACTTTCTGCATATCATAATGATTTTCCAATGTCGTCGCTTCACTTTCCAAGTTTTCATTCTGAATTCCATTCACAGGCCATCCTATTTTACCACACAGTCTCACACAGTCTTAATTTAACCTTTTCTCAACTAGCAAATCGCGATTTGCATTGAATTCCGTCGTATAGTAGTCCTGATAGATTCTGTTTTGATTTCTTTTGTTTCTCTTTTTTCTCTCCTTTCTCTCCAGATTAAGTTGCATAAATTGAATTTATTTTCTCGACAATAACTTGTCTATTGCGCAAACCAGGAACAGAACAATGTCAACATCCGCGCCAAGAAGGAACACGCCATCCGCGTCATTTCTTCGTTCTCGCCATGACATCTTCGTCTCTGTGATTCTGTCACAACTCTCCTCATTGACATCTCCTGTCACGGTTTTTGGGATCTCTCTCGATTCGAACCTGTCGCACACCAATGGAAAGAGTGATTCTACGGATTCACACATTCCAGTAGACGAACAGAATGTCAATGATGCCCACGGACAACCATTTCTCCAGTTTCTGCGTCTCCAAGCAATTACTGTGGACACATTATCTTTGCTGTCTCGGAATCCTGAGTCTGATTCGTCCAACAAGAACAACAGCAAGAACAAGAAAGAAAGCGAGATGAAGCCCTCTCCTAAGGCATCTAATAGTAAGTCCTCCAAGTCCAGAAGAAGACAAAGCGTGGACAAGTACTATCAGAACATTCAGAATGGTGCAAATCCTCACGATATTCGGCACACGGAAACCTCGGATGTGCAACACGCAAAAAAATCATCTACGCAAAGCCCGACGTTCATCGTCGGGGTCGTGCTTGTTTGTATTGCGCTGGCAATATTCGCCATCTTCGCCCTCAAATACGTGACATACTCACGACAACAAAACTCAGGCGACGCCTCTGGTGCTAATCGATATCGTAATGATTCTGATATATCTGATGGAAAGCCATCCCAGCACCACCGCAGTACCACAACAGGCGGAGAAATCTCAGAACAAGCAACCCGTTTGAGCTTGATTGAGGCGCTGTATCCTGGTGATTTGGAGAGTGGAGAGGTGCCTACGATATTTGTGACGCGTTGTACTACCATGTTCAGCCCATTTTCGAAGAAGGATCCACTTTCGAAGAAGGAACAAAAGAAGGTTCAGAAGTCTGAAAAGAAGGAAAGAAGCCGCAGAATCTCGAAAAATAAAAAGAAAAAATTGTCCATCTCTGGGACAGACTCGGAGAAGGCAACGAGTGAGTTGTTGTCCACTTCAGGAACACAGAGTACAGAGGAGAAAAGAGACGGGAAGACATCGAGTGAAGAGAAGACAAACGAAAACATTTCCACGGCAGTTGCAAAGGAGGAAGTGTGACTCGGCCTTTTGACGGGGCATTTAGAACACAGAGGAAGTGTCGGGATTCACGGGGGGGAATAACTGGGATGTCGGGGAGCTCACTGAGATGTCAGGAGGGACACGAAGAACGAGGAAGAAAGAACTTACTTAGATAGAAACACCGCAAGACTGCGTCTTGTTATGTATTGAAGTCAAGACTTGTAAATTCGTTTCATATTGTAAATTCGTTTCTGATTGCATTGGAATTTGGTGCCATATTTCGTTTCACAATTATGATTTTGCCTTTTGTCATTCTTCCGGTGTAGTCATTGAACCGGCGTAGTCACAGTAACCACAGTAGTTATATGTGGGCCATGCAATAGTACAGCAAAAAAAATGAAAAACAATTCAGCTCGCTGAAGCGTTTCGGTATTCAGTGAGATAATTTTCCAGTCATAGCATTGACATTTGCATCAGTACGTATATAAGTTCACTTCTTTTGTGAGGTCGTCGGATTTCAATAATGGTTATGCAAGTCGATTTTAACAATGGCTCATTTACACAGCATTACAGTTGGATATTTGCCGAGTTTCATTGGCATTGTCATGCGTTGAGATTTTTGCATACTGGATTGGAAACCTTTTACGGATAAGATTGGATATGTTTTACGGATAAGACAAGAGGATAAAAAGTAAACAGTCACACACTCAGGCATCAGTCTGATCCTGAATTCAAAAGCAAGCGCTCAGCTATTCGAAATTTCGCATACAAATGCTTGACTAACATGATGACTTTTTCAGAAAGCAGTTGCCGGTTACTAAGTTCGGGCTGGCCATTCACAAACTACGTTTCAGATTTATCTTTTTCAAATCTTGAGTCTTTAGAGTCTCTTGAGTGAAGCATTTACTAAGCACATGAGCATCAGCCATTGAGGGAGTGTTTGCAAAGAGACTGAGTTGAGCTTACCAAGAGAGTCATGACGTCATCACAAGATCAGATTAGTAATTACTGCTTTTGCAAATCTCACCAGATTCTTTTTTTGCGATTCTACTCGACAAGACTTCACAAGATTTTTTTTGCCAATGATACTGACAAGATCGACCCAAGTCAATAATTTAAATTTCAATTCAAAACAAAACTCATACACACCCCGTGACTTCTTCCACAATGATTTCAACAAATTCCAGGTCAGTTGATTTACTATTCTGAAAAAAACTGTACACAGTACTACTGTAAAGATTTCTTTCTTCTTCCTTCAGTACACAGATTTCCTTGTTGTTGTTTCAGTATACAGATTTCCTTGTTGTTGTTTCAGTACACATAGACTTTTTTCTTCTTCTTGTTCAAGTAGTTTCTTTCCATTGCAATAAAAGAAAAATGGAGTTCAGAATCTATACGGTGTATACGGTGCAACTAGGTTTGTCTGTCGGCGCGGTTTCGTTGAACGCAGTGGGTTTGAACACAGGGGGTTCTCCAAGTATTGCGGAACACAACACACACTCACCTCAATCGGGCTACCAGACGGCTCATCAGACCGCTCATCAGGCATCAACTCTGGCATCAACTCAGGCATCATCCTCAGTCGAACTGCTGAATAAAGACCCTCTACACGGAGGTAAGTTCGGCTTCCTCTCCACGCATCGGAATCCGAGCTCAGAAACGGGAGGGTTACAAGAGACGGGGTCACAAAAAACGCACTATAAACTGATCATCATTATCCTCATTGGAACCATATCGGTTATATTACTGGTGCTCGCCATGTTCATGCTGGTGAAGCTGATCCGGCGGTGTTCCGGTGAACCGAAAGACAAAAAGGGACAGCGGAAAAGAAAAAACAAAGAGAACAAGGACAACTACATCAGAGAGGAGGACAACGACTACAATGAAGAGAAAACGGATATCAGTGAGAAGGTCCATTCGAAAGCGAAGCTGGGGGGATATTTTCAGGGTGACGAATCTCAGAAATTCGGTAACAAATTTCAGAAGGTCGGTAGGGACGAACGACAAAAAACGGATGAACGTCAGGAAACGGATGAATCTCAGAGCGGAATTACTCAGAGAGGAATCGTTGATCAGATCAGAATGGCAACTCAGAAGAATCGTGATGAACAAATTCGTGATCAAAAAAACCGAAACAGATTGGTCCCTCCTCTGAGGGATTTCAAGCCACAAAATAAGGATTTCAAACCACAGAATAAGCCACAAAATCGCCAGAAATCGTTGATCCCGTGCATAGTAAACATCACTCCTGCAAGTCCTCCTGGAAGTCGTATGAAAAAATCTCCTGCAAGTGACAGCAGGACAGCTGGCGATGAAAAAAACGATGTTGTGATGAAGAAATCTCCTCAATTGGTGACTGATGAAAAGAAAAGCGCAGATAAGAATGATAAGAATCATAAAGATGATCCTAAAAGTTTTCTTACCCGTTATCGTGAAAGAGAGCATTTCGCTGGCCATCCTATTGATCATCCCACAGCCACTGGTTCCCGTGATACCTTCCAGGATAACGATGCAAGTTTCTACGGTGAAAGTTCTGGGAATCAAATACCCAGCGTTGAAGATGACCTTAGTGACAGAGAGCACCTTGGAGACGCTGAGTGTGGAGGAGACGCTGAGTTTGGAGATATCAACGCACTGACTGTGACAGGCGAGAGAGACAGCGATCTCAGCCTGAAGAGTTATGCTTCGTTGACTTATGGCTTTTCCAAGTGCTCCAACGCCAACAACCGGCTGGAGGCTTTCATCCAGCAAACATTCTCCCCTTGTCCAGATTCTGACTCCCCTTGTCCAGATTCTGACACAGGCTCCGAGAGTCAGACGAACACTATTCCACAGACCAAAAAGGGCTTCTCTGAGTCGACTGCTGCGACCAAATCAACCATCTCCGGCGGTCGTGTGGCCTCTCCTGTGGGCCGTACCTCTGGAGCTACTACCTCTGGCAGCGGGCAAACTCGACATCTGTCCACGCAACTTCTTCCTCCATTGATGCCATCTAGTCCCTCCGCCGCGTGCCTCCAACACGATATTAGCCCCGATCGAAAGGCGCGGGCGAATGGAACTACCAAAGCCCAAGAAATTGAAGAAACAACGAAGGCAATAAGAGCAGCCGCTGCTGCTCAACGAGCAAGAAACCACCAAGAGAGAGCGATAATCGACTCAACGATTGAGTACAGTGAGGTAGATGCAACGGAAGCTGCAAGGTACTCTGCAATGGATTCTAAGCGAGATACGGAAGTGCTGTATGGGCCTGTAAGCGGTATGGAGAGTACTTCGCAAGGGTGTGTGAGCGGTATTGAGTGTAGCACTTCGAAAGTTGAGTCGTCTGATAGTTATACTAACCTGATGGGACAGCAGGTTATTAGTATGGGACACCGGGCAGTTTTCAGTGGTGTGGAATCGAATTCAGATACTGTAATTCGAACACAGAATTCAGATAGTACTCGAACACAGAATTATTCTACAGAGCAGAATACTACAGAACATGGGAAAACGGAGCAGAATACTGCGGAGCAGAAAACAGACCTCAATGAATCCAAGGAAGATAAATTAGGGGACGCTGTATCTGGTGCATTAGAGGGGGTTGTCTCTGTGTCAGACGAGATCGGAAACTTGGTAGTCGAGATGGGGGAGCAAGAGCCAGAAACGAAGAATAAAGAAGAAGACAAGGCAGATGCCAAGATTTCCGAGGCAGAGGCTGAGGTCATGACTTTAGGTCATGACTGGGAGCCTGAGGCTGTTATGACTCAGGAGTCGGATACCAACACAGCATCCAACGAGAAGGACGAGTCAGAAACAGAAAACGATGAAAACGCGGGTGGCATAACGCACCTCATCAAGATGTTTGACTCGAATTGAGAGTTGGGCCAAACGAAACGATGTGGCGTGCATCACGAAAGTATTTGCGTTTCTGTTTCTAAAGTGATAGTGGGTTTCTAAAAAAGTAAACTTCAAAATAGTAGTATGTCTCTGTTTCAGAAGAAGTAGTACGTTTCTGAAAAAGTGTATGTTTCTCACAGTATGTTTCTGAAAAAAATCGTTTCTGTGATGTCATTCTGTTTCCTGGCACTACCATTCTGATTCCTCCTTAATTGCAGTGCCATACTTGCTTACAAAATTTAGAAGTTACAGTCTGAGTTGTACTACTCACCGTCAAGATCCTGAAAATAACGTTCGCGGAGTGGATGTCACGCGAAACAAGGGAGTCCTTTGACATGTATGATGTTAATCAGCAGCCAGAAAGCAGCCAGTGAGGTCTGAAGGAGGTTCAGCCCTAGGCTAAGTCAAGACGTCACAATAATTGAAGTAAACACTACTTACAAAAGCGCCGGTCGGTCACAAAAAGAAAAAAAACGCCAGTCAGTCATCAGATGACACGTCACGTGAGTTAGTAACAGTGGCCGCGGTTGATTCAGCGAAGCAGGAGGCGAAACAGGACGAGGCTCGCGCAGTATTCAAAAAGAATTTCTGCCCACAAGTCAATAAGAATCTCTGCAGTGCAGCACTACAACAAACTATAGAAAGTCTTCTCCTTATGCGTACAAATGAAGTACTGATGCCATGTGCGTACAAATGAAAAAAATATTCGCAGTTTCGCGTTTAAAAATTCTCGTTTCTTTGTAACTTAAAGTTAAGGCTGACATTTCAGAAGAAGAAGACTGCATTTGGCACATTGTTCGAGTTCAGAAAGATCTGATATATTGCGGGAATTCCGTTTCATATTGCAAAGACAATTGCGGGAATTCGAGCGGTACTTGTAAGGACCAATTTTTGACAAAAAATCATTGACCTGAGATTTTGTCGATTTTCGCGACTTTTGGCGAAGTTTTGTCGTGAAAGAGAGTGGTGTGCGGGAATCGAACGAGAGACGTCGGAATCAGAGACGCTGCGGGAATTTGGAGAGTAGTTTTTCTTTGGTTTTTTTGCACAAAGTTGAATGCGCTGTCGTGTCGTATCCATGTCAATAAGCCTCTTAGCAGCAGAACCCAGCGTCTTTTTGCAGTGTATTTTCTATCTACCGAATTTTTCATGCGAGTTTTCGCAGCATGTTTTTTGCATAAAGTTGCAGCGATTTGCGAACAGATTTGCGAAAGAAGAGGCATATGCCATATGGCTCAGACAAACATGCATACACTATTTGAATCATACACAGCTGCATAGTGTTTTTTCTTTTTCTCAGTGACAAGAATTTTGGGCGCAAATCATACGCAAGTTTTTTTTCCGATGACAAGATGCGGCATGCACAAAAATCTTCTCCTTACCAAGCAAGAACTTAAATCTCATCTCCTAAGAATCTAATCACCTCAATACTACGACTGAGTCCTCAATGAGTCACTCAATGAGTCATCCTCAATTGTCTCCTCCTAAAAATCTACAAATGTGACTGAACATTTTTCTCGTCAATCTCATCCTATTCTCGCACTCATCCCAATTGCAGCTATTTGCTTAGGAGATCTGATCACTACACATTTTAAAACTGAATTTGTTTCCACTTCATTTCAAACATTTTTCTCTCTTTCACTACCAATTTCTTTCTCTTTTCTTTATAGTCTCTGTAAATTGAAATTTTCTCTGAACTTTCTGTGAATTGAAATTGCACTATTTAAACTTTCTCTCTTTGAACTATTTAAACTTTCTCTTCTGTTGAATTTCTTAAAACTTTTTTCTGAATTCACGAAACATTATTCTGCTGAGTGTGCTCAGTATTGAAGCAAATTTAACTGTTTTTTTTTTTTCTTTCTCAAAACAAACACAAACAAAAAATGTTCTGCCAGTTTCCAGTCGTTCCTGCGCAAGCAAATGCACAAGAAATTGTTGAAACCGAAACTCAAATTGTTGCCGTGCACGAAAATGATACCACCACCACCACAGAAGAATCTTCTTCCGAATCCCAAAAGGAAATCAAAACAGAAGAAAAATCCCCTTCTCCGCAATTTATGTGGTTTTACAGCCCCCGCAGAGTCTACCTTTCGATCTCGATTCTCCACCTGTTTCTCCAGTCTGCCCGTTGGATCTTCCTCTACTGGGAATTGAACCACAACCCAGACATCCGGTGGTATGGGGTTCCTTCTTCCAGAATTGCTTACATTTGGGGCATGTTTGATCTGTGTTTGATGTTTTACTACATGATGGCCCGCACTATGCCGCACATCATGGCTATGAAGAAGAGTTACACTTGGGTGAAGAAGGAGAATGTAGAGGGGTACGCCATGAGCGAAGAAATTGTTAGTATGGTTAGGAAGTCTGAAGAAGAGTCTACAGCCGCTTCTGATTCTGAAGAGACCAAAGTCTCAACCCTCATGCATCCATCCTTCACCTGGGCTGCTCCCTCCAACACTACACACCCTCGTATGCAGATCGATTCGTCTGTCCTTGCCGGTCCTATCCACTGCTGCGCTGTTTTGCTGTACAACGAGCCTCTGGAAATGGTCGCTGATCTCGTCGCGGACGTTTTGGCCCAGCCAACTCGCGGAACTAAAGTGCTAGTCCTAGGCATGGAAAAAGGAACGAAAAACAAGGAGGCTTACATCAGCAGAGTTCAAGAACTGATCGATAATCACAATAAATCGCTGAAAGAAACAGGCCTTGCACCAGATGAGCAAGATAGTACGCTCCTAATGAACATGGGTGAGTATTCTGGCATCCAACAATCAACAAGCCAAGATTTGATGAGTTGTTCCACTGCAGCTTCGGAAACTAAAAGAGAAGGTGAACGGTATTCGAGAAGCATTTCCCATTTCCTCTACACCGTCCACGAACTGCGTGACGGCGAAATCGCCGGTACCGGTTCCAACCACTTCCAAACCCAGGTCGCGGCCGAACAGTTTTTCCCCAAGGAACTGCACAACAACGTGATCTTCACGAAATTAGATGCCAACGTCCGCATGTCCAGAAATTGTTTGGCTGAAATCGAGTCGTGCTATTCCACGCTTTCAGAAAACGAACGTTTGGGCGCAACCTATTTCCCACCGATCATCTGGACCTCCCCTGAAAAAGACGCCAACCGGACAATGGCCGAATTCACCGTTTCCAACTTTCTCGCGGTTGCCGCGGTCGGCATCGTCGATTACCAAATGTCCTTCGTCTCCGGTTCTCTCAAAGGTCTCATCCAAGCCGGTTACACCTGCGCTTCCCTTCTCCCAGAGGACGAGAATCTTCACACCAGAAAAATTATGACCATCCCATCTGAATACGTGAAAACTTACAGAGTCAACGCATGCGCTTTGAAACTCTTCTTTCCGATTTACGTCGATAAAGAGACGAAGAAGATGGTGAAAGTCGAAGACTACCAAGAACAGGCGGATTTGGAAGCTGGAGAAGCATCTCAAAGGTCTTTGTTGGCGAAGAAAGAAAAAACAACCTACTTCAAAGAAGTTACAGAAACCACACAACAGCACATCACTTCGTGGCAATTTCTCACACAAGTCTTCCTCCCAAAGGCCAAAAGATGGCAATTGGGTAACTGTGAAAACGTCGCTTTCACCCTTCATTGGCTCTTTGCCGGACCAAAAAACGCAATGAAGTCCATGCTGACTGAGTCTTCGGAAAAACAGACAGAAACAGAAGAATCAAAAGAATCAAAAGAGCTGAACACTCTGACCACCCCATCCTTCTCCCAAAAGTGGTCGATCATCGCCTACAACATCGACAACACTTTCCGCTACTACTTGATGTTCTCCGCCCTGCAAATGATCCCAATGTTCGTTTTCCTCTTCTTTTGTTTGATTAAAGCGAAGTACTCCTTTTTCATCCCCATGTGGGTTGTCATGTTCATTGACCCCACTTTCCTCCTCGATTCAATTAAAATCACAACCCAAAAAGAAACTATTGCACATTTTTGGACTCACCATATGGGAGACTGGGACCGATTCCTCTTCGTCAGTCAGTGCACGTGCTTCTTGATGGGCATCTGCTTGTTCGTGGGAATGATGATCATCGTGTGTCGCATGAGAACACTGAAGAAGGACTGCTTTCCGGCGGGGGAAGAAATTTTGGCGAAGGAAAAATCTGAACAGAAGAGGATTGCTGAAGAAGAACAAAGAAGACAGGAAGAGGATGATATTGAGACTGGTCTGCTTAACAATAATGATGAACAATACGAAGTCACTTTGGCCCGTGGAAATAGCAAATTCACCGCCGAAAAGCCCAAGGGTGTTTCTCGATGGGATATCGGGTTGGAATACCGTGGCTTCTGGTTCACTAGTGCTATTCTTGCGGGACCATCATGGGTCCCGCCAATTTTGGGATTTTACATCTTCTATTCGATCCTAAAACACGGAATCACCAACACAAACATCTCGCACAAAGCAGTGTCGGTCAAGTAAGTTGGCAACACAAACATCTCACACAAAGCGGCGTCGGTCAAGTAAGTTGGTAACACAAACATCTCGCACAAAGCGGTGTCGGTCAAGTAAAAAGACTCTTAAAGAGCAGCTTAAGTAGCACTCTTCTCGATTCTTCGGGGAGCAAGAAAGTTATACAGCTATTGTACATGGAGTTCTTACACTTCTTAGTAACACAGCCAGCGTCAGTCAAGTCACTTCTTACACAGCCAGCGTCAGTCAAGTCACTTAAGTTCTTACACACAAAGGCTCAGTGTCAGTCAAATAACTTCGCGGGTCTGGAACAAACAACAATTACACACAAAGCAGTGTCGGTCAAATCATTTCTTATGAGAATGCCACTTCTTAGGGAGCACTTCTGTTCACACAAAGCAGTGTCGTGGGTCAAACAAATGAGTAAAACTTCTTCGGGAACAAGCAGCAATTACACACAAAGCAACAATCGGTGAAATAACAATTCTAGGAGCATCAATTGTAGCACCAGGATGAGTGAATTATTCTCATTGAATAGCACCAGGAGGCAAGAAGAAGAAAAAAAAAATCGCTGAATGTATTGTTTCTGAATTCAGCTGGGTGGGGATTAACGCGGCTTGCGCGATCAATCTCCATCCGAGTGACTACGACTGATGGTCAAGTTTCTATGACAGCGGTTGATAGTTTCTTTCTCTGGACTAAACAAAGTTGAACTATGTCTTAACTAATTTTCTCTGATTCATTTATGCCTTAACTACCGTAACTACAGTAATTTAACTACCTTAACTACAGTAATTTAACTACCTTGACTACACTACAGAAATACCTTAACTACAGCCAGGTAGTTTGATGTCACTAGTTTCTGCAGTGGCAGTCATCATCTGTGCTGAAAAAAAAAAAAAATGAATGTTGTACACGCGCGACAGTGTCTTTGAGCTTTTTAAGTACTGTCTTTGAACTTTTTTCGATTTCTTTAAAAGTTTTTAGCATTTGAGTATTTGATTTGAGATTGGATTCGATAATTTTATATGGATTTGACATTGAGCACCAAAATTTAGAAGTTGAACTGAACTATTAGAACTGAAAACAGCGAACTATAAGAGACTGAGTCAGGGGAAAGTTTCCCCAAAAATTTAAAAAACATGAGCAGCGTAACTTTCTGTGACAAAAAGAATTATGAGCAGCGTTTCTGCTACTCGTATTTACCAAGTATTTCAAATTACATGGGTAGTGACTCGCTATTTCTCAAACGAAGTAACGTTGAATGTAATATGAGGGGTCTATTGAACTTTGTATGATTAGGAGGAGAGAACCACAAAGAAGATTTATGAAAGAAAGACTCCCAGTATTTAATTATGTATGGTTGCAAAAAACGTGGTGTATTCTGTACGGTTGCAAAAAAAAAAGTATGGTTGCCACGGCGCCATGCCATGACAGTTTCTTGATATGGACCTGTTTGATGAGCATTTTTAGTCGGATGCATTCAATACGTGGAGGGTCGGTAGGGTGTCGAAGTATTCGATATCATTGCCGTTGGGAAAGGGGAAAAGTATCTTATCAGCTCGATAGAGACTGACCAGAATAAGACCACAGCTTGATAGGAACTGACCACAAATACTAGTGCGTCTGGAGCATGACCTCGTCATGTATTCAACAGCGCAGACTCGCACTAGTTCACAAATGGAGACAGGATTTCTCGACAGACCGTTGGGGTGTCAACAACAAGCGACAACAAACAGAGTTTCTAGAGTCTAGAGTTGGCTATCAACAAGCGACAACAAACAGAGTTTCTAGATCGGGAGTGCCAAACAACGAGCAGGATTTCTAAAAGACAAGACTAAACTAGCTGAGTTTGGCTGTCTCTCAGGCAGTCGTAGACACGGGAGTCTCAGTCTGGAGAGATAATACAAGCGTAAGTAGGGCTGCTGTCAATGAGCGATATTGAGGAGGAGAATCGGTGTAGGTAGGGGGATATAATACCGAGGAGAAGGAGGAGGACAGTAGGAAAAGCTGAGGCGATATTCCGAGGGGGAGAATCGGTGTAGGTAAGGAGGTATACAATACGGAGGAGAAGGGGGAGGAGGAGGAGAAAAAAAAAAATATCGAAAAGAAATTGGAGAGAAGAATTACCAAGGGAGTGAGGCGAATTCTGATTTTCTGTCTTTTCTTTTGCCATTCTCGAGTATGAGAATACTTTTTGCGGCAGTTCGCCTCTTGAAAAAGTCACGTGCTATAATCATTGCTACAGCCTACTAAAATGTAATCTATTGATTACATTCACAATTCACAAAGAATTTTCAGTTACGAAGATTTTTTGAAATAGTACTTACACAGTGAGAGTCTCAAAAAAAAAAAAAGTGAGAGTCTCAAAAAAAAAAAAGTGAGAGTCTCAACAATTCCAATGAGAGTCTCATGAAAATTTAAATGTCTTCTTTCTGAGAACAGTATCTGACGAAAAAAAATCAATACGAAAAAAAAGAGCTTTTGAGTTCAGGAGCTTCTTGGAAAAAAAAAAAAAAAAGTAATCTCAGTTGATTGAACTTAAAACGGGATGAACTTGGTCCCTTTTTGTTGCGATGGATTAAGACGTTGAACCTCTTTGGTATGAGAGTTCTGAAAGTTCGATGATGATGATTACAAAAAATTATAAAAAATTTATAAAAAAGCAAAAAACTAAACGATCTTTGTGCTTGACATTGGACAAAGTAAACTTTTGTCCTGAGATTTTTTGTTCGGCGGGACTCCCTAACGTGAATATTCCTCGCGTGTTTTGTGTGGAAATGCATTATTTGTGCGGAAGTATATGACTTTTCTTCTGATTTGGATTGTTTGCGGGAACTTGCCGGATGCCGTGAGTTCTATTTTTCATCTCGAGTCTCGAATAATTTATCATGCAGGAGCGTTATGAATTTTCTTTTCTTTTTTTCTGAATCTTTTTGCCATTGTCGTTGTTATTGCGACAAGATTGCGAAAGGAAATTTCATTGATGATGAGTTCAAAACTTGCGACAAGAGAGACAAGTATGTTTTTTTGCGGAGAAAGTCAAGAACTCGAGAGTTGCGAAGTTTCTTTCAAGAAGAGTGACTCAAGATGCGGATAGAGTTGCGAAGTTTCTTTCAAGAAGAGTGACTCAAGATGCGGATAGAGTTGCGAAGTTTCTTTCAAGAAGAGTGACTCGAGATGTTGCGCTTTTCCGCAAGAATCAGCGCGAGAATCAATCATATGACATGTCGCTGTCTGATCAACCGTGACTCTGAGTTATTACAGAAAATATTACAAAAAAACTTCAACTCACATGATCTCAGTTTAACATTTCAAAATTATTTCAGTTTAACTTTTCCAAAAAATAACGATAGCGAACTTTTCCAAAAAAAAAAAAAAATCCAGGTAGAGATAAATTTTCTTCCGAGAGAGAGAGAGAGAGAGATAAATTTTCTTCCGAGCGAGAGATAAACTGTTTGCATTCTGAATTTGATTTCTTCAACTGACATAGTCTATACTCAATTGATTTCTTTAGCTAAAGCTGTTTTCTGCATTCTGTGTTTGATTTCTTAAGCTGTTTTCTGCATTTTCTTTCCTTCGATTTCTCGAACTAAAAGTAATTTGACCGTAAGTTTTCTCCATTAGCAATTCTACTGGCCGACTTCTGAACTGCGATAATTGTTGCAATTCCATTAACTGACTGCGATTCACTCTAGCTGACGACACTTGAGCTTTCCAATTAGATCTACTGGATATTAGATCTATTAGATTCTAGCGTCAGTACCTGTAGTATACCTGTTACTACCTGTACCTGTACCAAAAATGGCCGCGAAATCTCTCGTATACAAGCCTAAGGCATCATTGTTGGCCACGAGATCTCTCGGACACAAGCCTAAGGCATCACTGTTGGCATTGTTGAGCGCCTCCGGCGTCCACGCCAACGAAGTTATTTCCGCAGATTGCCACAAGACAACATCGGGCACGGTAGAGTGCGACGAAAAGCAAGAAAACGCAGACAAACATCTCTTTACCGGAGGAGAGGACAAAAGAGTGCTGACGAAGATATCTGCACTGCAGAAGGAAAATAACGGCAAGACCGGCGAAATCAGAGAGCTCAAATTCCACTACAAAACCGACAAACAACAAAGATCAGAAAAAGACTCGTACATCCACTACAAAATCAAAGGTGCTACATCAGAAACCGGAAAAGACACCGAATGGAAAGAGCAGTCCGTCAAAGAAGGATTCTCCATTGTCTGCTTCGATCACATTGAAAACTCGAATTGGAGCTTCGGAAATGGGCTGAGATTCCTTCTTGCATCAAATGCCGCGAGAACAGAGAAAGACCGCAACGCACCGGCTGCATCACAGGAGAACGATAGAAAACATGAGCATTTCCAATTCCTCGAATTTAAAGAGAAAGGTCTTAACTTCAGTATAAAGAAGCACGGTATTGACAATGTTGTAGCCGGTGTTGCAACATACGGCGGAAACTTTTATAATTCGCGAGGCGATTCACGAATTGTTGGTTGGGAGTTCATAGGGAAACATGGAAAAACATGGGGCCGAAATTTTGGCTGCCACAACTACTATATGAACAACTACGGCACTGAAGGTTCTGCCGCTCACGAGCTACGGAGACTTCTGAGAATGGCATGGGAGAACAAGTCGCGGATAGGAAATGTGTTTACTCCGGTTGTACAAGAAAATCTGTGGGAGTGTGTGGAGTTGAAGTCTCCTTTTCAAGACGGCAGAAAATACGATCATGGTAAGTGTGAGAAGGAAGATGGAACTGGCAGCCATCGAGTTGACAGCCCAAGCAGACGTCCCCCAATCAGACCTCCCTCAAGAGTTGAGGCTAACACTGTCACGCCAGGCCGCCAAAGTGATGATGACAAGACTTCAGAAGAAGAGGAAGAAGAAGAAGACCCTTCTGTTGTCCAAGGTTCTCCCACAGTTGCCAACGGACAGTCGCACACAGTGGCTAAAAGTCTGGCTGCAGGCCTAGCAGTGACGGCGGTTCTCGCGTCGATCCCAAGTGTCCGCAAGAGTCTAGGCTCGTTTTTCGCTGGAATTCGCAACTCTTTCTGGCATAAGAAAAAGCCGCAACAGCATGGGAATTTCCTGGGTTCTGGTAAGGCAAACAATGCGAATGGAAACACTAGAAACACTGATAGCAACACGAGTAGAAAGAAAATCAGTACAACCGGAGGAATGCTGACTCTCGCCAATAAAACTGACTCTCTAAGTCTACCAAAAGACAGTGCCAAAGCTGAAGAAGAGCAAGCATCAGGAAGCGCAGGACTGATAACAGCAATCATACTCACAACAGCAATCATACTCTTGCTGATTTCTGTCGCTTCTTGGCTTTATTTCCGCAGAAAAAACAAGAAATCCCAAGAAACTGATGCTGATAATGCTGATATCCTCAATCCTGAAGATTTTTCCGAATTTATGAGTCGGTCGCTGAGTAGTCAGAGAGGAAGCAGTCATGTGGGGAGCATTTTTTCGATGATGGCCTCCGGAGCCGGAGATCCAAACAAATCTTCTGTTTCTTCGAGTTACAATTTTAGCCCCGAAGGGATGGCATCAGGAATAGCATCAGGTATGCCAAAATCAAAATCGCTTATGGTTCCGGGATCAGTTCCGGGATCACAGTCACAGAGAGGAAATAGACAGAATCTCCGAGAAATAGAAGTATCTGGCTACGAGTATCCGGCGAGCGGATTAAACCCCGGAAGCGGTATATTTGGAAACAACAACAAAAATTCTCAGAAATCAGGGCTAAACAGCAGAAACAAGAATGGTCTTGATTACCTGTTATCCAACAACAGAAGCGGATTTGATAATGGAAGCATGTTATCCAACAGTATGATGTCCAACAGTATGATTTCTATGCCCAATTGGAGCTCCGGCGTCGTAAATCCCGGAGGATTCGCTCTTGGTTCAGCCTTGTTGAAAGCCCGTCCGAATGTTTCCAGCAAAATGTCACTTGGTTCTGGACCTAACAGCAAACTTCATCCTAATTCTGTTCTTAATCCTAATTCTGGTCTTCCTAACTCAGGTCCTTCTAATTCATGTGTTACAAATTCAGTTCTGAAGAGTGGGGGCGGCATGGTCTCCATGCCAAGTATGATGATGCCGAATTCAGGTAATTTTAATCCGGGGTCGGGCATGCTACGAGCGAAGCTGTCTGCTCAGAGCTAAGCGGTCTGCAAGTTCCACAAGGCTCGAGCTGAGCTGTTACTCGGTCACACAGAGGAGCACGCAGGAGAATTGGTCACACACAGGAGCATGTCACATTGCTCACACAAATGACCATGCCAATTTGAAATTGAATTTCGATGAGAAGCAACAACTTCGATGAGAAGCAACAACTTCGATGAGAAGCAGCAACTTCGATGAGAAACAACAACTTCGATGAGAAACAACAACTTCGATGAGAAACAACAACTTCGATGAGAAGCAGCAACTTCGATGAGAAACAACAACTTTGATGAGAAACAAAAGGAAATCAAAGAGGTCATCCAAATCCTATGAGATGACCACAGACTCGCAGAATCCTATGGGATGACCACAGACTCGCAGACTTACAAATCGGACTGCAGCTAAAACGTTTCCCTTTCCTCGGAAGATTGACTGTGAAGGCCCTGCGCCTTTCTTTGTTTCAGCCAGGTGAGGCCCTGCGCCTTTCTTTGTTTCTCAGCCTGTGAAGGCCCTGTGCTTTTCTTTGTTTCTTAGCCTTCTGGAAGATTATTATTTCAGTGAATGCCAACAGTTACAGTACTAAAAAAAAAAAGTGTTTCTCGAGTCTCTAAATACTAAGTATTCGATGTTTCTGTCATTCTGAATAAGGAAAGCCCTTTGATGTTTCTGTCATTCTTGAGAATAAAATCAAGAAAAAACGCGAAGTTTCGCATTCCGCATGTAGTAACCGTATGGTTTGAGCTATTCCATTTCGATTCTTAAAGCTTCAATTGGGTATTGAGCCTAGGTATCAACGATTACACGAGTTTATTTGTGAATCGTGATTGTAACACTGGTAGTGATTGTAGTAGGAGGAGACCAGTTATTCGCAACGATTATACGAGTTGTATCGCCGGTAGGCGCAATATGTTTCCTTCTTTCATTCTAAAAAAAAAATGACTAAATTTAAACTTCGTTCTTTCTGATTCTGAGTTTTCTGAATAGCGATATTATTTCTGTTATGGTCTGTGTATTTTGTGTGTTGTATTTCAACTGAGTTTAGTTCGACCGTATAGTAATGCGGTTGTCGTTTAAGTTTATGAGTTACGTTTTAAGTTTATGAGTCCATGATTTTGGCACCACGTCCCCAGGTTGGGCAGTGTGATGAGTCCGTGACTAAAATCGGAATCCAGATTCCAATTGTAAGACAACTTACAAGTTCTCAGCTGTCAAGATAAGTTACAATGGTCGTTGATTGTCTACGATCTATTTTTCTCGCAAGTATGCGTGTAATCATTGATGTAGTTATGGTGTGGCTGGTTTCTGAATGCGAAGTATGAATAATTGCGATGTCCAACTGAGTTTGGTTGGTCCACGGATAAGAAGACGAAAGCTGTATTCCGATACAAAGCTGTATTCCGATACAGAAAACGTAAAAAAAAAAAAAAAAATGTTGAAGACAAGGCCCCAAGGAGAAAAGAAAATCTGTTCGAAAGTAGTAGTGCAGTTTGTGGCCCAAGACAAGATGATGCTTCTCTTTTTTTTTGCGAAGAATCAACTTGCCGTCATGGGAAGGCGAAGTGGTGAGATCCTCTTGTAATGGGCTGAGCTGAGCTGAGAACTTGAGTGATTGAGTCGCAAGATTCAGCCCCGTGGCGAATTTGTTGCAGACATTCAGTCTCAAGATGCAGCTTCATGACAAATTTTTTGCCAAGAATATTTTCGCCAAGAATCAACCTCAAGATGCAGCTTTGCGATATTTTTTTTGCAAACATTCAATCAGAGTCTCAAGAAGGAGCATTGCCAATTTTGACTCTAAGCAACATCATTGTCACTCTTCCAAATTTCCAATTCCTCAGCAACATCAACGGTCTTTTTTTCCATTGAGAAAACGACAAAAAGTCGTCATCTGATCCTGTAAATCAAGTCTCGCAACTCATTTTGTATCACGCAAGTTAGCTGGTAACGTGAATTCAGTCACAGATTCACAGCGACAAGCTACAAGGAACCAACAGACAGAAACACATACGGAAAAACCGAAGCAAGGGGCTAGCCTCCTCAGCTCTTGGCGTCTTCTTGAACTCATTCTTTGAATATAAGATCTGAACATGAATACATCTGCTTTCATCATCATATGGTTGAGTTTAATTGCCCTTACACCAGACTACTTTCTCCAAATAGTCGCAGGTGGCCCCGTGACCGTGACACGGCAGCAGCTTACCACGTCTATTTCGAAATTCACAGGTGAACAAGTCGACAGAGGCACACTAGATTTCTCCGATAAAGTTATCCGGGGAATCGGTATGCAACATGGCGGACAAAGCATCGGACAGCTCGACTTTTTTTACTATGACAAAAGTGATGAGAAAAAAACTGGACAAAGAGATTCAACAACGGGAAAAACAGAGTCTACTGACTGGAAAATCATGAGGGTCAGCGCTTATACTGGGATTTCTACTGTAACAGATTCAGAATCAGATATATCGAAGATTCGGAACGGGAAGATTCGGAACGGCGGCAAGGCCCATAATGGCAACGGCAACAGGGGCAACTCTATAATAAATGCTCCAACAACTATTGAGCATTTGAGTAGAGATTTTCTTATGATTGACAATTACGGGTACGCGGGTTTCCAGCCGATCAAGAAGACAGAGGTCATCACACAGATCAAATGGAAGCCTGTTCACACTGCTCCTGTTCACAGTGTTGATGGTCTGAAAAATGCTGCAGATCATTTCGCTAGTCTTGGCGCGGCAATCCAGTTTGTGTTACGTGACAACTCTAAGCGTGACAACTCTAAGCGTGGCAACTCTAAGAACAATGATAATGCTGGACAAAATCCAGGAAGGTCAAACACGCGCACTTTGTCTCTGTTTGTTCAATCCAGCGAAGAGCGCAATACATCTAATGTCGAATATTTTCCTGCGGAGCATGAAATACAGGGCAATGAGGAGAAAGCGTTGCAGACGCTGCAGTGGGAATTCACGGGGAAGCAGGTAGTATTCAACGGTAAGCCGAATTACAAGCGTGGAAGACCTGTTGGTGCAACACTTACTGGCCCAGGGGAAAAAGTGAAGCAAAAAGCGAAACACGGCGCTGGAAAGGTGGTCAGAAACGGCAATATGGACAACAACGGCAAGGGACATCGAGAAGCACATGAAGTCGAAGCTGATAACGCCGAACCTGAGGACGGCGAAGTTTATAGGCATTTCGCAGAGCCGGTGCCAGCAGAGCCTTCCAGTGACGACAGAATTTCCACCAAAACAGTTGCCTCCAGTGTGGCTTTGGGATTAGGTATTGTTGGCGGCGCAATCGCTGTTGGCAAGAAGTCTTTCATGAACAAGCCCCGCACAGAGATGAATGTCGAAGAAACAAAGGAAGAAAATCAGAAGAACTTGAAAAAAGACCTGAGAGAAACGAATGTCAAAGACCAAGACAAGTTACAGAACGAATTCTTGAAAAACAATGCCTTTCGAGAATCCGACAAAGAGACAAACGACGCAGTCACTGATATCAGCACCTCCTTAACAAGCGGTATTGCTCATACGGCTCCAGGTGATGATGAGGTAACCGAGCTGGCTGATCCTGTTGTTGAGAATGTCGCCCTTGAGAATGCCAATAATCTGAAGAAAAGTTCAGAAAAAAGAGCGCCAAAGATATTAAAGGCTGTTGTGATCACACTGCTACTTCTGCTTTTTGTGGTTGCTTGTGTGGTTGGGTTTCTCTGGTGGTATCGGGTTTACAGGTCCAAACTCGCAAGTGACGATAGTACAAAGAATCGCAGCGAAAGCGTCCGAGCTTCTGACGCAGATTCAGCGACTCTGAATTTCGGAGATGAACAGAACCAAAATCATTCTCCTCAAAACGCTCCAGACCCCATTGATACTAACGTTCCAGACATCGGCAACGAATTGAACATGGATGATTTTTCTCGTTTTATAAGCGAGCAACAGGAGCTCTTGCTGGTCGACAACGATGATCCAGATTCCGCATTCAGTGTCGCGGCTGAGGCATGTGCGCGAAATTATGTGTATCCAGCTTTCTCGAAATCGCTCATGCTACCCGGAAATCTCGGAAATCGGAACGGCATAACGCCGGGAGTCGCGCTTTCCGGAGTTGAGTTTTCAGGATACGAATACCCTGCGAAGAACTCTGGATCACCAGATCACCCCGCAAGTAGTCAGATGTTGGCGTCTGGAAGTCAAACTCCGAACCTTATTTCCAATACGCAAGCGGACTTCAACGGCATCAAGAATCGGCTCGGGAATTTAGATCAGTTGTTATCCATGAATAACAAAAGCGGTTTCAGCAATGGAAGTCAGCTCTCTATTCCATTTTCCTTTGCTACGCGTTCTTCTGGTTTACCAAGTGATCAACTGATCCCTGGGAGCCAGGGATGTTTTCTGGAAAAGAAAGATAATCGCATAGCTATGGAAACTGGGCCTGGCGTTGATGCCCCTGCTGTGGAAACTGGGTCTGGTGATGCTGCTGCTGCTGCTGAAACTGATCCTCGTAGAGCTTCTGCTGTCCCCGCACAGTCCAATAGTGATAATGTTACCATCGGGAGTTCGGCTCACATTTGCATTGCAGGCCCACCTAGCGTAGGCCCACCTAGTGTAGGCCCACCTATTGTAATGCACTTGACAGACAAAGTAGGCCCACCCAGTGTAGGCAACCTGCTGCCAATAAGCCAAGAACCAGTTGGGTCTTTCAGCAGTGCCTGGACCGCCCCTGACCTTCGTGGTTCTTCTCTCCAACAAATAATGCAATCAGGGTGTTGTTCAATGGATGTTCATGCAACACTGGATGCTCACACTCCAGGACTAGAAATGAACATCCCAGGCACATACGCACCAGAAATACCGGACGCCAACGATTCAGCAGCACCACAAATCCTGGTCAGTCACGCATCTTTCAGTTCGAAGCTTGTGTCTCTTGATTTGACTGGCAAACAGGTGTAAGCAGGGCGTCTCCAAGCAGGGCGTCTCTCCTGTTGTAAGGCTAGCATTATGCATACGATCTTTCTGCCCATTTTTAAGTAGTCAACTCGCGCACAGTGTCACTGTTGTGAAATTTGCCTCACTAGTCTTCGTATTCAGCAAAAAAAATACTCCCTCTTCCCTTCGCAACCTTATTCGCAATATTTTCGTCGACGTTTCTTGGTAACGTTCATAAGATTCATGTGTATTATGTATTCTTTAGTTTCTGCTCGTTGGCAGTGAAGATGTATTGTAAGAAAAAAAAACATGAAAACTGCAATAGCGACAGCTCCGGTTGTCAGTCATTGCGTCTGTCATAGCGGCAATAAATTTTGTATACTCCGTTTTCCTAGAGTGGTTGTGTGATTACAATACAAACGTGATGATGTATGGTTTGTATTCAAGAAGACGTATCATCACGATGATGGACCTCTAAAAAAGAGGAATCATTGTCAGTGTTGAGATGGCAGGTCATTGTGGCCAAGTTTTGACTACAGCAATGATGTCCACTAGTTAGAGGAGAGGGCTGATTGTGGTCAGTGACTGTGGTCAGTGAGTCGCTGACTCATCCGCAGCATGGATTCGATTGATTCTGAAGACAAATTCCCATTATGATTGTATAGCTGTTTATGTGCCAAAATATGTGGTAGCTCGTTTGTCTTCACCGGAAATACATCATTTTTCCTCTGATAGTACTTTTTTGCGGGAAGTTTCCGAAATTCCGAATTGCAATTCCGTTTAAATTTTTCATGTGCACTAATTAAATTTCTCGTGCAGGATTCGAGTGTCCAAGAATTTTCTTTTCTGTGAGTCTGATTCTTTGCGACAAGATCGTCACAGAATCCGACTGATTGAATTCCTCTAAACTTAATCTGCGACAAGATTGCGAATAATTTCAATTTGCGACAAGATTTAGACGGACAAGAATTTATGTTCATCCTTTTTGCGGATAGTTGCGAACTTTCAAGAATTCATCTTCTCAATTACTCAAGACGTTTTCACTTTTATCCAAATCAGATCTTCTCAAGAACCATTACTGTTCCAATAAAAAGAAATTGCAATCCGATCATTGATGTTTCTTTTCGAAATTAACAGAGAAAACTGAAAGAGAGATCCCGTGCATAGTTCATGCGCATTGATTTCGTAGCCGTCTTCTGCATTCGTTCAATTTCATAAACTAACTTCATAGGTTGTGCCGATTCGCGAACGTATTTCATTGCATAAAAGAAAGTTGTGAGCACAGTTCACGGCATTTTTTTCAATTGGCTAGAGCCTCAGTAGCAAGATGGCCACAAAAAACTGTAGTTATTCCTTCGGAGCACAAAAGATGTCATTGCGACGACTGGCATTGTGGAGCGCTTCCGGCGTGCACGCCGACAAAGTGATTTCTGCGGACTGTCATTTCGACTCAAAAGGTCAGGTAAAGTGTGATGATAGCCAAGAAAACGCTCACAAACATATGTTCACTCGCGGAGAGGATAACAGAGTGCTGACGCAGATCTCCGCACTGCAGAAGAAGAAAAGCGGCGAAATCAGGGAACTGAAGTTCCACTACAGGACCGAAAAACAACAAGGCTTCGTCGGCAGCGGAAGATCAAACAAAGACTCGTACATCCACTACAAAATCACAGACGAAACCAAAGAGTCAGACGAATCAGACACCGCCAAAGACACGAAATGGATGCACGAGTCTGTCGAACCAGGATTCTCAATTATTTGTTTCGACCACCTAGAAAGCCCGCATTCAATACACACAGACAAACTCGGAAGCGGCCTCAGATTCCTTCTTGCTTCAGATGATATGAGAAAAAAGATTGTAGACAGCCAATGGACAGGGGTAATAACACAAAACAACGATAAGCAGAAAAAACATCACGAATTTGTCGAGTTTAAGAAAAACGGCCTGAAATTTGAGCTGCCCGAGCCAAATCAAGACTGGAAAAACCACCATGTCGTAGACGGTGTCACCACGTATGCTGGTGGCAAGTATGAGACGTATACCAGTCGGGATTCATTGGGAAACAAAAAACAGAGTTGGGAATTCGTTGGGAAAAGGGAACAAGATTTTGCCTCAAAATTTGGCTGTTACAACTACAATTTGTCGAACGTTCCCGCTACAAACGTGCTGCCAAGGCTTTTGAGAATGCCATGGGAAAACAAACTAAAAAAAAAGTTTTCTAACCCTGAATCAGGGGAGAGGTATCCGCATGTCTTCACGCCGGTTGCGGAAAAAAATATTTGGGATCCTGTGGAGCTTGTAAGCCTCGACTCTGATGCTGATGACAAGACTACTCATGCCATCAAGACTCCAGTGGTTCAAGTCTCACAGCTTCCTAATGCTGATAACGTTAAGACTCCAGTGGACACAGTCTCACAGCTCCCTAAAACTGATAACGTTAAGACTACATTGGACAAAGTCTCACAGCTCCCTAATACTGATTCCATCAAGACTCCAGATCAAGTCTCACAGCTCCCCAATACTGATGACAATACTCGAAAGAACGCGCTGGCATCCACTGTGGCTTTAGTCGGCGTTGTCAGTGCTGCTATTGTCGGCACAAAATCCCTCAGAAGGACTCAAAGCGGATTCTTTGCTGACAAAGCTTCAGTAGAAGACGATGACAAGTATTCGAAAACTGAAACTGATGACGGAAAAAATAGCGACAGTAAGAAGCTAACGTTCAACAGAGAGGATCCTATTAATGACCCTTTCAATAGGCACGTGATACAATCTGCAAACAGTCAATCTGCAAACAGTCATGTAGCCTCTGTCGGCGCTGCAGCGCTTAACTATGAGGCCATCGATAATGATTCAGATTCTACCGCAAGAGAAAAAGGAGAGACACAAACGAAAAATCGAGGTAAGACACGGGCTGTGATAATCACGATGATGATTCTGTTTTTTCTCCTAGCTTCTGGAGCAGCGCTTTTCTTCCTTTACCGCCGCCGTGGCAGTGACAAAGAGTCTTCATCGGAATCCATTTCCAGAGACGGCGTGCCTTCCACAAGTGTCAGCGACTCGGCCACAGTAACAGTTGGCGCCTCCAGCATGCCATTGGGTGAAGGTACTATTCGGATTATTCGAAATCACGACGACGATACTCTTCCGAATCACGGTACAAATCGGAATCACACAAATCGGAATCACAGTACTACGAATGGCAATTCTAAACGAAGATACTCTGATGCCAGCGATACAGTGTACGACTCCTATTCGCCAAGTTTCGCACTCACACCCAGTTTCGCTCCTAATGAGTCTGCTCCTGAGTCTTCTAGACCTCACGCAGCAGACCCAGGCCCTGGCTCAGGACTGGTAGGCATTGACACCGATCTCAATATGGCTGATTTTTCTCGTTTTATAAGCGGCGAATTAGGGAATAATGAGTTGGTTCTCGCTGATAATGACGACCCGGAATCCATTTTCAGCGTAGAGGCAGAGGCAGTTGCGCAAAAGTATTTCTATCCATCGGCCGCTTCTAAGTCTTCGCGGCTTGTACCAGGTAACGTCACGAACTTACAACAAGGAGCTAGACCAGGAGGAGCTGTTCTTTCGAATCTGGAAGGCGTCATCAACTCACAGCATGAATACCCCGCAAATATGGGGAACAGTCAGACTCTCTCATCTGGAAATCTCGGAAGTCAGAATCACACTCCAAACAGTACACAAAACGAATTCGACGCAATGAAAAATCGTCTAGGATTAGATCAGCTCTTGTCGAACAACAGAAGCGGTTTTAGCAATGGGAGTCAGCTCTCTGTCCTGTGTTCCGGTGGTAACATGGCATGTTACATGCGATCTGGCGCCCCATCCAATCGCTCCTGTTACTCTGGCTTGGCAAGTGGTGAACTGATCCCTGGCAGTCAAAACTGTTTTCTTGAAAAGTCTAAGAAAGAATCCCCGTAAGTTAAGTACAACACGTTCGACAGCAAAACAAACTTGAAAAAGTTGTAAAACAGTGCAAACTTTTCCGCCAGTTGGCATGCAATTTCAGCCCGTTGGCGCGCAATTTCTGCCTGTTGGCAAACATTTTCTGCCCGTTGGCAAACATTGGCAATTTAATTTTCTGCCCGTTTGGCAAGTAAAAAACCGCATTGAAAACTGGTATTGTCTCTGCATTCTGATGAGTTGTATACTAATGCAAATTTATAGAGAAAGGCAAACACAAGATATGACTGCGGCCTCCTGTAAAAAAAAAATCAAAAAAAAATCAAGAGTCTTAAAAGTGGACTTCATGAATCATCCCGCATGCGGTGTGACAGTGATTCATGTTGTAAAGTAGTTGACTCCTGATTGCCCTGTCAGATGGGACTCAAAACGTCGACAGAATTGATTTATGTCCGGAGACCTGAAGCCTGCGCAGCTAAAATGCTGTGAGTAGTGAAATATGTATGAATATGCTATGTCACAGTGGCCCTGGGAGTCCCCTGCGGAGTCCCTCCTTGGAGAACATTGTCTTTAGTCTGCGATCTTTCTTCCAAGCCTTGAGAACCATTTTTCCACAAGTAGATGTTACATTAAAACTTTTTAACATAGAAACCTCGTCCCTGGGTGTTTTGTACCGTTTCAAACGGGCCAGATTCAGAATCAGCAGCGTCTTAAGCAACGTCGATTGGAACGGTACGGGGTAAGTTATTCAGTTTACATTTATTGCGAAGAAAAGTCCTGCGAAGCAACGTCAGTGTATAGAAACAAAATCCCATGTAACCTGAAATTTCATTCGCGATTCTCGACTGGTGTTCAGTTTTTGATTTACTATTTTTTTCCAGATTGGCTATCATTATGAGCAAACATGATGAGTGCAAGTGATTCGAAGTACGATGTCAATGAGAGATCCAGCGGCATTTTTTCGGGGCGCAATGATTTCGCAATCGTTTTCACAAAATTATATTTCCATTTTTGATTGGCAATGCGGGCAGCCGGAGCATTTAGACTCAGCACTAGTCTCGTGAAGACGACAGGTTCATTTGTTCTTAAGTTTCAAAGCCTGTAGATTTGTAATTCGTGAGATCGTCTTCCCTGTTTTTGCAAAATCTCCACAGTTATCCCTCCACAGGGTGTGTCTCTGACGATCAGTTGTCGTGAAAGTTCAAATTTGTGATGCAAAAAAGGGCAATTGAATTTCTTGAGAAGGAATGTTTTGACTCGAAAGCCGAACTGTATTTAGAATTCTATTAAAAGCGCTATTCCGATTATTGAACTCCGATATTTCCCATTGTGCTGGTATTGTGATCGAGACTCATATTTTCAAACTTAGAAGACTGCTTTCACATATTTGGTTGCCTCAATTTCTCGGGCAGTAAGAATTACAGTTTTACTTCTGAATGAAAGACGTAAGATTTACAGTTTTGCTTCTGAATGAAAGACGTTATAACTTATTACTAAGGCATTATTTATCTAGACTCAGAGAACTTAAGCACTACAGTTTCAGATGAATTCGTTTCGTTGTGTTTCTGATTTTCCAAGCGATAACATTTTCGATTTTGTGTCTTAAAAAGAACAGACTCATTTTCCATCGGGGTATAGGTATCTGTGTTGGTTTTCGTATGCCTTTATTGTCGGTTTTGGTGCGGTATCATAAGCATATTGGATACGATCTATAGAATCAGTGAGGATCTGTCTAAAGAGTGTTGAGAATTAAAGTTTGATGTTGAGTCCGATTTTGGTGTCGTGTCTCTCGGGGAAAATAGTGTTGGAGCATTGGTTTTGTTGACAATACAAAGGGCGTCAGGTGCCTCCAGTGAGTAGCGGCGGCTTATTGACAATACAAATAGATTGAGGACACAGCTTGTCATTGACACCGTCATAGAAAGCAATTGGCCACTGAAACACGTCAAAAAACAAATTTTTGTCACAGATCGATACTGAGTGCAATCCAAGTGTCTGATCATTGTTTCTAAATCTGTGATCAGGTGACAGTTTGATTTCTGTCATTATCTCTCTTCTAAAAGCTTAGCATTGAGTTCGTTGCGTTCGTTTCTTCAACCTGAATCCATTCATTGAAATCAAGCAAAGATGTCAAGCAAAATGATGGCGCCAGTTTCATTCGAATCCCGTTCTGGATTCCGATCCTTATCCGGATTCCATTCCTTAATGTTTCTTTCCTCTCTCTCCTCCCTTATTGTCTCTTTCCCCCATGCCATGGGAACAGGCGGCATTCCAGCATGTGAAAGTAGTGACAGTGTCATGGCAGCTATCATTGGTGAGAAGAGAAGCAATTGTATTCGTGAAGACGGTGCTAACAAATCCACAACAGCAGAATCGGGCGCAACAGTTGCGTCATCGTTGAAGATTTCGTTGTCGAATGTCAATGACGCCCCTCCTCATTCTCCGAATCGTTCTCCGGTATCAGAAAATCCTCCTCCTTCGCCAAATCATTTCACGATGTCTGAAAGACCACAGTCAGAAGCAAAGCCGTCTTCTGAACTTTCTCAGTCAGACACAAGAACAGAAAAACCGCCGAAAACTTTGGAGTACGTCCGAAAAGAAGATGGCAGGGAGAAAGCACCGCCAAAAACCTTGGAGTACGTCAGAAAAGAAGATGGCAGGGAGAAAGTCTGCAAGTTTCAATGCAACAAAAACGGATTTAAAGATGTTCTGGATGTTCTGAACGTACTCAAAGATCATTCAGAAAGCAGAAAGCAAGTGGACCGTAGTACGGGAAGCAGAAGGGAAGAGAAAGTTGTGGCATTGTTGGAACAGCAAGACCAGAACGTGATTGCAGCAAATAACTATGGGTTGAATAGCTTTGGGGGGATTAATGGCTATGGTGGGAATAACAATGGCTATGGTGGAAATAATGACAATTCAGGCGGGCAACACGGTAGCACTTCTAATGCAGGACAGAATCTGAATGACGATAAAAATAACACAGGAACAGGAAAAAATAATCAGCCTCCTTGGACCAATACACGTCTGAAAACGAGACCAACCGGGGAATCTGCGAGAGACTATCAGAGGTTATGTAGCGAAAATGAGTCTTTGGTGGGGTTTTATGAAGGAGTTCTAGCGGATATGAAGAAGTGTAAGTGTGCGGATTTTCTGGAAACACCCCCAAAACAGGTTGTCAAGGTGAATGTGAGCTCTTCTGAGCCCACGGATGGTAAGAACACGGATGGTAAGAACATTGAAGGTAAAAACTTGAAAAGCTTTTCCACAGTTTTCTCCAACGCTGAGCCTAGACAGCAACGCCCTTCCGGCTCTTCTTTTGGATCTTCGCTCGGTGGTGTCGGTAGCGGTGCGCCAAGTTCAGCAAGTAACTCGAATCAAAACACCACTGCAAGCACAAGCTTCAAAAAAAGTCCGAAAACAAGTCCCAAAACGAGTCCACGTATGAAGGCACGGAGTAGCACGTTTCTGTCGTCGTTATTCGCAACTCCACATGAGTCTGAATTCTTTGCCAATTTTACTTTGTGAGGAAAAGTAAAATATTCTGTTGTGAAGAAAAAAAGAGAAGACAGAGGAAGAGAGGAGTAAAAGGACAAGAAGAGAAAGGAAAAGAAGAGAAAGGAGAAAAGAAGAAAAAGGAAGAGAAGATAAAGGAAGAGAGGAAAAAGAAGAGAAAGGAAGAGGGGAGAAAGGAAAAGGAGAGAAAGGAAAAGGAGAGAAAGGAAGATAACTCAGTCTCAGTTTTTGGGAACAAGCGTTCAGAATCCAAAAGAAGAGAAGTCTGTTTGGGACAAGAGTGCAGATCTCAGAACATTTAACTTCGTGTAGTAACATGTGATATCACTGACATAGACATTGTATTGTCAATGATTGAGAACATAGACACTTCACAAGTCATACACTGAGACTAGTCCTCTAAATGAGTCTGACAAAGTCTGATACTATCGCATTTATCCTGTTGCTGTTGATCCCTATTCAATTTCTGATGATCCGCATTGCTATCGCCCAGAATTCTCGCAGCCGAGATTCCTCGCATCCGGATTCAGATAATCATATCAGTCCTCAGAATCACCCTCCTTCCATTCCTGAGACTGTGCCTCTGATTCCTATCTAGGATCCTCCGGATTGAGCGTTTCGGAATCTTGGTGAGCAATGATTCTTCGGAAAATCTATCTCAGAAACACAGTACTTATCAAGCATCCATGTGTCGAGGATCCATGTATCAACCCATAAGCGTTCACTTATCCAACCATAAGCATTCAGGGTGAAGAAGCCTTGCAGAGTGAAAAGACTGGCAGAGTAGGTCAGTTTCTTCGACTGAAAGCCTGAATGGACCGAACAGACCATGAAGTAGTGACGTATGTCATAATTTATGAATCCGTTTGGTAAGTACTCCAGGCAAACCCATGGGTCTTAGCTGGAAGTCTTAGCTTTCAAGTCATTTGGACTCGAAGTAATAAATTGGGTTTAATGTCATTTTTAGTTGTGAGTGTCTGTGCCATTTTTTGCCAATTTTGAAACTCAAGCCAAGATTTAAACGTGCGGAACTCCAAAAGATTATAAGATAACCATGCGAATCCAATTAGAAAAGCACGATCATAGAAAGAAAAAAAACGTATTGCAATTCGAAATTTCAAATGCGGGTCCACGAAGGCTAGTATTGCGATTCGGAATTTCAAGTGCGGGTTTATGAAGATTTTGACTCTTCGACCTGTGTCACTATCAGTGACGACAAGGACCCTTGAAACCATACACATATGGCAATATTGATTGAATGTGGCATATCCATACTAAAGTTAACCATTTTAAAGAATCGTATATAGTTGCGCCATGTTGTGAAGCTCGTGCATAATTTTGACAATGAAGTTTGAAATTGTGTGCAGTAACAGTCGTTCTGAGATTTTGATTCATGGTCATACGTTTGCAGTTTTGCGTGGCTGTACTAAACTCAAGTTTCGAAATCAGACACCGGAGAGAGGATCGATTTTTTGGAAAACATTCCCCATTATTGACGTCATCATGATGATGATTGTGACAAAAAAAGTCTCAGAAAGGAGTGGCTATTATCAATTTCAGTGGACCCTAGATTCGAAGAGGTTTTTGCTTTCGCAATAAATTGCAACACCCGATCACGTGTGTGTAACAGTACTGTGCACAGGGTAAAAAGTCGAGATGATCATACGCCATGGACAATTTTGCATCAAGATTCTGCGTCAAGAACTGACAAGCTCCCCAATATTGAAGTCCCATTTCAGAAGTCCAGTCGCCCTTGCCCTTGTTGATTAGAATGGCAAATTTGCTGTGACCCTTTCTGAATGTTGCGACTCTTTTTTTTGGGCTGTTTGTTTTGCCATGATCAGTCAGTGTCTTTGTCATGACTCATGATAGAATGACGATAGTCCAAGATTCCGCCCCCTTCAAGCTGAACTTAGTTGAAGTTATGAGGATTGCCCCCTCAGTAGACTCTGAAAGTCCCTCGTAACTTAAGTCATTTCAATAGTTCTTTATTGTGTAGCAGTTCTTTCGTGTGTGACCATTGATTTTGGGACTAAATTGGAATTGTGTAGTTTATGTCTCATGAAGTCAATGAAAAGCAAACATCCAAATGGTTTCGCCCCATAGTATTGCGAAACAGCTTCAATGCGACGATGCGTTAAACTTAATAAAAGGGATCATGATGGAAGGTCTCTGGTCATGCTCTGTGTCACAGTTCGGATCCATAATCAATTGAAAGGACAAGTCGGTGGCAGGTGTGTCAGTATTTGAAATTTTGAATTTTTCCATTTTCATTTTTGAAGTCTTCCCTATTTTGGGATATGATGTTGATGCTGATTGTCAGTCCCTGATCAATCAGGATTCCCAAAAAAATGATGCAAAAAATTCCATCTGATTCATCGATGATTGTCGAGAGCAGTGGAATGGAAGATATATTAAAGCAAATTTTCCCGGAACAAAGAAGCATTCACGATTCGATTCCCAAAGAAAACTGAACCAGAAATTCATGTAACTCATGGTGTCATTTTATTTCAAATTTCAAGTCAGGATTGTTCTGTTGTTAGCTTAAAACTTCCATGCTGCTAGTTTAAGAGCGTGTAACACGTTATTGAAACCGCATTCAATTTTGATAAGCATTGTAGCAAGCGGTGAGTTTTTAATTACATTTCTTTAATTACATTTCTCGTTGCGGACCGCGGTATATCGCCCTAAGTAGTAAGGGCGACATCAATCATTCTGTCTAGTAAACAGTGCTGAAGTGAACTTAAAGCGAATTATCCCCATGGAATTGTTTTGAAACACATGGAATTGTTCTGAAACATATGGCGCCTATCATGCGACTAAATCAGGCTTGCCATACAGTGAAATCTTTCCTGAGAAATAGAAAGCTTCAAATTTCAGACACCTGTAAGGCTATATTTTCCATTATTTTGATTTGTCGGATTTTCACCGTCCTGACATCATGTCTCATGTATTGATGACATGATGATCATGATATCACTGCAGATTTATCATTGCCAATTGAAGAGAGTCTCAGTTCATCAGATTCACGGTTTGTAACCGAAGAGAGTCCATTACGGTTTGTGACCGTTTGTGTTGACCGAAGTGAGTTCGTTATGGTTGACCGAAGACTCGAGAATTCGTCAAGGTGTGTACCCCTTTATGTCTGTTTGAGCGGTACCGCTTGTTTGGCCCGGAGTATCTGTGATTCCCGTTGATATCATTCGTGTTCTCATTGATAAGATATGCGACTGGGACGTTGTGGCGGGAGAAAACACAGAGAAACTGAGGCTCTGATGGAAAAACAGAAATGTGTGGAGTTCTTTTTTTGTGTGAGAAACGTGTGGAGTTGCTTTTGTGTGAGTGCGGAGTCTGCTTAAGAGCTCGAATTTGATTTGCAATGGTGCCCAAACCGGCTTAGGAGCTCGAATTTGATTTGCAATTTTCAATCGGTTTTCATCAGTTTCCAAAAAAAATCGAAAGTCCATTTCATAGTCACAAAAATCTGAAAAAAAAGGTTTTGTTTGTTTCTGAGAGCGGTGGAGGAGTGACAACCACAATGCCAGCATCAGCAAAGTCTTCTTCGGACGAGAAATCGTCAAAAGAAGCCGACTCAGACAAAGCCGGCAAGTCGACATCAAACGCTGACGTTTCATTCTTCAATTCTCTTCACAAACATGCAAAAGCGTTTCTGCGACGTTTCGATATCCACGAGGACACAACAAAGTCTTCTACCGTCCTGCCAGTCTCATTCCAGTTGTCCGAACTGGACCGAGTCGGTTCGAATACTGGTCATCGGTCCACATTTTCTGTCTTCACTCAGCCTAATTTCGATAGATTTAGGGAGAAGCATTTGAAATTCGGAAAAAAAGACGAAAACACTGAACATGACTCACAAACACTCGATATTCTGAAAGCATTTTTGTATCATGATGGTCGTTTCTTCCTCGATTGCGCATCCGATCTACCTCAACGATTTCAATGGGAGATGGCGAAAATCGCGATACAGAGCGCACCACATCTGATCAGTGAAATTGGAGTGGATGGGAAGATGAAATCCAGTAGCACCACTGCTGATTCTGGTACTTCTACAGGTAAAGACAAAAAACCATTGCCGACACTTAAAGAACTTTCGCAAGGCACGAGTCGTGTTTTGATGTGTGACGAAGTGCCCACGTCTGGAGCTGTGATGTCATTTTCGGTAGAGGACTATCTGGAACTTGATAGGCGAGCGGTGCAAGCAGCGAAAGTTCTGGACGAGTATCAGGACTCTCAAAATGATTCAGAGAATTCAGACGAAATTTCTTCCGCACAGTCAGAGAGCGTTGGCTCCAAGGTCCGGCAATACGAGTTGACACGTGCGTTTGAGAAGACGGTGGTCATGGCGAACTCAAAGAAGAATGTTGCAGACGATTTCATCGATATTATTTGGAATTCTGTGGAGAAAAACTGCGAAATAACCCCTACGATGGCCAATTTGCTACGGTCTATAAGGGCGGAAACGAAGTTGCTGGATGGGAAGAAAAAAGAGTCTGGTGCAAAAAATGGATCACCGTCTGCGTTTTCTAAGGCAGGAGCGAATTCTTCTGGAAAGAGCAGCAGCAGTTTCGCGGATGGTTCACGAGACGAACCTACAGGTAGCAGCTTCCTGGAAGGGAGACGGCGAGAAGCGCATCATAAAGAAGAGCCAAGATATCACGAGCAGAGACGTCATGGCCAGAAGAGGGGACTGCTGATGAACAAGCAGAGGCGACGTCCGCGGGATGACGAGGAGCGTTATGACGAAACACAGATTGGTGGAAGACGAGAACCGCAAAGACGGGTTGATGAAGAAGAGCCCATGCTAAACGATGCGCAATACAGAGCAGAAGACGTTCCACAACGAGGCAGGGATCGCGTACGAATCCAGGATCATGGTCATGAACATCGAAACAAAGCACCTGAACCACATCGGAAACATCATCATCACGAACAGCAGCAGTCTCGGTCGGAACAACAGCAGCAACGACGCTCGGAACAACAGCAGCAACCCCGCTCGGAACAACAGCAGGTCCAAGCTCGTGAGCAAAAACCGGAAATTAAGCGCAACGAAAATCAGCCTCACCACCATCATCACCATTCTCATCCTGGCCATCGCCCTAATTCGAATCCCACCAGCAATTCACGAAAGCAAATTCCGCGAGCTGCTCTTCCCCCAGCCATAGCAGACGAGCTGGATCGTGATGAACCGCCAGAATCAAAATTGCGTTTCTTAGACCGCAATTACTCCAATTTGAACAACGCCATGGCCGACGGCGCTCACGCAAATTGGGCAACGCCACGCCTCCAGTGCGGTCAAAAAGCAGGCAGCTACTTCGCGATGGAGATGCGATCCTCACTGAGTAATTCGAAAATCGTCCGGAAAATCATCGAAAAGAAGATCTTGCCAATCAAAGAAGATGAAAAGCGACAGAATGCGTTCGTGAAGCTGTATTCGCAACTTTACATCAATTTCGCATTGGAGCTCCATGATCGTCTACCCGAATATGAAAAAGCATTGTTCTTCGACGAGAAACAGCGTGCAGAAGATGAAGCACTTCGCATGGCGAGACCGTTACATGCTTTGCTCGCCGACGTGAACACAAAGATGGTGGAACAATTTCCAATGCTAGTCGCCATTATTCGTCAAGACCTGCCGCAAGTGGATACTTCGAATTCTGATTTCGCAAAATGGAAAAAACAAAGAAACGTCAAGACTCCAGGGACAGTGCAACTTCCGGCGAAATTACAGCATGTGCTCTCAACGGGATTACGAAAAGTTTTCCAGAAAGTTGTTGAAACAGATGGTAAGCTAATTCGGCTTGTGCAAGACACGAAACTCAGAAATGACGAAACGTTGTTGGAAAGTGCTGTCACCAGCACGCCATCCGCAATCGTGTTTGCGAATGCCGGTTTTCGGGTTGTTTCTAACACTGGGAAAAGACAAGCTTTGAAGGAGATGGCAATGGGCATGATAGGTGACGACGCAGATCAAACTTCGGATGATAAGCAAACTCCGCAAAATCCCGAAGTCATCCAGTATCTGCCATTTCCCTGGCTAACACCGAACAGACAAAGACATGTTGTTTTAGGCGAAAAAGAATTCAACAGACTGATGTTAGCACCGGCAATACGGTCGAGAAGTGACTATCTTTCTGTCTCTGATACGCGCGATCTCGTTTCAGTGGCGCTGAGAGTGGATCCGAAAGTTATCAAATACGTTATGACAGAGGAAGCGGTAAGGTGGAAATATTCAGGTGCTTCAGGGGCGCCTACTGCTAAAAGTTCAGGAGTTTCAGGACTGAAAAAGGATGCATTAGCCGAATCTGAATCAGCCTGCAACAACCAGCTTTTGGAAGACCTTTTCGACTACGCAGTTTCTCAAGATTCCTCTATATTGGATCCGGATTTTTTTCCAGCGTTTCGATTCGCCCCCAATTGGATCTCTTGTTGGCGTCCTGTGGCAGCGCGGGTTATGGATGGTAGCATTACCAGCTCAATGTCGTCGGGCTCTAATAGTCGCGGGCAGGTCTTCACGGAGTTCGCAAACGGGCTGATGAAGTTTGGTGGTGGGAAGAAAATCAGTGGACAAGGAGATAACTCTAGCGCGGACACCCAGGAACTCGAATTCAAACAAAAAACGTTGACCGAATTCGTCAAGAAGAGTCCGGAATTGATGCAGTATGTTTTTCCACCGGATACGATGGCTGTAGAGAAAGGTGCCAATGGCAAGGAGAATCAATCCAACAACGTCAGCAAAGATGAAGTCCGTTTCCTGGACCTCAACAGAGCTGGAAAAAAGTATTGGGAAGGAAAGGAGAAACTGCAACTCCTTCGAAAGAACATTTCGAGTTCTAGAGACGCTGGCGCAACCGCAACAGATGACACAGCTTCTATTTATCGCGATCTCGCTATCGAAGCTGTGCAGAGTAAAGGAGCGAGCTTGGAATTCGTAATTCAGGATGGGAGAATATTTTCTCCAGAAACATACCAGGATCTTACAGAAACTGCGATAGCAAATGATGGAAACGCGATCTATTTCGTGGATTACCCAGAACGGGTGAAAGCCTGGAAAGATACAAGAAAGCTGAAGTTGCCTGCTCCGGAACATGATGAAGGACAGCAAAAAATATCAGAGGAAACGAAAGAGGCTCAGAAGACATCGGATCGAAGAAGCGAAGAAGATTCCTCGAAACGGACAACAGATCACGAAAAATCCAAGCAAGTTGATTCTGACTCGGAGACCGCTTCTCAAGAGGAATCTAGCGAAGAGGCGTCGTTTGTTGAATTCGATTCGAAATCAAGAATGAAGAAAACAACTTTACAGCACTCTCAAAAAAACTCTTTCCTTGAAGTCGATGATGAGGTGGAAGATCCCGACGAGAACATCCCAGTTAACCTGCTCAGACTCGCCGTGAAAACATCTCCAAGGATACTGTTAAACGCAGGTCAAATCAAAGATCGTAGGACCGGAAAGCGATTCTTCTCACCGATGCAGTATTTCGAAGCCGCGAAGACCGCGATTAAATCGGATGTCGTGAATTTACAGTTCGTCTCCAGCGATTTCTTTGAGGGAGATGCTGCGTCATCGTATCGCTCTCTGGTGCGTTCTGCACTGTCGCAATCGGGACTCGCTTTGCAATATGCAAGCGATGAATTACGAGACGATCGTGCAATTGTGACTCTTGCGGTCCAGAGCGATTCGAATGCAATCCGGTTTGCGAGCGAAAAACTGAGAACGGATTTGCAGAAGTTAGCGAAAGAGAATGATCCCGATATCAGTTTCCGTCACATCGAGAAGGAGGCTGCGGAAGACGACAGAAAGCGGAATAACAGAAAGATTAGGGACAAACGTGAACTTGAGAGGGTTGGAAAGCTTTTGGCGTTGCGGAAAAAGCTGATTGTGGAGCGAGGTGGTGATGTTGGGGGTAGCAACGATGGTAAAGGAGCTGGCAGTGGCGTTGGAGGTGCAAACTCAGGTGACGCTTCTGGTTCTCAGAATGCCGACGATCAAATCTCTGATGGCGAGATTAGCACTGATGGTAAACGCGTCAGTGATGACGACGGTTGCTCTGGCGGATCCTGTGGCGATGGAGAAAAAACGTTTGACCGGGAAAACAATGACATAGAGCCAGACCAGTCTGACAGGGAAAGTGGACCCGAAAAAGAGTCTGCAAATAAAGATGACGATGTTGCACAAGAGAAGTTGGATACTCCAGAAACGGGAAAATCCGCTGCCAAAAAAGAATCCGACGATTGCAGCTCGTTTTTGTGTGAAGGCAAAAAGCAGCTTGATGGTGAAGCGGACGACGAGTACGTGGAGGAGACACGAGAACAACAACCTGAAGTCGAAGAATTCAACGAGCCAGACGTGGTTCCTGGAGGGGGGTTACACGAGTCCGAAGATATTTTGGACGGTGGTGAAGATGCTGATGCGATCGTCGATGACGTCAGTGATGAAGTCGTAACTTCAGAGCAACCGGAATTGCAATCCGATCCAGGATTGGATGGTGAAGACTATGACACCATGGAAGACAATTCATACCAACGAGTCGCCAACATCGAGGGCCAATACCCAGACGAGGAATTCCCAATCAGTTTTCTCACCAAGTTGCAGAGCAGTGGATCGGTTTTGGAGCCTGCTTACGACGATGTTTCGCTTTGGATATTCTTCCCGCTGTTCGCCGCGATTTTTTTGTTTTGGTTGATGAAGACACTCTGTCGGAGAGAACGACGTTTCCCAGAAAAAGATCAGAGTCTCCAAGAGAGCAACTCTAAGATATGGCGGCGATTGTGTCAGTGCCGAAACTCCTCACCAACCACGTCGATAAGAACACATATAACCCATGATCTTGGTAGTGACCAGGATTCGGCATCGATGTCGCTATTGGAAGGCGACATTGTGTGACGTCTCAGATGCATCAGTGTGATTGGGGACAAATCTTTTTGTACACTCGATCGATTTGGAATCCATGTACATTTCGGAAAGTACACTAATGCATTCGTAAACACGACTCATATTTCATCATGCATATAATGTCCATAGGACTCTCATTTAGATTTATCTTCGTTTCAAAGCCATTCGACATTACAGTTCGTATTCTTGTTTCATTTCTTTCGCATACATGCTTGTAAAGGCCAGTTGTTTCACATCTATCGCAAAACGTCATATCTAAAGCAGATGGTTCGGCTCATTCTTTTTGCGTTGTTTCCGTTTGCAGTCACAGTGGATGGCCCAAGCGGCCTATGATCGTGTTCCATTTTGGTTTTCCAGAAGAGTCAAGACAGAGTAGAGTGGCGCGATACGTGTTTGAAAGAGAAACGGTTTCGGTGAGAGATGTGGCAAGAAAGGCTGAAGGCAATAGCGAGAAGTAGGAGGAGAGTGCGGCTTCTGCCCTCACGAAGCAAAAGAAAAGAGATACACTCAAACACAGATGAGTAGCTAGTCACGTGAAGAGAAGACGTTTACATTGAATCGTCCTCAAGGCAGACTTTTGACTCAAATCGTTTTAATTTTCCCGATTCAATCTTCCTCAAAAAAAATCCGCGCAGGAAAAGTGGCCACGATATGAAGCGTCACTGTAGTGACAGTTTCTGCTCGATCTGAGATCGATAATTGAGAGTCAGTGACTGAGATCGATAGCTGAAAGTCAGTGACTGAAGCAGCAAAGGATAAATCAACAGACAGGTTGAAAGGAAGTTTTCTTGGAGCTGTCTCAGAAAGATTATTGCGAATTCAATAATTGGAAAATTGGGTTCGTTTCCAGTTCGTCCTTTTGGAAATTGGTAGTGACCACATTTTGTGGTAAAACAAAAAACATGTCAAGCGCAAGTGGCAGGGAGGTTTTCCCTCCACAGGGCAGTCCTCGGACAGCTTCTCCACCAACACCACCGCTCTCAGCTGCCCACAATATGCTCCAGCGTGAAGAAGACAAGCTCCACAACCTGTTACGGGCCGTTGAAGTGCAGCAACGGAAAGTCGAAACTCTGCGAAGAGAGTACGAAATTTCGCTAAGAGAGGAAGAAAGCCGCATGTTGAGTGCGAGTGGCGGTGACAACATGGCGCATCACCAGGAATTCAACATTGAATCGAGCAGCGCAGGTTCGGAAGTGAGTGCGGAAGGCAGCAGTTCGGATGCTGGGGGTGGTGACAATTCGGAAACGATGAACGGTGGTGAAAGAGCTAATAGGAGGCGGAGCAGGGATGCAGAACCGACTTCGGAAAAAACGGAATTCGCGGCTAATTCCGAAACGTCGAGTAAGGACAGTAAAGACCGCGGCTCGAATAAAGGAAGTCCTTCGCGAACAAGCGAAAAAAGCATAGAAGGAGACGAAAGCTTGTCGCTAAAAAACACAGAACGAAGGAGGTCGAGGTTGGAGAAGAAAAAGAAAAGACGATCGATAAAGGAGAATGAAAACAATTCCAGCAGTAATTCTGCGGAACACGATCCCCTCGACTATCTCGGCATCGCGAAATGCGGTAGGTGTGGCGCACGATTACCTTTAGATGTGGATGCCATCGAACGACACGGCTTAGAAGAGTGTTTTCCAATGTTTGAGTCAACGAATTTTGACGGATGTACGCCCGTGGATGATGGAGGAGGGAGTCGAAGCTTCGGAGGGAGTCAGACTCCGAGTCCAAGCTTCAGCAGGAACAGTGGTGTTAATCAACTTAATCAAGGAAGTCCTAACCAAGCCAGTCAAAGTTTCACTCGGAACAGTCTCAGTGAGGCAAGAGCGTCTTCGAGATCTTCCGTCACTGCGAACATTGCTCAAGCGCACTACATACAGGTGATCAAAACCTCGATCAAAGATTGGCTGGATATGAAGCGGAATTATACGAAAACAGAATCTGGGAACGTTGACTCGCTCAACAACACTGCAGAATTTCTGATGTGGTTGCGGCATTTCCACAACGACCTTTCGGCGGAGCGGTTTGATAACAACAAAGACCGGCTTTCCGATAGTTTTCGACCGATCTGGGATGAAGCTCTCGAACAGGAAAAACACAATTTCACAGCGCCGCCATTTGCTCCGTCTCCAGCTTTCGCAGGAGTTGTGCAGATGGGAGATAGTAACACGCGTTCGAGTTCACGTCATTCTTCTTCGCAACGAGGACAATCATCTCAACAGGGGTCTCAGAGAAACAGCGCATATAACAGCACGCAGAACAGCGCGGCTGGGAGTAAGGAGAAAAATTTCGATAGTCCCGATGGAATCGGAGCCAAATCAAGAGAATTATCAGGCAATTTCGGCCAGGGGTTGGGTTCCGCATCGATCAGTACACCGAAGCAGAGGCAGATGACAGGTTCTTATTCGAGTAGTAGTCTTGATAACAGAGAGGGCTCTCATCAAGAGAGTGATGAGGGGGTTCCACAGCAAACAGACGTCCCACAACAAACACTAACAGACGTTGAAAAGCCGACTTTTTACTCGAAGCCATTGGATCCCGCAGAACGATCCACGACTGCAAAGAATGGAACTGGTTTTGACGGCTCATCAGGACCGAACAGGAACAGTTCTGCTGTCTCAGGAGCTGAAACGGATGATAGCAGAGAAAACTACAGTCCGGGTGGATCGTGGATAGGAGCGCAATTCTCAGAGTTTCTGGCGGGGATAACAGGGAGTCCGTCATCATAACTCGTTCAGGATTCAGGAAGCAGCTTCTGCAGTGACTAACTTCTTTCTTGTTATAAGTTTTGTGAGCGTTTTAGAGTGAGCTGTGGTAAGTGATGCTGCAGCTGTGCATCCGAAAACGCATGGTATGTCAGATGGATTTTGCTTCTCATTCTCATGAAGATTATGAAATCATGGAGGAGAAAACAGCTTCGTAATTCAAAACTGTTTGTGTTTCAGAAGACGTGAATTATCGAAAGAGTTTCGAACTGTTCATGATTTTGATTCGTTTCCGGAAGTATCCCTTGATTGAATGAACAGCGTTGCAGGAAGACTAGGAGTGATTTATGTGTGTTCAAATTTTGAGGAATGATTTTGAGGCTTCTGGGTTCTTGGCTCCATCATTGGGGATATTGTTGGTTGAGGATGTTGCTGAGGATATTGTTGGTGATGTCATTGAGGGATGTTGTTGAGATTCGATTGCAAATGCCGTGGGCCTGATTCGAGGGGACTGGAGAACACAACTCGAGAGCAAGGCTTCCACGAGGCGTTTGTGACTGTCAGGAGCAGCGCTTTTTTAATGAGAGTTTTGAGACGCAAGTTATTGCGATTCCGTTGGAGGAGACTTCCTCTGAAAGAAAGAGACTTGATTATTGAGCTCTCATGAAGAGAGGGACTGAGCTGACTGCCAAGCCCCTTCAGGCTACTTACCACTTGTAAGTTACAAGCGAACTTTCCTCCACCAGTATCAAACTTTTCTCAAATTATAACCATTCTAGCGTCAGAGCCAGTCTCTACGTCTTGTCCAAAATGCCTACGGAAAGCTTTCATTGAAACAGCATTTATCCACTCGCTAACAATCTTCTAACATTATCTTGATTTTTTGACTTTTTTGATTCGTTGACTATCTACGCCTGTCATCTTGGCAAGTCGATCTACATCAGATCATCATCTTCTGTGTTTGAAATTATATTTTCAGCCTCTGCGAAAGGTGAAGCGCCTCTCTCTTGTGTCTGCTAAATATTGTTCGGTATTCTTTTTTTCTATCTTGGGCATTGTTATAAACTGCACAGGATTGGTTTTACTCTTGTTTCAATTTGGTGCTTTTTTTTCTTTCTTTATTTTATCGTTGTTGCATTTGTACAAGATTCGTTTTCTTCTTCTCTTTTTGGGTCAGATCTGATATTCTTCTCTCGTTGCTGTTTGATTTTTTCTTTCAGGTTCCTCAATTTGTAAACTGTATACTTTTCTTCGGTTTTTTCAATATCGTTTCGGTTTAAATTTGAAAAAGTTTTATTGTCAAGATTCTCTATCGTCGTTTATCCCACCGGGGTTGCTATTTTATCATCATAGTTTCCAAGAAAATAGCAGTGATCCTTAGGCTTCAATTGCCAAATTCCATTCCAAATTTTTCGGCATTACATATGATATTGTACGCCTGATTCAGTAATTAAAGAATCAATCTCAGATCTGATTGGTGCCTGAGAGTCTGACTCTCAGAGACGCGATCAATTCAAACTCAAATAGTCCTGATTCAGAATTCTCAGATTCCTGACGAGACAGCTAATCTCGAATTGGAAGATTTTCCAAACTCCTTGCATCGTTCTGGAAACTGTTTGTGAGCGATTTCGTTTCATTACATCGTTGCCGAGACCATACGAAGTTTCCGTAAGTGATTCGAATTTTGAGTTTACGTATAAAAGTCATTTCCTCGCTGGCATTTCTACGGTTTTGAGTCCCGTAATTCCATTCCGATATCGAATTCTCTTGATTTCAAGGCTCCCCGTCCCAGTGTAAATTCGGAAGAGTCCCCCACGGTATTCCTTTCCTATCAAGCAGAACTCCCAACTGTTCGCTCATCATGGCGCTCAGCGATTCAGATTGTCGGATGAGTGACAATGATTCCGATGCACAGCTGTCTGATGTCAGCATGCCCGACGTCAAGATGTCCGACGTCGAAAGTCCACGTGCTCCAGTCCTCGAAGAATCAGATTGTGCGAAACGCCAGAATTCCCAACCAGTAGGACAAGACGTCACGGACAAATTGAAACCCAGTGGTTGCGCAAATCGTATCCCGATTAACAACAATAAAGACGTTGCGAAACCCGCAAAAGAAGATCGCGACCCTCATGCAGGTGCATTTTTAAGAAGCGTTGTGGTAAGTGCGGAGGATTGCATAAACCTGGACCCGGACGATGATTGGAAGCCGATTGACGGGCATAATTTTCCGGAGATTTTCCTGGCTCATAAGACTATTGCGTATCGCCAGTTGGAGGAGAGGGAGGAATGGAGGGAAAAATGGAAAGACATGCTGGAGGGTAAGGAGAATATTGGGAAGGGGTTGGCGGGAAGACGGGGAGAAATCGCAGCTCGGTGGGCAAGAAGAAAAAAGGCGAAACTGAATAAACAGAAACACGGCTCGAAGCCACCACCGGTTGGGTGTGGTGCAGATGAAACAACAGGTCATGCTTCGCACTACTTTCCGTCTGTTGGCCCTTCCAAAACTGTTTGTGGTTTTGGTAAAGTGATTTCTCGTCAAAATCAGTCTTCCCTCCGAATTCTGAAACAGAAGATGATCGAGAAAACGAAACTTCGCCCGAGGATGAACCTGTTTCCGACAATGGAGCCGAGATTTCTGGATGATCATACGAAACTCTGTAAGACGGAAATAGAGAAGCGACAGACGAGGAGGAAGATCACTGGTGTCAATTTTCAGATTTGTAAGCGTAAGACCATGGACGATCGAAAGTGTTGGCATGCGGACACGCGTTTGGGGAAGAAGACCCTGTGTCTTTACTCATATTTGGACGAACAAATCATGGCAGATGAAGCCACTCCCGATGAAGGCAGAATGCATGAACAGGCGATGGAAAAAGCTGCACGTATATTGGTTCTTTGAGACAGTCTTGCTCTGATATCGTTGTCATTCTTGACTGTTGCGTAAAAGTTCTTCTTGAAAAAGTATTTCAGGGATTGGCCTTTCAACATTGTCGTTTTCTGAATCTTCCATCATCATCCCAGATATCCGGACAGAAAAAGAAATTGGCCAGAAAGTTAAAAACTCATATACTCATTTGCATAAAATTTTCCTAAGAACATCTTGTCCGATCGCCCTTTCTCCAAAAACAGATCACCGAAGAGAAATGCTGCTAGTGCCAGGGGCGTCTCAATCGCGGATGAGCAATACCGGCTATGAACAGTATATCCGATCCATTTCGTGAAAAACATTGATAAGCTCAATCTCCATGGAGGTTCTTTTTTGTTCCCAATTCTTCTTGCTGAAAAGTCCGGCAATGAGAGGTGAGAGAGTTGTTTCTTCCAGGGTGGTTTTTTTTCTGAAGTTGTCTGAGAAAGTTCCGACTGTCATTCCCTCATTGATTCTCGTTGAGTCCCTTGATTCAGAGCCTTACGATCATGAAGACCAGCATTCTGCTTTTCGTTCTTTCCTTCAGAGCAGATCCCCGGTCCCTCTCATATTAAGGATCATCCTGAATTGATGCAAATATCGTTTGTGATTTGCAGAGTAGATTCTGAAAAGTAGTATTTGCGATTCGTGATCAAATTGATTCTGTTTTCAGACAAAATGCATTTCCGAAATTAATTTCCAGCGTCGGCTATCACCAGTGCAACAGAAATTTCCGAATCATGCATAACAGCAAGACCCACAGAAAGACAACCTCAGCGACAGGATTCGACAACTTGCCCAAGGCATTGCAAGTATTTCGCCCAAGTTTTCTGATATATAATATGTCTGGACTCATCGTTCAGATTGCATGCGATGAGATGACTTTTGGACAAGGTGGATTTTTCTCAAAACCGGTTCAATCTTGTCAATTTCGGATATTTGGTCAGATGATCGCATCAGATTTCTGAAGATGATTTCTGTAATTCCAATGCATTCGGTGTCTCTCTCATCATTCACGATATCCCCTCCTTCTCCCAAAATCCCGCCCCCAGGCTGCCCTCGCATATCGTGACTATGTATATTTGATGAAAGATCTCAATCCGTGCGATCCGTTCATGCGATTTATGAGGTATCTGGGAGAATCTGTAATCTTCAACACCATGGTATCTCTCAAAATCCCGGTGGAGGGCCAGACTTGGTCAGAGCTAGACGCTGAACGGGAATTCTTCTTGCGAGAAGAGTTGGAGCAGAAAATTGAAGAAAACCCGAAATATTTGGAACAACTCGCAAAGATGAGAGCACGAAGCCGCAAGTATCGTTCGGATCCAGCATACCGGGAAAAGGAAAATATCAAACGAGCCCAAAGATACGCAGCAAGACAAGAAGAAGTCCGTGAAGAAAGAAAAGCTCAAGCCAATAGAGCAATGGAAAACTTCTTGAATAAACCGAAGGAATAGGAGCGTTTCGAATTGATGGGCAGACCACGCGAGCTTTAATCCAATTGCTGCCGATAGAATGTCTGCTCAACCGTTAATGTCCAACAAACAAATCTCCTGAATTCTTGTCTTTTTTAAACACGGAGAAAGTAAGTTTGTGCTTTGAAGGCAGTGACGTATCGTTGTTCTCCTATTTTTTATTACCCATTTCGACTCCAATTTCAGCAGCGTTCATTTGCGCGCCACAATCCGAAATAATATCTGCAGTGACGTTCATTGTGGTCGGTCTACACGTCTCTTTTCCTCGGTTTTTTCTTTTGAAGCTCTGTTTTTCTGTGACATCGCAAGAATTATTCTCCAGACGGTATTTCCACAAACCAAAGTCATTTCAAGGAGATTTTTTATGTGGTCTTGTGTATCATTGATTCAGAAACAAACGGCTTTTTCCAGAGTCTGCCTTGTGTAAAGCCGATCGGACACTGATCATGAATGCGGCATGTCAATTTCCGTGTGGGGGTTATCTGTGAACGTCTGTGATCCAGATTCATTCAGAATGCCAAACAGTTTTTTTTACTGATTTCCAGTGATTTCTGGATTGCGATTTCGATTATTGGCGGATCAGACTTCTCATTCATTGTGGTTTTATATTCTCTTCTTTTCTGTTTGAAGTGTCAAAATTGCGAATCGAAGTTTCTTTCATCTCCGATGAATCTGAATCGCATGTTCCAGATGCCAACACTTGTGGAACGATGTATGTCGAGTGTGTTTCGTCCGTTGTCCTCAGTATTTGTTGATTGAAGTCATTTGCTCAAGATTCTCTGGTGCATTTCATTTTTCGACCATCTTTTTTTGAAACAAAATGTCGACGGAGCTGCCGGATGGGTTGAAGAAATTGATGTCATCCAAGGAATGGACCGAGGAGTTTAAGTCCATAATTAAATTCGTGCTGAATGACAATGCGCAACAAAAACTGCAGATCGATGAAATGCGCCGCAAATTCATGAATTTGGCTTATGTCTTAGCCGTGATGACAATATTGAAGTTCCTCACATCGCTTCCGTCTGTTTATCGTTTTTCGGTTCCTCTCCTGCAAAAAGTCTGCAGCAGGATCAAGCATTGGCTTCTGCTTGCCATTGGGGCCAGAGTTGTGAAAGCGCGGGGAGTCTACGAGTTTCCTTACAAGGGTATCTTTATTTTTGCTTTATGTTTTTTTGGTGCGATTATCAAGATTTGGAAATAATAATTGTGTTTGTTTGGGACGACATTGGAAAAAGTTGTGTGATTTGAGCCGTAGTTTTCGGTTCTCTCCCTGGTGATATTGCGGAAAAAAAGATAAACAACGTCATCCCATTATGATGTCAAAATCCAGGTGACCATTTCGTTGACGATCAAACCGGAAATGCAATCGCAGATCCTGGATTTCAGAACATAGCATCGATGTCAATGCATTCTCAGTCAAAACAAGTCTTCTCAACATTGACAAAAGAAGAGGCATTACCAGCAGAAAAGGCATTACCAACAGAAAAGTGCGTCTCCAGACAATCCCATGAAAGCTGTGTGAGACTTAGCGACGAAGAGGACATCAGCACTGACGAGTCTTTCCAAGTGGCGGCTTGAGTGTAAGACTAGGAAATGAATGCAAAATCCGCATACCCATAACATCGCATACGAAGTCATCCTGACATCGGTCCACACAACATATACATACGTCGTACATGCTCAATGAGTCGGTTTGTGGGCTTATAATACTGCGTTCTTCCCGGGCCTAATTTGAAAAGTTGAAAACGAAGTTACCTCGATTGTTCGTTTTGATCTTACGTTTTCCAACCGGAATTGTGTTTCAATTCGAGGCTCTTTCCTATTGATCACGAATTTTGGGAGACATGGTTGGAGTCGGTTTTTTTGTGGAGATGATTTTGGAGCAGAGGTTGTGTACATGAGCTGTTCTCCGAGAGTTTTTTTGTTTTTTTGAGAAAAAAAATTGGAGGGCAGAAGTTTACTTCGCTTCTTTGAGCACAGAGAGGATCTGAATCCATGAAAGAACCGAGAATAAGTCGAGTTGTCCAAGAGTTTGCGCCACAAGTTACTGAGATTCCGTTGGAGGAGACCTGCTGTGAAAGAAAGAGACTTGATTACTGAGCTCTCATGAAGAGAGGGACTGAGCTGACTGCCAAGCCCCTTCAGGCTACTTACAAGCGAGCTTTCCTCCACCAGTATCAAACTTTTCTCAAATTGTAACCATTCTAGCGTCAGAGCCAGTCTCTACGTCTTGTCCAAGATGTCTACGTAAAGCTCTCATTGAAACAGCATTGCGCTGCTTTCAAAAAACATTCATCCACTCTCTAACAATCTTCGAGCATTATCTTCGGTTTTTTGACTCTTTCGTTTCGTTTTCTATTTACAAGTCGATCTACATCAGGTCTTTTGTGTTTGAAATTATATTTTCATTATCTGCGAAAAGTGAAGTATTCGTTTCTTTGTCTGCTAACTTTTTTCTATCTAGATTTTGGCATTGTTTTAAACTGTACAGGATTGGTCTTACTGTTTGGCATTCTTTTTTTCTTTCTTTGGTCGTTGCGTATTTGCATTCGTACAAGATTCATCTTTTTCTTCTCTTTTGGGTCAGATCTGTTGTTTGATTTTTTTTTTCAGGTTCGTCAAGCTGTACATTGTATACTTTTCTTCGGTTTTTTGAATATCTCTTCGGTTCTGGAAAAGTTCTGCTGTCAAGGTTCAAATTGTATTTTGTTTTCCAAATTCAATTCTCTTTTGGATTTGCTGTCGTTTTTTTTTCTTCTCTATCGTCGTATATCCCATCGGGATTGGTATTCTCTCGCCAAAGTTTCCAAGAAAATAGCAGTGATTGTGCAGATCCTTCAACTTCCTTTCCATTTTCGGCATTACATATTGTAAGCCTGGTTCAGTAATTAAAGATTGTTGCCTGAGAGTCTGAGTCTCAAATTGGCGGACTGGAAACTGCTTCTGAGCGATTCCGTTTCGTTACCTTGTTTCCGAGAACATACGCATTATCACCTGTGATTCGAGTCCCGAGTTTACGTATAAACTTCATTCCCTCGTCAATGTTGCCACTGACCGTTGGCAGCTCGACAGTTTGACTCCGGGCCCATAATTCCATTCCGATATCGAACTCTCTTGATTTCAAGGATCCCCATCTCAGCGTAATTTCGGAAGAGTCCCCTGCAGTATTCCTTTCCTATCAATCAGAGCTCTCAACGTTTCGCTCATCATGGCGATCAGCGATTCGGATTGTCGCATGAGTGACAATGATTCCGATGCGCAGATGTCTGATGTCAGTA
>Ga0099797_100037_pt1 | contig 68722 bp, 50 predicted proteins | sample Uncmet_Sort48C_1_FD_89871 | JGI IMG/M metagenome (GOLD analysis project Ga0099797, IMG submission 89871) | Marine eukaryotic communities from CALCOFI LINE 67, Pacific Ocean - C012_Sort48C_1 | ecosystem: Environmental > Aquatic > Marine > Oceanic | place: Pacific Ocean: Monterey Bay | collected...
ACCACATTGATGCTTCTGAGCTTGATGAAACATCAATACTTACCCCATGTAACACTGATATAAGATTCAGACATCAAATACATTGCTTGACAAAATCAATATACTCATCGCCACATATGATTTCGATTCAATGGCGTCATCGTGATTGTCATATACTTTAAATTATGGGCTTCACCTATGTTTTGAATTTCTGCTGCTTAACAGTTGCAACACTAGGATCACCCTGCTATGATATTTGAGTTTGCAAATAACTCGAAAGAAACCAGAAACACGTCGAATACAACTGGTCTCTGTATGGTCTGCGACTGAAACTAACGCAGTTCTCCCATGTATCAATCATTCTGCAAAATCTTTTTCAAGCTTTCAAAATTTTTGTCAGATCCAAAAGTTTGAATCTGAATCAATATGGCAGTGATTGTCTGTCCTACAATCCTACTCGGGTATGACAACAAACAAAATATGTAAATTTGCGCTGCATGTGCATAAATTTTTGTGCCTAAGAAATTTTTTGCGCATAAATTTTCTTGGAGATTGAGTGATGCAATGCAGCACGAGGACACTGAGATTGAAGATCTCCCGCAAACGAAAGTGACAGTCTGACACGCCATGACATTGGCGACGCTGATCAATACTCAATAATCAATAATGCGCGAGGTAGAAGAAGATCTCCCGCTGACTGATGTCAAGGGCGTGCCAGGCACATGACAACGCTAAAGAGTTAATAATGCGTGAGGTAGAAGAAGATCTCCCGCTGACTGATGTCAAGGGCGTGCCAGGCACATGACAACGCTAAAGAGTTAATAATGCGTGAGGTAGAAGAAGATCTCCCGCTGACTGATGTCAAGGGCGTGCCAGGCACATGACAACGCTCAAGAGTTAATAATGCGTGAGGTAGAAGAAGATCTCTCACTGAGTAACTGATGTCATGATTATTCTGGGCGAGGTGCTTAGGTGGAAGATCTCTCGCAGAAATATCTGTCAGATATGAATACTTTTGTCGGCATACCCTCCCGCGCTATAAGACATCAGCCAATGAATTGGACTCGACATCTGCACGACGGGTAGAAATCCAATTGGGATTTTGGATCGGTAGGAATCCAATTGGAATAGTAGAAACCCGATTGCCAATCATTACTTATGATCGGTGAACGTAGTATAATCCAATTGACTACGTTATGATCGCTTTATGACTGATAGAAGTGGAAGAGAATCCAAACTCGTTGAATTTGTGAAAATTATTTGTGAAAATTACAAAAATCACAATCATCAAACTCCGTTTGTCGCCCTCTCAGCACACTCGATATGTCCGCTCAAAATCAGATCCCGATCCAGATCCCTTCACTTCAATATCAGCAGACTTTGTCAACTATGATTTTGCTTGGCATTCATGATCTAACTCCTTAAACACCCCATTCATAATCTGATTCTTACTCCTTAAACACTCCAATCTTCAACTGTTCGAACATATACGCACAGGAGGCAAAAGTAATCGCTGTCCAACACAATGCGCCAATGTTTACCACCTGGGACAACGTCGAATACGAAAAGATTGGCTGTCCAAGGAAATAGGAATAGGAACATCCGGTCTCCTTTTTGACATACGCCTTTATGTAGAAATCCTGGAAGATATCGCTTACTGCAAGGATAACGATACCCCGCAGCGACTGTTCGTAGGGAAACCAAAATCGCGTCATCAGATGATCTTCACCGAGAATGTAGAGGCAGTAGGGGTAGAACTGTTGGGAAGAGTGTCAGAGAGTTTTTCGCTAAAGTTATTGACTGACACTTTATCATTCAAACAATATGAAGCAAACAAACAAACTTTTCACAAACTCAAAACTACAATCAGGGTAAGTATACAAGCAAATCAAATCAAAGCTCAATCATGTGGAAAGCAAAATCATCCATACCATTATCACCGATGTGTATGCGACTTGCAAAGCGACGCCTTCGATGATCAGATCCCAGCCGAGAAGTTCTTTAAAAACCATCTCGCCTACCGCTGTTGGCTTTCCCTGTCGTCCAAAGTTTCGTGTCCTCGCTAGATGGCGACTGCCGCTGCTTGCCACCTTCAATGCTGTAGACTTCCTGGAACCGTAGGAATCCGCGTTGCTACTGCTATTTGTTGCTGCTGCGGTGATGACATTACTATTTTGACCGCTAGCACTGCCTCCACTATTTTGACCGCTGGCGCTGCCTCCACTATTTTGACCACTAGCGCTGGCTCCACTATTTTGACCGCTAGCGCTGGCTGCATTATTGTCACTAGCAATATTGTCATAATCATCATTACTGCTACCAGGAGTAGTTCTGTAAACATTCTGAACGCCGGCGCCATCTCTAGTACCATTAGGAACCTCATTGCTTGGTGATCTAATACTGCTTTTTGCACTCGGCGCGATTTTCAGATCATTTGAGATTTTCAGATCGGTTTCCAAAATAGCACTCACGCCAGAAGCTCCTCCTCCAACTTTTTTAACCCCACCTCGTTGCTGTTGCGCCCCACCAAAGCAGCAGCATACCCACTTCAACCATGTTTCTTCATCTTCGCCGAACTCACCGAATACAAACAACCTGGCGACAAAAGCGATGAGATCAATACCCCAGAAGAATAAAAACGCCATCCAATCTTCACAGTTCGCCGCTGCGAGACAGTTCGCCATCGCGATCTGAATATGTATCCACCACATACCGTATTGTCTCAAATAAGCCGCGTTGCCAACCGGTTCTTCCAAATGATTCAGCCCCCAGATGTTGACGGTATAGCATAGCTTCTTCACCGCTATGAAGACTATCGGCCTGAGAGTTTTCAGCCAGTCACCCCACTCCCCGGTCGCGATCCAGCCCGCATCTACCGTGGAGAACGCCGCTAGAGCCATACATGACACCGCAATGAGACTTGCGAAAAAAGCTGTTCTTATTAGGCGCATTAGGCCGCCTTTTTCTGGAGTTGTTGCGAAACATTTCCTCGAATCCATCCCGTCTTCGTAGTCTAAAAACAACCTCCCAATTTCGCCCCACGGCTGCACAATACTCGCAACGCCGATTCGAAACAGAACCACATGATAGAAGATGAGATCAGGATCGTTTCCAGTCAAATACTGCACACCCATCATTAGAATGATAAACACCCAGACGAAACGGAAATGGTACCATAGAAACGTCTTCTTTTTCATGAACTTTCCGGGGTGTCCAAGACTCGCAAATGGCGCGACACAATTGCAGATCAGAGCAATCGTGACTGTGGAGAGAATGTATTCGACGTCACATAAATCCTGTCCTAAATTGCACTTCTTATAGCCTGGTGGTACGAAAAAAGTAGCTGCAATGAACGAGAATGTGTACGGAAAAGCGAAGAATATCACTTGGACGAAAAACCGGTAATGTTGTACATGTTCGGGCGCTAAGGGGACTAAGTTGCCATCTTCGTCTATTGCCTCGAAAGTCATACCGGGGTGGGTTTGAAAATTCGTTTGTTGCGTAATATGCGTGATCCCGCTCATAGCCGAAGACTTATTGTTCACCAGAATCGAAAGCATGGACGATTTTTGCAACACAGCTGTTTGCTGAGATGATCTGGCTGTTTGTTGAGACGCTCGTTGAGACCGTCTGGCAAAGGGATTTACTGAACTTCCTGGATTGCTACGTGAGCCACTCCCTGGATTACTACTCGCGTTCCCACCTCTGCTGTTGATGCTGTTTCTAGTACCCGCAGACCCGCCCGTTGCACGACGACCTTTGGACCCTGCACGACTGGTTTCACCCGCAGAGTCAGGCGAAGCGCCAGAATCGCCAGTGCTTTGCCGTGCTTCGACCGCGGTTCGATCTGCACCTGTTGGACTCGGAGATCTTTCCGACGCAAATACATCTGTTACCGGACTGGCATTCAGTGACATTCTCGTACTGATGTTCGTTGAATCGGCGTGCACACTCAGTTTCGACGCCGTTTTCGGCTGTAGTGCTTCACTCATGTTGGATTTGGTTCGGGGCTGCAGTCCTGTATCGCTTCCTTTCGATTTACTCGAAATGTGTAAGAGATGGCTTTCATCGTGCCCTTTGCTTTGGCTGAGGGACTTTTCTTCCTGTTGAATCTGTTCAATGTCATTGCGGGATGACAATACGTCAATATCGACACCACCAATGGCGGCGGTATCGCCGGTTTCCAAAGCGCTCATTGTTGACATTATGGGGTGTTATAAAATATTACTTGTCAAATACTTAGAAGTTGAACGAAGTTATCATTGACATTTCCACCATCGACCTTCACTCACCTTGTTGCGGGAAATTCACAACGTAGTGCTTCACATCCAAGCCCCAGTATCAAGTACGACTGGGTCACTTTAGAAGTTTCAAATTTGAATTTCAGTTTTCTGTTTGTGAAATTCGATTTAACGTTTTTTGGAGGAATCAATACCAGCTGCAGTATGCCACGTGATGCAATTCAACGAATTCAGGTTCTCCTCTCGTCATAAAGACTACTTGGTGTCGTTTGCTCATCTCCTTTGGAATTTACCCTCAACCCTGTCATTATCAACTCTCAAACAACAATTGGCTGCCAACAACGAACAACTCGGAATTCACGAATCACATCGTACACTTTGAAGTAATGACGTCATGCATACTTTTAGCTGGTTGCCAGCATCAAAATCTTGATTTGATCTCCACTAGAATGAAAAACCAAGGCCCAAAAAGGAAAAATGGTAAACCCAGACGACTTGGACTCGTGAAACAAAGTTCAAACAATTATCTGAAGACTCAATGATGGCGATCTCGGATCCGAAACTCCGACAGGTCACAAAAACGATAGGTCAGATTCCTCAAGTGGACTTAAACACCCCAATTTTCAACTGTTCGAACATGTATGCACACGCCGCGAATTCCAGAGCGGTCCAGCACATACAGCATATGTTGACGAGCTGTGATATCGTCGAGTACGAAAACACAGGCTGGCCGAGGAAATAAGAGTACGAACATCCGGTCTCGCGTTTGACGAAATCTTTAATATAAAAATCCTGGAGGATGTCACTGATCGAGAGAATGACGATTCCGAGGAACGACTGCTCGTACGGAAACCAAAAGCGCGTCATCAGATGATCGTCACCGAGGAAAAAATGGCAATAGGGGTAGAACTGAGAATGATATTGAATTGTGATGGTATTGAGTTTGGCTCTGGGATAATCATATTGGATTTGATCGGGGTTGATTAAATGTTGCTTCTGGAACTAGTGAAAACGTTCTCCCACATGAACACCGAACATATGATTGGGCTTCACAGTCAAACCCTCAAAACACAAAGCAAAACTCCTAACTAGAAGAGACTATCAAAGATATACCATAATCACCGCCATATAAGCGACCTGCAAGGCGACGCCCTCAATAATCAAGTCCCATCCGAGCAGCTCTTTGAATTTCATCTCACCAACTGCTGTAGGTTTTCCCTGTCTTGCGGTTTTTTTCGCACGAGTCAGATTCTTTTCTTGGCTAACTGCCAAATTTGTCGTCACTGCAGTTACCGTCTTTCGTGCGCTCTTTTTTGCGCTTCGACTCAGACCAGGAGTGGTAGTGCCTGGAGTAGTTACTCCTGGACTCGTAGCAGTTACAGGTGCTGGAGTATTATGACTGTCTGTGTTTTGATTGGAACCATCGGCACTGTTTGGCAATGCGGAAGAGCCACCGCTACTCGGCAATGCGGAAGCAGAAAAGTCCTTCTTTTCCACTGAAGAACTATTCCCCAAAATCCCACAACACAACACAAACCTCGAAACACTCCGCGACATACCGCTGTTGTCCTCTGCAAAAACGAATACCCGTCCGACAAACGCGACCAAATCCACAGCCCAAAATAGAAAGAACGCGGTCCAAGATTCGCAATTCGCCGCTGCAAGACAGTTCGCCATCGCAATTTGCAAGTGAATCCACCAGATGCTGTACTGTCTTAAATACGCTGCATTCCCAACCGGTTCTTCGAGATTATTCATGGCCCAGATGTTTATTGTGTAGGCCGTTTTTTTGACTATGATGAATAGAATCGGCCGCAAATCTTTCAATAGAGAGCCGAATTCACCTGTCGCAATGTAGCCACCGTCAATCGCCGAGAAGGCCGTTAATGCAAGACAGGGCGCAATCATGGATAATGTGAAGAATGTTGTTTTCAGAAGATTTTTTAAACCGCCCTTCTCTTCTGTCGTAGAGAAAATCTTCCGCGAATCCAGCGCGTCTGGGTAGTCGAGAAAGTTCCTCGCCGATTCAGCGTAGGGAACAGTACAAACGCAGACGCCGATACGGATGATCACTACATGTAGTAGGATTAGGTCTTGATCATGATCTGTCCAGAAGCTGATTATGATTGTCAAGACAGTGAAAATCCACACGAATCTGAGATGCCAAAAAAGCCACGACTTCCGGCTCATGAATTTGTTCGGATTGCCCATAGTCGTCCCCGCCACGACGCCGTGTGTCACGAATGCTAACACTACCGTAGAAAGTGTATATTCCAATTCGCAATTTTCCTGTCCAAGATTGCAATTCCGGTAACCTGGAGGAACGAAAAGCGTCGCGAGGACCATTGATATTGCGAATGGGAGTGCGAATAGTAAAACTTGCAGGAAAAACCTGTAGTGGAGGACGAAGTCGGACGCTAAGGGTAATAGTGTTCCGTTTTCGTCGATCGCTTCGAAAGTCATGCCCGGGTGGAGTTGAAATGCTGAATTGTTCAAACTAAGATGCTTTTTCAGGCTCGTTGACATACCAAAATTTGCTAGAATTGAAGAGCGCTGCGGCTTGCCTTCGCGATTTTGCGAATCCCTTTTCTTGTTCCCGAGTCTCGCAATCATGGATCTGGTGACTGGAACACTCTGATCTGGATCGATTGAAGCTTTCGTGCCAGGAACATCTTGGTCAATGGAAAGCTTGCTTTCATCTGGGTCGATAGAGAGTTTGCTGCACTTTTGTTTTGGACTTTTCTTTGAATCTTGTGGGTCGATAGCAGATGTCTCCAGGACAACACCGTTGGTGGGGTCGTCATCTTTACTAGCACTGTCTTTGCCAGCACTGTCATCGCTGGCAGCCGCTGCTGCAGCGTTTTCGTCGCCAGCCATTGTGATTCACAGCTGAGCGCTGCTTTCGCAATCAAGAGTAGGCAACTATGGTCATGATGTTCGCAATTCATTGATTCAAGTTGATCTTTCTTTCAGCCACCGTTTCACGCTGAACCGTTATCAACAAACTCTGTCACGATGTCAGAAGGAACTGTTGCACCAATGAGTTTCGTATTGCCAGGCAATTTGCCTAGGCTTTTTGCTTCTTTCACATGCTTGACAATTGTCAAATTGAATTGAATTGCCGTGGAAAAAACAACACGCAAGGAATCGGAATAACGCCTCATTTTTCATAATCAATCTCGACACTCTTTTTCTCGACCGCAATCATTTACATTCACAACCTGCTCCGTTCACGACTCGTCAATAAGTTTTGAAAATTCAAAAAAGAACAAATGAATCTGAGACCTTTCATAGTTTTTCATTGGAAAACTTAGCAAACATATCGTGTTTAAGGAAAATTATCACACACGAAGAAAATCAATGTCACACGCGAAGAGGAGTAACGACCCTTTCACATGAAGAATCCAAATACACCACATGCAATGCAACTACACTACATTGATGCGCTTCTGATCGAGGAAATCTTGTTGCGGAAATCATAATGGAAACACTGCAAAACCAACAGGGACGTCGCAAGTCCTTTAGAGATTTTCTCTACATTGACTACGATCAAAATACTCGTCCTGACCCGAATTTTGATCGTTTTTTCGCCGGTAACAGTACTACAGTAGTCACTACTGGCGTTATATCTGGCGTCACTGAAAATCCAGAAGAAATGTAGCTGAAATTTGCGACACGACACCGGTTGTGCACCAGGTAAAAGCTAGCTACTCCCATGAAGGAAACGAGATTGGCCGCATGACAGATTCAGTTACCTTTTTAACAAGACTACGCCTTCTCCTCCTCCTCCTCGTTTGTAAATACTGGGACCACCAATGATATCGTTTGTACTGAAACCGCCAATGATATCGTTTGTACTGAAACCGCCAATGATATCTGAACCATAACCACCACCACACGAATGACTCATGAATGACGTGCGGTTTGAAATACTATATTTTTCTTTCTTTCTGAAAACTCTAAGCGCAAATTGCAACAACAATAGATTTTGACAAGAGATTTCTCGAATCCGAATTTTCAATCAGAAGTCTGAAACGAACTGAACGACTGAAACTCATCATCTGAGAAGTCTGCACATTTGCGAAATACATCTCTGTGAAGTATATCTCTGTGAAATCCGACAAATCAAGTCGAAACGATAGGGACATCTTACACCAATGATCCAATCTTACACCTCCACAACACATTTACAGTGTTGCTAGTCGTAGATCCACAGTGTTGCTACATCCCGAAAAGGCACAGAACCTTTTGATGATCAACAGTAAGATGCTTTTTTTCACAGATTGTTTGTCTCCCAGATTGGTTGTCTTCTTTCCCAAAACCCATTTGCCAACAGCTCCTTTGTCACCGGCATTAGAATCTGACTTCTCCTCCATTGTTCCCGACATCTGAATCAGCATTGTTATCGCCGACAATCGTCTTCATATCAATCGTCGTCATATCGTCACTGGGATTTCCGTTGATTGGTAATGTACCATCGAAGTTTAGTAGGTCTTCCTCCGAATTCGTCGACTCGGACAAGTTCAGGTCTTCCTCCGAATCCGTCGACTCGGACAAGTTCAGGTCTTCCTCCGAATCCGTCGACTCGGACAAGTTCAGGTCTTCCTCCGAATCCGTCGACTCTGACTTGAAAAAACAATCTGGATCGGATTCTACGGAGGTGATGCTCTGGCCCACAAGAGAATTCCCGAGGCTTTCAATCACATCATCACTGCTGACTTTATGGATGATCAACATCGAAGGAGCATCTTTCAAAGTCTCTGCGAGTTCTTTTTCAAACATACTCTCTTGACACGATTCTGAGTCAGAGCAGAAGGATTCAGAACGGTAACAGAAGGAAGAAGAACGATTTGAAGAAGAACGATTATAGGTGGAAAGAGAACTGGTGGAAAGAGAACTCGTAGAACCTTTAGAAAGAGAATTCAACTTGGTGAAAATACCTCTTTTCTTCGATGCTGTGATAGTATTTCTTCCGTGTGTTCTGCCAGACTTGATACCAGTGATGCCACTTCTTCTTCCGCGTGCGTTGGAGACACGTTTGAGCTGTTCTGATATTCCTGGACCTTGTGCGCTATCACTATAATTTTCGAATTTCTTCTGAATTACAGTAGGAGACTGCCCGAACGAGGATTGCGCTTTGTATTTCGTGGAGCGGACGATTGGGACTGGCGTAAAACTTGCAGACTGATTGACATCGTAGGCGCGGATGAGAGGAGCAGTGGCGAAAGAGACGGAACGAGATGAAGTACTCTGTTGAGGAGCCATTTTTGTTTGCCTTTTCGTTGCTGTATATGATTTGAATGCCTTGTTGTATTTCAATTTTGCGATATTGAATGTGTTGTCGTAGAGATTTGCGCTGTTCAATGTAGGGGCGCTGTTGTAGAGGTTTTTCGTCGAGAAAGAAAGAATGTTCTTGAGCCAGATTCGATTTTTTTTTATTCAATATGTTTTGAAATAGCTGCACATCGTAATTGGATGTGAATCATTGTAGTGGAGATCTGATGAGGAAATCGGTTGAAATCGGTTGAATTGAGGAAGTTTCATTGTCGATTGAAATGATAAATTTTCTTGTGAGAAATTGGATCATTGTTGCCATCATGTTTTGCGATTTGCGATGCTTGACTCGTGGCGATGCTTGACTCGTGGAAAGGAAAAGAAAAAGCGTGCCACTCTTGTGCTCAACATGTTTTCTTGCCTGTCTGCGATCCTGCGAAACCTGCTTTGCGATCCTGCGATATCCGAAAAACAAAATTCAATCAATGATCACTCACTCCACTACTGTAATCCGCAAAAACTTTGGGAATCGACACAACCCCCACTAGCCCTCCACTAGCATTGAGACCTGAACTCGAGAACAGAAATTGCCGACAATATCATCCTGGAAAAAACCGATCCAAAACACGACTGCAATACAAAACTGCATTTGCAAATAACCAAGATAATAACAGCCAAAACGTTGGCTATCGTTTCTGCCCGTTGAAAAATTTCACGAAAAAAATCTAAAACGGAAACGATTCCCGCTTTCGCACATCAGACCGCACTGTCACAGAGACAATTGAATATCTCGCGGATTTTGTATACTTTCGGCAACAGATATAATATTGAACTGAGGAGGATCGCCTCGGCTCTTCTTTTGACAACAATTGCCAATTACAGACCCCTCCCAAAGAAACTTGAACCGATGACTGCAATTGACGCTAGATTTCGCAAGTTTCGTAATAACATACAGCCGAAAACGGCCAAAAAAGAAGGAGCTTTGTGTTTTGTTCGAAAATTTCACAAATTGAATTCCGACAAAAAATGGTAAAAGAACATGCCACCTGCTTTTGCAAAAAAAAAGCGGTCTGACGTCTGTCGGTCCAGGAGATCAGACCTCCTGACCCGTGGCTTGCTGTTCTCCCAAGGAAGCCGTCCAGGCTTCCTTGGTCCCAACAGCCCCTGTTCCCACTGTCTTCTAACCTGGTCTGCCACCGTGCGTCGTCGTCATTCGGATCACCTGAGTGGTCAACTCTGTCCAAAGTCAGCAGAAACCCCCAAGCCGACCGCTGCGGTTATGTCTAAGGAAGGCCGCAAACGGCTGACGACCAAGTCTCATCGACGCAAAATGGCCACGGCGGGAAGACTCAGAGGCACACTCCCGAGAGAGTCCACTTTTCCGACTCTTACAAGCTACGAAAATATAATTACTGTTACGATTTAAATCCTCCTGGAGGTCTGACATGCGATTCGCGAAACTGTCAGATCTGACTGACATTGGCTTTAACCGTACGTCGTTTTTTTATAGAACGGCAAGCTGTCCGACTATCAATAACTGCATCCCGCCAATGGTGCTTAGAATCGGATCCGACGCAATATCATGACGTTAACGTCTTCGTTGTCGCTGGGCAGGAGACGACACCTGTCAACTGTGCACCGACAAAAAAGAACCTTAACAACAACGTGAAATTTAACCTGACCAATGGTATCTGGCAACATGGAACGAAAGACCTCCTGTCCCTTCGGTCCAAAGAACAACGACCATAACCATAACGTCTCACCAGATCCACGACAACCACACTTCAAACATCGACCCGCACATTGCAACTCACAAAATCCCCAACCATATTATGAAAACGTTATCACTTGAACCAGGAACACATCATGTGTAGACATGGTCAACGTTGGAAAATCAATGTAGACACTGGAAAATGATGATAATCAAATTTGGCATCCATTGCAGCAATGTCTTGCTGAATCCAACAACTGTTGGACGTCTATTGCTTTACTGTATTTACAATACCAGGTCTTTTCATTTCGAATCAATTAAATTTCTAACGACCGTCAAGTCTCTTCATGAGTATCACTCTCACTTTTTGACTCGAACAATACTTATTTCTTGAAGGTCCATACTGGCCCAACGACTATTGGAATTTGGGACTTCATTACTTTTCGTTCGAATGACATGATGGCGCCAACTGTCGCCAACAAATTCAATTATGCTTGGAGAATCCGCTTCGAGATTAGGATTCTGCAACAGCAATTAACTTCAAATTTTAATTGCAGGTGTCACCTGGAACCATTCACGACAAACTTCCTCTTGTATACCTGTCACACGAATTTCCAGACGAATTTCAATCGAAATTCGCGTGCTGTCACTTAAAGTTACATCATGATCTTGTCATCTCAATCTGCCATACGAATGGCGTTACATTACGTAATGAGAATTTTCTCAGAGAAAATGAGAATGGTGTCCCAATGACAAACGTCGTCGTTAACTTAAGTAATAACTTGCCACATCATTATTTCATGACGAATGGCGTGCTGTCATACTTGCCAAAATATATCAATGGCTCAATATTTTATGACGAATGGCGTACTGTCACACTTGCCAAAGTATATCAATGGCTCAATATTGTAAGACTTTCCATACCGTATCCCGTATATGGTATACGACGTTTGAAATCCGAATCCTGTCACTATTCGAAGAAGAGTGTTCAATGTTCAATACCTACAATAGAAAAAGTCTGCTGCTGCAATGCTGTATTACAGCTGCGATTGCCTATCCGACAAACGTCAGCGATGACGATTGCCTATCCGAGAAACTTCTCCACCAGTCTGCCCAAAAGGGTGACCTTCACCGGATCCCTTTTCGCTCCGAGGAGGAAACTTCCCAGAGCATCAGCATAGTGCTGACAGTTGTTTGTGACGAGTTTCCAGGCGCCATTGCTTTTCTCATCCTTGTTTTTGACATCCTTGTTTTTCCCATCTTTGTTTTTGCCATCATCTTTAGCAGCTGCATCCTCAAGATTCTGACTCTCTGACTCTTGCAACGAAAATGGGTTGCGATACACTCCATATTCGTTTTGATTTTCCTTCAAAGTCAGAAAATCACGAATCATCTGCCGGCCAAAGACCGACACATGTCTTCTGATCGGCTTGGAAATCCTGACATTTTGCGTCAAATTAACTTCCCCAATAACCTCTACAACCCACGGAAGGTAATTGTTGCCAATTCTATTGAATTTGCGATACTGGTAGAGGTATTGTCCCTTCTGTTTTGCTTTTCTTAGCTGTTGCGTTTTCTTCTTCTTCGCTGATTCAGAATAATTCTGAGAGTTTTTTTCTCCATCCTTTGCGGCTTCTGAATCTCCTGCATAAACCCCGACCTGCCAATCCGACTGGCTGTCGTACTCATACTGCGATCCGAAATCGGTCATCAAACCCCCGACATCCATTGCGGCATGTGTCAGTTGTAGATTTAGTGCGTTTTTCGCGAGAAAACCGCCGATATGGCTTTTAAACCAAGAGTCAAATTCAGGAAGAAAATGGGTCTTGCGCAGAATCGTTGTCGGCCGGATCTTCAAACTGATTTGGATTAGATCTTGAAGAGTGCGGCTTTCGTCTCTTTTGGCGAGGTTTTGGGCCTTAATCATGGGATTGAGCTGTTTTTTTTCGAAATTGTTCTGAAAGAAGTGCGCAAAGCGAGACTTCTTTTTATCTGCACAGGCCGAAAACGTCTCTTCGTATGCCTCAGGAAGTTTGCCATTGTCGGTTACGTCTTGTGGAGCAGTCTGCTTCTTCGTGCCAGTTGTATCGTCTTTCGACATGCCCAAATCTAGACTTTTGGACGCACTCGTGATTCGAGGATCATAAATCCCTCTTGCCTCCGGGTCGCTGCAAATGGCACCCACTGAATCCAGTGACATGCGAACACTGACCCAAGCAGAGGCTTCCGAAATGGGCACGTTGGAGAGGGCAGTGGCGAATGCTGCGTCGAAATTTTTTTGCTCGTCACTGGCAGAGCCAGACTTTTTTCTTGCTTCCTCAGTAGCCCACACATATGCATTTCGCATCATCTCTTGCCACACTGGGTTAGTTCTGCGAAGTTCTGTATCGACTTTGTCATCGTTTGTAAAACTGGTTTGGTCTTCGAACGTAAATGTGGCGTCCTTCCCCTTCACCAACCCCGAGAAATCCATGGTCGAGTTAGAACCCGAATACTTCTTTTTTCGTTGCGATGTGACGTTGGCAGTTGATTCTTTTTGAATCGGTTTCACTTGCTTATTTCCAACTGCTGGCCCGACGAAAGGCATCGTTTGCAACGAGATTTTATCTTTCGTTGCAGGTTGCCAGAGTTTTGCCGTCATGAAAGGCGACGTCATGGTCGACATTATTGCGGTTGGCTGGATTTTCATTTTGGTACAGATTCTGACTTCTACAAGAGTTTGTTCTGACTAACACAAAGGTTTGTTCTGACCTGTTGCTGCTCGTTGTCAATGTAAATTTCTGAGTTTATAATGGATGGCTATTAGACGTCACACTATCCCAGAGTCGTTGCTAAATTCTGAGTCTTCTATAGTTTTTCTTCCTTAGATTTACTTTTTCTCGCCTGCGTGGTTAGTGGTTTCAATTGTAAGAGAAGAAGATGGGATAAGAAATGACGCTTGATAAAGAGCTGCGCAACGCTTCACAAAAAACTCCGCACTACGCAATCATCTTGACGTCCTTGAGAAATCTCGCACAATTCATAAATAAACCAAAAAAAATCTCGCTTGATTCATAAGTACGCAATCTTGGCGTGATATTCATCGCGTTTTGAACGAATGAATGCTCTCGATGTCGCCCTCCTCACTGAACTTGAATGCTCTCACTGTGAGTCTGTGACTTCTCGATACAAAATATTATAACAGTTGGCTTCAGAACAATGACTGCAGGGAACTCTTCTAAGTTCTGAATTTGGAGTGGTGTGCTCGTTGTTAAATTTCTACTGCCTTGCGTTTATTGAGTTGTCAGCCATTACTTGAGAAATCGATTATCAGCTGTTTCAGCTGTTACTTAAGAACTTGAAACCAGATCCAATAATCTTAGACCTAGACGGGACTCCAATAACTATTGGGATTTAGAATACTGCAGTGCAATACTTTTTGCCATGTGGACCTTCATCAATACACGTTTCATTTCTGGAGTTATCAGAGACAATGACATGCTCTCTCAAATCCGGGAGAAGCTGTCTCATAACACTGACTTTGGAAATTATAAGAGCTCTTGACATCGCTGTGGGGATGATTACTTGCACAGGGCAAACTTGAGATCACTTTGAAAAGTCTTTGCAAAAGGAAAAATGAAGAGCCTCCAACGACTGTTGGAAAAAGTTTTCGTCAATTTGTAGACGATCATAGATGACTTCGAATTTCTAAGATACGGCTAATGTAACTTGCTACATGAATGGCATATACTCGATGACACCAAGACTTCCAATATTCGTTGGCAATCCCTGTATCTGGGCAAGATTTCCTCCCCCTTCTACGACTCTCATTTACAAAAGACTCCACTTCATAATTCATCCCATTTCGAAAATTGTTCTCATATACCTTGCACTTTTGGCACACCGTAAAGACTTAAAACTTTTGCATAACGTCCTCTATACGACAGAACGTCCTCTTTACGACAGAACGTCCTCTTTATGACAGTTATCTGTCAGCTCACTTGAGAAGCTTTTCAACAGATCAAAAGAATCAACTTTCAAAGAGAGTCAATAGTTCTATCTCTTTTAGGCTTTAGCCCCGATCAAGAACTTTCCTAGCGAAGCCACATACTTTTGGCAATTGTTCATGATGATATGCCACGCAGCTTTAGAAGAGTTATCGGTACTATACTCATTGCGATACATTCCATAGTCTCGCTGATTCAATGTCAAAAAGTTCTTGATCATTTGTCTGCCAAAAGTTGAGACATGTTTAATGGCTCTCCCACCATCTCTGTATTCCACAACTCTTAATACAGACGCTGTTGACTTTACAGATTCTGACTTTGCAGATTCTGTTTCTGTTTCGTCGAAACTGTTACTCTGTGTCGAGAATAAGTCTTGCGTCGAAACTTCTCCGAGAATCTCCACGACCCATGGAATGTAAGTAGTTTCGAATCTGTGGAATTTGCGGTACTGATACAGGTGGAGTTGTCCCATTTTTTTCAGGCCAGTACTCACATCGATTTCACCTTGTATTGGATCTTCTACGTGAGTTTCCACTTTATAGGTTTTAGCATCTTGTTTTTCCAAATGCGCTCCAAATTCCGTTGTGAGTCCGCCGATGTCCATGGCGGCGTGGGTGAGGGGCATTTTGAGTAGTTTTTTTGAAAGAAAGTTTGCAAACCTGCTTGTTGTATTGTGTTGGAAATCAAACTGGCCTAAATAGCGGTCTTTTCTGAGAATAGTTGTTGGTCGGATTTTGATGCTGATCTGAACAAGCGTGGAACGGGTGCGTCTTTTGTCTTCTACGGCGAGATTTGAGTTTTTTGTCTTTTCGAAGAGTGGGTTGAGAATCTGCTTTCCATTATCGGCGCAAGCAGAATAAGTGTCTTCATAAGCCTCCGAATCTGGAAGCTTGCCGTCATCACTCACATTCTTTGGGGCTTTCTCCAAAATCAGTTTTCCAGTCTTCGCATCCTTCGGAAGGTATCCCAGCTCCATATCTGTCGACGCGGTTGTGATTCGAGGATCATAAATAGCGCGGGCTTCGGCATCTTCGCAAATTTTCACAAGCGATTCTTTTTTCATTTTCACAGTGACCCAAGCAAATGCTTCGGAAATAGGGACGTTAGAAAGAGCTTCTGAAAAAGCTTCATTTTCTTGAGTTTTCGTCGCACTGGCACTCATACCTTTTTTTGATTCAGTAACAGCCCAAGCATGCGCGTTCCGCATCATTTCTTGCCAAATAGGATTCGTTTTTCGTTCTTCGATATCCGCTTTGTCTTCGTCTGTGAGTTTGACCGATATCTGGTTTCTTCGACTAGTTTTAGGGACAGTCTGTCCTTCGTTTCTAGACTCAAATGTGTTAATCAGTTTTCTGACGCGACTCCCCTCTGTTTCGTATTGGAATGTAAACACTTCTGACCCTTTGTTCTGTTTCTTCACAACGAGGCCAGAAAAGTCCATTATGGAGTTGTAGCCAATATACGGCTTCGATTTCACAGCAGTCACAGGAGGAGTCTTTTCAGTTGCTGTTGACCTTACTGTTGTCAACGGTTGGACACTTGGTTTCAAGTTTGCTGTTGCCAGAATTGGTTGCCGGGCCGCCAGATTTTGCGAGAGTTTAAATGCGGTCGTGGGCTCAGGGCCCACTGTGAGCATTGTCGATACAATCGCAGTTGATGATGATGATGATGATGATGATAGGAGACACCAGTTCTGCGCCACAATTCTCACGCGAAATAGTTCCTCTATCCACGAGGCCAGTCTTAGGGCCCTAAATGAGAGGCATCCCGTTAATATCTAATTATCCTCTAGAACTTGGTCTAGCTATCAGATAAATGGAGGCAGACTGGGACCCACCTCAGAAACAGGCGCTCTTCCGAGGATTTATCTCGTACATAGTGAGACGGAAGACGCGTTCATCTATGCGAGAGAAGAATTGATCAGATTATAGTTTGTTCGGTTACTCTCAGCGCATTCTCTATTTTCGTTAAAGCGTGTAATTGAATCTACGGGGCCTAGAGCCCCCATTCATACTATAACTAAGAGACCCAGTAACCAAATCAGCAATCGGGATGTGCATAACAAGGGCCTAAAAACCCTCTAGCAGGGCCCGATCCGGCAAATGCATCTTCGGGCGCACTTTCACCTCCCTCACTACTCCTTGATCCCTCCTTCGTGGTTTAGTTCCATCCCCACGGCTCATTTACTGGGGGCTAACTCCTCCGGAGACTGGAACACCGGGCCCTAGGAGCTTGTGCTGATAGGACCCTATCATCGCCGGTGGCCTGAGAACCCACTCTTGCGAGATTGGCAGTGGCATTCCCAGTCTGGACCATTGTTGGTTTTTGTGATTCTATTGGTTGGAAGCTTGAGTTAGGAGCCTGCTTTTTATTATTGGAGTGTTGCTGTGGCCTTGTGGTGCATGTTGGTGGTGTTTTTGAATAGGTTCACTCTTGGCGCTACCTTTCCTTTCATTTTTTCTCTCCCTCTCACCACGCTGAGGCTCTATTCTTGAGAGGGACGCTCCTGGCTGATCTGGCAGCAGGCGTGGACCGTAGGGGAGCTGACTAGCTCTTTGCTTATTGCTACCGCGACATCGTGTTACTCTCATACTGTGAATTGCTGGGGGCTTGACATACATGTTTGTCGTTGCCTCCGTTGTCCCTCCTTTTTGCTCGGGTATCCGCTGTCTCCGGTGTTCTTCATCTTCTGTGGTCCAGACCTTATTTGTAGAAATTGGGCCTGCCAACCCATCTGCTGCTCTCCACGCCTCAATCTCACGCATAGCTTCCGATATCATGCGTGGACTTCGGCTTACATCGGCAATACGAAGCCGATTTACCATCGAATCCATATTCATCCTGAGTGCAGATTCTCAAAGATCACGCGGGATTGCACTGCTGCAATGATGATCTTCGTGCTATGTAAAGCGATATAGTGGCACTCCCGTCAAGAGCTGGGCTTGCTGCTGCAAGCCTTTCGAAAAATCAAACCAGATAGACTAGAGCCTAGCCATAATCTGCTACTGACTATATCGCTGAGTGTGAAAATGAGACAGAAAGATCCTCCATCTGTCAATCCCCTGCCAGATTCCATCTGGCAGCTTTGTGCTTTGCGATGCTTTGCTGCCTGTCCCTTGCAATTGGTTGGCCGAGTTTGGCGCTTTGCTTCTTTCTACTTATATTTTCGAACATTGATAAAGCAAGTGCTTTTTTTTTTTTCCCTGTGCGCACTCTCTGAATTTGGATCATGGTTTTGCACTGTCTGGCCTCTGTTGCTAAGTTCCCGTGGTCACGGCTTCTTATCTGGCGGAATGGTGCTATTTTTGTGGTTACTGCTTCTTCTTTAGTGGTTTTGGCATTTGTATTACTATTACGAGCAGACTCCTCTGATGATTCAGGTTTCACTCTTTACTGGAACCATTCCGCTCATGGTTAAGGCTTGTCGTTGCTGTTGCAAAGCCCTCTGATGTTATCTTTGCCGCTTTTTCTTTTCCTTTCGTTTTTGCTGTGACTTGCTGACGCCGCGGCCACCCGGTGGCGATTTGTTCCTTGCAACAGCCTACCGCTGGGGATTAATTGTTTTAGCGCACGACCACATGCGCCTTGGGCCTGCACGCACGCGCTGAAAACGCTGCGCGTGCAAAAAAGAGGAGAAAAAAGAAAAAAAAAAAAAAAAAAAAAAAAAACCACAGGCTGCCGCTGACTGCCCCAAACTCGTACTATGCCACGCACTCCTTCTCCACAACAGAACCCAGGTCGCCCCACTACTGCGTCTGTCAGCTACAGCAGCTGACGCTTGAGTTCGGCCTCTCACAACTGCTAACGAGGGCGTCTGAAGCGGGAAACGCCATCCACACCAGGCTGGACACACAACCAGACCTACCGCCCTGACGCGTCACTTGCTCCTTGGCTCCGTCTGCCGCCGTCATTCACTGGACGGCGTAGTATCATTAGTTTCACACCGGGATCCGCGGCGTCAGTTCTTGGGTCTTACTGTTCGCTGCTGCTTTGTGTTACTCGACCCATTTTTATTTTTTTTGCTGTCACTTGGGCCCTTTCGTTGCCTGCTATTTCATTTGCACTCAGTCCTTGAGTTTTGCTTTTGAATTCCGCCGCCGTCCTGGCCATATTCTGCGTAATTGGGCCCGCCAACCCATCTCCCTTCCTCCAGGCCTAGCTCGCTTGCTGTAGAAGTAGTGTAGAAGTGCTGCTGCTCCGGACTTGACTGATTCACTTGCAATAGTTCCGCTATGCATGTTTCAGAGTCAAGGTCTGTGTCAGAAGTGCTGCAAAAACAGAAAATGATGTATGCCAGGTCTGGTTCAGAATGAGAACAATCTTTCTTATCAGTTTTAGCCCGTTTTTCGCTGTTTTTGTTAGTCTTAGCATTGTCGTAGTTTAGCTTGACTACTGTTTTTGGGAATTGTATTAGGCCAACCAATTGCTGTCCACTCATCCTGAGCCTGCTCAGTTTGAGCATGAGAAATCCTTCTCAGACATCCCCTGCCATTCGGCATTTGGGTTCCAGCCTTGGGGGCTGGTCGTTTGACCTCCTCATCCTGAGGCAGCCTACTTTAGGTCTAAGCCCATCACCACAGATATGGACCAGGTCTGGTGAGTGCAACTCCGCACTCTGTGTCCTCTGCCAGACACTATGCCCCCTTTTCCCCCATCCATGGGAGTTGTCACGGGACTTTTTGGACAGGTATACTAACCCGTGAGCTTTTCTATTCGCCTACTGGGGCCTTTTTCGTCAGCCCATCCTGGGCCTGCTCCTACGAGCATGAGAGTTCCATCTCAGACCGAATCCGCGAGTTTGACTCGGGATTTCCAGCTTGGGGCTGGTCGTTTGACCTCCTCTTCTTGAGGTAGCCTACTTTAGGTCTAAACTCACCACCACAGATGTGAGTCAGGTCGGGGTGGAGCGTTTTCCCACGCTCATCGCCCTATACCGGACGCAGTACCCCCTTTTCCCCCATCCTGGGGGTTGCCACGGGATTTTTTGGGCTGGTAACCAGTGAATTTTTGTATTCGCCCACTGGGGCGATACAATCGCAGTTGACTTCATCTTTTTGTAAATCTGTGTGGATATTCTATTGGAAAATCTGGGTAATTACGTTTGAAAATTGCTCTTGGTTTGGAAGTTTAGAAAATTGAAATGCTTACTGTTCTGATTCTTGAACCTTTTCTGCTTGAAAAAAGTAAATTTCTGTACTGTTGTAATCTAAAACTGTTCTTCAGCTGCGAGAAAGGTGAGTTTGAGATTGATTTGGACAATGGAAAGTGGAAATTTGGACAATGTGGAAAAAGTCTGAGGACCAACGCTCAACTTAAACTTTGTGAAATCAAATGAAACCGCTCGAACAATGACTCATAATGCTATCTTGTGTCGTCCGTGCTCTCGTGTACTCGAGTAAAAATGTTAGTAATCGAATTTCCGCTCAATTCTGTCGCTCCGAAAATAATAACTCTCAAAAGGCATAGAACGACACTATTGTTGACAAAGAAGTGTAAAAGACAAAGCGCTTGCTCTGGGAGATGATGCAATCTGACTGAACAAATACAAAGCGCTCTCATCGATGACAACACGAATCATAGAGACTCGAATCATGTAAAAATGTGGCTCGCTATTGCAGCTGTATTTAGGGGCTGACGCCCAAACCTAATTCAGTGCTTTCCCACAATATAACGACTCCACCGCAGCTCTCTGCCGAATTCGGGATGTTCTGGCCCAAAGAAAAGACGCCGAAATGATGTTGTTTGGATGTTGTTCGCATGAGAAAACGAAAACAACTTTTGGCCTGCTGACAGACAGCAGGTTTTTCAGCTGCATCTCGTTGACTTGAGACACAACAACTTTTTGAGCTGTATCTTGTGGCCCCACATCCGAACCTAATTCCATACATTCCCACAGTTTCGCGCCCACGCCACAGCGTGTGTGCACATTGAATTTCAAGGGTCACTCGGCTCCTTCACACTCTGACTTCTGGTCGACGCAACACAGGCCAACACTGCACAGTCAACAGCACTCTGTTGCGCGCCATCTGGACTCGTTTTCGTCTTTCCTTGAAATCGTGCGAAACCGCTGAGGCTAGCCTTTCCATTTGGAAGTGACTGTGGTCACTGATGTCCGGGAGTCTCGCCCAACATTGAACAATGGCACGCCCACACAGAGACAAAGTGGCTATAAATTCCTCTCGAACACGAGACACAGTCTAAATTCCTCTCTGAGAGAATTTCTGATTTTTTTTTTGGAGACGAGACTCCCCTCGCCTCCTACATTGTGACTTTTTTTCACAATGAAACTTGCGTCGGTTTTTTTTGCGCAATTGCATCGGTTTTTTTTTGCGCATGGAAACTTGTTTTTTTTGCGATGAAAATCGCGTCGTCATCTAAATACAGATTGAACTTTGAAGGCTTGCCGCTTGTCGTCATCATGGGCGTGCCCGTTCTAGCATATTCATCATCATCATGGGCGTACCCGTTCTAGCATATTCATCATCATCATGGGCGTACCCGTTCTAGCATATTCATCATCATCCTCATCATGGGCGTACCCGTTCTAGCATATTCATCATCATCCTCCTCATGGGCGTGCCCGTTCTAGCATATTCATCATCATCATGGGCGTGCCCGTTCTAGCATATTCATCATCATCATGGGCGTACCCGTTCTAGCATATTCATCATCATCATGGGCGTGCCCGTTCTAGCATATTCATCATCATCATGGGCGTACCCGTTCTAGCATATTCATCATCATCATGGGCGTGCCCGTTCTAGCATATTCATCATCATCATGGGCGTACCCGTTCTAGCATATTCATCATCATCATGGGCGTACCCGTTCTAGCATATTCATCATCATCATGGGCGTACCCGTTCTAGCATATGATATTTCCGTTATAGATTTTCAACTTAGACTTAGATTAGACACAGCAGGAATTTGAAACGCATAGCAGGCCGCACACAATTTCGGCACTAGTTGTAGTAACACAAACGTGACTATTACTGAACAGTTTATAATACAGGTCCGAGAGATATAGAGAGATAACATAACTTTACCTTAGGAAACGAATAACTTCCCTCGAGCCTCCTCGCGTTTCCGATGCTATACTGGATCCAGCTTCATGCTCTCCGCATTCTTATTCTTCTCCGCATATCCGATGGCCAACCACTGTCGGCTAAGAGTCTCGAAATTTCGACTCGTTCCAGTCCATAACATTTTTTTTCAAGACTCACCTTTTTTTACTCACCTTCATAGCTTTTTTTTGTACTCGTTCAATCACATAGCTTCACTTTGTAATCGCATCGCTTGATTTTTGATTTATATCGAGGTACTAACAGTGCTTCTGCACAGTTACTAATTAACTTTTATCCAGGATTCCGGCAGGATTCCTCCCTGATTTGGAGACTTCGAAACTCTTTTCGAAACTCTGGAACGGATTTTATCACCCTGTAGTCTTTTTGTAAGTCTATACATCATTTTTCCAATCCTTCTATCCCGTGACTTACGTCATTCATTCATCACACCACTTTGTCAATCATTCATCACGCCACTTTGTCAATCATTCATCACGCCACTTTGTCATTCATTCATCACGCCATTTTGTCAATCATTCATCACACCACTTTGTCACTCATTCATCACGCCACTTTGTCAATCATTCATCACACCACTTTGTCAATGAATACCCCGAAGTAAGTCCACTGTGGCACAGCTCTCTGAACCCCAATGCCGTAACTAGCCAGAGCCGAGACATAATGTTGGCAGTTGTTCGTTGTCAGTTTCCAAATACTCCCATTGTTTCTTTCGAGGAAATTCTTGGTCGTATCAGTGTTTCTTTCGAGGAAATTCTTGGCATCCTTGTCAGCATCCTCGATTGTTCCATTGATTGTTCCGTTGAGAGAATATTGGTTGCGATACACACCGTATTCTGTTTGATTTTTCTCCAAAGTGAGAAAATCGCGGATCATCTGCCGAGCGAAGAGCGACACATGGCGAACTTGGCGGGTTGACTTAACTTGGCGGGCCAAGTCAACTTCTCCGACAACCTCAACTACCCATGGAATGTGACTGCCGAATCCTTTGTGCAATTTCTGGTACTGATAGAGGTGGTATTGCCCTGAGCTTTTCTTTTCCGATTTTTTCAGCGTCATTACGTTTCCTTCTTTTTCCTGGGCCAGAAAACCTGCAGATACTGTCTTCGATCCTGCATTCACTCCTCCTTCCACTGTTGGGCTTTCCACTTCCATTTCCTTTTCCCCCGCATTAATACCGACATAATACTCGGAATAATGATCATCCTCGTATTGCGAGCCGAAATCCGTCATAACACCCCCAACATCCATTGCGGCATGAATTAACGGCAAACCCAGCAACCGTTTCGCGAAGAACTCAGCTGCATGATTCATAAACGTTGAGTCAAACTGCCACAGGAATCGATCTTTCCTCAGCATTGTTGTTGGGCGGATTTTCAAACTGAGCTGGATGAGGCTTTGGAAGGTGCGGCGTTCGTCTTTCTTGGCCAGTTTGAGGACGGTTGGGTTGAGATGCTTTTCATGATCTTCTTTCTGTGAGCTCGGACCAGTATGAACATCATTGAGAGAATTAATATCTACACAGGCAGACTCTGTCTTTTCGTAGGCCTCGGGAAGCTTGCCGTTGTCGGTTACTTCTGTTGGTGGAATATTTTTGCCGGTCGAATCTTTCTTCACATATCCCAAATCCCAATTCTCCGACGCACTCGTGATTCGAGGGTCGTAGATCTCCCTCGTCTCCGCGTTGCTGCAAATAGCCACGACCGACTTCAGTGACATGCGCACAGTGACCCACGCAGAGGCTTCTGAGATGGGCACGTTGGAGAGGGCACGTTGGAGAGATGCTTCGTCGAAGGTTTTTTGAAATTGTTGTTTATCTTTGTTGGAGGGGCTGGCAGCCTGTCTGATAGAGTTTCTTCTTGCTTCTTTAGTAGCCCAAGCATGCGCATTCCGCATCATTTCTTGCCACACAGGATTGCTTTTGCGAAATTCTGCGTCAGTTTTGTCATCGGTTGTGAAATTGGTTTGGTTTTGGAAGGTAAACACGGTAGTAGCCGCATCCATGTCTTGTTGTTTGCTGTCGGATAAATCCGTAGAAGCCGTCTCCTTCACAAGTCCTGAGAAATCCATTGTGGAATTGTAACCGCGGTACTGTTGCAATGTGATGTTGACTCTCGGGCGAGGCTCCACTGGCGTCGTTGGCAAGACGTTCTGATTTACCGGTGTTTGTGCGAGTTTTGCCCAGGTGCCCGGCACAAACATGGCCGACATAACTATTGCGGTTGTTGATTTCATTTTTGTTAGTACACGCTTGATGAACTTAAAGGTTTGACTCGAATGAATTGCTTTGCTTTCTTTGGAAATTCGTTTTGCTCTCGAATCTAGAGTTCGGAATTTTACTGAGTTAAGCTGTTCTTTGTCTTTGGTAACTGTTCTTGTAGCTGCTATTTTGGAAGGCAGAATCAATTTTTAGAATCGATTGGAAGGAGAGAAGGAACATAAGTAAAATAAGAATGCATGCACATCTATGGGGAAAGATGAGAAGGAATCAGAATTCGCAAGGCAAAGCCATGTTCTTCACGCAAAATTTTAAGCTCGCACTGTTCTTGGCAAAAAAACACACATATGATTGTTCTTGGCAAAAGAAAGAAGAAACTCGCATAAATGCTATCCATTATAATTACGCGATCTTGCTTTTCAGATCTTGAGTCTTATCTCTCGCGATATACAGTAAAAATATCTCACATTCAAAATCTTTCACCTCACATTCAAAACGTTTCAAAAATAAAACCCACCAAATTCCCGCACTATTTGCATTCCCAACATTTATAAATCGAGATCCTACAAGTGTGAACTACTCACCACACCAAAAACAACGTGCGCAGCGAAGTTGAAGCAGTTTCGCACGAGCAAAAGTTACGGCTTCAAACGTTCAACTCCAAGTCTTTCCCCAAGACCACCGGACGACAACGCAAAAAAGCTTCGATCTTGATTTTTTGTCCAGAGAAGGCCGCACGAGACGGCAATCGCATGACTGTTGATATCTGATGAACACACAACGCCCCTAGAGCCACGCTTTTTTCGTAACGTTACTGTCCATCAGCAAAGTTGGACTACTTATGTCAATGAAATCTCCATTTGAACAGTAATTCTGTCAAATGGGATGGTCTCCACTTGAACAGTAATTCTGTCAAATGGGATGGTCTCCACTTGAGCTGTGCCAAATGGGATCATGTCTCCACTTGAACTCTGTCGAATGGGATTCGATGGTCTCCACTTGAACTGTGTCGAATGGAGTGCCTCTCCACACATTGTATTACAATGACAATACCACTGTAACTTTTCGTCGCCTTTTGTGCTACGAAGTCTTGTCGCAGAAAGATCTCCCTTGATATCTGGCACTTGTCGGACGACAGTGTACTCTTGTCGGACGAGAATGTCGTCGTCAGATTCACTCGATCTCCTGGATGTCGACAGTCGATTATCGACTAACTGACAATCGGATCCCACGACAGATAGTTTCGACGTAAGCTTTCAAATTCAATTTCTTTTTTTTCAATGGCGCTTCAGCGAACTGAGACTGCCTATACTGGTTCTCACAACTTTTTTTTTTACCGGCGCTTCAGCGAACTGAGACTGCCCATACTGGTGTTCACAACTTTTTTTTTAGCGGCGTTTCAGCAAACTGAAACTGCCTATACTGGTGTTCACAATTGAATTCAACAAGGCGGCGCTTCAGCGAACTGAGACTGCCCATACTGGTGTTCACAACTGAATTCAACTAGATATCGTCATATTGTAGTACTAGCTAAGCTCGGCACTATTGATTTATGGCCGGTAAATTGTAACACACAATCAATGGAAACACGCTCTATTCAATTTCTTCGTCACGGCATCGTTAAGTAGCCGCCTTGCCTTACTAATACTTGACATTTCGGATTCGTTGCTCTGAACAATATGAAAACATATGTTCAGGGGTCTCGGCTCTAAAATAGATTCTTTTACTAAATTGCTCAGTTTTTTTGCCGGCTAGAATTTCCACGCTCCAACTGGAGTGAGTGTCTGTGTCAACAATTGTTCGCCACTTTGTGTCTACAATTGTTCGCTACTGCAACTTTAGTACCTACTATCGTGATGCAACCACTGCCAGCAATTTTCCCGAGACAGTCACTTTTGGTTTAGCTCCCTTCGCCCCAACTGCATAACTTGCTAGAGCAACAACATAATGCTGACAGTTTTTCCTTGTGATGTTCCAGGCGTCTGAGTCTGGGACTTTCTTTACCGTGTTTTGGTTCTTTTTCCAAGCATCGCTCAGTCTCTTCTTAAAGTTAGTCTTTACATCCTTGGTGGCAGCATCGTTGGCATAGGAATCCGAGGAGTGAGCACCATCTTGCGTTAAATGGTTGCGCGTCTCCAAGTGTAAACGGTTGCGGTACACTCCATACTCATTTTGATTCTCCTTCAAAGTCAGAAAATCACGGATCATCTGCCGAGCAAAGAGCGACACATGACGAACTTTGCGTGTCAAGTCAACTTCTCCAAGCACTTCAACGACCCACGGGATGTAGCTCCTCTTTCGAATTTCCGATCCAGATTTGTAAAATTTCCGATACTGATAAACATGATATTGGCCTCGTTTACCCTTTTTCGTTTTCGCCAGTAGTGTTTTCTTGACCGAGTTTCTCAATCTGTCCTTTACCGAGTTGGTTCGCCCATTCTTGCCTGGGACTGCCTTCGCTTTTGGTTGAAATTTTCCGAGAAGTGGCTTCAAGCCTCCTTTTTTCTTAGCTCCTGCTGTTCCTGTGGCACTCTGTCTCTCTGATGCAGAGTCCGAAATTTTGTCCGAATTCTTCAAGGTGTCCACCGCCAATTTGTCCACCTCCAAATCATTCTCCCTTTCTCCTGCATTGATGCCGACATAATATTCAGAATACCCACCACCGCCCTTCTTAGGCTTAACGCCCTGAGGCTTAGCGCCCTTGTCTTGTGCCCCGAAATCCGTCATCACACCCCCAACATCCATTGCGGCGTGGGTTAGCTGCAACCCCAACCGTTTTGCGACAAAATCGCCTGCGTGATTTTTGAATTTGGAATCAAACGGCGCCAGGAAGCGATCTTTCCTTAGCATTGTTGTAGGTCGGATCTTTATGCTGAGTTGGATTATTGACTTCTGGAACGTGCGCCGTTCATCTTTCTGGACCAGTTCTAGGACAATTGGGTTGAGATTTTTTTCGTAATCTCTCTGTGTGAAAATCGGATTGCGACGAAAATCAGCATGAGACTTGCGAACATCATCATCATGAGACTTCGTATCTGCTGCGCAGGCCGAAACACTGTCTTTGTATGCCTCGGGAAGCTCGCCGTTGTCAGTTACGTCTTTTGGAGGAGTAGGCGAGTCTTTTGTCACGTATCCCAAATCCAAATAGTTCGACGCGTTCGTGATTCGAGGGTCGTAAATCGCTTTTGTCTCGGGGTTGGTGCAAATATTTGTTAGCGAATTCAATGTCATCGGTAGAGTGACCCAAGCATAGGCTTCTGAGATGGGGACGTTGGATAGGGCAGTGGTGAGGGCTTTGTTGAAGTTTCCAGAATTTTTTCTTGCTTCCTTAGTAGCCCACGTATGCGCATTCCGCATCATTTCTTGCCATACTGGATTGCTTTTGCGAAACTCCGCGTCGGTTTTGTCGTCGGCTGTGAAGTTCAATTTATTCATCACTGGGTCATGGAAGGTAAACGCCGTGTTGTTCAAATCCTTGTCCAGAGTTTTAGACCTGTCAGAGGGTGGTGAGCCAGTCGCTCTGGTCTCCACCAACCCCGAGAAATCCATTGTGGAATTGTAACCGCGGTACTGTTGCGACGTGATGTTGATGACAGCAGGGCGAGACTGGCTCGCTTTTGAGAGAACTTTTCCAGAGACAACTTTTGCCATCGCGACGTGCACGACTATGGTCGACGTCATCATGGTCGTTGCCTTCATTTTTTTTTTGCGTGACACTTCTGTGCTGCGAGCACCTGACTGCTTTTAGCTTTTTACTTCAATGAATGAATGAGTCCAGAACTTCAGAACCTCTCTTCGGGTTAAGTGCTGTTTGTTTGCAATATTGCCGTTTGTTTGTTGCCGTTGTTGCCGTTACTGAGAATTCCACTGAGCCTCAGCCTGTAAAGTCTAGAGTTCAACTTAACCTTTAAATAATCCAACAGCAGCCAACTCCTCCGGTACACTTAACCGCTTCGGAAGGAATCAACTTGGCATCTGCTTATCCTGTAAACACTCTTTTGAGCGGAATCAATTTAGAAGGGTTGGAATATGGTTGGAATCAATTGGAAGAAGAGAAAATACGTCAGAGTCAGACTTTCTTTCTTTCTTCGCATGCCAAAATGGCAAACTTCAAACGACACAACGAAAGCCTTGCACTATTCGTGACAAAAGGCAGTCCGGGTTTGCAAAAAAAAAATCGCAAAACAGTCTACGCAAATTTTGAAAGACATAGCATACGTCGCAAATTTTAAAAGCCAACGCAAATTTGAATGAAAATCTGCCAAGATCCCGCTAAATTTCTTAATATCCGATCTAAATAATGGAGATCCTAAATGTTTAGCCAAATCACCACACGAAAACTGGCATGCACAGAAAAGCTTGAAAGTCGAAGCAAAACGATTTTAAAATTTCGTAGCTGCGTACTTGAGAATCGAGATGAATCGCTCATGGCTTTCATATTTCTGCTTCTCGCTCCGAAAGACTGTAAATTCAACACATCACGACAACCCGTCAACTCAATCACTCACAATCCGTCAACTGATTTCTTAACTTTGAGTCTTCCCCTCTGAACGGCTTTGATCTTGACTGCAACAATGAACCGTTTTGATCTTGACTTTTGTTACAGTTTAGTGATCATCACTAATGCATCACTGATGCATGTCAGATACGTACGAACGACCCGTAATCTCACTTTAGATTTCCGTAAGGAGACTGCAGGACGAAGCTGTTTTTTCAGAAGCTGACGAACACGAAACGCCTCTTCTTTAGGTCTGGCTCACAGACTCTTTTTTGCGTTTTTTTTTCTTCTTCCGACTATCATTATGCGACTCATGTCATGACGCCAACACATGAACGGCGAAAAACGGTCCTCAAAAGCCAACAATGACAGTAACGGAGAAGAAGCTGGAAACTGTTACTCGGACTATAACTGATTCATGACGCAGTTTTTTAATGGATCATTGGCCAGCTCTCTTTTTTGGCTCTCTTTTTTGCGTTTTTTTTTCTTCTTCTGAGACTGTTGTTCGGGTTATAACGTGGAATAAAAAACTTCCCAAAAAATCTCAAAAAAATTTGAAAAAAATTTTTTTTAATTGAGGGTCGACAACCCCCAGCGACCTGCATCCGCCACCCTAGCCCTCAGCTGTTTGGATTTCAAGATCATAACGCGCTTCTATTAAACAACAAACCCAATGAAGATTCGCGCATTATTTCGACGATTTGACTGCAGCCGTGCATTATTTTGCCGAGTTGTGCTGCCGCCCACTGGCCCACCAGGATCTCGCTCATCACTCCAGAAACCAAATCGCAAAAGTTTGCGCGCCCTGTGAAACTCTCGTCTTGCAATCTACACTCACGACTGGTCTCCCCGCGCACAATGCTCGAATTGCAACGCCAAGACTTCAAAATCCAGAACATCAGAACGCAAAAAAGGGGCAGCAGCTCGCTTAATTTCATTGTTTTTGTGCGCAAGTGGTGGTGTCTCAATGCATGTCTTGAGCTTTGTCCGACCTAGATGGAAAGTCTGGCACAGCATAATACCAAAGCACAGCCCAAATCTACGAAGCAAATCAAACATATTCGCACACAGGAATGTCAACAAATGGAAAAGATGTAACTAATAAAAACACCACCCAACTTGCGCTTTTTTTGAAAGACCAGAGAGGCCATTGCTCCGACGTCTTGCGTGACAACTTATTTGCGACGACGGCAGCAGAACTTGGAGTCACTATTTTCCTTAGGAGTAGAAGCAATGGGAAGAGGCGCTGCCTCGTCAGTAGTGCTTTCATCATCTTCTCCATCATTAGTAGCGGAAGTTTCAGTTGCTGCGTCTTCAGTCTGTGTTTCCTCCTCAACTGTTGTTACAACAGGCTGAGCCAAAACTTCGGTCACAACTGCAGGAAGCGGCTCCAAAACAGGCGGAGCTTCGAGGACAGCAGCCACATGCACCACAGGCGCAACATCATCGACAGGCGCTTCTTCAGTGTTAACCGGAGGAGGAATAGGACGAGTACGAACGATATACACATTATCATCACGATGAAACGCACGCTGACAATAGATGTTTTTGCGTTCACCTTGATGCGCAACGCCAGTGAGACGGCTTAAAAGACGAATACACAACTCATCCTGCGGCACCTGAATGGCGTTGCGGATTCCCTCATTAGCCGGAAGGTCCCGCATACGGCGAAACATTTTCGCTACTCACTCGCTGCAACAGAATCAGTTTCACCACTTGATACGCCGCAAGTCTCAAGGAAGAAGTATAGGAATCAAAATCATGCCAAACATAAAGCCAAATGGTCAAAAATAGTCTCTCTTAGGCAAAAGTCTTCACAATTCCATTCTCTCAGAGAAAAACACTCACAAAACACCAATCACAACTCTGCCTTCCTCGCATTTGTCCAACAATGCCTCGTGATCGCACAATATCCACTCACACAGAAAGTCCACACTTCAAATTCGCCAAAACACGAGGGGCGTACAATCACTAATACTGCGAACAACACAACTTCGATACACATTCAACAGCCTTTTTCTTTTCACGTCTTTGGCACTTCCTGGGCAGATAAAGAAATTATTTACAACATCTGTTTCTGTGTCTTTGAAAAACAAACAGCGTGATGCGCTGTCGTTTATGTGAGCAGTTTCATATTTGCTCGGCCTGGCATGAGATCGGATTCACTCTTTACTCATGGACAGACAAAGCGGGGTGACTGAATTTCGAAAATCATATTTCATGTACGTCAATACTGAGAGACAACTTTGTTTCTGTATGTATACAACACGCCTGTTAGTATGAAGCAATCGGGAACACCGGTGGCTGAATACTGAATGATGATACAATACAGATTTCTTTGGAACGACTGTGATCAGATATATATTGAAGAACTATTTATACAGACGGAGGACGCCATTGCTGCAAGTCATTTCTCACTACTCAGACTTGCTTTTGAAATACAAGAAAGATGCTATTCAGTACTTGAATAGCATTACAAGAATACACAGAAGTTATATATTGAAAATTTACTTTGCCCAGTTGAGAGATCTAGAAGATTGACCATTTGCGTTAGCAGCCACAATTGCCTGACTTTGCAGAGCCTTTTTCTCGGTTTCGATATGTTCCTTGAAATCGTCTTCTGTGTTCCACAGAGTGAGCCATTCGGCCTTGTTTTGTTTCATCTCATCGATGATTTCTTCAGCTTTGTGAAACTCGCCTTCCCTGATGAACACGTCAATACGCTTTTTCTCTTTGGCATACACGTAGGTATTCAAATAGCGACAAACACTGTTGCACCAGGACACGGACGGCAAGGGAAAACCCAAATTGACTGCGGAAGCGACTGCTTCAACTTGATTGACAATCTGTGCCAATTGTGCGTTCACCACGTCTGGTGGATAGTGGTAGTCATCTTTCTGGACCTCCTCAAAAACGGGGATGAGCATCAGTCTCAGCTGTTCGAGTTGCTGAGATTTGATTTCGAATAGAATTGTTAGTCTTGATTTGATTCATTTTGGTGGTTGTGATTAATGTGTGAAATGAGATGCAAACTTTTTAATCAGGAGGGGGAAATTGAAATCGAAAAGCACTTTATGCAATAAATGGCTAAGGATAAGAAATATGGATGATAACAAGAAATGAAACAAACGAAATTAATCCGATACCGCCAGTCCCTGCACACAATCACCACCTTGCAGCAAGAAACCACTGACAATTTCACACAGATCACATTTGGCAGCAATAGTAGCGAAGTTGGCGAGCTGGAAATGATCTTCGATCAATTTTTTCTCTGCTTCGTAGTACGGGCGCACCGAAAAAATCCACCTTGGGAAGGTTTGTTTGGCAGTCATTTCCACAGCAGGAAATCCACTTTCGAGGGTGCGACAAAACGGCTCAAATTTGACCTGGTGGTCCTCCATACCCAGTTCTTCGAGAAGACCAAAGGACAATTCCTGCCAGTCATCGTGAGTGAGCGGACACAACGTCTTTTTCACTGCTTCTGGATAATCGCACTTCTCGACGGTCTTGTCATACCAGATCTTGTGGCCCTGTGGTTCCTCCAACATCAAATACGCGGCTTCGGTGGAATTCTTCTGTGAATGTTTTTTAAGTATGGGACATTAGTCATGGTTTGAAATAGATCGTTGTGGTTGAAAAAAGTTGAATTAGATTTGCTGCTCATGATTTGGGGAGACTCATGGTAATAAAAAGTTTGGCCCTTGCGAGCTTTTTGACAAATGAACATCTCAACACTTATCCATCAAAAATAGTGTCCACTTATCGCATTCACAATGGATACTCAAGGCAATTATGTAAATAGAAGTGACAAATTCAATTTTAAAAAAGTTTATACCTCCTCCTCTGGAACGCTTCCTGCCGTCTTGTAGTTGTCACATGCGAGTCCCAACAGGTTTCCGAAGTCCTCTGGTCCACTCTTGATCGCACACAGGTGATTGATTTTCTCACAGAGTTTCTCCAACGGCTCCAAAAAATGACGCTCAGGATCGACATCACGAACAGTCTCAAGACTTTTCTTGCACATGAGTGCCCTGTGGTTGGCAGTTCCTGCATCTTTGACCGTTTTGATGGCATCGCAAAACAGATTCAGCACGACAGAATCAACGGATGCGAGCGGCAAATGCTGTTTGATGTTGGTTTCGTAAACACCAAGCAAGTCCTTTTGCGGTTCGGCAGTTGGCTTGAGTGTCAGGGCCCACTTCTTCAACAAACATCCACGCCGTTCCTCCTTGATCTGAGTCCATCCTGCTGGCAGGTGCACGGCTGCGGTATCCAACGAAATCAGGTTATTACAGATGGTGTCAGGGTCTGCAGGATTCAGCATGAGGACGGAAACCTTGTTCTGGGATTTTTTGATAATGTTTTTCATATGATTGATACCAATACAGTTTTGATGAAGAAATAAATATTTGATACCAATACAGTTTTGATTTGGAACTTTGTGAAATAAATAAAACTAAAACGAAAGAAAAAACAATACTCGAGCAATAAAAACGAACGCATGAACTTTGCTTTCTAGTGATGAAGTGCGCAACTGATTTCGAAATGAGCGACAAACTCACCTACTCAGACATGACAGTCAACGATTGACCAATGAGTGGCCAGCTTTGTCTTCAGACGTTGACAGACAAGGCTGTCTCTGTCTTCAAAGTTGTGTCATCACAGTGAAGACTACGTTCACAACACGAAAAAACAATTAAGAAACAGCAAACAATATGAAGAAACGCCAAACAAAACAAAAACTCCAACCAAAAGTGAATAAGTACTTTGATCCTATCAAGATCGTATCCGTGAAAGTTAATATCCTTCCAATCACGAGCATTGTCCACAACAAAAACCACAAACCATGGCGCTGCAGATCTGGCGCAGATGGCGTCACCAGTGGCTTTACTCATGTTTTTGGTGCGATTACACTTCTTAGCAGGGGTGTTTGCCTCATTCTTCACGCTGTTCAAATGCGTTTTCGTGCTTGCCTTTGGATCCCTAGCCACCATGTCTTTGATGTGCTTGCTGTCAGCCTGTAGCGTTTTTAAGTGGTTTCGTTGATATGGAACAAGTCTTTTTTGAGAGGTTTTGTTAATATGAATCACAATCGTAATATAAATTGAGGTGGCTTTTGGCATTGAAGTGATTTTTTCTATATGGAGTAAAGCTGTTTCATGAGTTGAAGTTTTTTCATTCAGATACATGCTACTAGAGAGGAGAAAATAACTTACATCCAGACCCAAAGCGAATCCAATTTCATCACAACGACGACCTTGCAGGTCGACACTGTCACGGCGTTGACGCTGCGTAGCAGGGGCTGCGGCAGCGATCTGGCTGGCGTCTCCTTGACGTTTGAGGTCGGACATTGTGATATTGAAATGTTCGAACTGTGGACAAATGTCGACAGCTGGGACCAGTCAAGGTCTCGAGAAAAAAATCAAAACCACAAGAAGAAGGCTGCACAAATTGAGTCAATGAATTAGTCGAAAGGATCGAGCTGTTGGATTTGAAATGGAAGGAACGATGAATTTGGATTCGGAGGAAATTCGGTTCGCATGAGATTCGCAGAAAATTTGATTGAGGAAAAACTTCAGAAAATTAATTGAGAAAAAACTTCAGAAACAACTTTGCTGGAAAGTTCAGAAATTTTTTGCGAAGAAATTTGCTTCAGAAAAATTTGACGCAGGAAAAAATCTGACGGCTTCCAGGGTCTCCTTCGGATGACACTTTCCGACTCAAAAAGGAGCACTTTTTGGAGCACTTTTTGTTCGCAGAAAAAACCAGAAAATTTTTTTCTTACATATACGCTATGAAAATCGAAAAAAGTTTGAAAAGTTCTCCGAACAGCGTTTTTTTTTAGAAAAAAAAAATGGCCCTAAAAGTTGTCCTAAAAGTTGTCCTAGGAGACCATTTTAAGAAAAATCAGACTTCGAATTAATCATCAATCACGATCGGAGTGGATCCTCGAAAATGTTTCTGAATTGTGAAAAAAACTCTGATACAGACGAATTATGAAAAAATAATCCAGGCAAATGTGACTCATGCAAACAACTGAATTAAAAAACTTCGAGAGTATAGATTTATCCTTGTGACTCCTGTTGTGAAAAAAAAGCTTCCTGCTGTGACTGTATTTCCTTGGCCTTCCTTGCGAATGCTTGTTTGGCTTTCTTTGTACGAATTTCCATCAAATCCTTTTCGATCTCTGCTCGTGATCGTGGCTGCTTGGATAAAATTACCGGCTTTTTCGTGAGATTTGCGAGCAGTCTCCCTCGCTCGTTTCTTTCATCGTTGATGAACTTGAGTCGCTGCTGACAGTTCACGAAATGTGAGTTGTTTTCCAGATCTGCAACATTGTAATGTTGGCTCGGAAGCTCTAGTACTGTCGGCGCGGCCACTGGGGCGACATTTCCGCTGACGATACTCGTTGCTGCTGCGGAGGATGAGCTCGACGATGAGCTAGCGGCTGCTGCTGATGTGGTGGGATCACCCAGAAGAGTCCCGCCGGTGTGGCCATTGTTCTTGGCAGCAGTGGGCAATGCTTTGCAAACCATATCGCATCGAGTTGCCCAGGCGATCAGGAAGTTCTGCGCCCAACAAATATCCTCGAAGGATTCAGGCTGGAAAGAGCGGTATTTTTCAGTTCTCAGGTCTGCCTTCTGTGTCATCGTCACTCCATAGAAATCCACCACCTCACAGACACTGGTTTTCAGATCAGCACACACAGTGCCTTTCAATCTATCGACTGCATAACCCTTCTCCCTCTCAGTCCACCCCGAACATCCATCCTTCCCTGAAATATGAATCAATTTGGAGGCATCACTGCCAAACTTTGGCAGTGAATCATCAAACTGCTCCCAAGCCGATTTTAGCAGTCGTGGTTTCTCAGCTGGGGGATCGCTACCACTGGCATTACCATCAGTCGTAATCACAACTTGCATTTCATCGCCAAGTTCAGCCAGTGCTTTTGTCGTTCTCTCCATCGTCGCGAGTTGTTCTTTCGAGAGAGCTTCTCTTCGGTCGAGTTCATTACTTACTTGAATAGCGAATTCAGAGGCTTTTTCTTTATTCTTGTAATGATGCGTCAACCTCGTCCACAGCTGTTCGAATTTCGAGCCAGGTTCCGGATTTTTGATTATCACCGCCTTCATCTCTGTGAGTCGTTCTCTGAGCTCTGGATTATGTACAATCGCGCTTCCATCAAGCACCGAAGCCAAGATGAAACCTGGTAAACCGTTCACACTGGTAGATTGCGCAGCATACACTCTGGCGAGATTGAATGTAAACACCGACTCAGGACCGGCTCTTCGTGATTCGACAGTCTTGCCGGTGATGACATACGACTCACCTTGCCTTTTCAGCTCGAGTAAACCGACCTCTTTCTGCATACTATGTGCGCAATACCACGCACAGAAATAATACCCACGCTGTTTCTCAATACCACCCGCATTCGCAACCAAGTCATTATTCTGTACGTCTTCGATTGGAAAACCATTTTCGTCAGTGACAAGAGGATTCCCAGCCAAATTTCTTCCCTGAAACGCATCAACTTCGTTGCCATCACTCTCAAATTCGACTACCAGGTGATGCAGATGAGTATCTCGATCGAGTGGAGAAGGAGGAGCCGGTGGAGGTACCGGAACAATATCCGTGCTGCTCTTGGCTGCTGCTTTCTTCATTCCCTTTTTTTGCTGTCGTTTTGGTTTTTCATCTTTTTGTCCTACATCATAACGAGACCCTTCATAACAATTTGCAGCAGTCAGGGCTTGTTTGGCCTTCGCTTCATGTTCTCTCCGAGCCTTGGCTTTCGCCTTCGTACGAGTCTCAATTCGCGCAGCATGGATGTCACAAAGACGAGTAGCGATCGGCTCACTAAACGCCTGATCAATTGTCAAACCATCGAAACGAAGATTAATAGGCTGCATTCCCCGTATGCAAGCCTGTGAGAAAGTGAGTTGGTCATCTTTGGCAGATTGCACCGACCACCATGATTTTGCCAACTTTTCCCTTTTCAAATAATAATTTCTCTGGATCTCCAATACTGCTTTTGACGGCAATAGCTCAGAGTCACTATAATCAGACGGAGAACCTTCACTTTCATGATCAACTTCGACCATTTCTGTTCGCGCTTTCTCAGCGTTAGCACGAGCGGTTCGTTCAGCCTCAAACATCACAATAGAATCACGGCGAGGTCTGCCCTTAGCCATCGGTCGCGGCTTAGTCTCCTGGGTGTGTTGGCTTTCTTGGCTCTGCGTGTCTTTAGATGATATCTTTCGTCGTTTTCTTTTTGGGCCAACTACCGTTTTTATCAGCTCTTTCCTAAGCGCGTCATCACCTGCCAGCTTTAGAATTTTCATCAAACACGCGTACATCGCATAAACAGCGTTCCGATTTGCTATATATGCGGCCCTTATGTTGACTCTACACAGCCTCTTGATTCCGCGAGGGTTGGAACTGTCTTGGATACGCTTGACAGAGCCAACCTTACGCTCTGTTGTGCGTGTTGTGATATCCTGTGAGTTGATGAGGCGGCAAATCTCATCAAGATACTCGAAAACGCGTTCCATTGCAAATTGGTTTTCGCCATTCTTCTGATAAATGAGTCTCACTTTCTCTGCCAACACATGCAACGTCTGTGAGCCTGGGTCGTGCTGAGAAGCCGGCTGTAGACGACCAGGCACCAAAAGGTCCTGTACGGCACTGACTGGATTCACTAGGTAAGAGTCCAGCCATTTCCAGTGTGCCTCTCTGTTAGTCCCACAGCGTGCCCTCATGATTGTTCTGCTGCAGTGTAGCGCTAATAACGCAGCCGTGACACACGCAGCCAAAATTTCTTGGGTTTCTGAGTCATTGAGATCGACGTCACTTCCCGCAAAAATATGGGTGAGATCCCTCCACGCCGCGGTCCCGGGCTTGACTCCCCTCTCCAGCTCTGCGATGATTCCAGCAACATCATGATCAAATCTGGCCATAGTCTCGATGACGGAGTTAGTTCGTGCGGAACATAGGGCGGCCCTGCTGTAATGCACGATAGGACGCGCAATCAGGTGCGTAAAATACATATGAAAAACAGTGCGCGTTCGCCCGATGCGACCGGCGAGCCCATGTTCAGGGACAAAACCCAACACCCAACCAAATCTCAGAAGCAGTGTCTCGAGTAACGTTGTGACTGTGCTGAAATAGGTCAACCATCTCGCCCAGTTGGGCATCGACCAGTTTTTGAAGAAACGCAGAACAGCCCTCCTGACTTGCTTGATGGGAAAACGGCCGCGATAGACCATTTGCGGAGGGTCTGCGAAGCTGATGGCCAGCCCTTTCAGTTGCGCGACCTCCTCTTCGTGGGTGCGTTGGCTGAGGCTTTCTAAAACTTCTTGGAATTCCTCCGCGAGATCGATCTCGTTTTGCTTCGGCAGTCCTGTAGTCTCAGTGATTGGCTCTTTTTCTAGAAATTGGTCGACCTGGGATAGAATGGACATCGCGTTTTCTCTGGACTTCACCATCTTAGTCCAAAGACTAAGCACCCAGTCGTCTTGTGATATTGAAAATTCTGAAAGATAAGCCTCCACAGTTTCCCTGAGCCCGTGTGCGGCCATGTGAATACGACAAAACACAGGCCACACTATCAGGGGCGCTAGCCCATTGATTAAAAACCAATGGGCATTCTCCGTTGCCCCCGAATCTGTGACCGTGAATATCATATTTGTTTTGGGAGAGTTGGAGAGGACCCGCTTGAGACGGTCGCCATCAATGGCGTTGTAAACTGTGTCTGCCATCAAGAAGTTATCGGGGACGGAGTCTAGCACTTCGTTTTGCTCCCCCCCGTGTGGCTTCAATACTGTCGGGGTTTCGATCTCCAATTCACCCTCACGCCAACGATCATTCTCCCGAACCCAAAAATTTAAAGCAGCTCGCATCACAAGCCATTTGGCACCATGGTCAGATGCCCCAGCACGTGAATCGTGCAACTCCGAGGCGACGCGTGTTTTCCGACTGGCACCGTCGAATTCTATTCGATAACCAAGACTGAAGACGTTCCGTTTCTCAATTACTTCTTCGAATAGTGGATTCTGCGAAAGGAGACCAACCGCCAAACGCTCCTCGACAAAACCGGGAACGGGTACATCTCGGCGTTTGAAATAATTGTCAACGTGCTTGGCTGTTTCGTCGTTTTTCTCGGGGTTTTTGTTAAAGATTCCGACCTTTTCAGGAGCTGGCAGGAGGTTGTTTTGCTTTTTGAATTCCTGGCGCCTTTTGGCAAGTTCGGCGCTTTGTTTTCGTTGTTGCACATCTGGATCTACCGCTACGATAGGCAAGTTGGCGCCCACCCGAGGACCAACGATCGGAAGTGCGAAAAGCACAAATAATCGAAAAACCCTGTGAAACTCCATGGCTGTCGGAGTAACAGAGCTGAAATCCACTCACTCCCAAACTAACCCACACATCCCATTTCACCAAACCCGATCTGTTTCAACATCCCACTTACTGAAAGTGGGATAGCACAACAAAGATCACATTATTAAAAAAATGATTTGAATTATATCGATTAAGGATGCACATCGGGATTCCACTCTCATGGAATAATCACGCATCTCTCGAAAATGCGTCACGATCTCCCATGACTACACACCTCCAAATCCTCACACTCCGCCGCATATCATTTCGTGAAGCCCTCCTTTCTCTCAATGAGAAACATCGACCCTCGTTCTCAATATAAACATCACCCGCGTCAACCCATAATGCCAAACACATCACGTCTGTCATGGTAAAACTGCTGTCAACATGCGCAATTTAGAACTAAACTTTCCCTGTTCTGTATTACTGCCATTTCCACACACCCACAACAGCGATACAAACTCACAGGCATGAGCGACGTTTTTGACGATGCACATCAATAATTATCCCCCCAATAAATTTACCAAGCCGATAATCCACACCCACCACTTTATTTGCGAGCGCTGTAATGCACGCCCTACTACGATAAACAACGATAAAAAATTCCCCGGAATGTTCTCGCGATTTTTTTTTTTTTGGAAAAAAAAAAATTTAAACGAAATTTAAAAAGTCAAACGGGATAAGATTTTTTTATTCACGTTTAAACCCGAACTGTTGGAACCTGTGAAGGGCGAACACGGCAACTATTCAGATACATCGACACTACCTACGATAAGGATCCGCATAGCTCTAGACTACACGCAATCTGATAGATTGGATATGAATAGGATGAGAGATGGAACCGCTTGGATAGAATGATCTTGCTAGTGTACTCGCAAAAGATAGAGACGCAAAAGATACGCACACGCAAAGTGCGTTGTGCAGTTCTGACATCTTCCGACTATCATTAATATATGCGACTCATGTCATGACGCCAACACATGAACGGCGAAAAAGTTACCTCAAAAGCCAACACAGGAACGGCTTTTGTACAGAGTTACTTAGAAAAATTATGCCACAAGAAAGTTCCTGATTGATGAACGCAATGACTCCGAGTCAAAGTTCTCCGAGTCAAAGTTCTGACTCAAAGAGTCCAAGTTCTGACTCAAAGAGTCCAAGTTCTGACTCAAAGAGTCCGACTCTGAAATTCCTGACGCGGAGTTTAGTTCTTTTTTCAAAAAAGAAACCAACTCCCTCATAGTCCTGACAACGTAGTTGAATCGTCCTGGCGAACTAATTGCTTTCTGCGCGAGATTCGAGGAACAGAAAAACGCCAGAAACTCCGTCCAGCCGATTGCGCCGTTTCCATCAAGATCGATACTTTTGAAAAAGATCTGAGTTGTTTCAGAGATCTTTTCTTGCTCCGCTTGCTCCTTGTCATGAGATTTTTTCATTTTTTTGCCAGACTCAACGTCGCTTTTTTTGAGGAATCCGAGCTTTGTGGTCACCGATGTTTTTGAGCCTCCATGTGAAAGGGCTATTTCAAGCTCATGCTTGCTCCATGTGCCACTGTTGTTCGTATCCACATTTGCGAAAACGTCTCTGGCACTGCCCGAGGACTCCAGAATATCCTCGTCCGGAGAAGTCTTTGCGGCCACAAACATGGCCAGTTTTAGAGGCAGTGGCGCTTTTTCTTCAGACGACCATACTTTGGCCAGGGATTCCAATTTCGATGCCAGTTTTTCTCCTTCCACTGCTCCTTTCCCAAACTTTTTTTCCTCCTCTTCTCTCAGATCATCAAACCATTTATCCCCAAGAGCTTGCTGAGCATCAGGGCGGTTCTTTTCTTTAGATTCAAGAAGTCCATCGAGAAACTCCTTCGCTTCTTTGGAAATTCGTTTTTCAAGCACTGCCGTAGCGAGAGTTTCGTTCAGATTCCACGTGCTGTAATTTTTCAGGAGGAGAATCATGAAAATCACACCGAGTGCATAAATGTCGCACTTTTCTGAGTAATACCCCTGCGCTTGTTCCGGGCTCATATAGAGGAGACTTCCAGAGTTGGGACGTCTGCTTTTGCGACCCGCAATGTCAAAATTTTGACTGATGCCGAAATCTATGACCTTTGGAATGTAACTGTACTTGACTTCTTTGCCTTCTTTCACTTTCCCTTCTTTGTCTACAGTCGTCAAATTTTGTCTTTTCGTCTTGATCAGCATGACATTGTGCAGCTTTAAGTCGACATGCATTGTTTTGTTTTTGTGCATAAAAGACATCGCAGAGAGGATTTGGAAAGCTATTTTTTTCACTTCTTGCTCGGACATTGATTGCTCCCCTTTGACCAACCCAGCCAAATCACCGCCCGAAATCGGCTCAGACACAAGATACGTCGTATAGTTGTCGTTGCGAGACTCCCGGAACACCTCCTGGAATTTGAGTAAGTTCGGATGGTTCATTTTCTTCAGAGTTTCGATCTCGTGTTCCATCATCTTCCTACTATCTTCGTCGTGAATGGCGCTTCGAATCTCTTTGCAGGCGTAAATCACCTTAGATTCCTTGTGCTGGCACTTGAAGACCTCACCAAACGACCCTCTACCGAATGTCGTCAGCTTTTCGTAAGTGTCTGCAAACGTCAGACAGTTGCTCTTTGGAGCCGCCGCCATCTCAGAAATTTTCCTTCCGCAATCATGCAGATCGTTGGCGATTTGGAACAAATTGGGATCACTATGATTACCGCGCTTCTTGCCCGGCATGATGTCCTTCATCATGTTTTTGCCTTTTTTCAATAATTGACGAGTGCGCTTAAGAAACCCGCTGACCATTGAAAAGAGCTGACTTCTTTTGTTCGTAGAGTCTGCATTTTCCTGATTTCTCTTCGCGTTTGTTTTTTCCAGCTGATTTCTGTTTGTGAACTTTGCGTTGGCATTATGATTTAGTCCAAGAGTCACTGACTCTTGGACTAAATCTTTTCGAGGAAGAGAATGACTCTGAGGCGAAGAAGGGCGCACGGACAGGGGATGTGCTGCAGCTTGTTGACAATCCACCAGGCCCAATGTGCCGACCAGAATGAGAACAGATGCGGACATTCGCGATCGGATCTGCGTCAATTTATACCTAATAGACGCTTGCTTTTAAGTTTCTTTCTATTAAATAGAATGAATTCTGGTTGGTTTGATTCAGAATTGAATTCTGGTTGGAATATTATATGCACTGGTAAGCCTAAAGCCTCTTGTACTTGAAAAGTAACTTTTGGAGTGGCGCCGCCTCTGGTGCTTTAAAAGTAACTTTTGGAGTAGCCTCTGAATTCTTTCTGAAAGAGGTTTGAATTATAATTGACTCTCGACAACCAGTCTGAGTTTTAAGTTTTTTTCTGTGCAATTTTTCCTGTGAAATAATGAAAGCCAAATGAGAGCAGAAAACGACAGAAGGAAACTCTAGACGAAGGCTGGCACTTCTGGAGTATACTACTGGCAGAAGCCACCGCGCGACTCTTGAGCGTTTGCAAAAACTTAAAGGTTCTTGAACGCTTGCAAAAAGGTTCGTGAATGCTTGCAAAAAGGTTCTTGAATGCTTGCAAAAAGGTTCTTGAATGCTTGCAGAAAGGTTCTTGAATGCTTGCAAAAAGGTTCGTAAATGTTTGCAAAAAGGTTCTTGAATGCTTGCAAAAAGGTTCTTGAGTGCTTGCAAAAAGAATGTTTGCAAAAAGGTTCTTGAATGCTTGAAAAAAGGTTCTTGAATGCTTGCAAAAAGGTTCTTGAATGCTTGCAAAAAGGTTCTTGAATGCTTGCAAAAAGGTTCTTGAATGCTTGCAAAAAGGTTCTTGAATCATTGTAAAAAGGTTCTTGAATCATTGTAAAACGGAACGATCTTGCGTGACAACACACGTGACTACGACAGACAGCTGTCAGCATATCACTGCCACGCATGGTGGAAAAAAAGCCAAACATATTTACAGTAACACAATCCCATACCCGCCTGATGTGAGGCATTGCTGCAAATACTTAGTTTGTAACTTTTGACTTGTCTCTTTACGTTTCCATCTATTATGACGTCGAAACGATAAAGACACTTTCAAACTTTTATGCAAACAAACTTTTATGCAAAAATGGAAACACGCAAAATTCCCGCATTCTCTTGCTCGCCTGACCTTAATTGTTACAAATCCTACACGTATAGCCTTCTCACCACACCAAAACCGGCGCGCGCAGCTACTTGCATCGACGCAGAATGATTTGCAATTGAACCATAGCTGCGTTGAATCTGCGTACTTGAATGCTGTCCGGTCAGAACTCAAATGACGTTGGCTGCTGTCCATATTAACATGAAAGTGGAGCTTTCTTGTTTTCTGTTAAATTCTATCGGATTCTATGGCTGCATCTGGTTCGATAGTATACAATGGCAACGCCACAGGCTGGCTTCTGGTTTTTGAGTCACGTGCGGACGAGTCTGCGACTGCTTCTCATACTACAACATCGAGAGGCGCGTGGCTCTGTTTCTCTTGACAATCAGACACGAACGAAGAAAACGACACGAACGCACTGCTTATTGACGCAATCCATTCACTCAACGAAATGGCGGAGAACTGCAAAAAGGCAACGGCGAGACATAATTCTGCAAAGGAAGCCGTGAATGACTCGGAAAACAAAAAAAGAAGAAGAGCAGACTCTGCGTAATAAGTGCGACAAGTATCGCAATCATTGCTACGCACTAGTCATGACTGTCTGACCAACGCGGCGCCGCAACCGCTACGAATCGGCGCGGGAATGGCCTGGGAAACTTGACGCGAGACATGAACCTGAGCCCAGTAGGTGCACCGTTGAAGCCTGGCAATCTTATGGAGGCAGGTGTCTGAAACGACCAAGAGACCCAACCTCGTGCCCTTGACATTCTCTCACAGATCCGCGCGAAGACTCAGGCGTCTGAATCTGCGCGCTCATGTGGTGCCATATCTGATCGACATGAGAGTGGAGCCTTTGTCTCCTTCACCAAGCAGGATATCCATTTCTGCGAGGCGACATCTCGCCGCTGCATGGGAGGGTCTTCCGTACGGGCGTGGCGATGTCATGATTAACGCTGCTCCCGCTATCCAGCTTGCTCAGATTGACGCGCGACACGTGCTCTCACTGGTTGTCAAAGTCGCACGGTGTGAAAGCAAGATACAGCTAAAATCGTCAACGTTTCCTCAAATGAAAGCGACTCTCTGACCCCTGACGAGCAACACCAGAGGCCTTGCCAATCTCGTTCTTACATTTTTTCTCAAATCTTCAGACTAGTCTCCGAAATGATCGATCCGCTGCAAGCCGCAGCGTCAGCTCATAAAACACTTCACACGATATGAACCTCGCAAGCCCTGGCCTTCCCCCATGAGACTTATATGCTGAGAGTCAGACTCTCCTTTCTGGCGTCATGTTCCGGGAATCGTATGCAAATCCTGGCGCACAATAACTCAGGGTCGTGCCACTGGACCAAACAGCTGCCGCAACATTGACGCACATCGCAATCTTGACTGGGCTCGCGCTCGTGGCTCCATCTAGAATGGCGCTTCGTCACTGCTCCTCGCAAGCAAATATGTGCTAGCACTGGGAGAACACGTATAAACCCGCATGAGATCAATTAGGCAAGTTATGGCATCCAATAGGATAACCCATATAACTGCGATCGAATGGGAAAACAATGCAGAGATATGACGCGCAACATCAACACCAAACACCTCGGCTGGGGCATCTTGCGCACATCTTGGGGGTATCTTGCGTAAGTCTTGTGAGCATCCTGGCAGTATCCTGGCGGGCAGATCTACGGTACGAACCGGATCAATCCCCATAACAACCATAAGGATACACGCGGAATCATCAGAATCCGCGTCCGAATAATTCCACAGGCATCGCGGATTAAATAAATAATCGGCCTCGAATAATTCAGAGACTAATTGCCTCGCTTCCTACAAGATCCCGATATCACCACAGAAGTGACACCAACAATATGACTTCACAGATCTGAGCACGAAATTCGAGTACGCTTTTGAAACTCGCAAAAAAGAAATCTGATCGCGGCAGAATACGACTCCCTCACAGAACAAATTTGAACACCCGGCCGACAATCTGATCATAATACGGCGAAAATGCAATTCTTCACAAAATTCAAGGACTGGATCTGAAATTTGACTGAAATTCAAGCTTCAAACAACGCTACAAAATCTTGTCAGTGTCACGTAATGTGACTTGAAGCATGCATGACTGCTATGCCAAAAAACTGGGAATGAGACACAAATCTGAATCGTCGATCAGACCTGCATTGGTAACAGGTATATCTTTTGAGCCTTCAGCTTAGATCTCAAAGTCGTTCTTTTCTTGAAATGCCTTGGGTTAGCAGCAGACGTAACTCGCAGTAAATTTGATAGATAAAGATAGACACGCTTTTCAATATTGAGATCGTGAAGCTATCTGACTCATATACTGAGACACACACTGTCCTGGAATACTCTGTAGATTTTTGATAGTGAAAATTCTGAGATAAGACTTTCTGACATTCGAGACCCTCCTCGCCCTCTGACGCTCTGCTTCCACATCTTCGATGTCCTCCTGTCCTCCTTTACATACACTCCTACTCTCTTCTTATAAATATTTTTCAAAGTTTTCCACGTCTCCCTTGTCTGCTCCTAAAAGCCGAAGACTTTTCACACATACTTCAGCTATTTCTTCACCTACTTCTTCAACTTTTTCAAACCCATTTTCGGCGTTCTTCAGCAAGTTTGTTCCTCCGAAACAAATCGTAGAGAGTTTTAGCTTGTTCTTCCGAAATACTGAACTTTGCTAGACGATCCAGGATCAGTTTGTTGGGATCATAGGTCATTGCGTTTCTGATGATGGTAAATTTCAGTTTTAGGATATCATTAGGCTCAGCTCGTTCTGAAGTTGAAATCGTTCTGGAGGACATTCAAACTCTTCTTTTGCTGCCTTGCTCTGTTCGGTTACGTAATACGTGGCAACTTCTGCCCTTGACTTACTTGTCGGCCAAAAAATTTTCTTCGACTTGAACTACTTGGACTTCTTCCAGAGGATCACGAGAGTTAAATGTCGTAGAGCTAGGCCTCTTCTTCTTCTTCAACACCGAAAGGGAGTAGAGCCACAGGTCGAAAGAGAGTAGAGTGAAACTTCGACGCGAGTGTATTGAAATGGTTCACCATTATTATCGGTTTTCAAAGACACTTCCTGGAGGGGGCGGGATACTTATAGCATCGTTTCCTTCTTTCCGTCTTCAAACGCGATAGCATATTTTTCCTGACGGTTTTCTTCTTGTTCGAGTCTTCTTTTCCTTCGAGTCTTGGTTTTTCAAAAGAGCTTTGATTTTGTTGCTCAAATCAACTCCCTAGTCCTGCTGCTGCTGCGCTTTCTGGTCCAGAAATCTCTGGGGATGCTGAATGATCATTATCATAGACTGAATCACTCTCGACTTCATTGACATTCTCGTAAATGATATCTTCGAGGAATTTTCCGGGCAAACCATGACGGAAGGAGAGAAAACAGAAGGAGAGCAATCGATAGTCATCAAACCAAAATCGATTACGGACTGGGACTAGATATTCCGACGTCATGGTGTTGGGCCTGGGCCGCATGGCAATCGTTGTTGTGGAGAGACATTTTTTGTTGTGATTTAGAAAGAGAAAAAAAAGAGTTTTTGTAGTGTAGCTTGACTTTGGCTCTACCAGCTCGACTTTTTACTCTAGCTTGACTTTTTACTCTAGCTTGACTTTTTACTCTAGCTTGACTTTTTACTCTAGCTTGACTTTTTACTCTAGCTTGACAACAATGAGCTTGACAACAATGAACTTGACTTTCTGAGAACTTGAAAACACTGAGAAAATATTCTGAAAATGAACGGGAAAAATGAAATGACTTGAGTGAGATCTTGGAAAGGGTATCTTGGAGATTGTATCTTGGGAACGGAATGGAACGAAAAACCTGACGCCTCAACAGCTTGAGACATTGCATCCTGACGCGATTCTTGGCAACGTTTTGCATCCTGACACGATTCTTGGCAACGTTTTTGCATCCTGACACGATTCTTGACAACGTTGGCATCCTGACAATTGACGACGACGGTTTTGCATCCTGACAATTGGCGACGACGGTTTTGCATCCTGACGCGATTCTTGGCAACGATTTCATCCTGACACGATTCTTGGCAACGTTTTTCATCCTGACACGATTCTTGGCAACGTTTTTCATCCTGACACGATTCTTGGCAACGTTTTTCATCCTGACACGATTCTTGGCAACGATTTCATCCTGACACGATTCTTGGCAACGTTTTTCATCCTGACACGATTCTTGGCAACGATTTCATCCTGACACGATTCTTGGCAACGTTTTTCATCCTGAAAATCGAGAAAGTTTTGCATCCTGACGCTTGACAACGTTGGCATCCTGACAATTGACGACGACGGTTTTGCATCCTGACAATTGACGACGACGGTTTTGCATCCTGACAATTGGCGACGACGGTTTTGCATCCTGAAATTGACGATAACGGTAACTTTTGCATCCTGACTTGACGACGATTCTTGAACTGAGATTCTTGAACGGGAATTCTTGTCATAGACATCCTGACTGAGTTTCTTGGACGGAGGTTCTTGTCATCAACGCAAAAGCAACGAGATTCTTGGCGTCGACTTGACCTGAATAACTCAAAAAAAGCGATCCTGCCGATTCCTGACAATCCTGACTGACGCTCTACATCCTGACTCGAGTCTGATTGTCCGTTACGGAGTTTGAAATATTCTACCTACCCCCTGGGAAAGAAATTCGAAGAAAATACAGACAATGCAACTCGATGAATCTGGCTGATGTCTGTGGTGAGAGAAAGCACGGAATTCGAATCATAATGGGAATCAGATGGATCTCGCGGATGGTAAAACGCATCTCGCATCAGAATAGATTATCAGAACGGATCTTGTGTGTCGATGTGCGCGCCTGAGTTTGCGGCCCAAGTCATGTCAATCGTTGTGCATGCCCAATAAAGGCAGTCGCTTTCTACCGTCATGGCTTGAGTTTTCCAACTCGTGCTTTGCTGCCTCTCACTTCCAAAATACACATCAGAACACCGAAAAATCACTGCCAGAAATCAATACCAAAATAAAACTGAAACTCTGGAAATGAAATCGAAACAGACAAACGGCCTGTCAAATTGGCCGTGTCAAAAAACGAAACTACAGCTCCGATTTCGCTCATTTCGCTTTGCAACCAAACTACAGAGAAAATCACACAGACATTTCTGCGACACTGTCGAAAAGTTGGAAAATGTTACGAAAAAGCCTCGATATTTCGTTGTTCCTGCTTTTGCCACAAACATTGCTCAATCTTCAAGAAAATGCGAATATTCAGGTGTCCGGAATAAAAACTCACCCAACACAACAGCAAAATCAGCAGAATGATGCTTTTCCCCACCAATGATGAGCAGGACTCCTACATGATTGACAATCAATTTATTGATATCCCCAGTGACTCACCCCGCTGTCTATTGCTCCCTCGCGGCTCGAACACAAATCTCCCCACAATCTATCACTTCGAATTTGTTTCCAAACAGGCAGTTACTGCCGCAATATGACAATGAAATTCTTCCCCACATACGTGCAGGAGCTTCCCCACATACTTTGAGTGACATTGTAACTTTTGTTGCCCATCACAAGCGGCCCAAGTTTTCACTTCGGTGCTTGTATAGCTCTCAAATATTTGTCAATCCTGTAGCTAGCCTAGTCTAGTTGTGTCTTTTCTAGCAGAGCAGTTTGTCTTTGACCCTGCAATAACACACTCAATTGACAATTGTCACTGTGACTAACGGGTGTAGCACAGTCTTCAGGCACGGTCTTCAGGTACAGTCTTCAGGTATCGGATTCTATTGCTCGTCGAGGACGAGCCGCGTGTGAGACCTTAAGTTTTGTAGAAAAGCTTTGACCTTAGCTTTGTAGAAGAGCTTTAAACTGAAATCATTGAGCAAACTGCACTGCACCGCTGTATATCTTCTGTCCAAATATACTGTTGACAGTTACCACTGCCACAATAGATGCCGACTGCATCGCGGATCCACTTATCCACGACGGCAGAAACATTGTGGATGTCGCAAATCCGTAGGCTGTGTCGTATTCAGATCTTGGTTGTACTGTTCGTACCTAAAATCATCATCAGCTCATCATAATCATCAGAATCGTAACCATCATGTCTTTGTCATCAAAAACCCATAGCATCATTTGCCATGGGGCCAAACATTTTGAAACTTAACTTAAGCACTGCTTCATTTGAGACTTGCACTGCTTAACAGGTCACTTAACAAATTCACCGTTCAATGATAAAATAATTCAGATTTGTCCAAAATTTCACTCAGGAGTAGCTCACTGAGTTTGAATGATAATACCTTCTAGAGTCGACTACTTACAATCAAACGTCACAACATACATTATCATAGTCTACCATGCCTGTGACACAAACTTCAACAATGATTTATCCCAGAGACGACGATGAATCGATCAAAACGACGATCTGATTCAGGTCCAGGCTGCTGTTCTGTTTACCACAAGCTTTTTGTGGCCATGTCTGTCCGCCTGTTTCGTTTCTGTGATTTAGATTCAGTTTCTATACGTGTTCACCCGATGCATTCTCGCTTGAAATTCGAGCTATACCCTCGATTTCAATCATAATCATTATAATCATTCCGATTCGCCGTTCGGATCATTCAATGCCAATGGATGAGAATCTGGTCTGATGATCTCGTCTGGAGAATCAAGAAACACACCCTTACACCTACTTGAATCATGATTCGTCGTGACTTCGTCAAGGGAAATCAATGTTGAGCCACCAAACATGTCTTGACAAATAATACCGAAACACAGAAGAAATAAACAAAAGTTTTCAGCTGTACTTGCTGTGTCCTAACGACAATCATGACATCAGATAACAACAAAAATCAGAGAAAATACAAGTTGAATGAAAAATCCTTTTTCTGAAAATACTTTTTCAAAAAGTTCTGAACTTTAAGTTCAACTTAGTTCATTAATAATCACGGCATCACCATGCAGCAATGGGGAAAATACTTTCTCCAAAAGTCCACTCAATGACTCGTTGACGCTTGGGGCCAGTCATGATGAGGACGCTGTCATTGTGTTGACTGAATGCTTGTAATTTGGAACATAAATTATAGTGGAATTTCGAACTGCTGCTTAAATAGTGTCACGGCCCCCAACTGAGACCCCAAAACTGTTGAAGCTGAGTTGACAAGAGAATCTTCGTAGAGAAAGTCTTAGTAATGGGCATTGAGGCGCTAAATACTGATCCCAAACTGGGAGATCTCATACGCGTCTCACTGCGTCTATTCCGAAACAAACAAAGACTCCTTGTCGACGAACTTCTGGGAGAAACTCCTCAACTTCTTGAGACGTTTTCTTTCATTTATCGCGTAACTCCTGTTCACGTGACAAATCAAATCAACCTTCTCTCACCATTTTTTTTCATTGAGATTCATCATTGTTTTCATTTCCGAGACTATTGCAATTTGCCGTTGTTTCCTTTCCGCGAGGCAACTACCGTTGTGTCCACCTACTGGGCTTAGTATCCATGTTGTCTGTGAAGCTCTTTCATGTGCAGAAGCTGAGTCATTGCGTATTTCTAAAGACTGTTAACGTTGCTGAAATCTGAAGTCTATATTTTCGGGACTGCTAAGTCCTCCGAGTCTTCGTTTCAGCATTTTGTGTCACGTGTCGACTGTCACGTTGGTGATGTATGTCAGTGTTGCTGTGATAATCGTTGGAAGTAAGGCATTCAATACTGTTGTGCCTATCGTGAGTACTTCGGCAATTTCCATTCATCTGCCGCTCTAAAATCGCCTTCGGACAGTCTTCTTCACTGTTCACACAGTCATCTACTAGTCTTACGCATGCATCACAACACACGTCCAGAGGTCCTCGTTGGCACAACTCTTCCCACGCTAGGCTTCGGAATGTTCTCGAATTCGTTGCACAAGAAGTTGCTTTTCAACTCTTCTGCGCTTTGTCCCGTAAGTTCTTTTTCAACAGTAGCAACACAAATATTCTTCATGTCGCCCTTAAATTCTTTCCAAGACCCCTCACTTCTCGGCGCTTTTCCGTTTTTCGTGATTTTTCGAGCCTCAAATTCTTTGTGAAAATGGGAGATCTGTTTTTGGAGGATGATAGCGTTGATGTTGAGTTCATTGGCAGGCTGTGATAGTGTTTTTGAGGAACTACTCTGAGTCTTGGAGAGAAAGCCCTGTCCCTGTTCTTCTTCCTGCTCAGATTCTGCAGACTTCTCCTCCGAAGAATCCTCCATAAGCGTTTTCGCGACCCACGAAACATTGTGACGGATCGGAACATATCTCTTCAAGTTTTCTGTTTCCTTGACCAATAATTCGACTTCCCCCTTCATTTCTGTCATTTTACTCTCGCTACCGTCCCACTCCTTGAGAATTTCTTCGATGAATTTGGTTTTCAGCGTTTCGTATTTCTTTTGATCTCTGTTCAAAACTCCTTCAGGACCACCGCCGCCTAGAAATTCCGTGGTGACTGCAAACATGGCTAAATCGGATAGGAGGGGGTAGACGGTGTTCGTGAAAAGGGCGGTGAGGTTAGCGAAAAAGATAGAAGAAGCGGATTGTTGTTGGTGTGCGATGGGAAGTTTTTGCTTTTGTTGTTGGGAGATTTGTTGCTGTTGTTTTTGTTCTGGAACCTTGCTTCTCTTGGGTCCTTCAACAATTTCTGTGGCACCCGCAGCCCGGGATAGGGAAGAAGTTGATTGGAGAAAATTCTTACTGGATATATCCAATTCGTCGTTATTAAGCTGGGTAAGAGAATTTGTGTTATCAGCCTTTCCACTTGAACTACTGCTTGCACCAGACTGAGATTTCCGAGACAATCCCACCCAAAATACGACGCCAGCAGCGATGAAAATAAGAAACGCAACAGGAACCACGCAAAAGAGCACGATCTTGCGAGCGTTGCACGTAGTCTTAGAAGTTCTCGTGATGCTATGTGGAGCTTCGACTTCATCGTAGTGACTCTGATAGTAATTGCTCTGATAGTAGTAGTCTGCTGGTTGGTACGATGCTGGCTGATACGATCTAATTTCGGAGTATTCACTCGGAGCGGCATGACTAATTCTTTGCTCTTCTCTAGTCAGTCTTTGTTCTACTGTTACTTCCATGATTGGCTCTTCTACTTCTTCTTCTTCTACTTCTTCCTCCACGCCGTATCTCTGATTATCCATTTTTTCAACATCCTGAATGCCGAATTTGTTTGAGAATGTTTTTGTCAGCATTTTTTTCATTACAGCTGGCAATTGAGAAGATTCGTTATCGATGGACTGCGTTCTGGCCATAGGACTAGCACCATCCATCGGAATGGTGAGAAAATTGCGCGGACTCAGGCCACTCTTTGACATCGGACTACCCCTCGGACTGGCTTCCGGATGATGATTATAGCTTGAGAATCCCACCATAAAGGTCGGCTCTTCCGAGATTTCGCATTGCGATTGGAAGAGGGTGCTTTGGGACTCGATACTTTCGTTGGAATTGACGCTCTCGCGTAAGAAAACTGACTCCTCGATCATGCAGATGGATTCCGGCGACTCTTCGATTTCGTTCATGATGTTGATTGGACTCATTTTTTGTGTAAAAACGGTGAAAAAAAAGCTTGAAAATAGAAACAAAATAGAATGTCAGTTGACAGAAAAAGATCTTGCACTGATATAATATAACGAATAAATGAATGCAAATACTGGAATAACAAACGCAAATAAACAAGGGTCGTGTAACGCTGTGAATTATACCTCTGGGAGAGTTAGTTTTTTGATGACAGTTTGAAGTTTTGTCAGGATTTGAAATTTTCTCAGAAATGGAGCGATAGGAATGGATATATGGGAATTTTAATTTGAGAGAACAACTCGCAAATTGCAATGGATAAAAAAAGAACGCTGCCAAGTTGCCGTATAATTCTGAAAAATCCGAAAAGACATCTGCTTCTTGTGTTTTGCTTCGCTGGTCATCTTGTGTTTTGCTTATTGTCACAATCATCCCGTAACAAATACATTCTGTATTCTGTATTCTGTATTCATGGCTGGGGTCAGGCCTGTGTCACCCCATTTGGCTTAACAAATACATGGCTTAACATACCGCTTAATACTGATCATCATCGATATCATATCAGCCAATTTATTACGTCTCAGTTTGCAATTGATATTTATTCGCCGCGATATTATATTTCACGTTTTGTTCCACGGAAATACCGCTGCCACGGAACCCAATGACAATTTCAATAAAAATCGAACACAATAATACCAGCCACGCAATGACATTCAAGATTTTTCTTTTTGAAAATCGTTGCCCTGAGCTAATACAGAGTTTTCGACTTTCAGCAATACTCACGCGCATGATGTGGATGTATGATTTCGGAAATCTGGGGGGATGGCTGCAATTCAAAAACCCAAACGGCCAAGATGACACAGAAAAAAAAAAGTTAACCACCGTGTTTTTGTGTGTGTGTGCTTTCTTGAACAGCAAACCATCGGGAACATTCACCACTATGTTTGTACCTATTGAAACAAATAATACGCAAAGCTTTGCGATTTGCAACTGCGTAGAGAACTAACATGCTGAGACTGAACGTACTAGCTTGCGGATACCAAAAGAAAAACACCGCGCCACTTTCGTGATGGCAAAAATTGAATTAGTAAGAATGTACAAAGATCGTCGCTGTACTGCGGTTTCAAGAGAGAGACAAAAACAAATCTCTGCTCAATCTTCCCGCTAGACAGACAAAAACAAATCGTTGCTCAATCTTCCCACTTTACACATGATTGCAACCTCGTCAGCAGACTTGATGAAATGAAACTTCTTCGATGCCAAATTCAGTTTCTGGAGCGCACTACGAGTATTAGTTTGACTAGTATAATTAGTTTGTGGTCCAGCACTGTTTACATCGTCAATATTTAAATTGCCACCGTTTTGTGCGTCAATATTATGATCATTCCCGTCAATATGATCATTACTGACACTAGTATCGCCATTCCCGTCAGTAGACTTACTGACACTAGTATCGCCTTTGAAAAAATTAACAAAAGCAAAGTAATTTTCGAGTGTAGCAAGAATGGCGATTTTCACTGTGATTTTTTTTTTGTCCCTGAGCGACCTCTTCTTGGCCGCTTTCACAATGGCTGGTAGCTCTGCTCGGCAAAAACCGTTTGCGTTTTCGATCTTTCTTGCGTTTTTCGACTGAGGATCACGTTCGTTGGCCCAATCACGTCTCACGGTCACCAATGCGAGAAAGAGGATTTCTTCCGGCCATTCTTCCGGCCATGAGTCTTCTTCTTTTACAGGTCTAAAAGTTGTAGATTGATCAGTGCATTGAGGAGTCAATGTGTTGGATTTGGAGCATCTGATCATCGGAGTACTACTATGAACAGGATATGACGGTCCCTTCACATGATTGTAAAGATTCTCGTCAACACTCAGAATATTCTCCTTTTTCTGATCTAGTAAATCTGTCTTTTTAGTCTCTCCTTTAGTATTGACTCCTTTAGTATCTCCTTTACTATCTCCTTTAGTATCTCCGAGATACTGTAACTTATCTCCTTTTACCGTATCTCCTTTTTCTGATCTAATGCCATACTGTAACTTATCTCCTTTGACTTCCGTACTATCTCCTTTGACTTCCGTACTATTATTTCCTTTGACAAGTCCCGTACTATTATCTTTCTTCACAAAGACATGACTATTATCTTTCTTCACAAAGACATGACTATCATCTTTCTTCACAGGATGACTATTATCTTTCTTCACAAAGACATGACCATCAGTATCTTTCTTCACAAAGACATGACCGTCGTGTTCTTTCTTCACAGGATGACTATTTGCTAAAAAAGGAAAAGTCGCAACATTTTCACCTAGATACCGTCCAAACGCTTCTGACATGATACCCCATGCCGGTGACTGACCGTGGTGGTAACACCCCGATGCTACTGCTTCTTGGGCAAGTTTTGTTTGATGAAGGGAGACACCACCTGATATTTTACCAAGATAATATGCCAACACGGATTGAGGATAATCTCCATTTCGAATCCTGGTTTCTATTTTGTTACTCTGAGGATAATCTCCATTGAGGATGGAGGTTTCCACGGTTTCCATATCTGAAGCGGAAAGACTCTTTTTCGGAAAAACCGAATTTGACGAATTTGACGAATTCTCAGTAAGAGGCTTTGGAATAACCTGAACCAGACTTTCAGTGTGATCTCGTAAGATCTCAGGGTCTATATCAGACCGCGCTGCATTTCGGCAGCGAGTCCACAGAATACCAAGTGTTGGAGGCAGAGTACCGAACGACAGCTCACCTTTTGGAGTTTTTTCAAATTTTTTTTTATAATTTTTTTCATTCTTTTCCTCCTCCTTTTTTTTTGAAAAATTCGAAACATCCTTTTTGTCGTGTTGTTGAAGTTCATTTTCCCAAGTTGCAAAACACAATTTCCGTTTTTCCTCTCCCATTTTGTTATACCCTAAAATTTCGTCCACAAACGTCAGCCTTGTTGTTCCCTCGATCTGATTCTGATTATTTTTTTTGGATCCGATTCCCTGAAATTTCAATTTGTCACTGGCAGTGCTGTCACTGCCAGTGTCGGACTCAGACAAATTTGAGAACGCAAAAAAGGGACCTCCGATAATCGCCTGTTGTGTAGCTCCATCAGATGGAGCACTCGGACAGACTGCGTTTGTTAAGAGTCTATATCTGGATTTGTGACTCGTAGGAGACGGCGCATTGGTCAAAACTTGACCTGAGGCATTCCGAAAAAAAATCTGATCAAAAATCTGACCTGGAGTAGATTCTGGAGTAGATTCATTGAGTAAATTTGTTGACAAGGGTGTGTGTGGCATACAAATATTTGGGCCTGTATTCTTGAAAAATTCATATTGGACAGGTTTTGCATTTGGAATCTTGTAACGCATAAGAATGTCGCCGAACATGCTTTTTCGAAAATCTTTTTCTTGATTTTTTTTTTGAAACTTTTCTTGAAGATTATTGCTCAGTGGATATCGTATCCCCGCCTTCATTGTGTGCCATGGGCCTCTTTTAAATTCCGACTTCATTGTGGGCCCTTTCTTCGAAGTAGTAGAACGCCCTTCACTAGGCCCTTTCGTTGATTCAATCTGTGGCGTTGATTCAATCTGTGGCCCTTTCTGTGGATGTGTTGATTTCGCATCTTCGTTCAAGTAGCTTTGAGTTAATAAGGGATCAACCGTACTAACAGGCACCGTACTAAGTGCTAGATTACTAACTTCTGTCAGAGAGCCCGGCCCTGCTGTCATAGATTCTGACACTGTCATAGATTCTGTCAGAAAGGATACTACTTCATGTTGATCAGTTTGAAGGATACTATTCGGTCGCGACAACATCGGATCGGAGACATTGACATTGACATCGGAGATTATGTTGGAGAAAACAGTGGAAGAAACAGAACATTGACCCTCCTGCGTCCAAAATTTCCCGAAGAAACAGAATATTGATGCCAATGATACTCCCATTGTGGCAATTATGCCTGGATACCGTTTTAGTTCACGACTTAGAGCGACAAAATAATTCAAGACTCCTGAATCTGGTGTCAAGATTCCAGAATCTGGTCTCGGCGAGGAATTGGAATTTGGTGTCGGCGAGGAATCTGGCGTCGGCGAGGAATCCGGTGTCGGCAAGGAATTTGGTGTCGGGGGCACAGTAGAGTTACCCGGCCCACTTGGCTTGATTGCGGCTTGATCAAACAGATCGAATCTGGAGCTTGCTGAGTCTGGGTGTTTGATATTGACAGCATTCTTCGTAGCAGCACTCTTCGTAGCAATGACCTCCTTAGCAAACCGCTGTTCTTCAGAATCAATGTGATGCACGATATAATCATGATAGATATAATTATTGCTGACAGGTGGGACCGCGGTACGACGCTGCTCAGGATCTTGCTCCTCATCCTCAGCATGTGACTTGTTTACAAACTTCATCGCTGTCCATTTCATCGTTGTCCAGGGAATAACAACTGACAGCACAACCAGCGCGCAAATAACCAAAATCCAGATCAGTCTTTTCAACTGACAGCCCTTGCCCGGTTGCGGCTCTTGGGGCTCTCCGCGTGTCTGCGAGTTTGTCTGTGCCGGTAGAGTTGTCTGTGCCAGGAAAGTTGTGTCCGGTGAGTCTTGGAGTCTATGTACTTGGTGACAGGCTCCTTCCAACTGGTCAGGTCCACCTCCTTCCAATTCTCGTTGCCAGTGTTGTCCACTGTTCGGAGGTCCAACGTTACTAGCATCTCGTTGCTGACTGTTCTTCACACCTGTAATGTATTTCTTGTGGTTATAATTCTCACTTTCTTGTTTTGCATTCGAGTCAGACGGAGGAGACTCATGACCTGGTCCAAGACTTCCACCGATTGGTCCAGGCCCTGGGCCCTGCTCGAAGTTTTCAATGGACCTGGCACCAGGTCCACCTGAAGTTCTCAATCGGTCTGCGGCAGACTCTGCCAGACCAAACCTCCAAGATTCAATTGGACTCGACGTCTCCACCGTCTGCTCGTCCATTGTGGTTTCGAAATTCAGTTGTCGAGAAATGATCTCAGAAACCCGCGACTCGCGAATCAACACAGCAACTCTACGACAATTTTCAATCGTGTCACTGAAGAATTTCAATTAGTTTGGAGAATTTGACTTAAATTTGGAGACAATGCATTTGAATAAGTACTATAATTCGCTATAGTATTGGGGAAAATTGGGAAAATTCAGTTTAGAAGTTAGAATGTCAATTCAAAGAATTTTTGAAAATTTTTCTGCAATATGCCGTACTACAGTCTCTGTGACATGCACCCTCCATACTATTACGCGATAGCCTCTTTATGACATGGTGCGCAATTAATTTAGGAATAGCAGTCTTTTGCCCCGATCACTCTTCAATCGTCTGGCGGCTCGCTCATCATCTATGCTTGTGTTTAGTTTGCCAATTCGCGTGCCTTGCGCATCATCTATGTTTATGTGTAGTTTACGAAATTTCATCTTAATTGTTACTTATTAAGGACCCCGACCCACACCTAAAATTAAGACTTATCGCTGCGACGCCAATCAATGTCATGGTCATTGAATCATAGTCATTGCGTTTGCTATCGTTTTCAATAAATCTAGAAAGTCGAAATCCACAAAAAATCTAGAAAATCGAAATCCGCAAAAAAAACTAGAAAAATCCAAGTCCCACAAATCAAAATCCAGAAAATCTGAGTCCCACAAATCCAGCGGCAGCCGACGTTCATCATGATCTCTAAACTCTGATAGCCCTGGGCTTCAAGATATCATATGTCAGATATCAGATTCAGACAGTCACATCATGGCCCGGGGGCGCGCCAACCCGCGGAGCCAGATGCAGGTGACAACACTGCCAACTATATCGGAAGCAGGCATCTGTGACGCAGGCGGCGTCCCCGAAAATCGGGCGACAATGCGTCCGGACTTCCCAACGACATCGCCATAGGATATCGATGCCCTTTCTCCTCAAAATGATCCGGAGGATCGCCTGGATATTGACATCGATGAAGTAATCAGAATTGCAAGGGACGAGAATCGTGACGATTCGGATCCCGACCGTTGGGGAGAAGCTGATCATATGAGACTGCGAATCTGGCATCAGTGCGAGCCGTCTTATCAGGCTTCAAGTTTTTCGACCTCATCGCCACACATGACTTTGCCAGTTGTACAATTCGCAACTGGCATCGTGTATGCGGTGGCGTTTGCCGTCCTCGCGGGCAAAAGAACGGACGGGTTAGGACTGTGTTGGGAAGGAGTACAAAGCGTCATCCTAGGGGTGGGGACGGCAGAATAAAGACGATATCGATTTCTACAGAAATGCCGCAGGACTCTACACGACGCCGCAACCGTTACGAACTACCGCCGGTATGGTCTGGGAATTTAAATTGAAATTCGGCGCAGAATTGCGCGGAAGCCAGGCCCTGAGGATGCTCCGAAAAACCAAGCCTGGGCACGTTCGAATTCGGAGACATGTACTTCGGAATCGCCGAGACAATGTCGGGTCGACTCAGGGCTCGCACGAACGCCAACGGCGTCCGACGGTACCACACGATACTCGCTGTTTTGTTCGCTATTGCATAGTTTTGCTCGAATGAACGGAAAAAAATTCGGGTGAACGGAAGGAAGAAAATCTTGAGGAAACTCCTGAGTCAGAGAGGAGGCGAAAGCTCAACTAAAAGGCTGGCTCCTATATCCCTTTCGAGGTATAGAAGGCCTAAACATCAGAAACAACCAGAACAACAGTTATCACGGTCACCCGCTGAACGGATCACCCGCTGGAGCGTCAATGGAAACGCTCCTTCTCTCGCCGCAACCGTTACGAACCGACCCTGGTAGGACCTGGGAAGAACACGTGGGACCACCCAACCACGCAAATCTTCGAAAGCCATGCGATCCCCAAACAATATGGAAACGCAAACCAGAATCGCCGTAATCATATGATGATCGCAATGCCAAACCCCATTGATTTGGGCACGGTAGCGGATAACAAATCGGCGCCAAAAGTTAACCTTAGCCGAGATAATTAAATTTTGCCACGTCGCGGCGGCGACAGAGCCTGCGGCCCTGTCTGTCTTCGCTGCATTTAAGGAGAAGAATACGCAACACCGCCTCGCAGTTCAAGAACGACCAACCGACGCACAGAAAATCCTGCAAGTCGCAAAAAGGCACCGCAAACCCTGAGGGAAAAGCGGTCGAGGTCACACCTACGATTATACAGAATTGCGAGCCGACCTACATCGTAATTTTTCAGGAAAGTCAGCAGCTGAAGGATTATATTGCGTTTTTCAGGAAGGATGGCACGCGGTGAAATGTTAATAGCAACGCTCCTGCAGCTGGAGCGCTGCTCTTGCCGCAACCGTTGCGAACCGGCTCTGGCAATACCTGGGAAGACGTTGAACGCGTGGGGAGATATCGAAACACACAACCGTCAACGAGAAACACCCATCCTCAAAACAATAATAAATCGCAAACGGCTGGCCTCCGACATTACTGGCTCCAGACTCCACAACTGTCAAATTTTCACCCGAAGTCGCAAGCTCGCTACATTTTTTATCGAAATTCCGGGTCAATATCTGAAGTTTTGAAATCGCCGGCGATTGTCACACTAATGAAGATCTCTTGAAGTTGGCGAGACATTCCCAGAGTGACTAAGAGTTAGGTTATCAAAATAGTATGTGGAGAAAATACTATGGAGTCGCTTGCTAGGAATTTGCTTCGATCTGAAGCGACACGTATGCAAACTTTTTTGTGAATATTACGAAACATCCATCAGAGTATACCTCATTTACGGATTTTGATATTGTAACTCCCAACTTGTAGAGTTTGCGACTCTTGTCATTGATTTTCTATCAGTTTGTAGTTTCATATATCGGATACCTCAACCATCTTTACAAAAAAAAAATCCATTTCCCACCATTCTCCACACCACTCGAAAGCGTTACGATCAAACTAGTTTCACTTTTGCATAGGCTGCCCCCGAAAAACTTTTCCAGAGCTGTGGGCTGTTTCTGCCTGGCTGCGTCCAATTCGCGTGTCGTCATCGGGGCTCGCCAGGTACGCCGTTGTCTCCTGTGGGCTTCAGCCACAGAGCTTGTGCTTCTTATCACTTGGCTTTCGTGCACCGCCAAACTTCGTGTCTGGCTGGTGCAGTTTGTTTACGTTCTGGCTTGGCGAAGCTCGTGCGTCGGGTGTGGCGCACTATGCTTCGGGCGATTCGGCAATTCGCCACAGGGTCACGCAAAGCACTTGTGACTTCGGATGTAATTAAAATAGATGGGCTTCGTGCTTGGTAGTTACTAGTGGTAGGTGAAGAAGTGGCTTCAAGTCCATATTTAAATTACTGGCCTGAACTTGAAGCGTGTTCAAGGCTCCTGTACTCGCAAATTGTCACTGTCTCCGATGACGCCACAACCGTTGCGAACCAGTGGCGGCATGATCTGGGAAGCTCTGCGGCAGGTAGCTATGGCCAAACTTGCATCGCTGCAAAACGATAGCCAAACACCTGGACCAGATTAAGAATCATTGGTCGTGAATCCTGCGCAGGAACCCTTCCAGCCAGCCAACACCGCAGCCGCCACGCCATTTCCTCCCAGGCTGCCAGCCACACACTCGAACGACGCAACTGCTAGCGGGAAGCCGACTTTTGCTGGTTCCGAGGTTCGACGAAATACGGACTATCCACAAAAGAGCAAGTGATCCTTTACAAACGTGGAGGCCCCGAAAAAGAAGAAGCGTCATGGACAATGGACAACAGAGCTTCTAGGCGGCTGACCATTGTAACTTTAAGCCTGGAAATGTCGCGACAACTTCATCATTAATACGCGCTCAGCCTGCACGTGACTCTGGCTATTTGGTATATGGCGGCTTGCTGCTGTAATTGTAATAAGAACGAAGACGCAAGACATATACGAAGATCTCATAAGCGCAGTGTCGCATCTACACGCCGGCCATGTGATCCACAAAATCGATGCCATATGTATTGACGAAACTCCCTCTGAGGAACTTTCACTTTGAGCTACAGAAAACTCCCTCTGAGGAGTGAGTTTAGCAAACTGTGGATGACGCCGCAACCGTTGCGAACCAGTGGCGGCATGACCTGGGAAACTTTGCGGCAAATCAATAATTACGCGCCACCAATGAAAAACAGCAGCCGAACACTTTCCGAATGTCATGAACGCGAATTTCCAACCGATGCATGTAGACTCGAGCTTCACAAATCAACTCGAGCTTCACAAATCAACTCAAGCTTCACAAATGAAATGTAAATATTACTGGCTTAACTAAGCGCTTTTTTTTTTCATTCACAATTTCGCTCAACTGAATGATATGCGAATGAAATGCGAAGAAGTACAATTTTACTAAACTGTTTCTAACATGTTTTCAATCGCATGTTTTCAAGGTTGTCGCAACCACTGCGCACATGTCACACTATCACATTGGAAATGTGAGTACAGATGTGAATACAGCCATGAGCTCTGCGGTTCTGGGCGGTTCTGTCACCAAACTCTGCCAACTAACCAAGCCTTCTTCTGAAACCCTAAAGCCAACTCTTCTGACAGAAACAATTGTCGTCAGTGTAGTCCCCTCATTCAGAAACAAGTGTCATTCACCCATCCAAACATTTTCGTTCCCTCCACTCACGTTTCCTCCACTCCCTTCTCCCAAGAGTCTTTAGCTTCTCCTCACTACCTCCCCAAGGTTCCTTCCTCTTGTCCAGCCCAACCATCCATCGTTCATTCACCTTGCTCGCCCTCACTTATCCTTACTCGCAAATATACTTGCTTTAGTCTTTTGTCCTTACTTATCCTTACTCGCGAAAATACTCGCTTTAGTCTTTTGTCAGGACTGCTTCTCATTTATCCTTACTCGCAAATATGCTCGCTTTATTCTTTTGTCCTTTCTGATTTTTCATATTGAATTTCTGCCACGAATTCGCAGATTTTACCGCCTGAATATCCGCGATTTCTTCTTTCTGCAAACTCTTAATCCGATGTTGTTTCTTCCGCTTTGCTTCCGCAACTTCATCTATATCGTCTTTTTTCACAATCAAAGACTCAGGGAGAACGTATCCAGCCGGCGTAGTCACAGTTTTGACGTTTTTCTGCCCCGCTCCGAAGATTCCGCTACTTGTATTTGCTCTTTTCCTCACTTGATCAAACCGGACTTCTTGGATATTTGCGTTTGACGAAGAACTCCCTTGATCGCCGACGAGAAAACGGACTGTGTAGCCGATTGTGGTTTGCACTTCCACAATCGCGTCGTACCACAGTCCATCGCCAGGCCAGATAGCTTGAATTTTCGCTCCTGGGAGGCAAGCTGCGGGTGGGAGAGGGCGCAACATGCGCACTTCCGAGAGTTTGACCTCTTTTTTCGCGTTTGCCATGCCGAAAATCTCCAAAGTCACTCTTTCGACATTCTTTTCGTCTTTTCGGATGGACAGAATGACGGCGTTGTAGTATTGGGTTGGAGATAGGGCGACTTCAACTGTTCTACCGATGAGCTCATGACCTCTACCGACAGTCTTGGTTGCGAGATGCGCTGGGAGTTGCTGCGGTGCGCCTGGAGGACCCCCTGGAGCTCCGGCAGGAAGCATCGATGATTGGCCAGGTACGGGTGGCATGCCGGGAATTCCGGGTTGCATAGCTGGCATCCCTGGCACCATAGCTGGCATTCCTGGTACTGGCATTCCGGGAATTCCAGCTTGCATAGCTGGCATCCCTGGGACAATTCCAGGCTGCATGGCAGGCATTCCTGGCACTGGCATACCAGGCACACCTGGCATCGACGGCGCCATCGGATCGTACATTGCTGGCGTCGGAATCATCGGTCCCACCGGACCATCATCTGACATCGAACTTTTAGAAGGATGCGAACTTGATGGATTCACATTAGAACCGCCGTGACTACTTGAGACTTGTCCTGGATGAGACCCGCTCAAAACACCGCTGTTAACGACTGGATTCATATCGGGATTGAAATCTGCACTCCCATTTTGAGCGTTATTTTCTTCTTCTTCGATCCTCCTCCTCCGCAGCGCTTCTTCCTCTTCATCATCAAAATCGAATCTTCGTCGTTTTCTAGCAGGTTTAGGCTCGGCTGGAATATCTGCTTCTTCTTCTTCTGGAGGTGGAGGTGGTGGTACCCAATCAGGATTCGGTCCTCGAGGAGGACTCGGTGGTCGGGGACTCCTTCTATTTGCATCAGGGGGCATAGGACTCCTTCCGTCCCGACTTTTCAAGCCTCCTCTTTGACTCTTCACACCCTTATTGCCACCTTTATCACGGTTACCACCATCAGAAGAATCCGGCGTTCGCAAACCGTCCGGTGTTCGCACACCGTCCGGTGGAGGAGTCAACGGTCCGAGACCATCGTCGATAGGAGGAGTTTGCGGACCCATACCTGAATCGAAATCACGTGGAGGTGGAGTTCTACCACTTTTTTGCGCTCCGCCCGGAGGAGTTCTCCCACCTGCACCACTCGCAGGGCTTTCCATTCCAGGAACCGGCGTGCCAACGCCACTTGGTGGTCCCCGACTGTAACTGTCACTGCCTTTACTCGGAACGGGAGGAGGACTTGCGCCACCGGCAGCTGCCGCGATATCACCTAAATCGTCATCCATTTCCCCGGCATCGAGTAATTCAACCATTTCTCGAAGCTCGGCTTCCATCTCTTCTAGTTCTTTTCTTTCATTGTCATCCCTACAATCTCTGATTTGCTGCTGGGTCGCCGCGAGACTCTTTTTATATTGAGCCAACATTTCAGCCGCGTCTTCCGCCATTTTGTTTGTTGGAGAGAATCACGAAAGAGAGAGTCGACAGGAGATTCGAACGAAAGATGAAAGGTCCAGAAGGAGACAATCAATTTCCAGGAGAAAAACACCAATGATATTCGAAGTCAGACGATATGAATCAGATCTGACCCGGAGAAAAAAACTTGAAACCAATCTGAGACAGAATCAGATTGATCAGTGGAATCAGATTAATCCCACAAATCACAGAATGTATAGATATGACCGCAATAACTCAGTGATGAAATCGGATTCACCAACGAAATCAGATTCACACTGAGTATACCAATTAGCTCCCTGGGAATCAATGTGGTTGAAATAAGTTTAGTCGAGATGATTTTTGTATGTGTCAATGGCAATGTTGGAATTTCCAATGGAAAGGATGATGAATGTTTGGATTTTGGAACTTGTACTTAATCGCGCAAATCTTCCGCAAATAATATTTCCTATGAGCTTACTGCTTACCTATGTGTCGTGTCACCGCTTAATAATACTCGCAAAAGATGTTCAATTGTTTACTAATATTCGCAAATGATGTTTTCGCAAAAAAAAAGACGACTGTCGATGATGTCGATTTTGCATTTTCTAGCATTAGACTTTGGGAGAGAATAGAAATTGGGATGCGTGAAATTCGCCAGCCAAAATGAGTGTGACCATGTCTCCTCGCTCCGACAGCACTCTATATCGCTCCATCACTCTGTTTTGATTCTCCTATTCATACCACTTTCCGCATGTAAACATCGCTCGCACTTCATTCGCAAAAATAGAACCATTCGCAAAAAATCCAAAATTCCACGAACAGGAAAATGATTACGACCTCAATCACAACCTAACTCGTGCTAATCTATGTGGAATCATGTAGAGACTAGTTAAACATACTTGAATGCATGCGAATAACGATTAGGAAGAGATCAACTTTATGGAAAGAATCATAACGCATAGAAAGGATGATAAACCAAGAATTTCACTAAAAGCCATTGCAATGAAGTCATCATATCACACCTAGAAAATACTTTTTGAGTTTGTTGCGGTATAGAAATGCAGTAGCTACAAACGGTAGCTTTTTATATCCCCCACTTCGATAACGGGTAGTAGCTTCGATAACTAAACTGACGCTCTTTCTGGAGCGATGTGATTGCAATCACGTGCGGCAAAATAATCTACGAGTTTCAATTTGAATCAGAGTCCTAACAATCCAAAGAGCCATATTGAAGAGCTGTTTAAATCCAATCATAGAAGCTAGATAACGGAAATATAATCGTCGTCGCATGACACGATATGACGTTGTCAAAATATGAACGAAATACTTATCTGAAAAGGTCTGCGAAACTTGTGAAAGGTCTGCGAAAACAGGTTAAATTAAGCCTAAGCTTACTGTAACTTAAATCTTATCGGGTATGTAATCATTGATCAAATAGACGAAGTAGACGACTAAATACGATAGAACTATTATCAGCTGTTTGAAATCTAGTATACGAAAGAGATAAAGACAAAGACATACTCATGCATGAAGACATCGAAGACATAGATAAACGGAAATGATTTTAGATTTTCTAAGGTAGACAAAATGAGAACAATATCACAATTCTGATCTAGCAACAAAATGAGAACAATATCTTAGGTTTTCGATAGCCATAACGATTGCTGGGACATCATATCGATTTCTATTAACACGTTGGTAGGGCGTTTCCTTAATGTATAGAGCTTAACTTATCGAAGTCAATGTGGCACCTGGTGCAACATCATGCGTAGTGTGTGAGGAAGATTTTTCATGCTCAACGAAATTAATGTCGCAGCTCGAGCCAGTTATTGCATGAAGAAACAATCATAGCTCTGATGAGAAGGTCCATTTTCAAAAACTTGTACTGGAAACCCCAGGAAACCACATTCAAAACCCAGGATTCTCTGGATCGAACTCTCCAAATTCCGGATCAAACTCGTTCGGTTCTGCAAAACGATTCTTATCCGCCCTTTGTCCTCGGTTCTGGCTGCCTCCTACGATTTCGTCCGCTGTATCCGGTCGATCTCTCTTTCTCTTCTTCTCCTTCTTCGCTTTTTTATCCTTCTTTGATTGTGACTGTCCTGTGTGAAACGAGTCGCCGAAGGGCGTTCCCATGTTAGATCCCGATCCCATCTGGGATCCCGGAGCAAACATGTTAGCATACGATGAGTCTGGGAATGGACCAGGACCGCCTGGACCTCCTTGCATGTTGTTTTGAAAAGAGCTTGATCCCGGTTGTTGCATGTTGTTTTGGTAATAGAACCCATTCGAAGATCCTGCGGGGCCCATATCACTGGGCGTTCCTCCCCACTGCATGTTGCTGCTGCCGCCGTGAGATGTTCCTCCTCGACTACCCGCTTGGCTGCCGGGTCTAGCTCCGTGAGGACGACTGCCGGGACGACTGGCGGAGTTGGAGTCATTTGCAGTTGAGAAACCGGTGTTCGAATAATTACCATCTCTGGATTGCAAACCTTCCCGTGATTGAAGTGCTTCTCTTGATTGCAAACCTTCTCTTGATTGTAATCCCTCTCTAGACTGTAGTCCTTCTCGCGAATGTATCGGTCGTTCCTCACCGAGCATGTTCCCCGATCCAGTTCCATAGAAGTTGTCACCGTAATTCGACAACCCGCCATATGTGGACATCCCACCATCCCTAGATTGCAAACCTTCTCTTCCGTCACGCGACGCATCGTCAGGAACGTCCGTGACCTGTCCTGAGGGCGACGTTCCACCAAACAACGGTCTATCTGTCCCCCAACAACTTGGCATGTTGTTTTCGAGGATAAATTCGTCATCATCCGAGTAGTGTTCTTCGCCCTCATCTTCCTCAAACGCGTCATCCGAATACTTATCAACGTCATCCTTCTTTCTGCCACTGCCTGTTGTATTCGTCGTATCGCGACCACTGGCAGGCTTGTTGTCACGTGTTCCATGACCACTGCTCGGAGGACGCTGCTGGCCACTGCTTGCGGGACGGACAATGGTTTCATTCGGAACAGCCGAAGATGAAGAAGATGGACCACCCACGTTATTAGCAGCGGCTTGTGGAGGTCGTCTGACTCCATCAGGTGCAATTGTTTCTCCTGGCGGTGCAATCGTCTCACCTGGTGGCGGAGGTGGAAAATGTGAACTGTAGTTTCCGTCGAACTTATTGGTACTCATCTTCTGGCCCTTCGGGGAAATTAGGGCACTTTTTTGATCATTTGTCGGGCTGGATTCCCCCGTTACAACTTTCAGTCCACGAGCATTTCTCTGCATATTCGCGTTCGCAGTGCCAGGCTTAGACTTCATATTCTTCCCACCAGCATGACCCGATTTTCCCGTTTTATCTGCGGTATGTGGTTTCTTTTTCGAGCCCTGATTAGAACCTTCCTTCTTCGGTGACCGCGTAGCTGGTTTTGGTGAACCCGTTGGTGAATTTCCCGTTTTCGGCGAATTTCCACCTTTCGGAGACCCTTTCGGAGACCCTCCTTTCTGTAACATGGCCGGTATTTGCCCATACGCCGCTCGATAATTCATGTTCTTCTGCTGTTGTGCCGCGCTCATCGTCGTGTTCGCCGTTCCAGGCTTCGATGGAAAACCGCTGTGCGATACCGAATAAGAATTCGAAGTTGGACTGCCGAAACCGCCGTGATAAGGGCGCCCACCTCGCATGCTTCCGCCCATTGACGTTGAAGGTTTCGAGTGTCCGTGTTCGCCTTCATCCAACCCGAAGTTTCCACTTGGTAGATTTTCATCAATGATTAGCTCGCCAAAACCTTCCCGTGAGTTCAACATGCCTCTATTTGTCGGTGAGTTCTCGCGCGAATGCTGCTCTCTGAGTTGCGAAGAATATTCTTTGGAGTACATTTTGCTGGCATTCAGCCAATGCGTCGTGTTTTTCGGCGATGGCAGCGAACTTCCCTGAAGAGTTTGGACTTGTGCGAACGGTGAAACCGGTTTAGAGCCTTCATTCGATCCCCGTCTGCCGATTGGTGATGTTGAATCGTCTTTCGCATTATTTC
>Ga0099797_100038_pt1 | contig 68320 bp, 39 predicted proteins | sample Uncmet_Sort48C_1_FD_89871 | JGI IMG/M metagenome (GOLD analysis project Ga0099797, IMG submission 89871) | Marine eukaryotic communities from CALCOFI LINE 67, Pacific Ocean - C012_Sort48C_1 | ecosystem: Environmental > Aquatic > Marine > Oceanic | place: Pacific Ocean: Monterey Bay | collected...
ACGTTTCTAATGATTTACCAGCTGCAATTAAAAATTGTGTTTCTACCAAATCAATCCCAGTAACTTGTTCCGTAACAGTATGTTCTACTTGGATACGAGGATTACATTCAATGAAATAATATTCATTTTTTTCTGGTGAGTATAAAAATTCGACAGTACCAGCATTTTCATACTTTGCTGCTTTTACAAGTTTAATAGCATCTGCATACATATTTTCACGTGTTTGTTTAGACAAATTAGGCGCAGGAGCAATTTCCATTACTTTTTGATTGCGTAATTGTACGGAACAATCTCGTTCAAATAAATGTATCGTATTTCCTTTTGAATCTGCTAATATTTGTATTTCAATATGCCTAGGCCGTTGTACATATTGTTCAACAAACATATCCCCATTTCCAAATGCATTTAATGCTTCTTTTTGACAAGATTCAAATGCTGGTATAATATCATCTGCATTATCAACAATACGCATACCTCTACCACCACCACCATTACTTGCTTTTAACATAACTGGATAAGTCATACCTATGTTATTATTAGCAACAAAATGTTGAACATCCTGCCCAGTTGCAAATATGGTTGTTGATCCTGGTACAACTGGTACATTTGCATTGATTGCTAATTTTCTTGCTTCTACTTTTGAACCAAATAATGCAATAGTCGTTGACGTTGGACCAATAAATTTTATATTATTATCTTCACAATGTTTAACAAATTCATCATTTTCAGATAGAAAACCATAACCAGGATGGATACAGTCACAATTATATTTTTTCGCTGCGTTAATAATTGCCTCAATGGATAAATATTTTTGAACTGGATCTGAAATAGATTGCCCTATTTCTACATTTTCAGATGTAACCCGAGAATGCAATGCTTTTGAATCTTGCTCTGATGAGACAGAAACAGACGGAATATTCAAACCAGCAGCTGCTTTTGCAATACGTATTGCAATTTCCCCACGATTAGCTATTAATACTTTTTTGAACGGTGGTGTAACATAAGTTGTTGCATTTGTAAAATGCCTTCTTATACGTAAATCCGTGAAATAATTTGCTTGGACACGTGATGCCATGGTATTAATATTAGTAGTATCTTATTGAACAATTATTTGTGTATAGTAGTTGATTTAATATATATAAAAATTGTTAAAGGTATTAATATTAGTAGTATCTTATTGAAGAATTATTTGTATCTAGTAGTTGATTTAATATATATAAAAATTGTTATAAAGGAACCATATCAACAGCCAACTATGATATATATATATATCAATATCTATTTCTCCCAATATATATACACATATACACACACACATACTCAACATCAATTTAATAAGTAATATCTTTTTCCACAATTCCGGAAAGGATAAAAAAGGATGGACAGAACAACATAAACACAACAACCAAACTGGCAAAATTCAACAAATTTACAACAACAAAACAGAAGAGAATGGCAAAATGAAGACAAAAAATGAGATGAAAAAATAAGTGCACCAAGTATAATATATATATACTAATAGTAACTATCAAAAAATTAAAACAAGTACAAACAAGTACGATATGTACGTATACTTGCATACTAATATTACCTATCCAATTTAACTTTTTAAAAATTAAGTACGATAGTTGTATACATTTCCCCTCCATTCTGCCCTATCAAACTACTAAAAAAACACCTTAAAATACACACCACAAAATTAAAATTAGTGATGGCCACGGACATCACCGACGGCTACAATCCGTGGATTTTCTGGAATCCGTCGTCGGTTGTGAATTTTTTTGGCAAAATGGAAAACGCCGTTGTCGCCGTCATTTATAACTGTTTACTATAGAAATTGACATAAAACTCCATACTAACACGGTTTATTTTTTAACAGGAATCTAGTTTAGACTGTTTACTATAAAAATAAAAAATAATAACTTAAATATAGGAATGGTATACTCAAATCATAAAAAACAATATGAAAAAAATCATGTAAATGGCATGAAATTTAAAGGTTCCTAATAATTTTGTCATATATTAGCACTAAATAGGCTTGATAATTTTTTCAATAGTAAACAGTTATAGTGACGGCGTCAAAAACGCCGTCAAAGCCGTGGTCGGTTGTGGATTTTTCCCAGATGCCATGGTCGGGCGTGAATTGTTTTTCTTGCCGTGGCCATCACTAATTAAAATGTGAACGTTTTTTTGGTGGCTTTTTATGTCTACGTTGCTAACTGGCTAACTAGATATTCTAACGACGGGATTATTTACAAAATCAAGTTAGGCAATTAGCAGGTAAATAGGCCGTCTGCCAGGGTTGATTCGAAATCAAAAAAATAAAAAAAACTGGACCAAAAAATAAATATTTTTAATTAAATATAGTCAATACAAGTGGAGAGTGATGAATTGTCAAAACTCTTGTTATTATCTATCCACGTAGTAGTTTGTTTTCTTACCTCCTTTTTATTTTCTTTAATATTGCATATATATATATATCGAAGGATATAATTGTTCCCCATCTTGGTGTGAAATTGCGTGAATTATAATAAACCTGTTGTTATTATTATTATCATTTATTCATTCTTCACTCATTTATTCAATTTTCGAAGATATATATTATATAAGTTTTTTATATTATAATTATATATTATTTTTGTTTCCTACCTTTGTGATACATTTCTTGTACAATTTCTCTCATTCAATAAAAATGTCGACACGGCGGCATAGAAATTCAGATAAAGCTAATGAATGGGCGAAAAAACGTGCAGAAGCTGTAAAGTTAGCAAAACAACGCAGAGCTGAACGTAAACGTGGACAAGTTAATGAAGAACATACGTTTAAACCGCAGCAAATTTCAAAACCACCAAGCAGAGAAAGTGGTAATGGTGGTGGTTTCCAAAACCATGGACACCCAGGTGTTTATGATCGAAATGGACGAGATGTTTATTACGATAGACAAAATAAATCTTATCCTATTCCACAAAATTTACAAACACAAAATGGCAATTTTAACAATAATAATTTTGCACCTCCACAGCAACAACAACGGCAATTTAACGGCCAGCAACAACAACATTTTGACCAGTTTGGTGGAGGGGCACAACAACAGCAACAACAACCATATGGTATGCAACAAGACATTTATCAAAAACCAAAAATGTCAGAATTAGATCAATTACATATGGCTGGTGATTCTAAATTTGGTAGGCCAAGGGGATACGTTCCACCGGTCCAACAGCAACAACGAGGTAATAAGTATCAAAACAGTAATATGAACTATGGTGGTGGTTACAATAATAACAACAACAACAATAATAATAATAGTAGGAGTAGTAATGGTAGCAATAATGTAGAAGACGAGCTTGACCGTTTTTATGCTGGGCAATTTGAAAACATGAAAGCACAGCAACAAAATTCAATGCAACAAAGACCAAGGCCATCATTACAAACAAATAACCTTGAAAATAACACATCACGTTATGGTCAAGTAATGTCACCAAATTCAGATTCATTAGTACACGAAGCTAGACGTGTATATAATAACCCAAGTATTGGACGAGGTGGTGAAAATGATTTTTTGCAAAAAAATAGGCAGCAACAACAGCAGCAGCAACAGCAGCAACAACAACAACAACAACAACAAATTAATAGTCAATATGAGGAAGAAAACGTGCCGCCAATGTCGAAAAGTCAAAAACATCAACAAGAAGCGGATAATAATTTTCAAAGTTGGTTACGTAGTGATGATGATGGTAAAAGTAAAAGTATCAACAGATCGGGGTGGAATAGTGATTTTACCGATGCAAGTAGCTTAGGGCGTTATGAAGAACCTGAACCTGTTAAACAGAAACCAGTTAGAAGAAAGAAAAAGCCTGTGCAAAAGAAAAAACCACAATGGAATAATGATTGGGCAGGTGTGGAAAGCAATAGCAATAATGATAATTCATATGGTAACAATAATACGAATAATAATGGAATCCAAAGACAGCAACAACAGCAACAGCAAAGACGGCAACAACCAATGCAACAACAACAACAACAACGCCAGCCACAAAGAGGTACATATCGTACAATGATTAATGCTAGCGATATTACTGGTGATCAGGCGCAAGGAAGCATGACACCACCACAAGTTTCATCGCGCTTGAGATTGTTGAAAAAGAAAGTAAAACGTAAAGAGAGTTTTACAAGCGATTATGATGATTATAGTGATGGAAACAATGACAATATATACAACAATAATGATAATTATCAACAGCAGCAGCAACAACAACAACAACAACAAAGTAATAGTCTTCCGGCAAGACGATCAAATCGCCAAGTTCATCAACAAGGTTGGGGTGCAAATACTGGGCGAAGCAATGGTAATAATGTCAATTATGGTGCAGATAATGATGATCCATTTGGCCAAAGCAAAGGAACTAATAACAAATCATTATCGTATCATGATATTGACAATCAACCATTAGGTGGTGGCGGAGGTGGTGGATACAATTCGAGGTTTGATGATTTAGATGATGGAGGATTTGTACAGGAACAACAGCCACCTCCACGAAGACAGAAGCAACAGCCGCCACGAAGACAAACGCGGCAACAACAGCAACAACAACAACCGCGCCGTAATGCACCAAGGTACAATGATTATAATGATAGCAATGACCAATATGGTGGCAATGGTAATAGTCAGTACGGTAATAATAGCTACAATCAACAACAACAGCAACTACCACGTGAACAGCCTATATGCAAGCCAGCTATAAGACAAAATGCAAATAGTGAGCAACCACCTGAATTTGCTGCACCAGTACAATTATTTGCATGCCGACATTGTGGTCGTAAATTTAACGAAAAAGCTCATGCAAAGCATGAACCAAATTGTCAAAAAGTAAAGAAAAAGAGAAAACCAATGGACATGACTGCTAGGAGACTAGAAGAAGCAGCTGCTCAAAGTGGAAATGCACGGGAAGTTATTAGAAATGCTAAACGCGCAGTTAAAGGTGGGGCGAAAAATACTAAAAAATCGAGACGTCCAGGTGGTAGGGATCGTCCAATTAAAGGTGGTAAAAAAGCAGGAAAATGGAAATCGCAATCAAATGCATTGCGTCAAGCAATGAAACAAAGCAGAATGGTTACAAAGTATCAAAAAGAAGGAAGATTGGATGAATTACCCCCAATGGAAAGCACGGGGCCTGATCCATCATTTGTACCTTGTCCACATTGTGGACGTACTTTTTCTCAAAAAGCAGCAGAAAGGCATATACCAAGATGTAAGGATATAAAGGCAAAGCCATCATTTTTGAAACGCGGAGTTGGTAAAAGTTCAGCATCTACACGAAGAGGGAAGAAGAGGTATTAAAAATCTGTAATGGTATACGATGTATAATCTTTTTGTTTATATTTAAAAAAAAAAATACGCACCACACACCACACACCACATACCATCACACTTTTTAAAATTACACAAACGTACGAGTACATATATGCAATACAACGTATGATACTACGCTTCTTCTCCCTCCATCTCATACGTATTATATCTCATGCACGACGCATGTCAACAGTTCTCACGAAGGGTATTACCGTTTACATCCTTGCATAAATTATGAGAGATGCACACCCGAAAATGTCATATTTTTAATAATCATCAAATACACATACAGACATCCAATTGTCTAACGCTTTTGCACATTCGCCTTTTCCTTGTACGACAGGTGTTTCTGGATAACTTGAAAGCATTTGCCGCCGTCTCTCGTTTCCTTTTAAAAATTTATGTCTATTTACATTGTTATTATTGATGATGCTCTTTTTATACTCAAATAAATAATTTGCCAATTCTTCTGCCATTCTATTCTTTTCCGCGTTTAAACGTGCATAATCATGATTTTCAACGTGCAAGCCGCTGGATACGCGTGATTGTATTTCTATAAATGATATGGGTTCTTTTAATATAGCGTCGTTGCTATTTACATTGTTATTGTTGTTATTATTATTGTTATTATTAGGAAGATGTCCCGTTGTTGCACTAAATGAAAGATGGACACAAAGAAGACATATTATTACGAAGATAAATTTATAGGCAGCATCATAGTTTAAGAAATTCATTTTGTTATTGAGTTGTATACGATTAGATATACGTGTATGATGTTATTTGGGTTTTGTTGTATATTATGGATCTCTCTCTCTCTCTCTCTCTCTAAATGTATATATGTAAAATTATACATAATTATAATAATTATTAGTTAGTTTGATGATGTATTTTTTCGTAGTAGTGTTAGTGTGCTAGTATAATATAATAAGTAATAACCATTATTATTACCACATTAACATGGAAGATCAAATGGAAAAATAAGACGGAGAAATGCTAAAGAAAAAAGAGGGAGCGAAATTCGAGGAGGGACGAATAAAAAATGCTGTGGATTTTGACCCTAAATGATAGTTAATTTTTAAGTATGTAAATTTGTATTCTAATAAAAGAAACCGAAAAAGCCATGAAAAGTGATGCTGAAAAATTGGGTGCGCACGAAAATTTTATGACCAGGTCTCATAAACTTTATATGACAAAAGCTTTTGATGGACACGTGGCGATATGAAAATTGGGAATATTAAAGTGCACTTTTATTAAAAAATTATATAATCTCGACATTAAATTATAATATTACCTGCTACACACTACCTAACTCTTATTTTCACACAAACGAAAATAATTGTACACTCGTATACACAACATAACATAGTATATATATATATATATAAAATAATAATAATAATTATTATTGACATATGAAATATAATAAAGCATAAGAGAACAGACACAATACAACAAGAAACAATTGAAAAAGGAAATACGATAATATAAAAAAACATGAATTCCATGCTACGTGTAACATTGAAAAACGCTAAATCATCCTCACAAAGAGGTTTGAAACGATATTCTTTTGATTATTCTACATCAAAAGATACGATGCGAGCTTACAATGGCGATAAGTATCTCGAGCAATGGAAGAAAAATAAAGGCAAAACCTTTGAAGGCAAATGGGAAGCATTTATACAACCAAAACTTGATGGTAACAGATGCTGTTTTGACGTTAAAAATAAGAAAATGTATTCTAATAGTGGAAAAGAGTTTACTGTTCCAAGCCAATTTCTCCAAGATCTTGAATCGATGTCGTTAAGCGATGATGTTGATTGCTTCGATGGGGAACTCATGCATCCAAATGGACGATCATTTATTCATCAAACATTGAAAGATGGTGATATACATAATGAATTAACATTTCATATATTCGATTGCCAACTGACGAAAGATAAACCATTTAAAGATCGAATACAAGAAATCATGTCGATTGATGAGGGATTATCAACAAAAAAGGTACCAACAATTCCAATCGATGTGGATGGAACTTATGAGGATGTAGTGAAGCAGATAGAACCATACAGAGAGAAGTTTGTTCATGATGGCTTTGAAGGTGTAATGCTGCGAGCAGATCAATTAGTTCAAAAGGGTAAGAAATATTATCAAGGTGGGTCGTATTCGAAAAATGTTCCTTTACAAAAATTTAAAAAAATGGATGATGATGAATTTTCGATCAAAGCATTTGAAGAGACTAAAAAAGAAAGTGGAATTCTTGGTTCAGTACGTCTATATGGTAATTCTTCGCAACGTATTTTTGGCGCAAAGTTACGGGCAAACGAATTAAAGCATTTGTTCCATTTGCAAATTATTTAAAACATAAACGAGGTGCAGGTGGTACATCCGTCGTAACATTGAATAATTTTATTAAAATTGGTGTAAGTGCAACAGGTGAAGGCAATGAATTATTTTTTGATCATGGTAATTATTCTGATGTGGAAACAATGATTCGATATCACGAAGTCGATGAATCAACTCCAAATCCACATAATCAAATGATTATTGGATTGCCAGGTGCACGTGGTACAGATGGGGATGATGTTTTCTGGGAATGGACCAACATGAAAGAATGGAGAAGAGCGATGAAATTACCACCGAAACAATCCGATTTATGGCGTTTAGCTGATAAATTACATTTATATGGTGAAGAATGGGATGAAGAAGAACAAAAAGCTATTGCTGGGATGAATATTAATGTAAAAGGATTGCCATTATCATTAGATCAAGCATCTGTGGAGGAACAATTGATGTTGTTAGGATATGCTAAAACGGAAGAAGAAGCTGCATTAATTGCATATGGTGGACGAAAAAAAGCACGTGATCCAAACAAAGCACCACAATTATATTCCGCATTGGATCCAGAAGAAGATGAGCGAGCTAAAAAAGCTATTGAGGAAATGTCGGATGCAATGATGCAATTACAAGAAGCAGTTGCTGCTGCACATACAGATCCATCTGTTTTAAGAGTAATTAATCAAACAAAAGATTTTTTCTTATATGGTATTCAACCAAAAAGAGGATTAGATGATGTCGATAAATTAATGACACGTAAACGTACAATGGTTGAATTTTGTGGTAATATGACGATGCATTACATTAAGCCAGGAAATATTACAACAGAATTAATGTGCGCCACACGTATCCATATTATGAATGAAACGGAGCTTGATGTTATGTGTCCTATGCAAGATGGTGCATTTTGGGCTGATGAAAAAAAATGTGAAGGTGGTGGTTTTGATTGGACATTACCAATCAGTATCCATAATGAAAATTTAACCATTAATGCCATGGAAGATACTGTCAAAGCATTGCAAAAAGGATATAAAACTACGAATGAGGAAGATGATAATTTATTGCAAATGTCTTCCATTACAAAAGTAACTCGTTCAGCAATTGCAGTACGTAAACGGGAGAAAGAATTGATTGAAAGTGTATTACAATATTTAGCAGATCGTCGTGCCAATTTAGAAAATCTACCTCATCAAATTGAAGCAATTAGAGAGAAGGAACGGCTACGAATCCAAGCAAAGAAGGATTTAGAAATATGGAAGAAAAAAGTACAAAAAGAGGAATTAGCACCAAAACCTGTCATTGAATTTCCAATTGACCTTGGTGGAGGAAATAAACCTAACTTTACCGTTTATGAAGGCCAAGATTTGGAACAAGTTGCACAATTCTTTGCACAAACAAATGGTTTAACTAATGCTGGTTTAAAATCAGTTATTGCAAATGCAAAGAAAAGAGTTAAAAAAACAGCACGGTTGGAATTTTTTACATCGATCGTTCTTGCTGAAGGGTTGAAAGCTGGCATCCGCGTTTTTGAAGGTGAAAATGTATCTATTGTTGTTCGTAGATTTTGTGCATTGCATAATTTAACAGATCATCAAACAAATTTAACTGAAATTGCGGTTCGTGAAAAATATGAGAAACGTCTTAATCGTTCTGTCATCATATCCTTCCCTGTCACAGTTCCTGATGGCAGAAGCGTGAATATTGATGTTCGTCAAGGAGAGCAACACGATTTGGTTACTCATATTACTGATTTAACACTTGCAATGAAATTGAATATTGATGTAATGCAATTAGCAAATGTCGTTCATCAAAGATTGAAACCCGTATTGGTTCAAATTCCGATACAAATGGCAGGGAAAAGACCATTGCAATTGAATTATCGTGAAGGTGATAAGCCAAAAGAAATGGTTGATGCATTTTGCGAGTATTATGGAATACCAACGGAAAATACACCACAACTTTTGACTGGTATTTTAAGAGGAATTTATCCAGAAGCGACTGTAGTTCCATTTGATCCAAATAAGAATTATACTACTACCGATGAGGTGAATAAGAAATTGAATCAGCAGCAGCAGCAGCAAGCAGCTGGAAGGTTGTAAAAGAAGGGAGAAGAGAGAAGAGTCTGAGAAGAGGGTTGTAAAACAAGAAGAAGAGAGGGGAGATGCATATGTGAGTGTGTGTGTGTGAGTGAGTGAAAGAAAAGAGAGAGTGTGTGTTATAATTTAATAATGTGGAGGATAAGTTTAATATAGCATACAAATAGCATTAAGATGTTTTTTTTAACACTACACAAAAAGAAACCCGGTGGAAAAAATGGGATGCTCTCGCGTCGTGTCAGAGCCGCACAATTTTTTTTCTCGACGACATTTTATTATTATTTTTGGGAACATAATAGTGTACTTTCGTTCTTTTATTTATAAAAAAATATCGTGATGGTTAAAATCTAAGTAAATAAAAAATATAAAATATAATTAATTAAGATTAATTCACACACACACATACATGTACTAAACATAATATCATAATCTATACGTACAATATTTATTATCCAACTTTCATAATTACATGTGATTGTACCGAAAATACGCTTTCTTTATAACGACAACATAAACGGAACAAATGAATTTCATGCTGCGCATATCCATGAGGAAAACAAGAATGCGTACACAAAAAACTTTCATGCATAATACTTTCGCCTATTTTGCGTCTAAAGAGACAATGCGTGCTTACGATGGCAATAAATATCTTGAGCAATGGAAGAAAAATCCTGGTAAAACGTTTGAAGGCAAATGGGAAGCATTTATGGAATACCATCTAATCCAGATAAAGTTTATGGTGATGAATGGAATGGTTGGTATGATTTATGTGGTACAACACCACCTGTAACATCAGATACAAGAATATCATATAATGACTTACAACTATTTGTAAAAGAAAAAGGTATTAAAGGTAAAGAGGAGTATCGTGAATGGTGTAACAATAATTCTGAAGAAAGATTGAAACGTGGAATACCATATAATCCAGATCGAGATTATGGTGATGAATGTACATCTTGGGCTGCATTGTTTGATAAAACACCAAATGTAACATCAAATACAAGAATATCATATAATGACTTACAACTATTTGTAAAAGAAAAAGGTATTAAAGGTGCAGATGAGTATCGTGAATGGTGTAACAATAATTCTGAAGAAAGAAAGAAACGTGGAATACCATATAATCCAGATCAAGCTTATGGTGATGAATGGATTGATTGGTATGATTTATGTGGTACAACACCGCCTGTAACATCAGATACAAGAATATCATATAATGACTTACAACTATTTGTAAAAGAAAAATGTATTAAAGGTGCAGATGAGTATCGTGAATGGTGTAAGAATAATTCTGAAGAAAGAAAGAAACGTGGAATACCATATAATCCAAATGAAGCTTATGGTGATAAATGGATAAATTGGTATGATTTATGTGGTACAACACCACCTGTAAGATCAGATACAAGAATATCATATAATGACTTACAACAATTTGTAAAAGAAAAAGGTATTAAAAGTCAAGATGAGTATCGTGAATGGTGTAATAATAATTCTGAAGAAAGATTGAAACATGGAATACCATCTGATCCATATGACGCTTATGGTGATGAATGGATAAGTTTTAATGATTTATTTGGTACAACACCACCTGTAAGATCAGATACAAGAATATCATATAATGACTTACAACTATTTGTTAAAGAAAAAGGTATTAAAGGTGCAGATGAGTATCGTGAATGGTGTAATAATAATTCTGAAGAAAGATTGAAGCGTGGAATACCATCTGCTCCAGATATAGTTTATGGTGATGAATGGAAGAATTGGTATGATTTGCTTAGTAAAAAAAAATAAAAGATTTGTAGAAAGACAAAAGTATGTATATCCTTATTGAATGTATCTATTCTTTCGTTACAATGTACTTTACTCAAACCCTTCAACCAGTTTCACAAACTCTTAAAACATTTTTTTTGTTTGGATTCCATATTTTTTAATACACAATGTATAATATAAGCTGTCGTTTCATTGCTTATTATCGTTTAAAGCAGCCTGTTGTGTCATCGAATATATGATTGGGCCTAGAAACGTCCGTAAAAAACACAGCTTTTAGTACATTATTCCCCTTATTGGGACAAAATGTATCTACACCTTCTAGGTTACAACGCCGTAATGGAAATATATCATCCCGTGGCACAGATGTATATAGGTAAGCTGCATTTATGAAATTGACCCATTTCGTTGAATTTGATAAATTTTTCCCTTCTACCGGTTTGATATTATCTGCATCTTTCCCGGGATACATTCTGTATGGAAATCCGCCCAAATAAATAAAGTTAGTAAAATAGTAAATCGCTCAAATAAAGTATCATAAACAGTTAGAACTTACGCAAATATATCTACTGCAGACCTAGTTTTGATATCAAAAAGCCGCATATTTGGTGCCACAAAATTGATACCAAATTTTGACCCACCCTTCCCAACTTGCGTCCCATTCTTATTGTAATACGATCTTCCACCCCAATTTTTCCCATCATCCTCTCTGAATTTACATCGCCAGTCTGGGTGTACAACTAAACGGAATTGGTTTTTTTCCCTGCTATTATACTCAATCATACAATCTGCCAATCTCTCCGTGTCATGAGCCCACACAAAAAAATCTATATCTGTATCCCATTTCATCAAAATACTATCTCGATGCAGTGATGCAATTAATGAACCAAAAGTATTGACTGTCATAACGTTATATAATTTTACTAATTTCATCCACTCACGCAACACACGTTTTATTCCCTTGTCCCTAGATACTCTTGCAGGTACGCACTTTTGCCAAGAGCACTTCTTTTTACAATTTTTCCCCCACTGTCTTAATTTACTTGGAGAATAAGACTCATATGGATCCACATACTTTAGATTATAGGGGGTATTTACATATTCCACATCATTAGACGACCAAAAATTTCTTTGAGGCTTGTACGTTTGGTTAGATAAGCGTTTTGGATACGGACATTTCGTTTTAAACACAGTATTATGGCCCCAAACTGTGGTCATCAAACCTGTGCTATTGCAAGCCATACTTGACAATGTATCATTTTCATATTCTTTGTTTAAGTAGTGTACATCTTTTCTAATGAATGGCACATTCACTTTCGTTTTCCTAGCAGCATAAAACCTTGTGACAATAGAAGCGACGCAAAAAATACCAATAAAAAAACACAAACATAGTGAGTTTCGCATGATATGTGTATTTATCTTTTCTATGTGGCCACCGAGATATAAGTGTCTATAACTATGTGGTCACCGAGATATAAATGTCTATAACGAATGGACTATATCCGAAAAACTGAACCGAATAGCAATTAGCAATTTATTTAGTTGCGTGCTTACGATGGCAATAAATATCTTGAGCAATGGAAGAAGAATTCTGGTAAAACGTTTAACTATATAACTATTAAATGCGTATCTATTCTTTTTTCACAAATGTACTTTACTCAACAAACCCTTCAACCAGTTTCACAAACTTTCAACTTCAAAAACAAACAAAAACACCTTTCAACAATGTTGTCGCAGATCGCAGACTTATATTAGACGAGAAAGAGTCTGACGACGCAGACTAGACTTATATTATTTACATTTTAATTTTTTCTCTCTGATTTTTTCAGAGAGAAGTCTCTTCTCTCTGATTTTTTCATTGAATTCAAAACTTGTAAAAACCTTAAAATACATCACCCACAAAATCTAAAATCTCATCGTCGTCTTTCATCCACAAACAACAGAAAAGCAAAAACACAAAATCGTCGTTCGATTGTAAAAAATCTATTATATAATAACAGGCACACACCATGGAGAATCAATAAAAATGCGCCTCTTATTTATAAATAATAATAAATAAATTGAATGAATGCCCCATCACAATATAAATAAACATAAAGATATATCTGAATAAATGAATAGAAAAGGAAAAAAAGTACAAAAGCACAGAATTATTAAAAAAAACAACCACAACAATGGCATCCGATGCATTCATATCGGAGGCAGATGACCTGATGGAAAAATTGAACAACATGACAGATGATGCAGCAAAAGATTTTGAAGAAGATGATAATATTGATGAAAATGATAATAATTCTGCACTCAACGTAAATTGGGCAGATGCTGCAACTTCGGATGAGGATGAAGAAGAGGAAGAAGAAGGCGAAGAAGAAGATAATAATAACGGTGGGAATATATTAGATCAACTTATGAATAATAATAATGATGATACCAAAACCAACGATAATAACAATAATAGTAACAACAACAATAATATAAACAACGATTCAACAAATGAACAACCGGAAAAAGAAATGATCAGTGCAGAAGACCTGGAAAAATTGTTAATAGAAACAATGAATAGCAAACCAAAAGCAAATGTTGGGAAAATATCCAAAGTTGAAAATGTTGCTGATATACCCGTAGTGCCATTTAAAAAGCGATTTGTACCAACACGAGCACCAAAAACCGTTATTGGGCAATACCAAGAGCCATTGATGGCGCGTCCATCATCAGATATTAAAGGATATAAAAAAAAATATCGAAGAATTCAACGCAATACGGCTGGAAAAGGTAAAAAGAAAGGTGGCCGTAGGTATGTAAACGAAGATAATAATAATAATCGTGGTGGTAGTCCGACACGATTTGGAAAATTTAAAGTAGATAGTGCAGACCCAACAGCAGTTTCTGGGGATAAATTTGATGAAAACGTTGGTGGATATGTCTCTGATGGTGAAACAGGGGAGCCTACATTATTTGTAAACACATTCAAGGATATGGATGATGATGAAGCGATGAGATTATGGCAACGTAAAATATCTAAATCAGAAAGATTGAGACGTGAAGAGCGTAATATGGCAAATAATTTAAAAAAACTTGGTATCCAATACCATAAAAGTGATTTAAAACACGATTCGCCAATTAATGCAGATGGAAACAAGTCACCAGGACAGGGTGGTAAAAATTTTAGCAAAAAACGTAGCCCATTATATAAAAACAATAATAAGGCAAATAATACAACAGGAGCAACTGCTGCTAATGGATGGTATGGTAATAATACATTTGTAACTAGAATGTTACGATATTTCCTTCCGATATTTATATTTACAATGATTGTTTTTAGGTATAATAATGGATCGCCAATAAAAACACGGGTTGATAATATAATAGATGATGAAAAAGAAATGATAAATAATGTACAATTGAATTTTTTCCATCCATTACCAATTGGAACCATAGGTATGACACAGCAACCAACTATGATTGCTGTTGATTTACTTGGTTATAATAATTTTTTATCCAAATTTATTGATGATGATAACGATAATGCTAAGATTCCAAAAGGAAAATTCACCGTGTGGATAAATGGCAATGAAACTGCTACTGAAATGGTAGCTTTACCTATGTTGGATGAGAAAAGACAGGAAGTTTATCGTTGGAGAGCAGCTGTTAGTCAAATTTTGCCAGAAAAAAAGCATTTAGTTCGTGTTGTTTATGAAATAAATGGTGTAACATTTAGTAATGCAACGACATTTACCGTCGTGCCAGATCCTCCAAATGCAAAGGTATCCATTATAACACCTGCAAAAGGGCAAGTATTAGCTGTGCATGGAAGCGAGACAACAACAGTTCAATGGAGAACAGATGACTTTATTGTACCGCGCGATGGTTATTTTCAAATAATATTAAATGATAATGAGCCGAAAGTAGTAGATTACGAGGCAACAATGGCTGCAGAGTTGGATCAATTGACCCCAGGTAAACATAAAGTTGTAATTGCATTATTAAGTCGTTTTAATGAAAATAAAATATTACACCAAGATGAAGTGGTATTTACTATAGTTGAAAAAAAATCAGCTACTTCGACTCCACTTGGTGAACTTGAATTGTTAAAAGGCATGTCAACAAATGATTTAGAATTTTTATTGGAAGATAAAGAAAGTCAATTGAATAGTTTAAGACGAGAAATTATTGAAAAAATATTAGATGAACGCTGGAAAGCGGAAGTGAGAGGCGGTAGTTTGTAAAAAATACGACTTCGTAAATTTTTTATAAAAAATAAATTTTGTGCTGGAATAAACAAAAAGAGTGGGGTTGTGTGTTTTATGTGTTATTAAGAAGTGTGTGTTTTTAAAAAAACAATTCTCTCTCGACTTTTAGTTCAATCTACCTCTCTCGCATCTCACATCTCTCTCACCCAAATCTCCTACTAGCATTCACCTGCCTTGCTAATATTCTAACAATCAATTTATTAAAGAACTGGATTTCATCTGAGTTGACCGATTCCAATTCATTTAATTTTTCACGTGTAATGTACCATAAGGATGTATCATTTTTATATGCCGATGATTGCATTGTACGATTTTGATTTAGAAAAAAGTCACTTTCACCAAAAACAACTATATATAAATATAAATATATTATCATATTAGTGTTAGAAAAAGCAATAAAAACAAATAGAAGAATCAGTGTATATATATTAAATATATTACTTACATCCTTGACGGACAATTAATTCAGAATCATCCTCATCATCATCATCGTTATCACTCAATACTATTGATTCATTTGCAACAGTCGGTGGAGCATAATCTTTCAAGATAACTGCACCAGTTCGAACAATGTATATTGAATTTGATTTCTCATTTGAATTATAAATCATTTCACCTTTTTTGTAAAAGCGAGTTGATTCAAACCAAGATTCAATTGTTAACAATTTTGTTGCAATTTTATCTGTCATATCTTTTTGTCTCCAACTCATTCGAAATAATGCTTGAAATAACTTTCCACCATGTTTGTTTTCTTTAACAATTTTCTCAAAATTGGCACGACTCTTTCGTACTGGTTTATTCTCTTTCTCATCCTTTTCTCCATTATCATCATCGCTTTGGTTATCATCCATACTTATGGTTAGAGTAGGTAATTTCGATACGTTTTGTGATTGGTCACTAACAACTTCTTCTGCATATCGTATAGCACTTTGTAAGCTAATAAATTTCTTTGGTTTCCATTTTTCTAAATCATTCGCCTTTAACAAATAACTGATATCTGTAGAGCATCCAGAACATAAAATTGTTATATCATGACGTTCACATAATTGATCAATGATGATAAAACATGATCGTACGGAAGTCACATCAATTCCTGTAACACGTTTAAAATCTAATATTAGAATTTTTGTTGGCAAAAAATTGATATCAACATTTTGGTTTGAATAATAATTTCTAGTACTTGTACCTATGTTGTTGTTGTTATTATTATTATTATTATTATTGCTGCTACTATTATTTTTAACATCTTTTTTCTTCTCTAAATCATATAGAGAAATTAAGTTACTACTACGTTTTTTCATATGTTTTTTCTTGTTATTATTACTAGTAGTACGATCATTAGAAGGCAATGGTACGTAATTGAAACTATTTGATAATCTCGAGCGATCCCTGCTATCACTATTCGAACGATCTTTTTTCATGTTTTTGTTTAATCCATACGATTTTCTCTCACTGTTTGCACTTTGTTTTCTATATGGTGGTGGCGAACGACCAAATGAAGGAGAAAATAATACATCGTCATTTAAAAGATATCCAGCCGCAAAATTATTGTTATTATCTATCGACTCATCCTTATCTTCAATATAGATACTTTGCTTCACTTTATTAACAATGGCAAGTGCAGAACCGAAGAAAATATATCCATGCAATTTTAATGTTGTTATTTCACGATGACTTTGTAATGTTCTTAGTCTATCCATATCATGTGTTAAGAAATTACTCGTTCGTTGATGTTTTGATACGACAAATTTACTTGTACTTGAATATGCATAAACAAAATTAGCAATCGCGAAACAAACACCTACGCCCATACCATTTATTAATGGCATCAAATTAATTGCAACAAAAGTACCAAGTAATACTAAATATTCTCGTAAAAGTAATTTCTTATATGCTAAAATAAGCCATTCAATCATCAAATCAAATGCAATAAATATTAAAGTTGCACCAAAAAAATATCTTGGAACATATTCCATAATTGATATAGGCAAGCAAAATAATAAAATTTCACTGAAAAAAACTACTAAACCAACGAGCCGTGAGTTGGTATTTGTTCTATATGTAAATATCGTTTGTGAAAAAATGTAAGAACCGGTAAACCCGCCAAAGATACCAGATATAAAGTTAGAAAAACCTATCATAGAAAGTTCATGATTAATTAACAATTGTTTACCCATATCCATTTCAATCGCAGTAACATCTAACGAGGAACTAAAAGCAACAACGAATGTCATCGCTACCCATTGTGGAACAATGATTTGTAATGCCGACCAATGAACTTTGTGAAATTGAAACAATTCAAAAGGTGCATAAAACATTTCTGCATTGCTTTTACCACTATTTTTACTCGGATCTACCCATCCTTTTGAAGCAGCATCACTGATGGATGTATTAGTACATAATAAAACAACATAAAATGCACCAGCTAATACAACAATTGCAAGTGGAAGCGCACCAACATTTTTTTTCAATTTCTGCGATACTACAAGTAAAGCTGCGCCTCCAATAAGCCCGGGTAAACATAATATTAATTTGCTAGAAGAAAGAAATAATGTTGAATATGCAGAATAATCAATTTGAATTCGTCCAGAAAATACTAAATTGGAACATAAATTTAAACCTGCAATGAAACAAAAATATCCAATAAAAGCTAAATACCCGCCAACCACAGGTGCTGGTAAATACGATACAAAACTTCCTAATTTAAATTTACCAATAACAACTAATGATAATCCTAATGTTGCTGTAGATATAGCAGTTCCTACAAGAACAGTTGCTAATATTTCATGATCATCCCAATTTTCACGTCTTCCTTCTTGTGCGATTAAAGTTGCCATTGCTGATAAAAAAATTAAGCCAGCATCTTGTACTTGGCCAATTGCAAATGGTAAACTAGATAAAAGAGTGAAAACTAATTGATGAATTGCAGATGATAATAAAACCAGTTTTGATAAATCATTCCGATATGGTAAATACACTTCATCGCTGAATATAATTGCACAATATCCATACATACATGGAACTGTTAATATGGCATTAATCAATCCATATACCAACGATAATAAAACACCACCTTGTCCACTTTTATTTGTTGAATTATTTTTGTTTCCATCTTCATATCCAACATTACTTTTATTAATATTTTTTCGTTTATTTATAAAAGTTGAATGTTTCTTTTTATTATCAATATTAATTTCATAATCATCTAAACTTAATAAATTATTTTCCTCCACATCGGTTTGGTAGATTAATCGTGTTCGTGAGGAGGGCGATGTCGTCATAATTTCTATAATGTTCTATTGTTGTACTATATATTGTTCTCTTTATGGAATGTTATATAAATTATTTTCAAAATCTCACTCTATATATATGTCTTTCTATTTTTTGAATCTTCCTTTTATTGAATTTATATAAAAAAAAAAGGTACCTGGTAAAGCAAAATTCGTCACCAGAATTATTAAAATCCGAGAGCCGACATACACACGCGGGAGCAATATATTTGAGGGATGTGGACAAAAAAGAATATATTATAGGCACTTACTGTAATATTAAGTACAATAATATGGTATACTGAGGATGTGTGTAGGTGGGAAATCCACACAAAATGGCCAAAAAATTATTATTTTAAAATATTTGAAAATGGTTTTCCTATATAGCATGTAAATAGCACCTAACTGTACTAACAGCAATAATATATATCATATATATATATATCAACAATAAATCTCCTCTCCCTCCATATAGCGAAGAGAGATACATATACAAACCATAACAACAACAACAACAACAGAATCTAATCATCCAATAACCATGGGAAAACATTCAAATACAACGTCGTTGACGGGGAAATATCGAAAGAAACCGAGTACCTCTGCGTCATCGTCGTCGGCGCGGATGAAAACATTGAATAGAATGAATAAAAATGATAATCAACATCGTCAGGATAATAATAATAAAAGAACTTCTTCCTCCAGCAGCAGAACCTCTACATCTTCTTCTTCCAACTCCTCTTCCTCTTCCTCCCGTCATATAACATCGGGTGGTATTACATCTAAAAAGAATGATAAAAATACTATGAAAAGTACTAGAAATGCTTCAATAGATTCATTTTTCACGAAGAAAAGTATTAATAATAATAGTGATGATGAAGATGATTTAGATATAATAAATAAAAATAAACATGATAATAATAACAACAGTTCAAACGTTATTTCTATGACACAAGAAGAAGGATTTCGCGTTATGTGGAAAACATCTCCTGGCAGGCGCAATAGCAATGGCATTTTGCGTGAATCAAACTCAATTTTTGGTAATAATCTTAATGGAAATGGTTTATTAGGTAATAGTGGGACTACCGTTGATGTACAAAATGAAGTCAATATGATTGATGACGTATTAAAGTCTTTACGAAGCAATGATCACTCACATAGTGTAGAAAGAAATAAAAAACGCCGTAGGCATGATGTAGAGTTATCCACCTCACCAAGACCAGATGGAGCGTCATTAATTAATAATATGCCTGGAAATATTTTAATACGCCAAGGCAGAAATAATAATGGTGGAGATCATTTTGACAATAATAGTAAAGACAACGAATTTTTAAAACCAAGGAGTCGTTTAGAGGAAAATATGAAAGCAATACAACGTGTAAACCAAGCAAAACGTATTAAACGGAAGCGTAAAGAAACTTTTGGAAAATATAAAATTAATAATAAAGGCATTGGCGTTCGTACATCTATATCGCGTTTATCATCTAGAGTTGATTTAGACGATTTGTTTAGTGATAGTGACGACGAGGAAGATAGTATGACGACGAGCAATGATGGTGGCGAGGATGGGCAACAACAACAACAAAAACAAAAACAGCAGCAGCAAGATGATGATATTGTTGAAATTAAAAACGAAGAGGATACCATATTAGTAAATTCACAACCTTCTAATGATGGTATTGATGAGAAAAATAAGAACGATAAAGATAATGTTAATAAAATCGAGATTCTTGAGTTAAACTCTACCGTACCTTCACCAGTACGTCCTATCGTTCGAAACGTAAAGAATAATGATGGTAAGAAGAAACCAATTTTATCCTTGTCACAAAAGGCTGCTACAAAAATTCAAAAACATGAGAAGACTCGTATTGTAAGAAAAAAAATGGAAAGAATAGATGCTATGAAAACAACAACCACAGCTATTATAAGTACAGGTACTATTGCTAATGCTTCTGCAGCTACAGCAATTAATAATGACAACAACAACAATACTAATACTAGTATCATCGATGACGACGATGAATGGGCTTTACGTGCTTTGGAATTAACGATGTTGAAACAACAAAAGAAAAAAGCAAGTGCAATACCTCAACAAGTAAAACAACAAAAAAACAATAAATTCCAAAAAACCTCAACGATTTTAGCACCGACTCAAACTCATGTTAGTGTTGCACAAGATTCAACCTTCCGGCCATTGCCATTATACTCAATGAGTAATGCAAAACAATTGTATACTCGTTTTAAAGTCACGAGCCGTGTAACAAATACTGGCACAGAAAAGAAATTTGTTGTAAAGCCAGATAAAAGTTTTTTACCAAGTAATACAATTGTTACGGAAGATCCATTTGCAATGCCACTTATTGTTCGTTTACGTGGAATTTGGATGAGTACTGAAGTAGAAGAACGCGATTCCATCAATATCGTATGGGATCCGTGGATTATGCAAAATAGCAAAAATAGCAATGGCAGCAATAATAATTCAGTTGTGAAAAATTTAAAAGAAGCAATGGAGAGAAATGAAATTGTTGTGGATAATAATAGCCATTGGATTATTTTAAGACCTGACGTCTTGATATCACCAAGTGTAGTAGGGACGGCATCGAAATGTTTAAGACAAGCTATAATTTCCTCTAAAATACGAGACAGTGCTAGTGCGAAGATCTGTACATTAGGAAATTTAAAGCACGATTTATTTGAACATGCCTTATTAGATGGGAACTTAAGCACCGATTATTTAAGAAATGCGTCTTCAGATATTATATACAAACGAGCACAAGAATGCTATGCTTCTGGATTGCGGGATGATGAAGCTTTAGCAGAGATGAATAAATTTATACCTAAACTGAAACAATGGGCATCGATAATAATGCGACAATCAAATCTGAACAATCACCATCCAGCTATGAATGGTTCATCTAATAGAGCTGGAAATGGTATTGAAATCATGGATACTACTGGCTCTACGTTGCGATTTGCAATTGATAATATTCTTGCAACGGAGGAAGATATTTTATCCCCTATGTGGGGTTTACGTGCTCGACCAGATGCATCAGCAGTTGTCAAGATTGAGTATCAGCATCACAATATGAATCAAAATTTACAGCGTGATATGCAACAAGATAAAAAATCGGGAAGATATGTGTCTCCATTAGAATTGAAAACTGGTAATCCACATCAATCTCACCAAGCACAAGCATTGTTATATGCAAGAGCATTTATGGATCGTTATGGTGGGGATACAAATGTAATTGGCCCGCCACCAGTTGGGACGGAAGTGTTAAAACCATCATTATCTGCCACTAATGCACATAGTAATACTACAACGTTGAATGGTGCAATATTGATATATTTAGGACTTCGGGATGGGAGTCAAGATAAAGAAAAGGTATTATATGTACGCGAAAAACGTTTAGAGCTCCAGGCATTGTTTGGATTACGAAATAATTTAGCAAGGACCATGGCTGAGAATATACGAGGGGAAGTAAAATTAGCATCACCATTGAGTAGCAATAGTCAAAGCGATGGGGGAAAAAGACATACAGCACCTGCATGTAGACCGTTACCAGGTGTAATAGGCCGCAAGGGTACATGTGATATGTGTTATGTACGTGATGTTTGCTCATTATACCATAAAGGTTGGGAAAATGGAACGGAAGAGACTGCTAGAATGGGGCCTGCATTTAATGAAGCGATCGGCCATTTATCGGAAAGTCATTTGGAATACTATAGGAAATGGGATAGACTTTTAGACCTTGAGGATTCACAATTGCATCGTAGCAGTAAAATGTTATGGCGTGTACCCGCAAGTGAGCGTCAAGCCAGAGGCACTTGCGCAGCAAATTTATTATTAACAAAAAAAGAGCGACAGACGAATTTAAGTAAAAACATAACGTTTGAATATACGTTTTCAAGGAAAAAAGAAGACTTAACACCAACGCAAAATTCAACTAGTAGTAATAGTGCATTTGGTTATTCCCCATCACGACAAAACGATTTTTCAGAATATTACAACAAGAGATTGGAAAACACATTTTCACAAGGCGACAAAGTTGTAATAAGTGTTGATTCATCTCATGTTGCGTTAGGCCGAGCAGTGGTAGTAAGTGTAACTCGAGATCGAATTATGATATCATCGAAAATTCCTTTGGCAATTCCATCATCATTAAAACGTGTTTTGAATACTCAAAATAATATTCGCAATAACAACATTGGGGATGATAATGACGAACAGATTCTTTGGTGTTTGGATAGAGATGTATACGAAAGTGGAATGAAATCAGCCCGTCAAAATATTCGTCGAATGTTGATTGGCCCATCACCAATATCAAAATACCAGAAAAAAAAGTTAGAGAAAGAACCAAAACAACTTGCGTTACGAGAGGAAATTACAAATCGCACAAGGAGATTACGGGAGCTTATTGTTGATGGCAAACGACCTGAATTTATGCATAATTGGAAACAAACTTTTCAATTACAAAATATGTCGAATTGGGCAGTGCCTGGGCAATCCGTCGCTGGTTGCGAGACAAGAGGTCTTGTGGATAATTTTAACATAATGAATGATGACCAAAGCGAAGCGTTGAGAATGTGTTTAAGTGCTTCTGATTATGCCATGGTTTTAGGAATGCCCGGTACTGGTAAAACGACGTTAATTGCATTACTAGTCCGTTCTCTAATTAATCAAGGTAAACGTGTCTTGTTGTCATCGTTTACAAATTCAGCAGTTGATAATATGTTGTTAAAATTAAGAGATGCTGGGGTAGATTTCGTACGTATTGGAAATGAAAAGAGTGTACATCCACATATACGACCAAATATGCCACAAATATTAGCACAAACAAAAACGGAAAGCCCGATCAATGCAGTAGAACAAATTATTGAAAGTGCAAAATTAATCGGGACAACATGTTTATCATGTGGTAGTGGATTAATGCAGCAGCTACGATTTGATGTTTGTATAGTGGACGAAGCATCGCAAATTACGGAAGCTACATGCCTCGGGCCACTTCATTTAGCTGATAAATTTATATTAGTTGGAGATCACAATCAATTGACTGCAGTGGTGCGCAATAAAAATGCAAAGAAAGAGGGTCTAGCCACAAGTTTGTTTAAACGCTTAGCTGATCTGCACCCTGAATCTGTATGCCAATTAACATATCAATATCGAATGAATAAAGAAATTATGTCTTTAGCCAATTGCTTAGTATATGAAGAAAAATTAAAATGTGGTTCAACAAAAGTTGCCAATCGACAATTGCAAATTCCTGCAAGTATTTTGAACAATCCGAAAATTTTGCCATGGCCACGACTACACAAGGAAACGTTAAACACTGGGCATTGGTTAAAAGATATTTTACGACCGGATAAACCTGTCATATTTGTTGATACTGATGGTATTGGTGTCCCATCATTAGAAAAAAGAACAGATATTCGAATGTTATCTCCAGATTCAAGCAATGTTAGTAACAATGGAAACAAAGCATCTCGTGTGACATACTCAAAAGGTGGTCTTGTTAATCGTGTAGAAGCGTCGTTAGTGGATACATGTATTGCTGGTTTGATACGTTGCCGTGTACCAATCGAAGATATTGGTGTCATCTGTCCATATCGTTCGCAATTAAAAGTGTTGAAAAGTCCAGCTGTACTGGGCAAATATGGAGAAGATTTGGAAGTGCAAACGGTTGATAAATATCAAGGTAGGGATAAACCATGTATTATTGTATCTTTGGTTCGTTCAAATGATAAATTTATTGTTGGAGAACTGTTGCGCGATTGGCGTAGAATCAATGTTGCATTTACACGAGCCATGTGTAAACTTATCATATTTGGTTCACATAAAACATTAAGTGGTTCAAAAGAAAAGCATATTAAAACATTTATGTCAAAAGTCAATAAATCAGGTTGGCGATACTCATTGCATAAGCAAGGTCATCGATTTTATCGTCATTATTTTGAAAAAAATATCAAAAGGAGAAATGCGAATAACAATTCTTCACTTCAAAGTAGTCTATCGAGTCATGCAAGTAGTAGTGGCGGTGTGGTTGGTAATAGCGTTAGTAATAAGAATGTGACGTTATTGACATCAAAAGAGAATGTGATAAACCATCATCAATCAATAAAAGGAAAAAACGATAATAATAATAATAGCAGTAGTAGTAGTTCTTCATCTGGATTTGTTAAGCGAGCTAAACCAACCCGAATCGTACCAAATCAAAAAACCAAAGTAATACGAAAAGAAAAGCAACCAGGTACAGTTATGTATGAAATTGAAAAAGATGGCGATGTTTTCAATAGTAAACATTTTTAAAGATTACTGTGTACACATATATTCGTATATGTGTATTTATATTTATAAACGAGGGGATAGAAGTGAAAAGCGGGAGAACAGTGGGAGACGGGAGAGGAGAGAGAGAGAGAGAGAGAGAAGGAGAGAAATGTATAAGAAACAAATATATTTTTAAATAATTAATTTTACGCATAATTTATTTTTAATTTACTCATGATAATTCCTACTCTTCAAAAGAATAAAATAACTGAAATAATCTATCTCACACAAGTGTGTTGATATTCTCATAATCGAAAATACCAATGAAGGTAAATAGATAGTATCAACTACTCATAATAGCTGATGGAAAACGGACATCATATGAAGGCGGAGAATAAATTGTACCAGGGTACAAATCATTATACGACTCACCAAATGCACATTTTAAAGCAAAACGATTATTATATGCGCAAGTTTTAATAATCGCGGTTTGTATATCTCTACACGTAGTAGAAATCCAATTGGAAGCTGCGAGCTCCTTTACTTCGGCTTTTTTTTTTTAAATATTTAAATATAAAATGTTCTCTTACTCATGTATCAATATGCCTATATTTATATACGAACGGTATTAATAAATTAATATACGATATCATGTGTACAATATTTTTTATAATATATTTTTATAAAAATAAAAACCTCAACACTTTTTACCTTTTTGCTACTTCATACGTATCTTTTTTCGCAATTATAATCACATATATATTCCTATATTTTTGCCATGAATGGCATAAAATATCATATCATATATAATGATTACATTTTTTATAATTTTGATGCACGTTCATCTGCTGCTTTTTTTTGTGCTGCCATCTTGTGATAAGTCCATTTTTATCAACGTCAAAGACACCCATTAGTGGTATTTCAGTTGGTGTTGGATCACCATTGTTCCAAAACCTATCCACTCGCTCATTCATGACGCATGTCTCACTTGTTGTTTGACGCAAAACTTCCCATTCTACTCGATCTGCGCTCATCAAGCTACCCAAGAATTTACGGACAAAATCATGCCCTTTGCCCCCCCCCCCACCGGATCGTTTTCATATATAACTATAATATTACAAACTAAATATTCACTCCTATTCATCAACCTAATACTTTTGTGAAAAACGTAGATAAACCTAATATGGTTGATAGATCTGCTTCGTTTAGATTCCCAGAAAGTCCAATTGTATTCAATGCTTCTTTCATTTCTTCAACAACATCTAAAAAATTTAAATCAGCTAATGTCAAATTTGCTAAACAGGAACTTCTTCTTTTCTTATCCACATGCATTAAATGTTTTTGAAAGACCATATCTACACATTTATCTAACGATACATCTGAACTGAGCATATTCCAATTATATAACCATTCGATGGTTGAATGCTCCCCATAATGATCAAAAACTTCCTCACCTTTTGCATAATCAACCTTTGCTTTTAAAATGATTTTTTCGCCCTTCTCTGGTAAAAAGTCAACTTCACTACCTTTTATCCTGTCATGATTAAAGCGATCAAATACAGGTGCCATTCCATGTGCTTTCCAACATCGAGTAAGGACTACACTCAATGGTTGATATAAATGCTCTCTATAGCCTAATCTTTTTCTTTCAGTATCAAGATACCTGTCAAAAAATTTAGTAGTATTAACCAACGTTGAATTTTTTACTCTATTTCCACAAATAGCAGTTTGACATGTTTTAGGCAATGAATCTAAATATGGTTTAAAAAATGGATCTGTACTATTGTAAAGAATTTCTGCCATTGTATAGTCTGACATATTGCCATTTCTTTTTCTCAAAGGAAACAAAAACGAAAAGTTTGCTTGTACTAATATTTCACCAGCTTTAATATTATCCGTTGCTACCATACGTCTATTTGTTTTATCATATTTACATTTATTTATTATACCACCTTGTTCTCTAAACCATTTTTCTAATTCATCTGAATCTTCTTCTAATACAATATTATTATTATTGTTATTGTTGGATAATACAAATTGATTTTGATTGCATAGTATAAATATCAATAATACTATTATAATTATTGTTGAAATCTTTTTTACAAGCATTTTATTATTTATCTTCGTTTATTGTTTATCTATTGCTCTTTTTATGATGTTAACTGATTCACGTAGATAGTAATATATGGTGTGTATATATTTTCAATTTTCTGCATATCCTTCCTTCAGTATATGTATTATTATTTATATTGTAATTGGATTATATGTTTGTAAAGTGACAAAAGAAAAGGGAACAAGTTAATCACATTGGAGAAGAAAAAAATAAAAAAAAATATTTTTTTTAAATTTTTAAAGATAATACACACACGCACCTGCTTCGTAATCTACGTGTCGTATATATTTGTACATGCATCCTTTGTACAACAATGAGTGCTCTTTGTCACACACACACACACACACACCGCGCCTCATCCCTCTCTCTACTACTCCTACTACATTTCTTAATTCATTTTTTTCAATTTATTATTATCATTATCATTATTATTATCTGATGAAGATTGAATACTTTGTATTAAGATACCATTTTTAAACAATGGATTCGATGTATATCCTTTTAAAAGTTCACCAATAATCCAAACATTTATTGTAAAAAAGATTACAGATGCAATCCATAATTGTAAAAATACACTTTCACCATCTAATTCTAACCCTTTTGCCCATAGTAACCAATGTACTTCACCGCAAAACCAAAATAAAATTAATTGAAAACCTTTCCATTTAAATTTTATATTTGTCGTTGGTAATATAATTGGCAATAAACAACAATACCATAGAAAATATTGTGCAGTACATACTTTACACCATGCTACGAAAACGTATGTGGCAAGAAAAAATGCAAATGGTAAATCTTCTCCATATTTAATACCAATAGATATCCATAAAATAATTTGTGGTAAAAATGCTAATAATCCAGTATTTAATGATCCATTACCACCACTACCACTACCATTATTATCATATGATAAATATAAATCATAAAAATACATTGAAAAATTATGTCGATTATCTTTACGTACAAAATGATATAAATATGTTTCATATAAAAATTCATATCCATATATATGATAAAATATACCAATTAAAGATAAAAACAAACCACCACTAATTGCACCAAAGACAATACGATCACGATTTGCTATGAAGGATATTGGAAATTTCCAAGTTGATTTTGGTATACCACGATATGTTGTTCGATCTAAAAATATTAATATAGATGGTACATATACAATCGGATAAATTTTAAAATGTACAGCAAAACCATATACTAATGCACTTAATACAACTTGTTTTTTCATTAATAAATAAATCGTCAATAGACATAATAAACCAACCAATGGATCTGCATTCCCACGAGTAGAAATTGTAAATGATATTGGACTAAATAACCATCCAAATGCCACAAACTTTAATGTTTTCTTTGTAGACAATCCTCTTAAAATTAATATTTCATAAATAAAATATCCAACAGCTAAATCAGCAAAAATAAATAAAATTTTACCAAAGGAAAAGAATGTTGGTATATGTGTTGGCCATAAAATATATGCAAGCACAGGTGTATAACGATATGTTGCGCGTTTAAATGGCGTCTCGCCATTTGCAACATGTTTTGCTGCGTCTGTATATACATAATAATCAATATCCGTATATTTAAAAGCAAAATTTGCATCTTGCCAACAACCATATATAAATAATATTAAACGTAATATAAATGCAATAATAAATGTTTTTTTATATGTATTATTTTCATTAACAATATTGAAAATATTTTGAAAAGTTTCAACAATGATTTTCATGTTGTTTAATCGGTGGTGGTTGTATTCTGATGAGGTGGTTGGTTGGTTGGTTGGTTGAGTGATGTGGAAAATGGTTTGTTGTTTGTTTGTTTTGTTGAGAAAGTATTCTTTTCTATCTATGTAGTATATACATTATTATTTTCATTTGTAATTATAATTTATTTTTTGAAATTCAAAAAAAAAAAAAAATAATAATTTATTGCATCATTAACAACCCTAATTAGAACATGAAAATTTTACATATTTTTTTTACCAAGCACATAGCACCAGGCAGCTCGGTAACGAATAGCACCTGGTAAAGCGCTATCTGTTGCACATTCTATGCAACACCTGCCATTGACACTAACTTCTTTGAATTGATTGCCACTTCTGAATCATTTTCTGAAACCTTCATTAAAAAATGAAGATGTGCTAGATCTGCTGGCTCAATTACCATTTTGTAACTTGGTTTTAATTCATTAATATTTAATATCTCAATCTCTGTTGTTGTACTAAACCTGTTTGCATGATTCAGAAGAATTTTGATATTGGTGGAATCAGCATAAATAATATACTTCTTCCAATAATGACTACAGTCATCATCCATGTCTGGTCATATAGGATTGTGTGGAAACTTCAGTTACATATTATCTTATTTCTTTGGGATTTACCATAATGTACCCTTTCTTACTTTTTTCAATGGTTGCAACTGTTTCTATCTTTAACAATTTCAGATACTCCACAATTTTATTATCCAGCAATATTGAAGACAATGCATTAAAACAAGGAGTGGACAAATATGGCATTGGTAAATGGAAAGAAATTGTAGAAGACTCAGAGTTTGGAAAAAAATTGTCCCAGCGCACAAACGTCAACCTGAAAGATAGATGGCAAACGTTGAATGGAGCGATATTGAAGACAATGCATTAAAACGAGGAGTGGACAAATACAGCATTGGTAAATGGAAAGAAATTGTAGAAGACTCGGAGTTTGGAAAAAATTTGTCCCAGCACACAAACATCAACATGAAAAAGCAACAACATGCAACTTAGGGTCAATCATGCTGGGGGGGCATTGCTCAACTTCATTCTGTGCATATGCAATTATTGCATGTGCATTTGTGCCAACACACACTGTAATGTTATCTGGTTGGAACAAATTGTTCCTGCCAGATTTCAGGTTGTATGCTGTGGAGAGAGAGCAAGCAACACCACCAGCAAGGTGAAAGAGTCCACATGGCAGGAATAGGAGGAGGACTGGACCACGCAGAAGACGAGGTAGGTTGGTAAAGCAAGAATTGTTTCTCCAGAAATATATCTATATAACAATCATTTTATTTTATGTTGCATTTGTCCAGAGTTCTTAATGAGGAATATGAATTTCGAGATGGATTAGAACGGACAGATCTAGACTTGAGCATATTAGTTGAAGATCAAATTGCAAACAAAGAATCTCGATAGTTGATCAAAATCCTGACTAATCCTGACAACAAAAAATAATTTACCTATCAAATTCATATATACTAATTAGTATCGATAGGTAAATTTGTCAGGATTTTGTTAATTTTAAATCACAAGTATAGTTGATGTCAGGGTATAATTAACATGGATATAGCACTTATTATACTAATTATTCTCTCCAGTTTTATGTAGTAAAATATAACTACTCACTATGGTGATCAAAATCCTGACAAAATTTTGATAGCAACAAGTATAAAAAATCTGTATGAAGAAAATGAAAAATATAGTGGAAAAGTTAGGGTTTAGTCCGGACAAAATAAAAATAATAAATCGGATATTTTTATCATAAAAGTCATATCCACTGTTTTTTTTGGAAAATGAAATATTATCATTTTGACTGTTTTACTTAAATTAGACATCTGGTAGTATACTTTACAATATATGCCTATCATAATAGAATAGCATTTGACCGGTGTTAGCCCACCAGGCCTTATTTGGTCGTACGTCGGGAGTAGCTTTAGCTACGAGCAGTGCGAACCAAATACGGCTGGTGCGGCTAATCACGCGGGCAAAGCGCCTAAACCGTGACCATCTGTCCCTATGGCCTGATCAATTATCTAAAAAAAAAGGAAAACCTTACCTGCCTAAAGTGGATTTGTTTATATATTTATTTTTATAACAGTACAGTATGGAAGTCAGGAGTTTCTATAGTGTACTGTGTTAATGGGAGAGAAAATATTGACAAAACGAACATAGGTACAATATTTGTATACTAAGTAAGAAATATAGCTATCAGATACATCAAATACCGTATTTATGAATAGAGGGATTTGTACCTTTCCAATTCATTTTTGATGTGTTTAGAGGCCGAAAATCGGGAAAAAAGTGATCAAAATCCTGACAGAAAATGGCCGAATTTTAAGGTTTGTCATGTTTTGTCAGGATTTTGATCAACTATTTTACCCTATTTTAAACGCTGTCAGGATTAGTCAGGATTTTGATCAGCTCTCAAGAATCTCTTTGTTGCAAAACTACAGGCATGGAATAATCCAGCAAATACATTCTTCATAATGCTGTGTGCCTGTTATTTCACTACCATGGAAATACCAGGGCGGAACCTGCACAGACCAAAGCTCCTACAACAAAATAAAAAAGGAGGGGAAAATTCTTCATTAAAAAATATAGAATAGAAAAATAGAAATACATTTACATTGTTGATCAAGAACAATATACAATGTTTGTACAAATATAACAAACGTGTAATGTAACATAGTAACAATTGTCTCTAGTAACAATCGGACAACAGCAACATGCCGTTATCATCACCACCACCAACTTCGTCTTCTTCTTCTATTTCATCATCATCTCGTATTCGTAAATATAATAATAATTATAAACAACAAAATTGGATAATAATAACAATATTATTTATTGTATTATTATTATGTAATAATTTTGTAAGTAGTAATACAATACGTTATGATGATCTGAATTCACCATATGCTAGAGGAAGTCCATATGGATCCTCTTATCCAGATGCAAATTCTGTTGATACAGGTTCATACGCAGGTGTTTATCATCCAATGGGTAATTTCCATGGTTTTGAAGGTTTTACACCACCAACTGTACAATTAGCAACAAGTACAACACCAAATAATAAAATAGCACAAAGTGCATATAATTACTCTACACCGTGGGGTGATTATTTACATCCTGGTGTACATCCAATGTGGCCAATACCACCATCGCCATTAGGACCACAATTAAATTCACAATATCGTAATGATGTTCAAAATGTTGCAAATGCACCAGATTCGTTACGATATGGTATACAAGGTGCACATGCTTTTAGTGCTTTTCGTAAATATAAATTTGGCCTTGGGCAAATACCACATGGTCCACGAGCTTGGCCATATGCTGGTGCACCAGGTGGTGAACCACATCCATTTTTGCATACTGGAAAAATTCCAGCAACATGGCCAAATGGTAGAGATACAACTGGTACAATCCGTGCATCACAAAGTGTATTAAATCCATATGGATCAAATAATGCATTGCGTGCAGCATCTTTTTTAGAAATGAATACTGTTAAAAGAAGAAGAAGAAGTGCATATAAAAATAAACGTCCCTTGTTGTAATAAAAAAAATATGTACAAAAGGAAAAGAAAAATAGTTTTTGTTTTTGTTGGGAGGAGTGTTGGGGTGAATTGCAGCAAGTCTGGCTTTTTAAAAATAAAATTAAAACATTTCTATGTGTACATATATATATACATTATTTAATTCAACTATATCTCTAGATACGATATTTTAAAAACAAAAATTTCTGTACTGTAAACATTTCTCGACTCGACACACACTTTCTCTGCTTTTTGTTTATCCATAAATCACATCTTCAATTTTTTGTTCTTTATTATTTTTTGTTTTAGAAGTATCAGTCTTTTTCGGTTGATTATTATTATTGTTACTGCTTGATGCTGTGGATGATGCTTCTTGTACTTTTGTTTCTTGAAACCGTGGTTGTTCTGTTTGTTTCTTTTGTTGATCTTTTTTAACGTTATTATTCTTATTATCACTATTTTTCTTATGTACTTCTTCACCATGTTTAATATCTTTTTCATTGATTTTAATAGTTTTTCCATCATCTTCTTTTTTCGATTTAAAACTAAAACCACTTCCAGTCTTTTTACATTGACATGTTTTTTCACATGTACAATCAGCAACTTTACAATCACATTCCATATACCCACCTTCACTAATTCCAGGTCCACCAACACCTTCTAAATTACAACTACATTTAAAATCTTGCTCTGCATTTTTCGTTGCACCTTTACCTTTCTGAGGTGCATTTTTCGATGGTTTTGTACAAACAGGGCATATTGGGCAATTTGCTTCTGGTGGAAAATGTGTACCTCTAAATGGATCAACACTTAAACGGCAAAAACATTGTTTATGGCAATGGCATTCATATGGTTTACATTCACAATCTAAATCTGTTGATCCAGGTCCACCACTGACACGATTTTGCGTTTCCAAATTTGTTTGCGCACCTGCTGATAAACTGCTGCTTAATTGCATGATTTCATCCATTTTTGCATTTAATTTACCTTGCGCTTGGTTATTCATTTTACGTAATAATTTTTTATTTAAAACAATTTTTTCATTTGTTTCTAATAATACAGTATTATCGTTTTCTTTATCACCAACACCATTTAGATCATCTGTAGTGATGATTTTTGCACCTTTATCTTGCATATGTTGTGTAGTCATTTTTAAATCAACCGTATGGCATGAATGTCCAAATGTAAATTGATTTGGGAATTCTTCATCATGGTGAATTTTTGACATATCTAACTTGAAATGTTTTTCTTCTGAATCATTTTCGTTATTATTTTTCTTCTTCTGAAACGTTAAATCACGTCTTGAACCTAAATTAGCTTGTGCATATCCAGCCGATTTTAAAGCATCTAACAATGCATCATTATCTAATCCATTCATATGATTCATCAATTTTTCATATTTCACTGATTTTAATGATGGTTTTGCTGTTGTTGCTGATGCAATGGCATTATTATTATTTAATATACATAATATTGTTATTGTAGTATATAATAATATTGTTAGTATTGTGAAATTATTGCTTAATTTTATCATTTTAATATGTAAAAAAAAAAAACTCTGTACGTATATATATATACTTTTTTTATATATATACTTTATTCAATCTTTCCAATATATTTGTTTCAACACCGAAGAGTTTGTCAAATATATGTATACGTATATATATATATATAAAATACACACAGACTTTTTCTTTGTTTAGTTTTTCTCTTGCAAAATGTAATATTCTGTATATACAATACATGCATATATACATTTTCATCATTTTTCATCAAAACTTCACTTTTTATATCCTATAAGGTGCCACAGATTAGAATACTAATAAGATGAAGTGCTATTTAGATACTAAATAGGTACACAAAGCGATGTAAAAACCTTACATTTACCCTAACTTCACAGAAAACACACCCGAATAACCTATTTAGTATATAAATAGCACTTGATGTTATTGGTATGCTAATCCTGTGCCTCAAAATTTTTTTAGATTTTTTTTGTACAGATAATTCCATTTTTGTCCTATCAAATGATTATAAATAGTTTATACTTGAATGTGTAAATTATCCAAACTCCAAACATAAACTTCATTGCCTGCCTGGTGCAAAAACCTGGTTCACACAGTATTCACCTGCTATAGAATTGGTTTCCACTTCGTACTTATGATATACTATATTTTATATTATACCTATCAATATATACAAATGGTATGTCCATGTATATATATAGCAGGTGAATACTGTGTGCACCACAGAACTTCGTACTTATAATATACTATATTGTATATTATACCTATCAAACATATACAAATGGTATGTCCATGTATATATATAGCAGGTGAATACTGTGTGCAACCAGGTTAAGGTTTTTGAACAATAATAAAAAAATGAAATACAAAAAATTTATCGGTTTAGGTTGTTCGAATCGCTCCATCCACTATTAATAATAAAAGGCCTTTAACTTATATATTTTATTTAAATATTAATTAATTGATTAATTGATTAATTGATGGGAATATATTGTAAATAAAATATCCGCCGCCCTCTTCTGTCTGTGTGTGTATCTTACTGAGTGATATATATATATATATATATATATATATATACGTTAATACAAATAGTAGATTGAAATTGAGAAATAACACCCATATCGTAATTACCCTTTCTATATAGAAATATTGTAAACAAAAATATCAACCATGAGAAACGTGCCAATACAACATTATGGACAAGCAATTGGTACATGGGGGACACCAGATGTACCTAAATCACCACCACAACAATATACAAATAAAGCATATCAATATCCAAACCAATCCTCCTCGCCATCTACTACGACTAGAATGTTAGAGCAAAGATATAACCAAGGTTTAAGTGAATATTCAATGCCGCAATCTAATTTTAGCCCTATGCAACAATCACCAAGTCAACAATTTTCACAAATGATGCCACGTGCGACACAACAACAACAAAGAATGTCAAATGCACAAAAACAACATATGAATAGAAAAAATTCTTTAACTTCAGCAAAAAATGTTGGATTACCAGGAGGACGAGGCGCACAACCATTGCCGCCGCCACCGCCGCCACCACCGCCGCCGCCACAAGCTCAAGCAACAAATATGCAAGCACCACAAAGATCTTTAGGTGCAGATGTTGAACAACGAATGGCAAGATCCATGTCCTCGCCTGCTTCCATGAATTCTGCAAAAATAGGAGAACGTTATACACATTTAAAACGATATAGCAATGCAGAAAGTTCACATATTGATAACCATGCAAGTGCAAACGCGTTAAAAGCAATGAAAGGCTCGCCGCAACGTGATTATGTTCATGAAAGAAGCTTAAAAGCACGTCAAGAAAAGCAACGAAAAGCGGAGGAAAATAATTATGGAATGAGACGCCCGGGTAGCATGGTTGATGCACGATTAAATAAAAGTTCACGAAATCCAGCAGCACATAAAGAATTAGATCGACGAAGTTTAAGTCCAGCATATCAAATACAATCAAATATGCAAGGTAGAGATTGGAACGGAGATGCACAAGTAAGTCAACGTGAATTGAACGACATGATTCATCGTGAACGAATGGCAGAGCGATCAGAGGAAATCGTATGGAATCGTATACGGGAAGATGCATGGGATGATTCAACACAAGATCCATTTCGTGATCGCCGTGGGCAAAAAGTACCATTAAGACCAATGGAAGGTTTATTGCCAGTTGGTAGTGGCACTGCTGATCCTATCATGGTAAAACGTTTGCGTTCTAAATCTGGCTCGTCGTTTATTCCAAAGATGAATAGTGCAAACATACGTGGCCGTGTGAAAGATGAGCAGACATTGATGAAAATGTTTCGTTCATTTGATGACAATTATGATGGTCAATTACAAACAACTGAATTCAGGAATGCCTTAAGATATATGGGTGCAAAAGATATTCACTCTTTAATGAAAGAGTTAGATCCAGAAGGTACGGGTGAAATTAATTATTCAGATGCTATTAATGCACTACAAATTAAGCCTGGAAATTCACATACTTTCAAAACGGGTAGAATTACGGTGGAACCAGTGCCACCCGGGGAAAGACCATTAGCATCGGATAGAAATATCCGTGATGGGGAATTAGGAAAAACAGCATATAGTTCTTTGCCATGGGCAACTGCAGGTATGCATGCGAAACACTCTGAAGTGTCAAAAATGGTTCAAATTCAATTATTAAATCGTGAAGACAAGGAGGGCGGTGTGAAATATATGGAAGGTCAGGATTTAGATACTTTAAGATCCTTGCAAGAAAAATTACGTAGCGAAAGTCGTGGTAGCGCAACTCGATTAAAGGCTGCATTGCGAGTAGCCGACAGAGATAGAGACGGGGCATTATCATACGATGATTTTTTCCGCACGTTGAGGACATCTTTAGGAATGCGTTTCAACAAAGCAGAAATGCGTGATTTGACTAGACATTTCGATGCAGCTGGCTCTGGACAAATCGATTACTACAATCTAACCGACGTATTATCTAGAACGGCACCGAGGGAGGGAAACCTTCCATATTCTGAAAAGGAGAAACAAAAAGAAAATACATTTTCAAAATTACGGGATGGTATTAGAGGGCGTGCATGGAAATATAAAGATCTTTTAAAATCGTTAGACGAGGAACAAAAAGGTTATGTAAGTCATAAAACTTTAATGCGTGGTTTGGGGGAGATGGGTGTAAGACTAGATGAGAACGATCAACAAGTATTGCGATCTTTAACAAAAGGCATGGGAAATAAATATGGGGAAATTAAATATAGCGACTTTGTTGATGCATTAGATCGACCAATGAAATCCCACGAATCTCATATTGGTAGTGGTATGACGCCGATTGATGATTTTGAAGATGCTGATTATGTTCGACGTAATAAAACGACAATTTACCAAGAAAATACTAATAATAAAAATTATAGTTATTTAAACAGTGGCTTTTTATCGAAAGAACAAAAAATACAGAAACAGATTATGCAAAAAGTTATGCAACGTGTCATGGAAAGTGGTAGTACCGTTTATGGTGATGATGGTCCATTAAATGATGATTTGCGTGCATGCGATTATAATGGTGATGGGGAGATTACAAATGCAGATTTTAAAAAAGTATTGCATAAACATACGGAAGTTGGGTTATCAAATGAAGAGACTAAATTTTTAATTGAAAAACTAGGAGGAGACGATAAAGGTCATGTCCGTGTAGAAGATTTCCAAAATTTGTTACGCCATGAATATAGTGAATTGAAACGTCGTCCGCATTTAACGAGCCATATTGGTATATATAATGGTTCTTGGAACATTGGATATCAAAATAAAAGTGCTTTGCAACAGCATACAAAGAGAGTATATCATGATTACAAAGCAATGAAACAATACAATAGAAGCGATTTATTAGATCACTATGATCATCAAGGTAAAACGAATGATGGCCGTATCAATTCTCCAACTAGACAAGGTTACGATTCTGGTGCAAATGGGAAACTAAGTGAATGGATCCCAAAAACACAAGAAGAAGTAAAATTAATGCGTAAAATGGGTGATGTCGTATCTGCTCGCAAAGCAGCGCTGCAAAGACGTTTAGCTAGCTATGATAATATTAATTCAGGAAAAGTTTCCGTTAATCAATTTACAAATGCATTAGCAAATGAATGTTCTCATTTATTTCGTTCTCAAGAATTAAATTGGGTTGTAAAAAAATTGGAAAAAAATAAAGATGGTTATGTAAAATATAATGATTTTTTCAATGCATTAAGTCAACATGGTGCATTTAGCACATCTTCTCATGATAAAACTGTTGATGGTTTTAAAATTACAAGTCCTGGTGGCAATTCATGGCGTGGAATGAATGATCGTCATCTAGTTGCATCATTAGGTGCAAAAACACCTAAGCCAAAAGTTGCACAAGGCACTGAAAGTAGATATAAAGATATCGACAGTAAACAACGATTAGATCCATGGGGTAGACCATTGAACATTGCTCCAGCAATGCGTACAGCAGAACAAAAACGATTTGAAAAGCATGGCCATTTTGGTGGTCATAGTGGTAAAGTTGTATATGATAATAGCTCACATAATGTTCAAAATCATATAAAAGCAGAAAGTCCAAATCATTTTCTTACAAGTAGTATTAGTTTTGGCAATGATAATAATAGTTATAGAAAATCAAATTTAAATGTTCGAACAACATCTACTAGCGCTAGTGATACTAATAATAAGAACAAAGTTAGACACAATATTAGTCCAAGTAAAATTGTTAGATGTAAAATTGGTCCACCGCCTAGTCCACCAAAAAGATTTTAAAACTTATTTTTTTTAAAATAATGATTGGATTTGGTGCTTGGTGCTTTGATGTAAAATAAAATTATGAGAGTAAAACACATTTACAAATATATAATATTTATTAAAGATTTTAGATTACGATGATGCCTATACTATAATTATAATACCGCCTTTCAACCAACTTATACACCACCTTCCACTTAGTACTATTCGCCTGCTATTAAAATGCATGACAAAGGCCAAAAAAGGCCATCATTCGGATACATATCTTTTATATTTATATGAATATATATAAATATATCCACATCCTCATCATCTAGATAGACATACATGGGAAGAAAAAATAGAATATCTAATTATATATATTAAATATTAAAATATAATAAGTGCATTTTAAAATATATTCACAAATATTATTTCGTGTGTATATAAATCATATATATTATAATATTGATATATATATATAGCATCATCATGTTCGGTTCAGATAATGTATGGGATCGATTGTACGTTCAAAAAACACGTAACATAAGACGTAGAAGAAAGGTAAATCCATATGTCATTCGTGCGTCTCAACCAAGTATTTACAAAATCAATGGGATGAATACTGTTTCCCCATTCAAAGGTGCTAGCGTTCGTCCAAATACTGCCTATATTCGACGTGTAGAAAGAGTTATGGGACATTCTGCGATTCCTCTAGATGTTAGCAAATCTACGCAAAGAACTATTATTCTCAATGCTACGAGACCCAACACGGCTCCAAGAATTGTTAACCATGTGGTAAGTATAGAATATCTATAAATTATATTACTTTGCTTGTTCATATATTCCCTTGTGCCATAAAATTATCTTTGCTAACGCATATACATAAATTCAATATCGATGCTCTTGTATTTACTTTTATTAAATGTTACATTTAGTTATGCGAACAAGGATCTGTTAATCAAAAAATTAGTGATCAAAAAGGTAGTTTTGGCACAACAAGAAATAACGGCGGAGGATTATTTGCATAAAATAATATAAAAACAAAAAAAACTACTCCGCCGCCGTGTGCGAGGAAAAATAATTTGGGGCGCGTAGTTTACAAAAACGGGGGCGTAATTTTTGAAATGATATTAAAATCATTATGATTTAAAATATATAAAAAATATTTCTTGGTAGAATAAAATGTGATTTAATCAAAAAACTGTTTTTTTAAAAAATATAAAAATTTTATTTTTTCTATGATATCATACTATGATATCATACATGTAATGATTACTTCCTCTTTCAATTATTGTTTTTATCAATATAGGATATATGTACATTTTCATTATTTTTTTTTCTTCTTGCCAACTAAGCTTTCAATAATATGTTCAGCAGTTTGATAGATGTCACCTTCTTCTCCCTTTTTTCGCTTTTTATTTGTGCCACTTTTGCCTCTAACATTATTTTTAATTGATAATGTCAATGTTAATTTACCATCAGCTTTAAAATTTGCATGTATATCTGCAGGTGTAGCAGGTCGTGGCAATGGAATTGATTTCGTTATTTCTTCATTTATTTCTGTTGTTTTTTTTTTAGCTCGAATTATTAAATCCATTTGTTTATTCACATGAATACTAATATGATTTCCTGATATACCCTTGTCTAAGTCCATTTTTAATTCATAGATATTTTCCTTGATCTTTTTTCTCCACATACTTTTGCTTAAATGATCTACTTCTTTTTCTTGTATTAGTTGATGATGTTTCTTTTGATTATTATTATTATTATTGCTGCTGCTGCTGCTACTACTACTACTTGTGCTACTGAAAAAATCTTCACTTCCTTCATCATTATTATCACCACTAGAAACTATATTTTTTTCAAATTTTTCAGAGAATGTATTGTCATTCGTGTCATATGAACGTCTTTGCTTTCTTAATGCCATCTTTGCCGCGCTTTCACCCATCATTGCTGCAACATTTTCAAAATTGTTCAAATTTGGAAATTGTCTATTTTTTTCTCGTGGGTAAAAATGTTTTGAATGCTTGAATAAATTCTGATTCAACAAAAGTGAAGGGGGGGGTATAAACATTGGTGGTGGCAACATAATTCCACGATCATCATCATCGTCATCAAAAGGATCGAATTTATTCCTATTACTAGAAGACTCACGTTTCTCTGCAAGTATTGTTGATATATTACAACATGCAATAATTATGATTATACAAAGGACTAAGAATATATTAGATTGTAAAACATACATCCCAAACATTGATGATATTGAAATATAAATAATAAAATATATTCAGATATATATATATATATCGTAAAATTATTCTCACTTACATGTATTTCAAGAAGAAAAAAAGATGCATATATCTATCTATATAACAAACAATTCTCTTATATGAATGTTGATAAATACTTCCTCGTATTTCTTGTTCTATATATATTATATTTCTCTTTTACTTACTCGGATATATATATAATATACAGTACTATCTTATAATATATGCGGAAATTTACTAGTATTTGTGGATAACCATTAGAAAAATGGAATAATAAATAAACAGAATATTATATAGTAAGCTAAAGCGGTAGTATTAATACGATGTACAAAATTTATTTTATATATATTAAATTTACGCATAATTTATTTTAATTTACTCATATATATATATATTTATTAATTAAATTTTTACATATTTTTTATTTTTTCTCCTCATCACTCCAGTTAAAATCAACTTTGCCATGATCTGAACCGGTTGATTCACTGCCTGAAAATGAATCACTGCCTGAATGGTCAGAACCACTACTGCCACTACCAGTGCCACTTGAGCTATGAAGCTCTATACCACTATCTACATGGCTGTCACTTGACCAATGATCTAAATCCACATCAGATTCTTCTGAGCTTGAGTGGGAATGCATACGTTGTTACCAGAAGGTGTATTTGATACTCTATTTGTAAATGTATTTGAAATTGATCCTCTTGATTCTACAAATCCCAAAAGAAGTCCTGCACCACATATTCGAGTATCCATCTTTATGGAATATTTAAAATCGCCTTTAATCAATGTTTTTAATGGTGTATTTCGATTCGTGTTACTAGTAGGACTACAGCCATTATTATTAAAATCTGGGCCATCCCAATCACTATATGCAATATTAGAGCATGCAAAGTTTTCCAAGTTGCCATCTGATTTTGTTAAACCGGAAAATCCCATAAAGTATAACCTTGCTACGCGACCACCACCTTGATATGCAAAACGTACGTATCGTCCTTTTGCATTGCCAAAATCATGAGTAATAATCCACAACCAAAGAATATTCAAAATTTCCTTGAACTAAATCTTTCATTGGTGTAATTTTATTGTCATTATTACCAGGGGAACAACCGTATCGCGAGCCACCACTGCTAATAAAATCGTGTCCGGACTCCCAATGCTTCGCTTCCAGTGCTGTGCAGTCATTTCCCATCCATGTGCTCGATTTTGCAGGCGTAGAGCTCCATGTAGCTAAACCACCTTTGTTCTCACCATTTAGGCAATCTCCATACCACCAACCTCCTTTTAACTTCGAGCTTGTAGAGGCTGTTGATGATGCGGATGTCAACAATGTTGGATCCGAAAAACATTGCGCAGTATTAGAATTGTAGTGCCCATGGAAAATATAACCTTCCCCACTGCTTTTATCAACAAAGGAGTATTTTACAACATCGTTAACTAGCAATTCGAAAGCATCACCAGTACGTTTTATTGCTATCTTATTTCCAGCATCTATATCAATATTTTCATCATAATTTGAATAATCGCTGCTGCAGCAAGGTATAACCACCACCATCCATATCCATGTCACATTTCGTGTAATATCGTTTACCATGAATGCTTAAATAGTACCAACCAGTTGGCGCATGTGGCTTCGCAATGTGCAAGTCTTGGCATGATGCATATAATTTATAATCTGCATTAAATTCATCTAATGCCGGTTTCAACCAAACGCTAACCCATTTTGAATCAATATCAGTGGGACGAAACATTTGTAATATCCTAGAACAAAAAAAAAAAGATTTTCAATGGTGTTGCTATGCTTTTTTGATCTCTATTAATCAGAATTGTAACAATTTTAGAGAACGCAAATGAAACTCCTTAAAGCTACTGTAGCTGGGCCAGCACAATGCTAATCGTATTCTATTTAGTTGCGCATGCGCATGCCCACACAAGAGCATTGCTACAGTAGTGCTAATATTACCATATGGACATCTTGACAAATCGCATTATTTTGGACGATATGGGACACATATTTCGGATATTTTAAATATGTGTAATGATATTCTGTACAAAAGAAATGACATTTTTGACTATTTTATTAGAAAATGTTTAAAATATTTAAAAATAAAAAAATAGAAAGAAGAAAAAAAAAAAACAACAGATGTTTCTTGTAAATCGTGTGTATTTTAATTTGATATATATATATATTAATATGTGTTCCTAGTATACTATTTTCCACTTTACATATACATATATACATATATTTTTTTTGAAAAAAAGAAAACGAGCGGAATCATGGCTACGGCATTGGAACAACATCACAAACGTATTGAGAAATTAAAAGTCAAAGAATTAAAACAAGAACTAAGGCAATTGAAACTAAAAGTAAGTGGGAAAAAAAGTATATTACAAAAACGTTTATTAGATTATTATATATCAACAAACCACGGAAATAATAATAATAATGTAAATGGTGCAACTTCCACAACAAATACTTGTCATTATAATAAAACACCTGTTAGTAAAAACAACAACCGAGTTACAACAAGTACTACTACTACTACCACCACCACCACCACCACCACAACAACAAATAAAAAACGAACATTCACCGCGTCAGCTATTAAACGAAAAAAAGAATTTGCAAAAATATTAAAACAATGTACTGTTGAACAGCGACAAATTATTAAATTAGCAACTTCACCATTACCAGCTGTAAAAAATATCGAAGTATCACCATCTTCCTCTTCCTCCTCTTCCTCGTCACAACAACCAAAATTAGATACAATTGAATCACAACGTGTTGTACGTGTCATGGCTGCCGCTGGATCTGGAAAAACGTTTACAATAACAAATACTATACGAAGACTATTAGATAAAGGGCATGAAAAAATTATTTATCTAGTATTTAACAAAAAAAATGCTAAAGAAGCGTCGGAAAAGTTAGCACCATTAGTAAATGATTATAACGCAATGGTGAAAAGTTGTACAATAGATGCACAAGCACGTTATTCTTTACTTGGTGAGGATGATGAAAAAAACCATGATACATCACCAAAGGATGATTCTTTTGTTTATAAATACATTTTGAAAAATTATGGTAATTCCATTGATGAATTTCTATTTGGAAACAATAATAATTCACGAATTGCAACCAATAGTGATGGTAACAATAATAATAATAATAACGCCGAGACAGAATCAGGTGATTTAAGCAATATAAAGTTTGATGTTGAACGTTGTAAAGAATTTATCGCTTTATCCTTATGGAAAACATTTATAAACTTTTTACAGTCAGATAAGTTAGATAAACCGTGTATGAAATCAATCGAAAAGCATTCTTGGTGTGAATGTTGTAAACGAAATGAATTTAAAATAAATGAATTTAATAAAACAAATAAGAGCAATGTAAATGGTAATGAAAAACCAGAATTATTGAAATGTAAAAACAATTATTTTGATTTATATAATAAAGGTGTATTTGGATATGATTTATGGTATCCAACAATGTTATGGTTTGGTGGTAAAGGTGCTAGCAAACAAAAAGAAGTGCAAAAGCAAAGACGTCTAAGATGCCCATCTGCTTTACCTACATTGTTTGCAGCGAAACAATTTTTTTTAAAACATATGAAACTGTTATGGAAAGCAATGTGTAATCGTGAATTTTATATGTATTCAACTATACAAAAATTAGTACAATTAGGAGAGCATGAAATGGATGCGACAGCATTATTAGTGGATGAAGCACAAGATTTAAATCGATCACAATTTATATGGTGTGCAATGCAAGCAAAAAAAATGCAAGTTTTTTTCGTAGGAGATGCTGTACAAACCATTTACCAATTTAGAGGTTCCAATCAAACAAACATGGTTCATCTTCAAGCAACATTAAATCGCCTTTTGCCTCCTATTTACAAAGATAAGACCCTTACATGTTTAACATTGACGCAATCTTTTCGTTTTGGTCCAAATATTGCAGCAGTTGCAAATGTTTTGCTTTTAGCAAAGAAATTAAGTAAACAACGAGATACGTTTCACCATTATAATGTGATTGGAAATGAAAATCAAGGCAATGGGGTTGTTACCAATTGTGATTTTCTAAAACAACGTACGGAAAATGGTGCATTTGCACGTTTGCCAAATCAAGAATGTCTAACTGTTCTATGTTATAAAAATGCTACTATCATGCGATTAGCAGTTGAATTGTTAGTTGTAGATTCAACTGTTAAAATTGCTATTGCTGATACTGGCCGAAAGAAGTTTGTTGGTTTAGCACGTAAAATAAAACCATTTTATAATCTTTACATTGGTAAATCGAAAGTATTGCCTTTTGAAAAATGGAAAGGAAGGAAAGATTTGTCTTGGGAAGTTGTGGTCAATGAAATACTTGATGGAGCTTTAGATTATGCTGTTTATATTCATTTGATTCATCAATTTGCACGCAAGAAAAAACATGAGAATCAAATGGATGGAGTTGAGGTATATTATGATGATGATGATGGCGATAATAATGATGAGGTCGAACACAAATATGAAGGCAGTGATTTAGAACGATATGTAAATAATTTTGTATTGAATGTTGTTGAAAAAAACTATTCAAAAGACGATGCGGAAGTATTGTTTTCTACAATTCATGGGTCAAAAGGTTTGGAATGGAATTATGTACAAATTGCAGATGATTTTAATAGTACAATAAGTTTCTCTATTTCTGATATTGAAGGAAATCGTCCTGCTGATGGATTTGTTAGAGCTAGTCAAATACCAATTGATTGGAAAAGGGCTGGTTTTGGTACATTTACAACTGGTAAAAATTCACAACAATTTGTTAATATGTGGTATGTTGCACTAACACGTGCAAGAAAAGTCCTTAGTTTACCATTGACAACACGATTTGCTAAATTAATTAAATTGATAGATAAAATCTTTGATGTGTATGAACGAAGGGGTGATATTGATATCAACGTTGCTTCTGCTGAATATATTCAAGAAGTGGAACCGTTTTTTGACAATATCAAAGGCAGTTCGATGCGCAATGATATTTATCCAGATGAAAAAACAGAAATTCTAGCAGCTTGGGGTAATTATGAAAGAATTTATGAGAATTTCAAATTGGATGAACATTTAACATTGCCAAATATTGAAGTATTTGAAAACGTTGATAGAGAAGAGGAAAAGGAAATGATAGTGGATAATAATACTTCGTTCGTGAAACATGACGTTGATGGAGGTATGATGATGATGAACAGCGACAATGATAATAATAATAATGATAGGACAAAAGCTGTTTTAAATGATGTACTAAATAGTCCAAAAAAAAATAATGGAAAACGTAAAAACAAGAGTGATAATCTTAAAGAAGGTCCTAATGATGTTAATGTGGGAGGAAGAAAAAATAAAAGAAGGGCGAAATAAAAAACAATTTGTTGTCTGGAGATAAAACAAAAATATAATAGGAGGGAGTGTGTGTGACATGGTATGATATATACGACACGTACACATGTACCATTTAAATTAATTATTATATATTACGTTTTCGTAAATGTTCGTGTAGTAAAAAATAGTTTTACGAAATGTACATCAGGTCTAATTAATCGTTTATTCGTATGTAAATGTGTAAATTATTGTAGTCGTCTATACAACACATTTTTTAGGTTGTTGTTGTTTTTGGTCCAACGCCGTCCAAACCTAACCAGCTAATAATATTATTATAAATGAAGAATATATATATATTCAATATATATTCATTTTGAACATATTATCTATCTATATATATTATATGCATTGCAATATCGGATAATATAACCAAAATAGATTCAAACTATCGTGGATGAAAATTACCTGTGATTTTCATATATACATATCGTTATCGACAACCAAGTAAATAATATTAAATATATATATATTACAATGACAAGTCTATCATCTCCAACTAAAAACGGGCAAAAGAAAGATGTTTTTATACAAGGAATTATATTTCCAACGCAAGCACATAAATTGAATGAAAATTGTTTAAATTACATATTTACAACGTTCTTTTGCCATATTAATGATATAACAATGTTTAATTTAGTCTGTAAAGATTGGTATAAGTTTTTGTCGGAAAATATTTATTTATGGAAATTATTATTACAAAAGCATTTTGGCAGTCAAGTTGAACAATATATTTCTGAACAAGGAGCTGCAATGTGCAGTTCTTCTATTACAAAAACACGACAATTATTTTTAACGTTTTGTCAATGTCTAAAACGTGGTACCACGTTGCTTATCACGCCAGCTCGCCACTTTTTCCATGATAAAATTTCCAAACAAGAAATAACTTGTCAAGGACTTGGAACATTTCTTCCGCAGGTTAGAGATGTCAAAGATGACAATAATAATAATAATAATAATAATAATACCAACAACAACAATAATAATAATGATAATGAAAAAAACAATCAACATCATCCATGGAATTGTGTATTTGATTTTGAACGAAAACATAATCGTGGATTTTTAATTCATCATACAGAATGGGATATGCGAAAATTTGATTTTGGTGTGTATGATTTTACAATTGAATTGTGGTGTAAATTTGATGAAGAATTTAAAAATGAAGATATTATGATATTGAATTATGCTTTTTTCTCACCTGACAAAAAAGGAATGGATTTCTATTTAGCAAGTGCATGGCATCGTGGAAAAGGCGAAGTGAACTCTGATGTTACATTTGTAGTTGCTGATAATAGTTGTGAATTATTTAATATCTTGGATAACCCGGACGATGTAGAAGAAATTGATGTGAAAAAATATAATGCTAGATGCGATAATAAATATCACCATGTTGCATATGTTCGCTCAAATGGAATATTAAGTCTTTATCATGATGGCGAAAGAGTTGCCAAATGCTCATGTCCTTTCGTCATTGCCCCGTCAAATTCAGATATGTTTGTTGGATCACGAGACAACACGAATAGATATGGATTAAGTGAATTAACAACATATCGAATATATAATGGAATTGCTAAATATCATGGTGATGCTATTGAATATTTACCACGTGCAGCTAGAAAATGGGGGTTTCGTTCAAATGGTGTGGAAGATGCGTATAAATATATATTTTAAATTTTAAATATAAATAATTATAAAATTAATGATGATCTATGCATATCTATGATTAATTATTGAAAATTATTTTTTTACTGAAAAAAAAATATTTTACTCGCGTATATTTTATACTTTCGTACGAATTGTGTTTTGTGATTTTAATATAGTATTATCTCTCTCTCTCTCTCTCTTCTCAACTTGCAGGGCAAATGGTATTTTTTCTCCATTCTAAATATGTTGAAATTGCTGGAAACATAAATATAAAACCACCATTAATGCATACATGCCACCAATTATGAGAATTAAAAATGTAATCAAATTTATTACGTGTTGAACAAATTTCGGGTATCATACTTGATTTAATAATCAATCCTACTCCCATAATACCTAAAGCAACACCCCATTTAATTAAATAACCAGCTGGTACAATCAATCCTTCTTCTTTCGTTGTAAATTGAATAACAATTTGCCATGTTAATGGCATTACATTTGCCAATAAAATCAATAAAAGAAAGCTACCTACACGAACACCTGGACTTGCTACATATACAACAGCTAATAATGTTGAAATTAACAAACCTACGGTACTTATAACATAAAATATATATTGTTGTGGCTGACAATAAAATGTAAAATGAGAATAAACTAATGAACTGCATACAATTGCTATGCAAATACTAAAATAATCAATCCCCCACCACAAAACATAGTGATATGAACTAATGATTGAATAAGTATGAGCACCAGCTGATAATAATGGTCTTAAAACCAATGCACCAAATAAACCAATAGCAATAATGACTTTATCCATTGTAGGTGCATTTACAATCAATTCATCGTTCAACATGTAATCAATACTATATGCAATGAAACAAATGCATGGGAAAATCTCCGTCCATATATTCATCGTTTCATTATGCCATTGAAAAATACTACGAAAACACATATTTGAAGTATAATATACGCGATAACCATAATAAATATATGGATATGGAGCCAGCCAATATGGTAAATCATCTGCAGTAACAATTCTTGGGCTAGTTAAATCATCTAATGTTGAATCACGATATAAAAATTCTCTATAATTTTTTGCTTCAACACTACTTTGTCGTAATATTTGATCTGTATTACTAATCAAACCAAGGCCAGCAGAAAACCCACGTTGATTATGCGCTGATTTTATACGACCCCATGCCGCTGAAATACCTTCTTCCCCATCATGTGAGCTACGTGGTGTCCTTGGTCCATTGCTAATATTATACATGCCATCTTCTTCATCTTCTGAACTAAAGGTAGTATACGATCCAATTCTAGCACGTAATAATGGTGAAGAAAGATTGTGTTGTTGTTGTCGTTGACGGCTATTACTACTATTACTACTACTACTACTATTATTATTATTCTTTGTTGTAGTCGAATTAGTTACATTTATAGTAGAAGATAATGATGATGTTTTTTCTTCACCTTCATTATTATCTAATCTATTATTTGGTACTGTTGTTTCCATTGTTTTAATACCTAATAAATGTTCTGCAGTTTCATATGTTTTACGCCTATTTGGACTATCAGTGGAAGGACTCCATGCTTCTCTACTTTCATATATTTTCGAGCAATAGGATAAAAAATTGTATCGTGAAGAAGTTTCAAATCGATGTGCCATTTTACAAACACTAATTGCTACTAATAATAAAATTGCATTGTAATAAAGCAACAATGTCACTAACCCACCTTTTCCATCGACATAAATATGTATATGGCCGCCACCTAATAATACAAAACAAAGAATATTGTATGGAACTATTGCAATTAAACATAAACTTAGGCCTATATATGAAAAATTTTTGTTAGTATTTTTGTTGTAATGTCACTTTGGGAAGATATATATTTGTATGTGTGTGTGTGGATATGTATGTGTATGTTTCAACTATATGTACGTACAGTAAATAAATCGAAATCTTACAAATACGGTCCACATTAATAACAAAAGAACAATAATAATAATTGTATATGGACTAATTAAATGTGATAATATAGTTGCTTCAGCCAATGCTTCTATGAATGTAAAAGATGCCACTATTAACGAATACATTTGGACATTCCTTGCATACGTATCTGAAAAAGACGAGGCAAACATGGAAAGTAATAATATTACATATCCTCCACGTAGCATTAAATCATATATTGATGAAGCTTGCCATGAAAAAATTTGAAAAAGTATATAACTAAAGCTAACCATTAATATTGAGCTTCTAGTAGCTTCTTTACGTACAATATTAAAATACATCATATATGCATCTTCAATCACTTTGTCTGGAAATGCCAGCGTTAATCTATTCCAATTTTCTCTTCCAATGTGTAGCGTTGTACGAGTATTTTCTCGTAATTGTATTGTTGCTTTTTTTAATTGTTCGGATAATTGTTGTTTTTCAAAATCTTCTTGTGTTGTTGTATAATTTGCATTCCAATCATCTCCACAACATAAAAAAATGCTACACATATTTGATATTACTAATGTATATTATTATTATTCTTTTTTTTTTATGAACAAACAAACGACGTTTTTTTTAATGATAATTATTATTATTGATAAATGAATTATTATTATTACTACTATTCATCTATTTTTCTATATTTTCATCTATTTTTCTAATAATTTTATTATTATATTCCCCAGTGTATATTGATCTCTCGTCGTTATAATTTTTATTTTCTAATTCAAATTCACCCAACTAACAACAACAAATAATAAAAAATATAGGTAAGAAGTAATAAATTGATATTATTAGTATCATATATGTGAAGGAATCAAGGTTACATTTTGAAAATGTATTTTTCTATGTATATATATATAAATACTGCAACAAGAAGATGAAGAAATCAATAACAAATTTCATTGTGGATAAATTTTATGGTGGAAAAGTATTGAAAGCAGTAGTGAATTCCACATTATCAAATGAAACAATTAATACAATAAAAGATTTTATGGAAGAACATTCAAAATTTTGGGATACGACTGACGAAGAACATAAATTCATTTACACAGAAATACACGGAAAATATTGTAAACTAATGGATAGCATCCTAGAAGAACCTTTGAAGGCAAATAATGTAACCATTGAGAAATTTTTAGATATCTGCGCCACATTGCGTGATGAAAGCGATGGAAATATACAAACGTTTATTGATTTATTATTAACTATTAATGATTATTCAATATTTGCTGATTTAATGAAAGGGAAGGATAAACGAGATTATTATTTTTATATTTTAAAAAGCTGGGCATCTCATCATAATAATAATACGGCGGAGAAAGATGATGATGGTGGTAGTAAACAGAAGAAATGATCGTATTATGTGTGTGTGTGTGTGTGTGTATTCGTATTTAAAATGTCAAATTTTACTAAAAAATACTTTTTTTGTTCCTAAATTTTAATGTTTCTTTTTTTTATTTTATTTTTTAAATATCAATATTAATAAATCTTTTACGAGTACAAACTGTATGATAATATATGTACATGTATACATACCATATATATATATATGATAAATACATATCAACATTCGCCCATATCTATTTATGTACGAAACGTAATGTATATATATGTAGTAGAATATAAATCCACATATATACTACATACAGTGCGTTTGTTTTACAAAAGTGATTCATCTTCTCTAGGATTAAATGCATTATCATCATCAAAATCCAAATCATCACCATCTTCATCATCATCGTCATCATCCTCACCTTCTAATGCTCTTGCTATACGTTCTGCATGTCTACGATCTCGATTGTATGATCGATCTCCCTTATTAAATTCCTCGGCATCATCATCATCATCATCATCATCCAAACCCATCTCTTCATCATCATCTTGGTATGGTTTATATCCATCTTCCAAATCATCGTCGTCTGCATTATTAACTGGTTTGTAACCATCGCGATAATTATTTCTACTACTAGATTTACAACAAATACTAAAAATACTAAAAATGCAAGAAAGTTTACCACAGATTGTGCCAAATATTTCACGTCCTTTAGCAGTAAATGCACCATATGCAACTACTGCTAATCCTAAACCCATCAATATAAAATGGAACCATCCACCACCACTTTGGCCAATAGCCCATGATGGACAACTAACTTGAGAGCCTAAATGGTTGATACCACCGGAACACGTATCGCCAGCAACACGTCGATATCCAGTAGGCATGTAATAATAACCTTGATTTTCTTTTCTACCACATTGCATTGCAATGGATTGTGTTAAATTATAAACAACTGGAGATCCATCTGCAGCTTTTTGCAATGCACATACACCGGCGTTTACATCGCGGAAGTAATCAATGTCGCATTCATAATCTGCTTCTGTGCATTCGCAATTGCGTACAAATACACTACGTTCATGGGCTTTTCCAGTCATACATGCAGAATTTTGTTTCCTGCGTGTATATTTGACTTCATGTCCAAGTATACATGAGCTGCCTTGGAATACGTTGCGTGGTTCCCATTGTTCAAAATCACTATTTGCAGCACCTGGGTTGTTCACATTTTTACACCCAGCCACATGCTCTTTGAAATTCAAGTAATAAACTACGGAGGAACGGGCTTTACCGCTTCCTTCCTCTGTGCCGTACAATAAAAATTGCAACCCTTTGCCAGACCTTTCGATGATAATATTATTTACTTCAACAGGGGTTTTTGAAAATTGAAATTCCGTCCATGATTGTCCTTGGTCCCATGAATATTTCAATGTTTGGGTTGGTACATTATCACGTGTCATTAAAATTAAACCACCATGATCTCCAAACTCGTAAATGTGGGAACCTTTTGCCGCTTCCGTCCAAGTCACGCCACCGTCTCGAGTGAAATATGTATTTGTTTTCGCTGCATATGGGGTCAACCGTGATCCTAAGTTACCAGTGGCCATTGCCAATCCAATTGCACTGTCTAATGAATAAAATGGACCCCAATAATCGCTTGTTCCGTGAATATGCAAGGAACAACCTGCATTTGGAAAGCAATTTGTTGCTTTTCCTTCACTATCCGTTGCAGGTGGTTGTAAAAAGTTCCACGTACCACCTTTATTAAAAGTAATCACACTTCGAACATTTGGATCATCTCCAACATGGCGTTTTGATTTTTTCGTAAAGGCACCAGCTCTTGAATCACCTTTTTGAATACCCATCCCAGCACCTGTATTTTTTTGATTTGGTCCAAGACTATCAGAATCATAAAAATTAGCAACGTAAATACCTTGCATGCCTTCGAACTTTGCAAAATCACACGTGCCATCATCATTACGCCTGTTTTCGCGCAATGATAACGAATAGCGAAAACCACTTGCATCGGACATGTACAAATGTCCCCACACAGCACCATCTCCTTCATGATTAATTTGCAAAAATACTTGTCCCTCCGATGTATCTACCACCGTGAATCCATGATGTTTCAAATCAGCTGCTTCTGCTGGCATTTGTACTGGAATAAATGTACTTAAAGATGGTTCACATACCATCAAATTTACCGTAGTTCCTTCTTCCTTTCCTTTTGGTTGGTTTCTTGCAACGAAGAATTTATTTGCCATGATTAAAAATCTATTTCCATGTGGTACTACAACAGTTTGTGTTTTAAACTCATCGTTTGTGATGACAAAATCAATATCGGTATCCCATGTATCTAAATTTTGATTTCCTTCCTTACCTTTTTTGAAGATGGTTGCAATAATTGAATGTGCACTTGGTTTCCAATTTTTTGGTCGTATGTTTTTTGGTACCTCCTCCGTCCAATCAAATTGTTGGACTCTATCGGCAACATGGCTCCAACTTTGTCCAAAATCATGTGATACCCATAATTTACGATAACACGGTTGTCCTTTTTTTGCGTTACCACCACTACATGTATCTTGCGCAGCCATCATACACTCAGCATGTGTTGGATGCAATTTAATATCCTCAAATGCAACAACAGAATTTACCAGCTTAAATGTTTTACCACCATCCATAGTGGTAAAATGGCTATCTTCTGAACCAACAAAGAAAACACGCAATGGATCGGCTTTGCTAGCTAACATGTAACGTATTCCCGATACTGTTTTGCCTTTGCCTTGCGCAACTGCTTGTAATTTTTTCATCTGGTTGCTAAAAGTTTTACCATCATCATTACTTCGGTGTAAAATTGCATCTTCGGTTAAAATTAATACAATATTTTTTCCTTTTCCAATCCATTGCATATCCATAACTTCACCATCAAGCTTTGTCTTTGCTGTGATAATTTTTGTATTATCGTGAAACTTTTTTTGCGTTTTAGTTAGTGGGGCAACTGGTGCAACTGGTGGTGCAACTGGTGCTGCACCTGCAGCAGCTGGTGCTTTTGCTGCTGGTACTGCTGGTGGTGCAACTGGTGCTGCACCTGCAGCAGCTGGTGCTTTTGCTGCTGGTACTGCTGGGACTGCACCTGCAGCAGCTGCTACTTGTGGTTTAATTGGTGTTGCTGGTGGTGCCGCGCCAGCTGGTTGTGATTCACCAAATAATGATATATTTGATAAAATAACTATTGCAAATATGCTATAAATAATGGTTTTTCCTATCATGATTAAATATTTATTTACTTTTTATTATTATTATTATATTTAAAATATATTATTTAAAAATAATGGATAAATGAACAAACACAGGGGAAAAAATTACAACAAAACTTAGATATTTTCCTTCAATTTCTTTCGAACAGATAAAAAACTGCAATTCAGTGACGGTATAGCCAAAAAGAGAGCCGTGTATGGAACTATTCTGGTTCTAATATATCGAACAGCTTTCAATCAAAAACAATTTTCACGGTTTATATCGTTTATATATATATATTGTATTATTATAACTTATATATATATTTATTCATCTTTTCTTGATGATAATAAAATTAATAATTAAATTTGGGTGGCTTAAACTTACACGGATTTGCGTGGAAATTAACACTGATTAGCATTAAAATCTAATTAACCAAGTGAACAAGATATGGAATTCCTCCCAAAAATAATATAAATATTGGCCGTAAAAAGAAATCTAAACTCCCAGAAATGGGAAACAACAGATTTTTTGCAATGTTATAATGTGGTTGCACTCTCTGGCACACTGCCTCAGCCGTAGGAGGTACAATAGCATATAAATAGCACTGTAATAATAAACCTTAAATTATAGCATATAAATAGCACTGGCTTCTATTATCTTAATTATCTTGCCAGCTTTAGCTTTAGCTTGCAATTTGATGATAACTCGCAGCAAATCAGACTAAGACTACTGGACTGGACTACCAGACGACTACCAGACGACTACTGGACTACTACTACCTGCTGGTAAATTCATCATTGTTGCCATTCAAAACTACAACTAAAAATTAAAATGATGTATATTTATGTAATTAATATTAATATATATACCGGTACAATAGACGAAAAGTAAAAAGAATCACATGACAAACCAATTAAACCAATTAGAATTTTAAATCAATCAATCAATCATTGGACGACTAATTGTTACATATACATATACGTATATTGTAGTGCATATATATATATATATATATATATATATATATTGTGAAAGATGAATGGAAAACGAATATTAAATGTTACAGAAGAAAATATAGAAGTAAAAAACTTGAAAAAAACTGAATCAACTGAGGAACAAGTTAGAAATGAATTTAGTAGCAGCAGCAGTAGTAGTAGTAGTAGTAGTACAAACAGTCAAGGAATCGTTCTAAAGAAGAAGAAAAATACGAAGAAGGCAATGTTCGATTTAAAAGACAAACTTAGTCCAGAATTACTTTGCCATGTTGCAAAGTATATTCCTGCAATGTTTTTATGTAACAAGACACTGTTGGAACTGAGACAGTTCTATTATTGCAAATTTCATGTTAACATTCCAAAACCTGTGGATGCCGCATGTAGAATATGTGGATATAGAAGGAATTATAACACAAAAGATTTTGGAGAGATCATACGGAAATATCTTACTGGTCTTAAACCAGTGAATCATTGTGAAAAAGTGAAAGTGTCAAAAATGCTCAATCGACAATATGCATTGCTGAATCGATGGAGGAATAATGGTATCGTTCAGTCAAGGATTGACTGGGCACAACGCGAGGAGGCCGGAAAGAAGAATGGTAAAAAATTTATAACCATTTTAGCTACAGATCGTTTCACGCACCCAGACCTGAAAAATAAAGAAAAGGAGAGTGAAGAATAACTATGTGCGTTATATTTATTATATATTATATTCGTATTATCATGTGTATTTTATATATTAAATATATGAGAGCGCTGAGCTAAGAGTCAATGTAAAAATATCCACTGCTGTGTCAGTGCTAAGTTAAGGTAAAAATTCACTATATAATTACACTTTATTTCTCATTGTTTTAGCCCTTCAAAGTCGTTTGAAATGCTTCATGGAAGTGTGTACGACACACATGTTTTACACAAAAAATTATGAAAAAATGATATCTGTGCGTTTAAACTTCATTGATATGTTCACTAAGTATGTATATTTGAAATATGAACTAACATTAACTCACAACATACAACAATAATAGTGTTTTATATGAAATTATGTGGTACGACCATCAATTTTTACGGCTGAGGGACACATTTGCCAAAAAAAGTAAAGCATGGCAAAAATGTGCTAGTTTTTCACGTTTTACGGATTTATGCGGGAAAAAATCGAAAAACAAAAAACGTACCCACATGGGGGCCCGGGGCCCCGACGTGGCTACGTTTTTCTTTTTTTGAAATTTTTTTTTCCAAATTCGTAAAACGTGAAAAACTAGCACATTTTTGGCATGGATTACTTTTTTAGAGAGTAAATGAATGACTTGGTCAATGATGGTTATTGTTAATTTTTATACCCTACTCTCTAACCCTCTCATTGACTCTTAGCTCAGCGCTCTCTATATACGAACCGTCGTATATATAACATCTCGTATAAAATAGCGCGTTTCGTGTGGGTGAGCTGGTGAAGCTTTCTTCTCTCCAAAAAAAAATTATCTATATTACCGTAACATATTAAATATGAGAATATCAAGTATCATTAAAAAATCATATGCATATATATATTTATTGCGAGGTGTCGGGTATAGCTTATTATACTATACCTTTGCATATTTTTTTTTATCTTTTCAAATATGCCACTGTATCTTGAAATTTCTGTTTCTCTGCTCTTAATGTATGTGCTTGTAAATTATTGGAATATTTGTTGATCAATTGTTTAATCAAATTACATTGCCATCCTGTTTTGACTTCTTTGCGAAATGAACTACCGCGTAAAAGTACATCATTATTATTATCATTATTGGATCCTTTGTTTTGCATAATTTCATCAGAAAATTGACCAAATAATTCAGGTACTTTTAATTTACCTTTTACTATTTCATCGCATGCTACTAATAGATCATATGAAATCTCATCCGTCACAACGGAATCATATTTGTATGCTGGGTGATTCAATACAAAATTCCTCATCCAACTTGCCGTAGTCAGCAATTTACCGCTTGCACGCATACTTAAAAAATCGCAATATGTTTCAATTTCCATTCGTATCCCTACATCGCATTCAATAATATCCAAATATGCATAAATTAATGGCACTAAACCAGGGAAACGGCCATTTTCTAAACTTTTTCCCATTAATATTTCACTAATAGATAATGGATTGCAACAATTCTCCTCTTCATCTGTAAACGTTGCATTTTCATCATCGCCACATTCCTCCGCCAATGGTACGACGTGATTTCGAAAGAAAAATTTTTCCTTCAACACTGCACCACGATTATGGGCTCGTTTCATATTTTCATCCACTTTGGACATGGGCATATATAAATTCAAATCAAAAAACAAAATTACACGCGAGGATAATGCAATTAATACGGAAAACGCTGCATTTTCAAATTCAGTTAATTGAACTTCCGTTGAACGGAATTCAACTCGCCATCCAATATCTGGTGAATCTTTGGCACTTGGAGGTGGCGGCTTCCACCTAACACTTTGCCAATTTGTAGATTGGATGTTTTCAAAGTGGTCTACATCGTTTGCATCATCAATTTCAATCCTCTCTTTATAGATAACTAACGGATCGCGTATAAATAAATGTGCAATATGTTTCGCGAGTAAATTTGGAATTCCCGCATTTTTTAATTCATTCAACGTATCTCCATCCATTTCCAGTGGCAAATCGTTGTATTGATCACGATAATATTGATTTTCTGATATATATGAATCAATCGAATCATACCTTGATTTGCGTATCCTTTTATCTCCAGGACCGGTTAATGTTCCACCTCTTGACGTCCCAACACCACGTTCTATTTCAGTTCTGTCATCTACTGATCCAGATATGACATTCCAACGAACATCTGTATCTACTAAACGGCCTTTTAAAATTGGGCAAGCAGCACCAAGTGCCAATAATATCGGTGCCAACACGGCTAATTGATCATACAAACGTAAGGATTCTGTTAAATCCCTTGCTTGAAATGTAACTTGAAGGCAACAACATCCCATACCAAATGCCATGCAATCCATTGTTACAAATTCTTGCTTTGCATTTGTTATTGCATTGTTATCATTCGTAGTCGTAGTAGTAGTAGTGTTAGTCTCGGTATTGTCGTTACTACTTGGCTTTTGATCATCATCACCCTTTGCGTTCTTCTTATCATTCGCTTGTTCTGTATTTGTTTCGTCGTTGTTTACCATATTATTGCCATCCTGGTCTGTATTAAATTTAAATATTGTATCATCATCATCGTCCCCATCCCTATTATAATTATTATTAGTTAATACTTTCTCTTGATTACCTTGAAATATTGGTACACGAATATTCACATTTGATCCACGTCTCGTACGAATATTTCCTGTCAATGTCCAAAAACGAGGATGAGGGTTAATCACTGCATCCGATACGCAATCTGATTGTGCATATATCCCACCAGGTTTCGATGGTGGAAACGTAAATTGTCCAACTCCAAGTGTAGGAAATGCAACAATAGTCATTGCATATTCGTCATCAAGAAGGACGGATTCGATACGATTTCTTCGATCATGCATGTTGGTAACAACCGTGCTTAAATCAGCAGCTTGCCCACCATACGGCTTACTTGGGACGGCCTCTACCATCCAATTGCCATATTCTGGTCTCCAGGCAGTTGTTGATTTGCCATCTTTTTTCAACTCTTTTTCTTGTGCTTCTAACGTACCAATAATTTCCTTAGCACGTAGGGAAAGATATACTTTTTTTTTGGAATGATCAAATTTTAATATCATATATTCAATTTCATCACCTGTTGAAAAAACAATATATATCATGTACGTATGTATATATATACGTATGTAATATTGTTAGAAATGTTTTATTAGGATAAGATTTTTTTTTTATATAGATTTACATACCCCATAATAATTTATCATTTTTCCTATCTTTTACTTTTAAATAGGTACTAATAAATTGCTTTACTCCATGTTTCCTTACATATTCTAAATATTGCAATGAGTCTTTCCACGCCAACGGTGTACCATCATCCAAAAAACCCATGATTATTATATTAATACAAGTGTATTATTTATATATATTTCTATAGGTGTATAGAGATATAGAGAATGGAGGAAGAGAGAAAGAAATATATATATACAATGTATATATATATATTACTCTTCATTCTGTTTTTGTTGTTGCTCGGTATTCATACTGCTATCTGTAAATGTTATTTTATTAATGCCAGGAATGCATTATTTTGGATTTGGGAATTTTTTGGTGTACAAAAAACTTTTCTCTTCTGCTGCGATTTTGTAATGATATGTCAATGCTATTTATTAGCATATAATATAACACAGGTAGCTGGCTAGACGTATTTTTATTTTTATATATTTTATTTTATAGAATTTCAATGACACATCTCTGGCAGATCTTTCTTCTCTCTCTCTCTCTCTCATTTGTTCATTTTTTGACGAACTTCGTATTATACACAAAAAAACATATATAATATATATTGTACTAATATATATATCACAACTTTTTTGATACCATATCAATTGTATAACTTTCAACAATATCACCAGGTTGCAATTTAATACCATATAAACCTTCCATTTCCATATCATTACTGCTACTTATACTATCATCATCTTTTTTACCATCCTCATCACCTCCTTCATTTGCAGTACTAGCAGTATTGATTTCTATTGGAACTAATTGAATGCCACATTCACCGCCGCTGCCAACTTGTGTAGCATCATCTTTGAATATTCTCATTGTTTTTACTTCAAGATGATCATATATCAATTCATCATCTCGGAAAACACGATAAACCTGTTTATTTTTGATGGTTCCACTGGTTACCTTCATACCATTGATTTGATATTTTGTACCACGATTTTTACCATTAATCTCAAACGTATCTAAAACTTCAGCACGTCCTGAAAAGCTTTCGCTTTCTATTTGTGGCATCATACTCGTTAATTTATCATTTAAATCATCTTCCAATCTATATATTATTTTATGGTTAATGATCTCAACACCATTTTGCTGTGCAAGTGACTTTGCTTCTTTCGTTAATTTAGAATTGAACCCATAAATAATTGCTCCAGAATCACTTGCGGCGTAAATATCGGTAGCAGAAATATCTCCTGTCCCAGTATTAAGCACATACACATCAACATCGTCGTTATATTTTGCAACAGTTTCGGAGAAACATTTTTCTAATGCAATTAATGTGCCGGTAGAATCAGCTTTTAACATAATGGCAAATTTGTCGTTTTCATTATCGTCTTCTTCGTCCTCCCTATCCCCTCCTTTCTTCCTATCTTCCAATTGTACAAGTCGTTTTAATTTATCTTTGTTCATAGCTTCGTTGTATTCCTCATCCTGTACGCGTAATCTCTGTTGTGCGACGCCACCTCTACGCCTCAATTCTGCACGATATTCCGTAATACCGATACATTGCCTTTCGTTGTCTACCACAAAAAATTCTTCCCCTGATGCTGGCGCCCCCCGAAAACCAGTGACTTGGACCGGAATACCTGCACCAGCAGATTTCAATACTTTTCCATGATCATCTTTTAATCGCTTCACTCTACCCCATTCCTCCCCGATGACGACATAATTGTTTTTCTTCAAAGTGCCCCATTGCACTAAAAGATCTGCAACTATGCCAGAACCACGCTCAAAACTAGATTCTAACACAATACCCTCAGCAGGTTCTTTTGGGTTACTTTTTAATTCTAATAAATCTGCATGTAAAGATATCGTTTCCACAAATTCATCCAAACCTTTTCCACTAATGGCTGAAAGTGCTACTAGTTGAACTTCACCTCCCATATTTTCTGTTACTATGCCATTTTCCAATAATTGGCCTTCAATGTCTGTCATGGCCCTTTCCACGTCAATATCCTCTTTATCAATTTTCGTTACGGCAACTACCAACGGTACGTTATTTTCCTCCTGCGATTTACGTGCTATTTCTAATGCTTCAACAGTTTGCGGCTTGACCCCATCTTCCGCGGCTATTACAACAACATTAATATCGGATGAATTTGCGCCAGTTTGTCTCATAGATGAGAACGCGGCATGCCCAGGGGTATCGATGAAGGTAAGCTTCATACCACTTTGACTCTTTAAAGTGAAGCCTCCAATTTTTTGAGTGATTCCACCAGTTTCCCCGCTTCCAATAGCTGATTTACGTAACGTATCCAACAGAGTTGTTTTACCATGATCAACGTGTCCCATAATGGTGATAACTGCTGGTCGTAATGGCGTTTTATCATCAACCATACGTTCAGATCGTACCCTATCCAAATGACTTTCTTCTGGGAAAATGGGAACCATTCCACATTCCAAAATTAATAATTCAGCAATGTCTCTGGTCACCATGGTATCTCCTTCGTATCCATGTTCTCCCATCTCTCTTAATGTTTGTGCTAACATTTCATGATTCAATTGCATACTACTTGCTAAAACAATTAAAGATACATCATCGTTAGACATCAATATTTGTTCTCCTGCACGCCGTCTTAAGCTTGCATAATATGTATCTCGTGCACTTGTTCGTGGGCGCCTTTTTTTCCCACTCAATCTGGCTTGCTTGTTCGCTTTGTGCTCCGTAGTCTCGGTTACCATCGCATCAATCATCATTTTTGCCATATCAACAGTATCCGCGGGGCCAGTAATATAAAGTGGCTTGTATAAATTGCCTTTGGCCTCTAATACAAATTTATCATAACGTTTCTGTTCTTCAGCTAGTACTCTAGCCTTTTTACCGCCCGCCTTTTTCGGATGATTGTAATTGTTGTTTCTTCTATCCGGTTCATGAGCACTATGAAAATATACTGGTTGTTTACCTGGTTCGATTTTTGCTATTAATCCTTTTGGCATATCTATCATAGCGCCGCCAGAATCAGCTCTTACGCCTTTGATGTTTTTTCCTTGTGGACCAATTACAAAGCCCATGGCATCCCATGGAATAAACATTACTTCAATGTTATTTCCATTGATTATACTGTGATCACGTTCGCTCCATAATTTCAATGATTCGTCTTCCACCTTGTTTAAATCACTTTCTGTCCCAATGAGTTTGGCAATATAAACTCCCCGATGAAAAGCTTCCACTTCGTCCAAAAACACGTGTTTATATTCTTTTGAATCCCTATACATTTCAAATAAAAATTTGGCATCTTTGTTCTTTTGACCAGGACCATTGTTGTTGTGTTTAAGCAATTGCTTTGGAAAATAAAGGTCTCTTCTCACAAGTTTGTCGATATACTCAGTTTGCACAAACTGTTTCATACGCTTTGCATGCATTTCATCATTTGCAACAATTCTGGCTTTCTCATTTTTTTTGTCAAATCTCAAGCTTATGAAGTCTTTCTCATCATTGAAATTGTATTCTTTCTTAAATTCATTTACAAGATCTTGCAACTGATCCCAATTTCCTTTCAAAAATAGATACCCCAAATCATTATTTCGCAATGGAATAGAAGTCGTGTATGTATATTCTCTTAATTTATCAATGCCTTTTTGTATTCCGTCTTGATCAAACGCATAAATCATTAATGTACTCTTAGCAAGTTTATTATCTCTAACTTTCGGTTTTCCAAATACATAATCAATAGTTGCTCTCTCTGACGATGGTATCTGGTCTAATATTGCCGGGGAACAAATAAAATCATGTTGTGGCAATAATTTTGTTTTAAATTTTTTTGTCAAGTTATTCATTATTTTTTTAATTTTATTCATATTATCTTCACTTACATCTTCCCCATGAAATACTAACACTGATCTTAATTCATCTGTAACTCGCCAATTCTGACGTTCCGCTATTCTTTCTTGTTCCCTTGCATTGTAATTTTTCTTCTTTTTTCGATTACCTACAACAAGTAAATTTTTCATATCATTCGTACTATCTTCAACATTATTTATATATACAATATCAACTTTTTGATCCTTAAATGCATGTTGTAACCTAGAAACAATTAATTGCCTATATTCCGAGAGCTGCATGGCATGATTGGTACCATATTCTATCGGAATTATATGATGATTGCCTTCAATATCATCTAAATAATGCGAATAATCACAATTTTTCTGGTTGCAAACACCATTTTTCAATATTGAGTTACAAAAAGGTAATCGTTCTTCATTTGCTTTCACCAATTCATACATTTTATCTTGCGCTTGATTCAAGATGTTGGTATCCTTGGAATGTAAACTATACACGATCGCATTGCCTTTTTCGGGCAAAAAATGATCAGCAATAATTACATTGTTGTTGAACTCTTTGGAAATTGCTGCTGCTCCCTCGTCGAATTTTGTTTTCATTGTAGCCATTATTTCTTTTCTCATCGGTCTTACGGTCACTAGCTTCACATTTGGTTCGTTTTGAAGGTTCATGGGATTATGATTGTAAGGACAATGCATTCCAGATGACTTTGACGCATTTCGTTTTATAATGCATTTACCAAATTTTGCTACATGTGGACAAAAGCGTTTACTATGATTTTGTTGACCGTTGTATATCCCAGATTTTGTAATAATATCAAATATGGTATCATAGTGCATTTCATTTTCTTGAAAAAAATGCGGAATTTCTAGGAATTGTTTATATGCACCATACAGTCGTTTATGCAATTTATTCACATCGCTAGAATTATTTCCATGGAGCAAAAACACTGTTTCCTCCATGCCATTTGCATCTTGAAATTCAGAAAAAAGGATAGATGCATTTCCAATATCATTGTTGATAATATCAATATATGAAAGAGATCTTTTTACAAATGGACCATCTTTCCATTGACTATTACGACTCGGTTTTACTTGATGCGGTACTAAACGTAACATGAATGATACAAATGCTGACCATTGTGTCTCATCATTCGGATCATCCAAAGGTTTCATGAATATTTTCGTATAATCATGTTTTCTCTTATCACCAACATCTTGAAAGATTTTAATGCTATCACCATTAGAATATGTATTTTTTTCATTTAATTTTACTACTAATTGTTTCTGGCGGTTTCTTGTATATGGAGTATGCACGCCAAGTGAATCGGTTAGGACAGCTTTGGGTAAATGTATATAGCTATTTTCCATCGTCATTTTTTTTTCCTTTGGGTATTGTTTATCAAATAAGTTTTCCAAAACAACTAAATTGTTGCACAATTTATCTAACATTTGACTATCCGTGCCATATACAACAGCTGTATAATCTGATGGTCGTATATTAATTTTCTGTTTCTCCAAACTTTTAATTGCGTAATTGGAAAATATATCAAATTTAGCATCTTCGTTCTTTACCATTCGAAAGCCTAATTCAGATAATTTTTTATCATCTGATATTAACCATAATAAATCTTTACCTATAACACCGTTTGAAAATAATTGATTAATTTGTGTTTTGAAATGTTTTACACTACAAAAAAATGCCATTGATGTCTCAAGAGCTACATATTGAAATGTATGCTCATGCATTTTAAAATAATTTGCAATATCATGCTCGTTTCTGCAAGATTCATCAAAACACTGATTATTATACAGAACATTTTCGCATAATGAATTTTTCATTTTCGCATATTTAATTCGTTTTATCTCTGGCACTATGAACTGGGTCTTCTTTCTCTGTGATTGCATTTTCTCATTTGTTATTACGTCTAATGTTTTCTCTACCACATTATCATCAGTATCATCTTTCCATATTGTAAGAGTCTCTTCATTATCTTCTTTAATAATACTTTCAAGTCCATCATTGTAAGCAGGCGTTGTGGTTACATACGTTTGTTTAAAGACCGGCTGCTTCTTTAGTTGAAATGGCGATACAGTTGATAGTACATTGAATGGTTTTGGATGATGAATGTTAGAAATTTGATTATTATTATTATTATTATTATTATTACATCTGGTAAATAAGTGGTGTCTTCTTTTACATAAATTATTGCTATTATTTGCTTGGATATATTTTAACATTTGTCGCGAAGATAATGATGATAACGATGTATATGCATGTAATTTTCCTCCATACCGCATCATCTCTTGCTTTTTGATATGCTTCACTATTTTATTAAACATCTTGGTAATTATGATGTTTGTATTATTTTACACATTGCATTTACATTTCATTTCTTTCGTTCATCCAAAGATATATAATCATATCAATATTTTATATATATTGTCGCTAATTTCACTAATAATGGTTATTATTATGGTGTGCCTGGTGGTGTGGTGCAACAAATGGCAGCTGATGTTGTTCGATTATTACAATATTATACCTGTGCACCTGGTAGCAACAGCAATTGGTTCTGGAGCTAATACTGGTGTTAATGTGATGTTGGTGATGTGATTAATCTAAATTAAAATCTGGACAAAATCTAATAAATCTAAATCTAAATCTAAATCCTCTCTGGCCGCCTCTGTTAATAATGTACAGTGGTACCTTAATCAGTGGGAGGGATGATGAATTTTAAGGAGTAAACATGCTGTGTATATGTTAATTCTTCCTTACGTAATGCTATTCGAATTCCAGGCATAATGTACAGCCTTTTTTTTTTATTTTTTCCACACCAGCCCATCACAACAACAGCTTTTCCCATATAATAGCACACATGCAAACTGGTATAGCTTTTTTTAAATTAAAACGTATGATAGTACTATTATAAATAAAATGTGTTTGCTATGTGCCTATTATCATCTTTTTAAATATTTTTATAAGTTCCTTTTCCATTTTCCACAATTACAATGCTGTGATGATATTAATAATGGCCCCTTCTTTGGATATTATTAAAAAAAAATAGCTGCTATTTTATATTATCAATAATAATAATAATAATAATAATAAATATAACTTTTAATTAATAATGGATAAACCAAAAAACTAACATATGTATTATATAACGAAGAAAACTTTTATTTCAACATAATCACTACCGTAGAGAAGTTAACACGTATATCCATAGTCTTTTATACATATTTACATAGACACATCAACATGGATTCTCTAGATGAAGAAGAAAAACGATCAAGACTCATAAAATGTGGCGTTGTAACTACGGTTTTAATAGTTATATCCATAATGTTATCAGCTATGTGGGATGTAGTAGACTATGACCAAGTTGGACTACTGGTGGATGAATTTTCGTATAAAGTACTAAAATCCGCCGACGGGACACCAATTATAAAACCAACAGGCCATCACTTTACTGGGCTTGGGCGCGCATTCGTCAAATTTAATAAAACTTATCATAATATTGATATGATATATGAAGGTGAAGATGGAAAGCAAGCAGATGGTGTTGGTTCTGCTGCAAGTAACCCTTTTGGTGGTCCTATAACTATCAGAACAATTGATGGACAAATGATTGATATGGAAGTATCATTACAATATAAATTGAAAGTTGAAAAGATATATGAGATATACGTAATGTTTGGTATGAAATATGATGAATTCATTACTTCTATTGTAAGAGCTAAATCAAGAGATGAAGCAGCAAAACATAAGGCAAATGCATTTTTTGAGAACCGCATTATGATTGAAAAAAGTCTACGTGGTTCTTTAGAAGCAGCAATTAATGAAGTACATTGTGATATGGTGGGCTTTCAACTTTTAAATGTATATTTACCTGCACAATTGGAACAAACGATTAAAAATATACAAGAAAAACGATTGAAAGTTGATTTAAAAAATGTGCAATTGTTAACGACGGAAATTACAGCAAATACAACATTAGCAGTGAAAGAAGTAAATGCAGAAACTAGTAAACAATTAGCAGAATATGCTGCTGGTACAAGAAACAAAGTCTTATTATTAAAACAACAACGAGATGTATACAAGGAAAAAACGGAAACTGTTAAACAAACGGCTACGAATAATTATGATTTGTTAATAAATGTTGAAGATGCTAAAATTGCAATTATTGATGCAAATTATACAGGGGAAATCATGAAAATTGAAGCTGTTACTGCACAAAAATTAGCAAATATTACCAATGCAGCAGAAGTTGCAAAAGCAAAAGTAGAAAAAATTATTGCCAATACCAATTCAGTGGCTGATGCAAAAGCATATAAAGCAAAGCATAATGCCACTGCAATTGCTATGAAAAAAACTGCTGCTGCATATGGCACAGCATATACAAAAGTTAAAACCAAAGGTTTCCTTGCAAGTGATATCAATCATTTAGAATGGGCTGAATTCTTCTCAAAGCATCCATCATCAAAAATACATATGGATTTATCACAACCTAGTAAATTATATTTAGATCCTACACAAGCATCTAATCACGATGCTAATATGCAAAGTAATAGCAATGATTTATAAAAAAAAAATGCTGCTGCAAATGTGTTTTTAAAAAATATTAAAAGAAGTTGTTGTAATAGAGAGACGGGCATGTTCTATTTTACGGAGAATACACGAAGCGTAATGTATTATATATTATATATA